>Ga0075524_10000173_pt1 | contig 14180 bp, 11 predicted proteins | sample NGEPerone_FD_76826 | JGI IMG/M metagenome (GOLD analysis project Ga0075524, IMG submission 76826) | Arctic peat soil microbial communities from the Barrow Environmental Observatory site, Barrow, Alaska, USA - NGEE Permafrost154B-one | ecosystem: Environmental > Terrestrial > Soil > Wetlands >...
CTGCATTTATTTCTGGTCACTTATGCCGAAGTCTTATTTCAATTGGCCGACTTGGAAGAATCGCGTCAGCTTGCAGCCTATATAGACTCTATGATTCCCTTTATGCTGCAAAATGAATCTTCTATGGAAAAGCGGATTAATATTTTAGGCGAGAATCTGGAATTATTGCTTTGTGATGCAAGCAACACTTCCATTACCAATAAAGTGACCACACTTTTACAGGTTGTTTTACCGCAAGGCACGATGAATACAGAATTTCTATTTTCCACCGGTGAGCCGGAATATTATCTGGCATCCGCGATCCTGCTTTGCTTACAAGATCTTCTCTATACTGTCAACGATCAACAACTCAATAAGGTTTTTCTGGCATTACAGGCAATGCAAACCTTTTATAAAACAGTCAAAGACTTTACCATTCCCGACTCACGCAGAGAAGCACCGGCCTATGCTTTGCGCTCCGTTTTATAAAATCGTACCTGACAGACCACAGACAATGAAGCCTTTCATTGCCTGTGGCTTTTTATTTTATTTTATCCTGCAGAGGCAGGGAAATTGTTTCCCGCATCGAAATAATGGAAAGTATTGATCGATACTAAATTTTAAAGGAGGTAGTTTGTTATGCAGCTCATGACACCCATGGAATTCTTTGGCTTTGAGCCGGGCAGTGACCGCACTTTGGCAGACTGGCAGCAAATGCTGGCCTATTTTGAACACCTAGATCTAGCTTCCGATCGGGTCAAACTGACCGAAATGGGAAAATCCACCGAAGGCAAACCCTTTATCAACCTGATCATCTCCTCGGAATACAATATGAAACACTTGGAAACACATCGTCAGAATCAAGCCAGGCTCGCTGATCCCAGAGGTTTGTCTGATGAGGATGCAAAGGAATTGATTCGCATCGGCAAAACGATCGTCATGATTTCCTGCGGTATTCACTCTACTGAAATTGCCGGACCCGAATACAGTATGTCGCTTGCTTATTCTCTGGCTGCCGCTACGATGCCGAATGCCGAACAGATTTTGGATAACGTTATTTTGGTACTCGTTCCTTCTTTAAATCCGGACGGACATCAAATGATTACGGATTGGTACCGGCTGAATTTAGATACCCCTTATGAAGGTGGAGTCATGCCTTGGCTCTATCAGAAATACGTTGGACACGATAACAACCGCGACTGGTACAGCTTCACTCAAGTGGAAAACCGTCTGACGATTGAAAAAATCCATAACGAATGGCACCCGCAAATCATCTATGATATGCATCAAATGGGAACAACTGCTGCCCGATTCTTTATCCCACCTTATGTCGATCCGATTGAACCGAATGTAGATCCCATCATTCAGCAGGAAATCATCTGGATCGGTTCTGCCATGGCGCAGGAGCTTACCGCTCAGGATAAAAAAGGTGTATTGATCCACGCCATTTACGATGCCTGGAATCCGGCACGTGCCTTCCAACACACCCACGGCGGCATCCGCATTCTGACAGAAGCAGCCTCCTGCAAAATCGCCACTCCGGTTACCGTTAAATTCGAAGAATTGAGTACCGGCATCGGTTATGACGGAAAAGTTCGCGCCTGGAATTTCCCGGAACCTTGGACCGGCGGAGAATGGCATCTTTCCGATATCATCGAATATGAACGCCTAGCTACTGAAGCATTACTCACACATGCCGCTCGCAACCGTGAAACCTGGCTGCGTAACTTCCTGCAAATCGGCCGCAAAGCCGTAAACCGTCAGGGCAGCCCGTTTGCTTTTATCATTCCTGCCGGCCAAAGAGCGACTGACAGCGTCTACCGCTTGCTGCGTATCTTCCATATCGGTCAGGTGGAACTCTACACTGCTGATCGAGCATTCACCTTGAATAGCAAGACATATGCTGCCGGCTCTTTCGTCATTCCTTCCGCTCAGCCTTACTTTGCTTTTGCGAAATGTCTTTTGGAGATTCAGGAGTACCCTGATATCCGTGAGTATCCCGGCGGTCCGCCTCAACGCCCCTATGATGTCACGGCCTTTACTCAAGGATTGCTGATGGGTATCGAAACAGTAACTGTCACTGAACCGCTTGATGTCCAGCTGACTCGCCTTACCGATGTGACTCCGAAATCGGCAGTGTCTCCCCGCACGGATGCTTCCTGTTACATCGTTGATCCAAAACTCAACGACGGTTTTGCTTTTGTCAATGATTTACTGCAAAACGGCTTCAGAGTAGAACGTCTGACAAAAACCATTGAAACCAAGGAGGTTGTACTTCCTGCCGGTTTGTGGGTCGTGCCGACGCAGGTGGGTTTGACGAAATTCATGCTAGCCTGGGCTGAAAAAGGACTTGTGATTACTCCTTGGGAAAATGGTCTGCCTACCTGCAGTCTGCAGCCCGTTCGCTTCGGCTTATATAAGAGCTGGACCGGCGAGATGGATGAAGGCTGGCTGCGCTATGTGTTGGAGCAATTCCATTTTGATTTCGAAAGCCCCAGCAACGAGATTATTCAAGCCGGTAATTTGATCGAAAAATATGATGCCTTGATTCTGCCGAATATGATGGTGAAACGGATTCAGGAAGGCTTGCCGGAGAGTATGGTTCCTGCCCCTTACTTTGGCGGTTTAGGCGAAGTGGGTGCCGCTGCTTTGAAGGAGTTTGTCAATGATGGTGGTGTTCTGATTGCTATCGACCATGCCGTTGATTATGCCATCGAGACTCTTGATCTGCCTGCAAAGAACCTTTTGGCTAAATTACCTCCCAAAGACTTTTTTATCCCTGGTTCCTTGCTTCGCGTTTGTGTTAACAACGAGCATCCGCTGACCTGGGGTGCAGAAAAAGAAGAGCCTATTTGGTTCCAGCGCTCCGGTGCTCTATCGATCGATGAAGGAACTGTTCTCGCTCATTATCCGAGCTCGAACCCCCTGCTTTCCGGCTGGATGCTGGATCCGCAGGCACAGCTCAACGGCCGCAGTGCGCTTTGCGAAATTCCCATGGGCAAAGGCCGTATTGTCTGCTTTGCCTTCAATCCTATCTACCGTGCGCAAGCGCAAAATACATATAAATTGATCTTCAATGCGATCTTAAGCGCCGGAATTAAATAAGACTAAGCTGATTCAACATATAAAAATCCGCTAAACCAATCGGGTAGGAGACTATCCATTAATTGGATAGCCGACCTCCCACAGCACCATACGTACCGTTCGGTATACGGCGCTTCCATCGCTTCCAGGTGACCCTTCTGATTCGGCTTCTTGTCCACTCATCCAGTTCTACCAACAGTGTTTTCATATCTGCTAGCTTGAAGTAGTTCACCCATCCCTTTATTAAGTAGTTGAGTTCCTTCTTGCGTTGGTCTGTGCTCATCCCATTGCTTCTTGCTGTGATTTCCTTAATTTTACTTTTCAATTTCTCGGTGCTTTTCTTGTGCACGCGTAAGCGGCCCTTTCCCTTGTATAGGTAAAAGCTGTCTCCCAAATATTTCACTCTTCCTGCATAGGTGACCTGTGTTTTCTCTCGGTTCACTCGCAGCAGCAGTTTCTTTTCAATAAAGGGGATTAAGCTGTTCAGGACGCGCTCGGCCGCTCGGCGGCTTTGACAAAAGATCAGCATGTCATCCGCATAACGCACAAAGCGATGCCCTCTGCGTTCCAATTCTTTGTCGCATTCGTTTAGCATAATGTTTCCCAGTACTGGGCTGAGAGGTCCTCCCTGAGGGAGTAAGTAATAAAACTTATGGATTGGTCTCATCTTCTTCATGCCGTCAGACGCAAACTCAGCGGGAAAGACATTTTTAGTATCGGAAACAGTAGCAGAACACCTCCAAGGGATGGGACCACAAAAATAAATGATATTTAAAATCGGTACATAAACTAGGGATTTCCCAATATTTTGAACTGTTTTGAATCAAATCGTCATTAACAAAGGTTAGCGTCTGCTTATCAGAATAACTTGAAGGGACCTATTGGCGTGAAAAAAGAAAATGATACTGTAAAGAAAAAAATAAAACCATGGAAGAAAATTGTGATATTAATCGGTTCAGTTCTGATTGTCATTGCTATAGCATCCACAATCTTTATATATACGACATTATCAAAAATGAAGAACTATCAGCCCGAGGCAACGATTGCTCCTAACAATGAAACGTTTGAAACTGATAGTCAGGAAACGAATGATAATGCAAATGCTAGTAATCCGGACGATGTGATCTGGCCATCAGCCGCAGCAATACTCAATGATCCCGATGTATTTAATATTTTACTAATCGGCCAGGACAGACGCCCGGACCAAGGGCGTCAGAGGTCCGATTCCATGATTCTTGTAAGTTATAGCAAAAAGGACAAGATGATTAAATTGATATCACTGATGCGCGATATGTATGTTCAGATTCCCGGATACAGTGATAACCGAATTAATGCAGCATACGCATTTGGAGGAATGGAGCTATTGGATAAAACCATAGCACAGAATTTCGGCGTTATGCCTGACGGAAACTTTGAAGTGGATTTTGATGGTTTCATCAAAGTGATTGACGTATTGGGGGGCATTGACATTAATCTTCCTGATTATGATGCCGAATATTTAAATAACGTGAACAAAGGGAATCTAATTACCGGAACAAACCACCTTAATGGAGAGCAGTCATTGCAATACGCTCGCATTCGATATGTGGGCAATGCTGATTATGAGCGTACGGAACGGCAAAGAAACGTTGTGGTTCAAGTTTTGGATAAAGTTTTATTATTAGATACTGCAGGTAAACTCGAGATACTTGATGAGTTATTGCCATACCTTACAACCGATATGAGCAAAGCGGAAATACTGAATTATAGTTTAACTGTTTTGCAGTCCGGGATTATTGGAATCGAACAATACAGGATTCCAGTAGACGGTGCATACACGTCATCATTCATTCGCGAAATGAGTGTACTTGTGCCTGATTTGGACAAAAACCGCGAACAGCTGAAAGAATTTATTTTAGGTAAGCCATAACAGAGTGTAACCATATTTGATATGCTTCCTTGGAAAAGTACACCAAGTGTCCGGCGGCGTCGATTCTTCCGTGGCAGTCGATGCTTCCAAGCGTTTCTTGAATCAATTGGCGGAAGTGTCCGAGCCGGAGAAAAAGCACAGATACTTTCATAAATTTTACGTTTTAAGTGGGTAGTCGGTTGCGTTTTCACACGGTCTGCCGTCCCCTTGGATCCTTTGATTGACAGCACAGCATCCATGTGGTAAAATTAATTGATATATATTGTAAGATATTATCGAGTATGATAAAAATATTGTATCTTTAGAAAGGAGGTTCACTTTGAATTATAGTAAAGTTGCCGAGACAAACGAATTGAGACCAGGGGAAAAAAGGAAAGTAACCTTTGACGGAAAAGAAATTTTTTTAACCAATCTTGAGAATTCATATTATGCAATCGATAATTCTTGTTCGCATATGGGAGGTTCTCTCGTTGATGGAACTCTGGAAGGCAACCAGATCATTTGCCCGAAACATGGATCAATCTATGATGTGACGAATGGTAAATTGCTGCAAAACGGTAAATTGCTTTTCCTCAAGGTCAAAGCGAAAGATCTTCACAGCTACCCTGTGAAAATTGAAGGAACCGATATTTTAATTGGTATGGACGCAATCTCAGTAGAATAAACAAATCTATCCGGATTTTTGGTTAAACCTGAATCAGACAGGGGAAAGGATCAATGATGAGTGTTTTAGAATTTGCCATCAATATGGAACATGACGGGGAAAAATATTATCGGGAGCAAGCAAAACTCTTTACGCAAAACAATCTGGACACTGTATGCCTGATGCTGGCTGAAGACGAGAAGACGCATGCGCAGCTTCTCAGCCAAAAACTGAAACAACTGCCTTACGAAGAGAAGGAATCACACACACTCGAAAAAGCCAGAAATATATTCCAGGATATCGCAAAGATAAAAATCGCAGGCAAAGAGAACCCCAGCCAATTGGATTTTTATCGCATTGCTTTGGCCAAAGAAAAACAGAGCATCGATTTTTATACAGAACATTCCTCAGATACTGATGCTAACTTGGAAAAAGAAATCTTTGCCTATCTGCTGACCCAAGAAAAACACCATTATGAAGTTTTAGAGGAGCTCGCTGCGATGCTGAAGCAAGCAGAAGATTGGGTCGAATCCGCTGAATTCGGTCTCAGAAAAGAATATTAAGTTTAAATAGAAGAAGCGGATGAGAAGCAATTTCTCACCCGCTTTTATATATGATATGAAGAAAATCACATCAATCTTGATTCAATTGATTGGAAAATTCCATCCGCTTTTTCTACACCTTTTTCAGTTAAATCATCCAATTCGGTTTTCATTTTGCAGACAAATTCCTGATCTTCGATCATACCCAAATTAATCATGACATTCACCCGACCGGCCAACAATCCGGTACGCAATGCCTGAACGCCGCAAGCCACATCACTGATCGCCAATCGGGACCCTTTCTCTGCCAATTCCTCTTGAATGGTAATTGCCTCATAACAGGTTCGTACTATTTGCATCGGTACCAGGCTGGCATGCTGCAAAGCAGCCTGCAGAAGCTTATGCTTTGCTGCTTTCTCTTCTTCTGAAACAGCCTTGATACCATAAGCCTGCGATAACGGATAAAAAGCGATCGCGTCGTCATCGATCATTTGCAGTAAGCCGTGATACAATTCGGTAAGGCGAGTCAACATACGTTGTAAATCTGCTTCATACTGAGCATACTTTTTTTTGCCGGAAGTAAGATTGACTACCATGCAACCCAAAGCTGAGCCTAAAGCGCCAATTAAGGCTGCTGCACCGCCGCCGCCCGGAACCGGCGCTTTGGAAGCCAATTCCGCCACAAACTCATCTGTGCGCAATTCACGTAAATTCATCCAAAAACACTCCTCTCAAAGAATACTTGACTAAAAACGCTGCTTTATTTTAGGGCCGTCTCACAAAGTGAAACAGCCCTGAAACGGAACGATCGAATAGAGTTTAGAATAAACCTCTAATTTTACCGTTTTCATCAACGTCAATGGATTCCGCGGCTGGAACTTTCGGTAATCCAGGCATTCTCATAATTTCACCGGTAACAGCAACCACAAATCCAGCACCGGAGCTCAATACGACATCGCGGACATTGATGGTAAATCCTTCGGGACGACCTACCACTTTTGCATCGTCAGTCAGAGAGTACTGGGTTTTTGCCATACAAATGGGTAAATTCGCAAAGCCCATTTTCGTGATCTTGTGCAATTCCCGGCTGGCAGAAGCGGAGAATTCCACTTTACCGGCTCCGTAGACTCTGGCCGCAATCGCATTAATTTTTTGTTTCAGTGTCAGGCTGTCTTCATAACATAATTGGAAATGATTCTCCAAATTACAAAGACGAACCACTTCATTGGCTAAATCCTTGCCGCCTTCACCGCCCAAAGCCCAAACATCACTTAGAACAACATTCACACCCAGTTCTTTGCACTTGTCTTCCACCAGCTTGATTTCAGCAGGGGTATCGCTGGTCCGATGATTCAAGGCAACCACCGTCGGCAGATGGTAGATTTGAGTCATATTTTCTACATGCTTCAGTAGGTTCGGTAAACCCGCTTCCACCGCGACTAAATCTTCAATATTATAATTTTCTTTCGCAACACCGGCATTATATTTCAAGGCACGGATCGTAGCAACAATGACAACCGCATTGGGTGTCAGATCGGCTTTGCGGCATTTGATATCGAAGAATTTTTCAGCACCTAAATCGGCTCCGAATCCAGCTTCGGTCACCACATAATCGGCATAGTGCATGGCCATTTTGGTAGCGATAATGGAATTACAGCCATGGGCAATATTCGCAAAGGGGCCGCCATGAATAAAAGCAGGCGTGCCTTCCAGCGTCTGAACCAAATTTGGCTTTAAAGCATCCTTCAGTAAAGCTGCCATAGCACCATTGGCTTTCAGATCGCGGGCATAAATTGGTTCGTTGTCAACATTATAGGCAACCATGATATTGCCCAGCTTTTCTCTTAGATCCATCAAGTCATTGGAAAGACAGAAGACAGCCATTACTTCAGAAGCGGCAGTAATATCAAAACCATCTTCTCTGGGAGTACCGTTGCTCTTGCCACCCAAACCATCCACTGTGAAACGCAGCTGACGATCATTCATGTCCAGACAACGGCGCCAAGTAATGCGGCGGGTGTCAATTCTTAATCCGTTGCCTTGGTAAATATGATTGTCAATCATCGCAGCTAAAAGATTGTTGGCAGCAGCAATCGCATGAAAATCACCGGTGAAATGCAAGTTGATATCTTCCATAGGAACAACTTGCGCATAACCACCGCCTGCTGCGCCTCCTTTTATACCGAAAACAGGACCTAAAGAAGGTTCGCGCAAGGCAATGGAAACACTTTTACCGATTTTAGCAAGTCCATCGCACAAACCAATACTGGTTGTAGTTTTACCTTCTCCTGCCGGAGTTGGATTGATCGCAGTAACTAAAATCAATTTCGCCTGTTTACCGTCTTTACGTGGTTCTTTCAGTAAGTTATAGTCAACTTTCGCTTTATATTTTCCGTAAAGCTCGATATCGTCTTCCTTTAGTCCCAATTTGGTTGCAATCAGACGAATATCTTGGGGTGTTGCTTCCTGTGCAATTTCGATATCAGATTTAAAATCCATGTCTAAAACTCCTCCTTCAATTTTAATGCGGCAAATTGCCGCAAACATATACCTTTTCGAGAGAACAATCCTATTCCCCTTCTCATCGCAGCAACATTTTTTGTTGAAATTATTAAATATTTAATAAAAAAATGCTAAGGCTCTCAGGAAAGCGATCTGATAAGCAAATATGCTCCCGCTTTTAGCCTTTATACTTCACCGTTACAGAGTATAGAAATCAATAATACAGTCCGTTCCGCAATTGTCCGGATTTCAATAAATTCGTCACTGCTATGGGCGCCGCCACCGACCGGACCTAAGCCGTCCAGTGTAGGTACACCAAGTGCTGCGGCATAATTACCATCACTGGCTTCCCCGATTGCGCCGTCTTTAAAGTTCAAGCCAATCGCTGCACCTAAGCGTTTTACCATACACATCAGTCTTTGCGTATCCGCATTCCGTCTTAAAGAAGGGCGAATGATACCCCCGTTCACTTCAACTCGGCAGTTGGTGAAAGGCTGACTGCGTAAAATGATCTCTTCAGTGTGTTTTCCTTCTTCTGCGTCGAGAAATCGTAATTCGATCAAAGCAGTCGCATTGGCTGATATGGTATTGACCGTATTACCACCCCAAATTTGACCAACATTGACGATCACATCATCTTCCGGATGCGACAAACTGTGCAGACGCTGGATCTGGAAAGTAAGCTCTTGGATGGCGGAAGTGGTCGGCAGATAACGTCCGGGATGGCCCCCCGTGCCGGTAATCGTCATTTTATACCGTCCAGTACCATGCTGCTCTTTCTTTAACTCTCCCGATTCCCCCACAGCAGATTCCATACCATAAACTGCTTTGCTATGCATGGCTTCGGTTTCGACATATTTCCTGGCTGTGGTGCCGCCTGCTTCCGCATCGCTGCTGATGATGATGCAGACCTGATATTTCGGTTCAAGTTCATATTCCTTCATGAGCTTGACAGCCCAGAGCAGCTGCAAAATGCCGCCCTTCATATCATATATACCGGGACCGTATGCCATGCCTTTTTCCACATGCAAAGACCCAACTTTTGTGTCTTCTTTCGGGAATACAGTATCCATATGGGCTAAAACCAAAACTTGATCCTGAGCATGACCGAATGTCACTTTGATATGATTACCATAACTGGGATTGCAGGATGGAAGACTTTCGGTATGACACCCCATTTTTTGGAATTGCATGCTTAACCAACTGCCGAACCGGTTTACTTCTTCCGGTGCATATGTATAGGAATTCATGACAACTAGGTCGGACAGTTCAGTTATAATCTCCTGTTCACACTCTCTCATATGTTGTAAAAGTGCTAATTCGTCTATCGTCTTCACCGTTTTCATCCTTTCCGTCCTATACACAACATGAAAATCGAATTCAACATTTCGATGTCATTCTGTGTATATTCCACTTTTTAGACCTTACCTGACATAATTCCGTAACATCAAAACGGAATCCTGCCTTGAATTTCAGATTTGATCAATGATACAGTTACCGACGAAAAGAGTTTCACTTCGCCTTTGTTGCGACTATCAGCAACAACAAAGTAGATAGAAACTTCTGGTTACGACTACTATTTTGTCTTAAGCTGATGATTTGGGAAAATACGGACTCACTTTCATCTCATTGACACATTTTTCCTACACTTATTCCCTTGATTCGATCGATCCCCCTCGTTGTAAACGAAGCGGTTCCGCTCATCCGGCTTTGACTTTGATCTTATAATCAATTCGTTTTGCCATTTGCTTAAAATAAACAAGGAGTATTGCGGAGTCAAACAGAATTGATTATCAAAATAATGAAGAGGGGTGACGATATGATCAGAACGATATTGCCTTTGATTCAAAATGAATTTTCCGGTCAAAAATCTTTTCATCATGTTGCGCGGGTCAGCCAATATCACCGGATCCAAGCGAGTCCGGGATATCGTGCCGCGGCGCGCTATTGTTTGGAATCTTTCCGCGCTTCCGGTGTCAAGGCTGAGATTTTATCCTTTCCTTCCGATTATGAAACTTCTTACTGGACTCAATGTATGTTTGAAGAATGGGAATGCCGGTCTGCCGTTTTAGAACTTTTAGGAGATACACCGATTCGGTTATGCGATTTTGCTGCCGAGAAAATGTCTGTTATCCAGCGCAGTATCGCTACTCCTGAAGAAGGGTTGATTGCTCCGATCATCTGGTTAGAAAAAGGGGATGAGGAATCGCTTTACCCAGATATCGATTTTAGCGGTGCTCTCGTTTTTTCTGACGGTGATTGGAATAAGATTCGTGGTTGGGCAGTAGAAAAGCGCGGCGCTCTCGGCTTAATCAGTGAGCGTATGGTGGAATTCCCGATTGTTCGTCACCGTTTTGATATTCCGGACGCTATCCTCTACACTTCTTTTTGGTGGACCGGTCACGAAAAGCAATGCTTCGGTTTTGCTCTTTCTCCCAAACAAGGTGATTTACTGAAAAACCTATGCCTAAAACAAAAGGCTGCTCATAGGGCAGATGCTGCGCAATCTCCTTATCTCACCGCAAAAGCCTTTGTTAATGCAAAACTTTATCCCGGTTCCATCGAAAACGTCAGTGCTTTCATACCGGGTACTAGTCGGGAAGAAATCATCCTGACCGCTCATCTTTGTCACCCGCAAGCATCCGCCAATGACAATGCTTCCGGTGTTGGTGTGTTGTTGGAAACTGCCCGCACACTACAGAAATTGATCGACAGCGGCAAACTTGCCAAACCCAAACGCGGAATTCGTTTTATGCTGGTCCCGGAGATGGCCGGAACCTTCGCCTATCTGGCTCAAAACGAAGAGAGAATTCCCAGAATTTTGGCGGGTTTAAATCTTGATATGGTCGGTGAAAAGCAGGAGCTTTGTCAGGGACCCTTGGTGGTGGAGTATCCTCCTCAGGCGGCAAAATCTTTTGTCGGTGATCTGATGGCCAATGTCCTGGAAGCAGTGACGGAGGAAGCAAAAAACCTTTCCGGCGGTACTAGCTACGCACTTTTCAAATATGCTGTTACCCCTTTCTCAGGCGGCAGTGACCACTATGTGCTCTCGGATCCTACCGTCGGCATTCCCGCTCCTATGCTGATTCAATGGCCGGATAAATTCTATCACACCAGTGCAGATACCTTGGACAAGGTTGATCCGCAGATGCTCTATCGCGTAGGCTGCATGAGCGGAACTTATGCTTATTTGCTGGCTTGTCTTGGGGAAAAGGATGCCGATTGGATTTTGGCGCTCAGCCGTTCCAGTTATATCAATCATATCAATCAATTGCTAAAGCTGGATATGGCTGTTTCCTTACAGCAAAATGATGCCGAAAAAATGGCACTCTATGTGGATACCGCTGCTCAAGTTCGCTATCAATGCGACTTGAAACAGGCAGAAATGGCGGACTTCCAACGTTTTATCAGCAAAGGCAAACAGGTTTTCCAGCGTTCTTTCAAACGGCAAAGCAAATTGATGCAGGATTATACCGATGCTCTGTTGAAAGAACAGCAAGTAGCTTTGGGTATCACTTTGACTGACACTGAACAGGATGTAGCTTTGGATGCAAAAGCCGCTGCCGTTCCGGTACGCCTTTTCCGCGGCCCTTTCAATGCACGGGGGACGATTGAGAAGCAACCGGCAGAAGTACAAACGATCTATCGCAAATTACTGATCGAGGAACCTCTGCTCCAACGCAGCAGCACACAGTTGCTGTATTGGACCGACGGGATACGCTCTGTCGCTGAGATCTGTCGATTGACCCGTTTGGAAACAGGGTACGATTGCAGCAGTTATGCAACACGCTATTTTGATGTTTTGGCTGCCATGAAACTGATTTCCTGGAAGCTATAAGAAACTCTCTATTACCGGACAGAAAGGAAGACCTCTCATGGGAACAATGATTGATGGCAAAGCCATCGCCTCAAAAATGCGTAAAGAATTGACAGAGCAAATCTCTGCTTTGAAAGAACGCAATATCCAACCGAAATTGGCTGTTATTTTAGTCGGTGACGACGAAGCATCCGCTGCTTATTTACGTTCCAAAAAAAACGCCTGCATCAAGGCCGGCATTCTGTTTGAAGATCATATTCTACCTGCCGATACCAGCATGACTGCCTTGCAGGATTTGATTGAAGATTTGAATCATGACAACAGGGTGCATGGAATTATGCTGGAAATGCCCTTGCCGAAAAACATGAACGCCAAAGAAGCTGTCACATGGATCAAACCGGAAAAAGACGTGGATGGCGCTTCCCCGGTTTCCATGGGCTACTTGCTCAGCGGACAGGATTGGCTCTTCCCCGCTACACCACAGTCTGTGTTGGAAATCATTCATCAATGCGGAGTTGATTTACAACATCCGCATATCGTCATGGTAGGTTACGGCGTAACCGTCGGCAAGCCTTTGGTTCCCTTGCTTTTAAGAGAACTGCCCACCTTGACTGTCTGTCGTTCCAAAACCAAAGATGTAAAATTCATCACCCTCCAGGCTGATATCCTGATTGCAGCCACCGGTAAACCCAATTTGATTCGCGGAGATATGATCAAATCCGGAGCTGTGGTGATTGACGCCGGCATCAGCCAAATAGGCGATCGTCTGGTCGGCGATGTCAACTTTGAAGAGGCGATGGAAGTCGCTGCTCAGGTGACACCGGTCCCGGGCGGCGTGGGCTCTCTCACTACGGCTATTCTGATGGGCAATGTTCTGAAAGCCATGAAAATCCAAGGAGTAATCTGATAGTTTTACGGCTTTCAGGAAAAACTATTGACAGCAGCAATTGAATAAAATATAATGATAGAGCTGTGACTTTTTATGTATTCATAAAAAATTGCAGCTTGATTTCTATTATAAGCTGACAGGAGAAATGCGAGATGGAAGAGATACAACTTCCTTTTTTGCAAGCGATTCAGCGGCAGCAAGCTGCCGGCAGAATTGCCTTGCACATGCCCGGCCACAAGCAAGGTCGCAGCATCATCCCGGCTCTGCAGCCCATTTTGGGAGCTGCCGCCGCCTATGATTACACCGAACTTCCCTTTACCGATGATTTGTCCCAACCCGCTGGCGCGCTGAAGGAGAGTCAGGAATTACTGGCAAAGCTCTACGGAGCAGACACCAGTTTTTATCTGATCAACGGCACCAGCGGCGGTATCATGGCCACCATTTTTGCTCTGTCTGCTGCCGGACAAAAAGTACTGCTGATGCGCAACAGTCACCGTTCCGTCAGTCAGGGTCTGATTCTCAGCGGCGCAACTCCGGTCTTTATGTCCACGACTTGGGACAAGACAACCGGCGTCGCACTGCCTCCCACCGTTGACGATGTGCGTCATGCCCTGGAGATGCACCCGGACATCCAGTTGGTTATTCTGACGTCGCCTAGTTTTCATGGTATTTCCGGCTATCTGAAAGAACAAATCGATCTGATCCACTCTTATGACATCCCGGTCATGGTGGATGAAGCGCATGGGGTTCACACTCATTTTTCCAACCTGCTGCCCAAAGATGCGCTCGAATGCGGCGCCGATGTTGTGATTCAA
>Ga0075524_10000174_pt1 | contig 14172 bp, 4 predicted proteins | sample NGEPerone_FD_76826 | JGI IMG/M metagenome (GOLD analysis project Ga0075524, IMG submission 76826) | Arctic peat soil microbial communities from the Barrow Environmental Observatory site, Barrow, Alaska, USA - NGEE Permafrost154B-one | ecosystem: Environmental > Terrestrial > Soil > Wetlands >...
TTCTGCCGAGAGTGCGGCCAGGACTACCTGGTGGTCGCCAAGGTCGGGCGCCACGGCGACACGGCGTTTATCCCCCGACAGGACGCCGACGCCTCCGGCGGTGACAGTGTCACCGGATACATCTACGTCTCGGGCGACCTCCCCTGGCCGGCGAACCCGATCGTCGCCGGGCGCATCCCCGACCACTGGCTCGAGACCAGCGACGCCGGCGAGATTTCGGTGATACAGACGAAGAGGAAGTACCTACCCGAGGAGATCTGGCTAGCTCCAGATGGCACCCTCGCCGAGCCGGGCGAAGGCCTTCAATGCTGGTTCGTATCAACACCGTTCGCGTTCTGTATGCGATGCCGGGTGTCCTATGAGCAGGTCCGTGGCAACGACTACGCGAAGCTCGCAACTCTTGACCGTGAGGGCCGGTCGTCGGCGGTCACAGTGGTCAGCGCCAGCATCGTCCGCTCGCTGAAGAGCCTGGGCGCCGACGAGTTGAGTCAGGAAGCACGCAAGCTTCTGACCTTCGTTGACAACCGCCAAGACGCGTCATTACAGGCGGGGCACTTCAATGACTTCGTTCAAGTCACACAGTTGCGTGGTGGCCTGTACCGCGCCATGACGCAAGAGACCAACGGACTGACCCATGAGGTTGTCGCACAACGTGTCACCGATGCCCTCAGCCTGACCATGGCCGATTTCGCCGCCAATCCCTTCGCTCAGTTCTCAGCCAGGGACCAGGCGTTTCGGGCGCTGCGAGGCGTGGTCGAGTATCGCTTGTACTCCGATCTCCAACGCGGCTGGCGCATCACCATGCCCAACCTTGAGCAGACCGGCCTACTCCACGTCCGCTACGTCGACCTGCCCGAGATCGCCCGGCACGACGAGTCCTGGGCGACAAGCCTTCCCGTTCTGCGCGAAGCGGATCCGGCGCTGCGCGAGGAGCTGGCTGGCATCCTGCTGGACGAGCTACGACGGGTCCTGGCTATCGACGTGGAGTCCCTGACCGAGTTTGGGTTCGAGCGGGTGCAGCGCGAGTCTCGCCAGCACCTCACCGGACCGTGGTCGCTGCCCGAGGGGGAACGTGTCGCCGAAGCCGGCACTGCATACCCGCGGCCAGGCGCCCCCGGCCGCTCACGCTCAGACCTGTTTATCTCGGGACGCTCGGCATTCGGACGCTATCTCAAGCGCGACGGCGACGGCCTCGGCTCCGACCTGACGACCGAAGACGCGCAGATGGTCATCCTCGACCTCTTGCGAGTCCTGGAACAGACCGGGCTGCTGACCGTCGTCTCCGACTTCGAAGGCATCCCCGGCTACCGGCTCAAGGCCTCGACGATCCGTTGGGTGGCCGGTGACGGCGCGAAGGGCGCGGAGGACCCGCTGCGCAAGTCGCTGAATAGCGACGCCGTCGCGCGGGTCAACCCTTTCTTCAGGCAGCTGTACGCCGATGTCGCTTCCAGCCTGAAGGGCCTGCAGGCCAAGGAACACACGGCTCAGGTGCCCTCGCACATGCGCGAAGAACGGGAGCAACTGTTCCGCACCGGTGCCCTGCCGCTGCTTTTCTGCTCCCCCACCATGGAGCTCGGGGTCGACATCGCCAGCCTGAACGCGGTGGGCTTGCGCAACGTGCCACCCACCCCGGCGAACTACGCCCAGCGATCCGGTCGGGCCGGCCGCTCAGGCCAGCCAGCGCTGGTCGTTACGTACTGCGCCATCGGCAACGCGCACGACACCTACTACTTCCGTCACTCCCGTGAGATGGTCGCTGGCTCCGTGGCCGCGCCTCGCCTCGACCTGGCCAACGAGGACCTCGTCCGCTCGCACGTGCACGCGATCTGGTTGGCCGAAACGGGCCAGTCGTTGAAGTCGCGGATCACCGACATCGTCGAGGCCGGCGGCGACAAACCAAGCCTCAACGTGATTCCGGAGGTCTGGCGGGCGCTGACCGAGCCAGATGTCCAGCGAAACGCGGTTCACCGCGCGGAGGCCGTTATCACCGACCTGCGGCGCGCCTGGGACGGTGACGAACTGGTCTCGTGGTGGTACGACGGGTGGGTCGCCGATCAGGTCCAGCGAGCCCCGCAGAGCTTTGATGAGGCGCTCGAGCGTTGGCGAACCCTCTACCGCACGGCGCTGGTGGAGTACGAAGAGCAGAACAAGCTCGCCATCGACCCGAAAGCACCCCGAGCGGCCCGCGAGGGGGCCGGCCGCCGCGCATACGAAGCGCGAAACCAACTGGGGTTGCTGCGGAACGAGGACAGCGAGAGCGGGCAGACCGACTTCTACTCCTACCGCTACTTTGCCTCCGAGGGCTTCCTGCCCGGCTACTCCTTCCCCCGGCTCCCACTCGCGGCATACATCCCTGGTGGTCGCGCCACGCGAGGACAACGCGACGGCGACTACTTGCAACGTCCACGATTCCTCGCCATCCGCGAGTTCGGCCCCGGCGCCCTGATCTACCACGAGGGCGCCCGGTACGAGGTCGTGCGTGTGCAACTACCTCGCAACACCGAGGCTGGCGCCGTGACCGAGGAGGCGCGACGCTGCGAGGGTTGCGGCTACCACCACCCCGTTGGGGTCGGCACCGATGTCTGCGACGCGTGCGGTCAGCGGCTCGGCCTGAAGACGTACGGCTTGCTCAAGCTCCAGACCGTCTTCACCCGTCGTCGCGAGCGGATCAGCAGCGACGAGGAGGAGCGACGCAAGGCCGGCTTCGAGCTGGAGGTGTCCTATCGCTTCCACGATCACGGCGACCGCCCGGGTCGGGTCGACGCCGAGGCCAAACAGGGCAACATCTCGTTGGCCCAGCTGGTCTATGGCGACAGCGCCACGATCCGTTTGGCGAACGTCGGCAGACGCCGCCGCAAGAATGCCAACGACCGCGGCTTCTGGCTCGACCTGACGGAAGGCCGCTGGCTCTCGGAGAAGGCCGCCGCGGACGCGACCGTCGACACCGAGGGCATGGACGACGCCAACGACGTCGCCCGCAAAGCCAAGGTGATCCCCTACGTCGAAGACCGTCGCAACGTCCTTATCGTCCGTCTGCACGACACCGTCGACGAGATAACCGCGACCACCTTGCGCTACGCCCTTGAACGTGGTGCTGAGACCTGCTTCCAGCTGGAGGACTCCGAGCTCGGCAGCGAGGAGCTGCCTGACCTTGATGGTCGTGGCCGCATGTTGCTGACTGAGTCCGCCGAGGGAGGCGCCGGCGCACTGCGCCGACTCGTCGCCGAGCCCGAAACGCTCGCGCTTGTTGCTCGCACCGCGCTCCAGATCGCGCACTTCGACCCCGACACCGGCGAGGACCTGGGTCACGCACCCGGCGCCAAGGAACGCTGCGAACAGGCCTGCTACGACTGCCTGCTGTCCTACGGCAACCAGTTCGCTCATGCCCTGATCAACCGGCACACCATCCGCGACTTGTTGCTACGCCTCGCCGAGTCCACAACGACCAGCGGCGCCGGCGGACGCACCCGAGGCGAGCAGCGCAGCATCCTCGATGCCCTTGCGGACTCGGGGCTTGAGAAGAAGTTCGTCCTTTGGCTGGACGACGAGGGCTTGCGCCTGCCCGACCGCGCTCAGGTGAGCGTGTCGGAAGCTAAGGCACGACCCGATTTGGTCTTCGACCTGCCGACCGGACCGGTGGCCGTGTTCATCGACGGCCCTGTCCACGACGGTCTTGCGCAAGCCCAGCGCGACCACGAAGCCGAGGAACGCCTCGCGGACGCCGGCTGGATGGTCGTGCGCTTCCGCTACGACGACGACTGGGACGCTGTCGTCCACCGCTACCCCTCGGTCTTCGGCACGCGCCGTTCCGAGTCACCGATCACATGATCAAGGAGGACCCAGCGTGAGCGCGACGTATGCCGTGGGATCACTCGTGCGCGCACGCGGCCGGGAGTGGGTTGTGCTGCCGGACAGCGCCCCGAACTTCCTCGTGCTGCGCCCCTTGGGCGGCGGGCACGACGACGTTGCCGGCGTGTTCCCCTCACTGGAGAAGGTCACCGATGCGACCTTCCCGCTGCCCAACGCGGACGACCTCGGTGACGCCTCCAGCGCGGCGATGTTGCGCACTGCGTTGCGCATCGGATTTCGTTCATCCGCCGGGCCATTCCGATCCGTTGCCGGGATCGCCGTCGAGCCGCGCGCCTACCAGTACGTGCCACTAATGCTCGCCCTGCGCCAAGACACCGTCCGGCTGCTGATCTCCGACGATGTGGGGATCGGCAAGACCATCGAGGCTGGGCTGATCGCCGTTGAGCTGCTCGCTCAGGGCGACGCCCGTCGACTCGCGGTGCTGTGCTCGCCCGCGCTGGCCGAGCAGTGGCAGCGCGAGCTACGCGAGAAGTTTGGCATCGACGCCGAGCTCGTCCTGACCTCGACCGTGCGACGTCTCGAGCGCGGCCTGATGATGAACGAGTCCCTCTTCGACCGGCACCCGTTCGTCGTCGTCTCCACCGACTTCATCAAGGCCCCCAACCGGCGCCACGAGTTCCTCAACCACTGCCCCGACCTGGTCATCGTCGACGAGGCCCACACCTCTGTCTCCGACGACGGAGCCGGCGGCAAACGACAACGCCACCAACGTCACGACCTCATGCGAGACCTGGCCAAGGACCAGAGCCGGCACCTCGTCCTGGTAACGGCCACGCCCCACTCCGGTAAGGACGAGGGATTCCGCAACCTGATCGCACTTCTCGACCCCGAGCTGGGCACCATCGACCTCGACGACGTCCGCGGACGACAGAAGCTCGCAGCCCACTTCGTCCAGCGCCGCCGCGCCGACATTCGGAAATTCCTGGACGAGGAGACCGCCTTCCCCTCTGATCGGCAGTCCCGTGAAGCCCCCTACCTGCTGACCCCGGAGTACCACGCACTGTTCGACAAGGTTCTCGACTACGCGCGCGAGCAGGTCCGCGATGCAGAGGACGGCTCGTTGCGACAGCGGGTCCGCTGGTGGTCTGCGCTGGCGCTGCTGCGCACCCTCGCGTCCTCGCCCCGCGCCGCGGCGTCGACGTTGCGCACCCGAGCCGCCTCGGCCGAGGCCATCGACATCGCCGAGGCCGATGCTCTGGGCCGGGCCAGCGTCTTGGACAGCGCCGACGACGAAGCATTGGAGTCCGCCGACACAACACCCGGTGCTGACAACGACACCGACGACGAACAGGGCGCCCAGGGCAGCAACCGGCGCCGACTGTTGGGTCTGGCCCGGCAAGCCGAGGCCCTCCAAGGCGCCAAGCTCGACAAGAAGCTCGCCCTGCTCACCTCCGAGGTCAAGAGCCTGCTCGCCGACGGCTACGACCCCATCGTCTTCTGCCGTTTCATCGACACCGCCGAGTACGTCGCCGAACACCTCGCCAGCGCTCTGGGCAACAAGGTCGAAGTCGCCGCGGTCACCGGCACCCTCCCGCCATCCGAGCGGGAGCAACGCATCCGAGACCTCGAATCCACCGATGCACGCCACGTCCTGGTCGCCACCGACTGCCTCTCTGAAGGCGTCAACCTCCAGGACGCCTTCCAAGCCGTCGTCCACTACGACCTGGCCTGGAACCCCACCCGCCACGAGCAACGCGAAGGCCGCGTCGACCGGTTCGGCCAACGCTCCAACACCGTCCGTGCCGTCACGATCTACGGCAAGGACAACAGCATCGACGGCATCGTCCTCGAGGTTCTCATCCGCCGACACCAGGCCATCCGCAAGGCCACCGGCGTCTCAGTGCCGGTGCCCGACGGGTCCAACAGCGTCATCGAGGCCCTGCTCGAAGGGCTCATCCTGCGCGGTCAAGACCCCGACCAGCTCCAGCTCGACCTCGGTCTGTCCGAGCGCACCGACGCCCTGCAGAAGGAATGGGAGTCGGCCGCCGACAAAGAAAAGACCTCACGGACGAAATACGCCCAGGCCAGCATTCGCCCCCAAGAGGTCGCGGCCGAGGTCAACGCCGTCCGCAGCGCTCTCGGCAACCACGACGAGATCGCCGGCTTCACCCACGAAGCACTGCGCGCACTCGGCGCGTCCGTCACCCCAACAGAGGACGGCTTCCGGGCAATCACCAACACGCTGACCGTCGGCGTCCGCGACGCTCTCCCACCCGGCCACGCCGAGCCACTCCCCTTCCACCACCAGCTCCCAGCTCCCCGCAAACACGCCATCCTGAACCGCACCGACCCCTACGTCGAAGCGATCTCACGACACGTCCTCGACGCAGCCCTTGACCCTGCGTTCGACCAAGCAGCGCGGCCCGCCCGCCGGGCGGGGGTCACCAGGACCAAGGGCGTTTCCGCACGGACCACGTTGCTGCTGGCTAGATTCCGCTTCCACCTTGACCTGCCCGGGCGAGATGCCATCCGTCAGCTCATCGCCGAAGATGCACAGACGATGGCTTTCCGCGGCTCCCCAGAGTCACCTGAGTGGCTGGGCGATGAAGAGGTGGCAGAGCTGTTGACCGCGACCGCCGACGCGAACGTCCCCGCCGACCAGGCACGTGACCTCGCTGCTCGCGTCTTGGACCACCTCGACGCCCTGAATCTCGTTCTCAACGACCGTGCCGACCAACTTGCCGGTGAGCTCCTCGAAAGTCACCGCCGCGTCCGTGCGGGAGCTGGCGCTGCCAAACGTGGCCTCGCCGTCCGAGCCCAGAAGCCCGTCGACATCCTCGGCGTCTACGTCTACTTGCCCGTCCTGTAAGGAGATTGAGTCATGGCGAACGTTCAGAAACTCTCTCACGCTGACGTGGGTGCTTGGGTGTTCAAGGGGAACCCGGACGAGGTATGGGACTACTTCGCACAGCTCGAGGACAGTGGATTCAAGGGCGGCGACATCCTGCATCGAGGATGGACGATGAACATTTCCTATCGCACCCTCCTCATCGAACAGGGCGACCTGGTCGTTCTTTGGATCACGGGCAAGCATGATGCAGGGATCTGGGAAATTGGTGTCGTGGACGGTCGGCTGGAGACAGATGTCATCGATGAGCAATATCTCATCGATAGCAGCAGGAAGGGCAAGAGCGTGCTCGCCGTGCCATTTGCGTCGATCTTGCTTTCGAACTACATAGCCCGAGACGACATGAAGAACGACCCGGACCTGGCCGGGTGCGAACAGATCCGGGTTCCCATCATGAGCAATCCGACCTATTTGACTCACAACGAAGTCGAAGCGCTGACTCAGTACATTCCGGCCAAGGCGCTCAAGGCCGCTGGATGGACCGCGCGGCTAGAGCAGCTGCGCGGCAAGGGCTGATGTGAGCACAGAATTCACCACCATCCGCACGGTCGGCGGCATGCTGCCGTCCGACCTGCTCGGACGGATCGTGGCCGGGGACAAAGACCTCTCCGGGCTCACTCCCAAGGACTACGACCTACCAAACGAGACGCCCCGCGAGGCAGCCAACCGGGTCTGGTCCTACCTGTTCGGTGTTTGGACGGCCTACAAGACGAACCTCGCCCGGCTGCCCGAGGGCGATCCAGCCGTCGGCCTCACACGTGAGAAGTGGCTTCTCGTTCTGTTCGACCAACTTGGCTATGGCCGGGTCACCCCGACTCCGGCCGGCGGACTTCACGTCGGCGACAGGGCGTTTCCTGTGTCCCACCTCTGGGGTCAGGCGCCACTGCACCTGCTGGGGTGGGGCGTGGAGCTCGACAAGCGCACTAGGGGCGTGGCCGGCGCTGCCGAACGCGCGCCACACGCCATGGTCCAAGAGCTCCTCAACCGCACCGATGAGTTTCTGTGGGCCATCGTCAGCAACGGCCAAACGTTGCGGTTGCTGCGTGACTCCAGCTCCCTGTCCGGTCAGTCGTATGTCGAGTTCGACCTCGCGGCCATGTTCGACGGTGAAGTCTTCTCCGATTTCGCCGTCATGTACCTCCTGCTGCACCGATCGCGCGTCGAGATCCTCAGTCCAGACGGACCGGCGTCCGACTGCTGGCTGGAGCGGTGGCGTACCACGTCCATCGAGTCCGGCACCCGCGCCTTGGGACTGTTGCGAGAGGGCGTCCAGTCAGCCCTGGAGGTGCTCGGCACCGGCTTCCTCCAGCACCCGGCGAACGCGGATCTACGCGGCCGATTGGAGGCAAAGGAACTGTCGCTGGAGGACTACCACCGCTCCCTTCTCCGGTTGGTCTACCGCCTCCTGTTCCTGTTCGTGGCCGAGGACCGCCAAGCGCTGCTAATCCAAGGCACCGACCCCGTAGCCAAGGCTCACTATGCGGACTACTTCTCCACGGCGCGGTTACGGGCACTGTCACGCAAACGTCGTGGCACCCGGCACAGCGACTTGTGGGAGGGCCTTTCTCTGGTCATCACATCGCTTGGCAACGAACAAGGCTGCCCCGAACTGGGGCTGCCCGGCATCGGTGGCCTCTTCGACGACGGACCTGAAGACGTTGTCACCGGGCAGAGCCTGCCTAACGATGCACTCCTGACTGCAATCCGGAACCTCAGCGTCGTACAGCCCAAAGGCCAACCCAAACGCACGGTCGACTACCGCAACCTCGGAGCCGAGGAACTGGGCAGCATCTACGAGTCACTGCTCGAGCTTGTCCCCCGCCACGACTCCACCGAGCAGACTTTCTCCTTGGAGTCCCTCGCTGGCAACGAGCGCAGGACCACCGGCTCTTACTACACCCCGACTTCGCTGATCGACCTCGTCCTGAACGAGGCACTCGACCCATTGCTCGACGACGCGGAGAAATCCGACAACCCCGAAGAAGCTCTGCAGGCGTTGACGATCTGTGACCCTGCATGCGGTTCCGGTCATTTCCTTGTTTCCGCCGCTCGCCGTATCGCCGACCGCTTGGCTGTGGTCCGCACTGGCGACGTCGACCCCACCCCAACGGATCAACAGGCAGCGATGTATGACGTGGTCGCCAACTGCATTTACGGCGTTGACCTCAACCCCATGGCCGCCGAGCTCGCCAAGGTCAGTCTTTGGCTCGAAGCCCTCCAGCCGGGCCGCCCGCTGACCTTCCTCGACGCCCACATCAAGGTGGGTAATGCCCTGCTCGGCGCCACCCCGGACCTGTTGGCGGCCGGGATCCCCGATGCCGCCTACACGCCGATCGAAGGCGATGACAAGAAGCACGCCACAACACTGAAGAAGCGCAACCGCGCTGAGCGCGACAGGGCTGGCCAAGGGGAGCTGTTCGACATCGCCGGGATCGACGTCTCCAATGCATGGCTGCGAGCCAAGCTGCGCGACGTCATGCCAGCACGCGTCACATCGCTTGAGGATTTACACGTCGCTCAACGGCGGTACGCCGAGTACGAACTCTCACCTGCGCTCCGTCAGGCCAGACGCCTCGCCGACGCCTGGTGTACGGCGTTCGTCCAACCCAAAGTGCCCAACGCTCCGTTCATCACCCAATCCGTCCTCGACGGGCTGGACAAAGGCAGCCAGCTTTTCACTCTCAATGAGTCCAACCTTGGCGAGCCTGCGACACTCGGTGGCGCGGTTGATGACCTGGTCCAGCAGACTGCACGGCATTATCGGTTCTTCCACTGGCATCTGGAGTTCCCCGACGTCTTCCATGTCCCGAAGGCAGCGGCCGGCACCGTGACCGGCTGGACCGGCGGCTTCAGCGCCATGCTCGGCAACCCCCCATGGGAAAGGGTGAAGCTCCAGGAGCAGGAGTTCTTCGCAGCCCGAAACGCAGATATCGCGACGGCCCCGAACGCCTCAGCCCGCCGGAAGCTCATCGCAAAACTGGAGACCGAACACCCAGAACTCTATGCAGAGTTCCTCGCGGCTCGGCGGCATTCAGAAGGCGAGAGTGCCCTACTTCGCATTTCTGGTCGCTACCCCTTGACAGGCCGTGGGGACGTCAACACCTATGCGGTCTTTGCCGAGACGTTTCGTGATCTTACCGGGCCTCAAGGCCGCTCAGGGGTCATCGTCCCCACCGGCATCGCAACCGACGCCACGACTCAATACTTCTTCCGCAACATCGTGGAGAAGGGCTCGTTGGCGGCACTCTACGACTTCGAGAACAGGGCTGGTCTCTTCGAGGGCGTTGACTCCAGGTTCAAGTTTTGCTCCCTGATCATGGCCGGCTCAGCCAGTCGCGAGTCATCGGCCAATTTTGCATTCTTCCTTTTGGACCCGGCTGAGGCACCCCTTGAGCGGTTCAAAATGACACCCGAGGAGATCACCCTTCTCAACCCGAACACCGGCACCTGCCCGGTGTTCCGCTCACGGCGTGATGCCGAAATCACCCTCGGTATCTACCGCCGCGTGCCCGTCCTCATCCGCGAGGGCGATCAGGACGGCAACCCCTGGGGTGTGTCTTTCATGCGAATGTTTGACATGTCCAGCGACTCGCATCTGTTCCACACCCGTGAACAACTCGAAGCGGACCGCTGGCATCTGGAAGGCAACGCATTCGTGCGCAGACCCACCGACGCGACACAGCGGATGGTCCCCCTCTACCAGGGGATGATGGCATCGTTCTTCAACCACCGAGCTGCAGACATTGTCAAGAGTGCGACGGCAGTCTCGCGCCAAAACCAACCTCGCTACCTTTCGATCGAGGAGCTAAACGACCCTGACCGAGTTGCCCAACCGACCTATTGGGTCAGTGAAAGCGTGTTACCAGTTCTTCCCTCATGGCTGTTGGCCTTCTCGAACATCACGAGCCCGACCAACGAGCGTTCGTTCGTGGCCTACCCACTGCCGAAGGTCGCAGTAGGGCACAGCACCCCCTTGGTGTTGACCGCCCGCACCGCGGACTTGCTTGGCGTGTTTTGCTCTTTCGTTCTCGACTATGCGCTACGCCAGAAGCTGGGAGGTTTGAACCTGACTTACAACTACGTTCAGCAACTGCCAGTGCCCACCCCCGATGTTTGGGAATCTCATCCCTCTTGGCTCGATCAGCCGTTCAACCGTTGGACGCGACCACGACTGCTCGAACTGGGCTATACCTCGCATGACATTTACGCCTTTGCGCAGGATCTCGGCGACGACGGTCCCCCATTCAAGTGGGATCCGGAGCGCCGATCGCTTCTCCGCGCCGAACTCGATGCTGCGTTCTTCCACCTCTACGGGGTCCAACGCGATGACGTCGACTACATTCTCGACACGTTCCCCATCGTGCGGCGCAAGGATGAGGCCAGATTCGACGAGTTCCGCACCAAGCGATTGATTCTCGAGATCTACGACGCCATGGCCGCAGCACAGGCCACGGACACGCCATACCGAACCGTTCTGAACCCGCCCGCAGGCGAAGGACCACGACACCCTGCTCACTAAGCCACCGTCGGTGGCGCCTCCTAAACTCCCTTCAATCGTCCGACTGTAAGGAATCACCATGGCGTCTGAGGACCACGAAGATACCGAGTCGACGTTCCGCCGCTCACTTCTACTCGAGACCCTCTTCGACGTGCTGCGGAAGGCCGAAGGACCCCTGTCCGCGAGCGAAGCCCTGCGGCGCGTTCGCGAGGCCGTGGACCTGACGCCGCGCGAGGACAGCTATGGCCCTGGTGGCAAGCATCGGACCGACACGTTCGTGAGCTTCGGCTCAGCCTGGGCGACAGCCGTCGGCTGGATGACCAAGAAGGGTGGTTGGGCTCTCACTGAGGCTGGCACTGCCGCCCTGGACGATCTCGCGGACAAGGACACTCTTTACCCCACGCTCTACAAGCTCTACCGACAGACAATCAAGCGTCGCGAGGCCGCCGCAGCGCCCAAGGACCCACGATGGGCGACCGTCATACACGCGATGTCGCTTATCCCAGCCGGGTGGTGGACGGCATACAAGGACTTGGGCGAGCTCGTTGGTCTTCCCGGGCTGAACGTTGGCCAGTTCATCGCCAAGAACGACGTGCCGAACGCCCAGCGGGTCCTCCAGGTGGGCGGCACTGTCGCGCCGGAGTTCTCGTGGGACGACCCGGAACGCACGGACGACCCGAAGCAGATGTTGATCGACGAAGGTGTCGAGTTCGACTCAAGCGGACGGGCCAACCAAAGCCAACGACTAACCGCCGAGGAGCTTCGTGAACTCATCGGCGAAGAGGACGACACTGCGCTCTCAAATCGCGCCTGGCTCATCCGAGGTGCGAGCGTCAATGGCCTCAACCTGGTCCCCACATGGTTGGCCGAGGGCAGTTGTTCGTTAGCGGCGTCGCGCCTTCGGGCGATCGAGCCGCCCGTAAGCCGCAAGGAGATTGCGACGATCGTCGAGGACGATTACTCCCACGTCTCTTACAACGCACGCAATGAGAAGACTTCCGAGTTCGACGCGTTCCTCAACCGCATGCACCTGGACGACATTGTTGTGACCACCAGCGGGGGCGCGTTCTACGTGGGACGGGTCGTTGGTGACGCCGTCTATCTCAAGAGCCCTGATGATCGCTCGAACCTGCGTCGAGCTGTGGTGTGGGCTAACGCTGACTCGCCCATAGATTTCACGGACCTGCCGGATGCCTTGACAGTCAAGCTGTCCAGCCAGCACGCCGTCGTCGACCTCACCAACGAGATCGGCAGCCTGAAGGACCTTCTGGAACAGCCCCGTGGTCAACGCGACGTCAAGCTGGAGGTCAGGCTGGTCGAGGCGACTTTGCCCGACGCGACCGACGAGCTGGCCACACAACTGCTGGTTGACAGGGAATGGCTGCAGGAGCAGATCGAACTGTTGCGCGACCGGCGGCAGTTGATCTTCTACGGTCCACCGGGCACTGGCAAGACGTACCTGGCGCAGGCGATAGCCGAGCACTTGACCGACCGCGAAGCCATCAAACTCGTGCAGTTCCACCCGGCGTACAGCTACGAGGACTTCTTCGAGGGCTTCCGGCCGGTCTCGTCGGCCGACGGGTCTGGGGTTGCGTTCAAACTCTCTCCAGGTCCGTTCCGGCGCCTGGTGGATGCCGCGCGGGAGAACCCTGGCACGGCATACGTCCTGATCATCGACGAGATCAACCGAGCCAACCTCGCCAAGGTGTTCGGCGAGCTGTACTTCCTTCTGGAGTACCGCGGACATGCGATCGACCTGCTCTACTCCGCCGGCGACGAGGCGGCCTTCACGTTGCCGAAGAACGTCTACCTCATCGGAACGATGAACACATCTGACCGGTCTATCGCACTGGTCGATACCGCGATGCGGCGCCGATTCGCGTTCACCGCCCTACACCCGAGTGAGGAACCGACCTCAGGGGTATTGGGCAAATGGCTTGCCGCAGAGGGACATTCACAGGTCTGCGCGCGGGTACTCGAGTCTCTGAACGGACTGATCGAGGACGAGGACTTCAAGATCGGGCCGTCCTACTTCATGCGCGCCTCCGCCCAGACCGATACAGGGCTCCAGCGGGTATGGAAGAGCTCGATCCTGCCGCTGCTCGAGGAGCACCACTACGGTGAATCCCTTGATGTCGGAAGGCGTTACGACCTGGCGAGGATCCTTCGCTCGATCGCGTCCGCCGACACCGCGTCATCCGAGGTCGGCAACGATGGAGACCTTTCGTCCGAACCCGAGCAGGAGCCTGACGAGGTCCTCTGATGCGGATCGACCTCGTGGAGAACGGTCCACCCATCGAGCGGCAGATGTCACCGGAAGCGGGGGCGGCGTTGGCCGGTTCCGGTTTGGTCTCCGCGGTGCCGTCAGTCGTGTCGGGATGGTGGCTGGTTGGTCCGGACGGCAAGGTGGGCGTGGCCCGGGTCGCGGGCATCGAACTGTGGGTAAAACCCAAGCTCGACATCCAGCGCCTGTTCTTCCTGCTGGGATATGCATTGGATGGCAAGGGCTGGCGTGACGAGGATCTGGCCCTCGCCGAGGCGCCGGATCTGTTCACGGCGCTGGCTGAAGCCTTTGCGCGACAAGCCGATCGAGCGTTGCAGCAAGGACTCATCCAGGGCTACCGGGTCGTCGAGGAGGCGCTGCCGGTGCTGCGTGGTCGCCTCCGGGAGGGCGAACAGATGCGGCGACGATACGGTCTCGCCGTGCCCATCGAGGTGCGCTACGACGACTACTCCGTGGACATCGCCGAGAACCAACTGCTGCGGTCTGCCGCCGAGCGCCTCCTGCGGATGCCCGTGTTGCCCAAACGCACCCGCCAGGGGCTCTTGCGGATCGTCCTTCGGATGACAGACGTCAGCGTGCTCGTCCGCGGCCAGCAACTGCCCGCCTGGCAGCCGTCGCGGCTCAATGTCCGCTACCACGTCGCGTTGCGACTGGCAGAGCTCGTCCTGCGCG
>Ga0075524_10000177_pt1 | contig 14142 bp, 9 predicted proteins | sample NGEPerone_FD_76826 | JGI IMG/M metagenome (GOLD analysis project Ga0075524, IMG submission 76826) | Arctic peat soil microbial communities from the Barrow Environmental Observatory site, Barrow, Alaska, USA - NGEE Permafrost154B-one | ecosystem: Environmental > Terrestrial > Soil > Wetlands >...
GTGGTAAAAGAGCTACATTCACATTTTTCGGAGAAAAAAACGCTGGCATTGTTGTATAGATTGGAAAGTATTACAAGGGAACTGGTGGTACTGAGCGAACAAATTGTAAACCTTTCTCAGGATTTTAAAGAGAAGTTTATGATGAAATAAATCAGGGAAAAATCATTCAGAATCAACAATAATTGGAAAATGATAGCCAAAATAAACACCGGGAATAGCCTTTACGGGGCACTGGCTTACAACCAGGAAAAGGTGGACGAAGGAATGGGAAAAATCCTTGTAGGCAATAACCTGAAAGAAGTCGGTATCAGGCTGAACGAAATAAGCGCCAAAACCCGTACGCATGGTGCGCATGAACCCATTGGTACATTATACGGCTTCACGCTTTTGGTAAAAACTGAAACCACGCTGAAAGAGGGATTTGATATGGTTCAGAACCGTTTCTTTGTTAAGGGTGAAGGTGAAATCCTGTACAATTACAACATCGGGCTGATGGCTGCCGACCCTAAAGTCGCTGCACAGAACTTTATCCATGCGTTGGACAGTATGCCCCGCCTGTTGGAAAAATACAAGCCAGAGTACGCTTGAAAACTACATCCGCCGGATAGCTTTAGTATGCCTCGAATTTAACCGGCTTCCTGAAGATATTTCAGAAGAAGAGATCAACGAGTACCTCACTGGTCTTGCCCAAATGGCCAAATCTCCATCCCGGAGCAGTTTCAAACATGCTGTTTATGGCCTTCGTTACTATTTTCGCCATATCGGATTAAATAAGCGGGCCATCGATTTGCCGTCAATGAAAAAAGAGGCAAAACTGCCGGTAATATTCAACCGAAGCGAGCTTCGCCAATTGTTTAAGGCACCAACACTTTTGAAACACCGCATCGTGCTGACTTTGATCTATTCGGCAGGACTGCGTTCGCAGGAAGCGATTAATTTGAAACTTTCAGATATCGACTTTGAGCGCAAGACCATCCACATCCGCCAGAGCAAATACAAGAAAGACCGAATTGTGCCGCTGTCCGATTACATTGCCAAAGGACTTATAAAATATATTTCAGCAGAACACCCGCATATCTGGCTGTTCAACGGCAAAGAACCCGACGGACGCTACAGCGTGAAAGGACTGAGCTGAATCATACGCGAAAACCTGAAAAAAACAGACATCAAAAAGGATGTTTCCCTCCATTCGCTGCGCCATAGTTATGCTACTCACTTACTCGAAGATGGTGTAAACATTGTTACCATCAAAGAGTTGTTGGGCCATGCCCATATTACCACAACAATGATCTATTTGCATGTTGCACAGATCGCACCGGGCAGTGCCCATAGTCCTTTGGATACATTGTATCCTCAAAAGTAGTGGAGATCACGCAGTGCAATCACTGAGCAATTCAAAGAAACCGTTGTCAGGGATCATCACGACAATAAATTAACCTTCCTGCAAATCGCTCACAAGCATTCTTGTTGCTTCAACACAGCTAAGACAATCTGTGAGCGCAATGAATATGGGTTTTGGAATCAACCTGCCGGTCTCGCGAAAGGACCAGTGAAGCATTTTCATTCTGTTTCAGATGACAGGGAGAAGTTAACCACTGAGGAAAGAATGGAAGAGCTTTCGAAAGATGCCATTGGGGTGATAGAGCTTCTATTTCAACGAGTGGTACTTAAACTAAGGGGAGACAATTGTGATCTCACAGCCTCTCAATTAGCAGCTTTTGTAGCTGCTGTTGCTCCTTATGCGATAGCCAAGAAGTCAGGCGATGGAAAGAAAGACAAAGGGAAAGAATTGCCCAAAAGTAATGTATTTGCCATGTTTAAAGAACAGCTCAATAAAAATAGGGTAGAAGGCTGAGCTGATGAATTAAGCAATGGGAAACACAGAACATGCCATGGAGTATGACTTTGTGATTCAACTGTTTGGCGGGAATAATCCCCAATTGCCATGACTACAGATTGACCAGTTTAATTGCCGGGATGCAAAATGTTCGATGGAATTGGTGGATAATTCGGACTAAGGTGACCTTCTTGCTACAAGTGAAAAATTAGATTTTTTCCGCTATTTTTCATGACAGACCGGCAAATGTTGACCCCTAAAATTGAGAAAAGAGGTAATACAAACTGGAGCACTGGAATATCCAATTTAGAACGCTACCTAAACTCAAAGGGAATCCAAATGAACAGAAGAAACTTCATTTCTTGAATTAATTGTAAAATTATCTTCAAATTTAATTTCGCCTTTTGAATTTAAAAGTCTGATGTAATCGAAAGCTCCAGATCCTTTGGTAACCAATCGGATTCCTTTTATACTTCCAATTGAATTTCTATATTCGCTCGAAAAAATGGTGTCATTCCCATTTACGACCAATGCCTTATTCATTTTACTGATGATCCTGATGGTATTCCAAAATTCCATTTCGGAACTTAATTTGGTTAGGTTGTGGAACTTGCCATTACGATGGACTTCTCCGACCGTAGCCTCTGACCACCGGTAACAGCCCTTCTGAACAAGCATTACAGATATTATTCCATTCTCCCCAATTATTCTGAATTCAACATCATAACAACTAATACCTCCATCTGCAGGCGAATTCCTGTATTTTACTTCAAGTTCGCTGCTATCAGCAGAAAGTTCAAAGTCTTGGTAAAGCAAATGTTCAAGATAATAGACAGTACTGGATTTGAATCCTTGGTCGTTGATATCTTTGGGTGAAATGTACAAAAGGCTATCTTGTTCCTGATCCTTGATTTTATTTTCAAATTCGAACACAAATTTTCTCAAAGCAAAATTATCATTGTTAAAATAATAACTGATCCAGCCTTCCGCTTTAACATGCACTTTAGCAGATGCTCTTACTTTTCCTTCAATCAAAAGACGAACATTGTAAAAGCCAGGTGATTCGAAACAATGGTTTATCAATTTTCTGTCCTTGTCAAGCTTTTCGTATTTAAGGGAATCTTCAATCTCTTTCTGGTCAAAATCAATATATACATCGTGATTCTTAATTTTTGAGATATCATATTGAAATGAAACGGTATAAGGTATAGTTCCAGACACGTTTTTGGTAAAAAAAACTATCGGGTTTTCATTTTGACCAGCAAGCTTAATTGAATGAACTACTATCATAATTAATACGACTAAACCACAGAAAATTAATACCATTTTTCTTGTAATCTTTATTTTTTGATAAATATTGGCATCATAGGATCTGGGATTTTTCTGATTGTGTGAATTCACAAAATGCTGCCAGTCTTTGTACCCAAGAAATAATGCCAAAGCATTTTTGGTAGCAAACTGCGGTGAGTATATTTCTTTGTATTTGACTTTTCCAAAGAGCCTTTTTAAAGTTTGAGGGCTAATTGAGATGTTGGTTTCATCAAGAATGAGTTGATTTAGCTTTTTATAATCAGTGTCAGTCCATGAGACTATACTTTTTGAGTTTAGTTTCTTCTCTATTTCCTTCTCAATTTCTTCTATATAATTAAATTCAATCATATGCTATGGCAACTTATCGACATTTTTACTTTGTTGTAAAATTTATAAGATTCTGAATTTGAGTTTGTACAAAGAATGTATATGCATTGTACAGACTTTGAAAATACTAAATTGTAAATGTAATAACAAAACTGGTGTAAATTGCCCTGAATTCCGTTACCGTCAAAAAACAATCTGAATTTGATAATAAACATAAGAGCTGTTTGTGATGCAATTGATTAAGTAGGTTAAAATTTTCTAAACTTTAAAGCTATGCGATTTGAAAAACTTGCAAGTATTATTTGCGCTTTAGTGGGATTATTTCAGACAACCATGAGTTTTGGCCAACCTGGTGCAAAAGTTGATACGTTTTTCTGTACGCATCAGGTTGTGTTGGATAATTCGGCAAAGTTACTTCCCTGGTTTTATCCCCGAGAGAAAGCATATGACCAATTTCTTCGCATACGCTGGGATTTTATTAAAACCAAGGTCTCCAATTCGCCAGGACCAGAACCTCGTTCAAATTATCCGCAGTATTATTTCTATGCCTCTTTTGAGATCAAAGATGGGAAAATGGAAATAAGAGATTGGATGAACGATGTAGCTGAAAAAATTCCTAACTGGTTCGAAAATGCCCGACTTTATTATGCTTACACTGGAGATTCAAGTGTGATGAAAATTGTTAAGGATTTAATTGACTATTCATTGGATCATGGTACCAGTCCTTCAACTTTTGCGTGGCCAAATTTTCCATATACCACCACCAATCCTGGCGATATTGAATTTCGAGGTTTTTCAAAACAAGGTAAATTGGTTTTGCATGAAATACAAGTTGACCATGCCGGAGATATGGGATTGACATACTTCCGGATGTATCTTTTTTCGGGAGAGAAAAAATATCTCACGGCTGCTCTTAATGTGGCAAATGTTCTTGCCTCCAATGCCAGAGTAGGTACTTCCGAAAAATCAGTGTGGCCTTACCGGGTGATTATGGATTCAGGAAAAATTACGGCTGAATATGGTGCCAATTGGGCCGGTTGTTATATGCTTTTTGAACATTTAATCAAAGCTAATCTTGGCAATGTGACTGCCTACAAGGATGCGCTTACCAAAACCAAAGATTTTATCCTCCAATTTCCCATGAAGACCGGCTATTGGACAGATGGGCACACAGATACAGATGTAAACAGCAATACTTATAAAAGCAATATGAGTGCAAGCAACATTTCATTATGTATGTTTGATTACCCAGGACTTAATCCAAATTGGAAGGAAGATATTCCAATGCTGATCAAGTGGACCGAAGATAATTTTGTATTTCGCTGCGCCCCTGGCGAACCACCCACCCAATGGGGTGCAAACCTCGTAGGTGAGCAGGATGCTTATTTGCCTAAAATGGATTATCAAACAGCTCGTTATGCAAGCCAATGTGCACGTTGGTATGCTATTTCCGGAGACGAGACATACAAAGAAAAAGCCTTCCGTTCGTTAAACTGGGTAACTTACTGCAATACCGACGAAGGGCAAGCCATTGAAAGCCCTGTTAGTTCAATTGATACATGGTGGTCTGATTGTTATGGCGAATGCCCCCGAATGTTTTACCATGCTTTTGCCGGAGTACCTGAATGGGCTCCGCCTGCAGAGAACCATATTTTATATTCAGAAGGCATTCTCAAAAAGGTACGCTATGCTTCGAACTGGATTGCATATAAGGCAACAAAAGCCAAAGATGTTGAGTATTTGCGCCTGGCTTTTAAACCTCAAACAATTACGCTGAATGGAGCCCGTTTGTCTTTGCTTACCAAGCCTGGGAAAGAAGGATATATATTAAAAAGCCTTGGAAAAGGAGATTATGCCATTCAGATTTATCGTTTTAATTCGGGAGAAGTCGTTATCGCTGAAAAATCCCTAACTAAGAAAAAGGAAACAATCTCAGAAAAAAATTAATAAAATTCAAATGAAGAAAAAAAGTCGGCAGGTATTCCGACTTAGGTGATTGACTATAATATATTTAATTTACAAACTTTTCAAAATTATGAAAAAAAAATGTACCCGAGAATTCTTCCCTCCGGGAAGTGTGTCCGTAATTTTATTGCGGATGAAATTACTAATTTTCTTCGTATTGGTATCGATGGTCACTGCTACAGCGAGTTCCTATTCGCAGCAAACTAAATTCAGCCTGAATTTAAATAGGGTAACAGTTAAACAGGTATTTCAGGAAATTGAAGCCAACAGCGAATTTGTACTGCTTTACAAGGAAAGGCAGATGGATTCAAACAGAAAGGTTGATGTAAAAGTCGAAAACGAAACTGTTGAATCAATTCTTAACCAGGTTTTTGAAAACACTAATGATACCTATAAAATTTACGATCGTCAGATTGTGATTTTAGCGTCCACAGCTAAAGAATCGCCTTCAGTTATTGTTTCTGAAGTTAATACTGAGCAGAAAAATCAAATCTCAGGTACAGTAAAAGACAATAAAGGTCTCTCAATACCGGGAGTTAGTGTGGTCGTAAAAGGGACTACCACCGGAACAATTACAGATGCGAACGGCAAATTTATGATCTCTGTGCCAACAAATGCAAAAGTACTTGTGTTTTCGTTTGTTGGAATGAAAACTCAGGAATTTGACATTACCGGCAAAACAACATTCAATGTTGTAATGGAGGATGAAGCTATTGGAATTGAGGAAGTTGTATTAGTAGGGTATGGGACACAAAAGAAAGTTAACCTTACCGGAGGGTTGTCAAGTGTATCATCTAAACAATTACAAGCAAGACCAATTACAAATGTTGCTTCTGCGTTACAGGGTACCATGCCGGGTGTGACTGTTATACAAAACACTGGACAACCAGGCTTGGATCAAGGAACTATTCGTGTGCGTGGAATTGGAACTTTAAATAATAGTGATGCAATGGTGGTGGTAGATGGACTTGTATCATCAATGCGCGATGTGAACCCGAATGATATCGAAAATATAACTGTATTAAAAGATGCTGCATCAGCAGCAATTTATGGCTCTAGAGCTGCAAATGGAGTAATCCTGATTACGACAAAAAAGGGGAAAAGCGGAAAGGTGGTAGTTAATTATAATTCTTATTACGGAATACAACAAGCTACCAAATTGCCAGATTACCTTTCTTCATCACAGGCTGCATCGTTTTATAACGAAGCTGTAGTTAATGAGGGCCAACCCGCTCGTTATACAGCAGCCGACATTCAAAAGTTTAAGGATGGCTCTGATCCTGACCATTACCCAAATACTGATTGGCTTGGTTTGTTCTATACCGGAAGTGGATTCCAGCAAAATCATTTTTTTGATGTCAGTGGGGGAAATGACAAAACACAAAGCCTTCTTTCGCTCGGCTACTTTTCACAGGATGGTATCGTAAAGAGTACCGGATTGGATAGATTTACTTCCCATTTTAAGATTTCTACAAAGATTGGTATGCATTTTACAATAAATGGAAATCTTACTTATACCCTAGACAATTTTAAAGAACCCACCAATCCTTATACTAAAGATTTTTCTGGATACTTCATACAAATAAATACCATTGGTGCAAACATCCCATATAAGCTCTCTAATGGTCTGTATGGATTTTATCAGGATGGGAATCCAATTGCATGGTTGGAAAATGGAGGACAAAATACTATTAAAACCCACTACTTGAAGGGGATAATAGATGGAGACATGGAAATATCGAAAGGATTTCATTTTAAGCCATTGTTTGGCTATCTGCTTAACTTTTCGCAGCAAAAGAGATTTGTTAAAGATATTCAATACTATGATCCAGTTACAAAAGAACCGGCTTTCTATCAAGGCCCAAATGCTTTAACCGATCGAGATCAATTCAACAATGTTGTTACGTTTCAATCAATACTTCAATATGATAAAACTTGGGGTAACCATGATTTTTCGGCGTTAGTAGGTTATTCACAGGAATATACACAATTTAGTTATTTGCAGGGTTACAAAAAATATTTTCTCAACAACTCGCTGAGTGAGTTGGATGCAGGCCCATTGAATGGGCAAAGCGTTGGTGGATCTTCGAATGAACTTGCATTACAATCCCTATTTGGAAGGATAAATTATTCATACAAAGCAAGGTATTTGTTTGAAGGAAATATTCGATATGATGGTTCATCTCGTTTCGCTGTTGACAATCGATGGGGTCTTTATCCAGCATTTTCAGCAGGATGGCGTATATCAGAGGAACCATTCTTTGATTCTTTTAAAGCAATATTTAAAGACTTAAAGCTCAGGACTTCATGGGGAAAGCTTGGAAATCAGAACATTGGAAGTAATTATCCATATATAGCTACCATTTCTTCAGGGATAAACTATTCATTCGGAAATGTGATTGCAAGTGGTATATCTCCTGTAAATGGAGCCAACGAAAATATTGTATGGGAAGAAACCAAATCTACAGACATTGGAATAGATGCAAATTTATTGAATGGAAAAGTAACATTTACTGCAGACTACTTTGTTCGTAATACCGATAATATCCTCCTGAATATACCTGTTGGAAGTATGTATGGTTTTAATCCACCTGTTCAAAATGCAGCTAGTGTGAAGAACAATGGTGTTGAACTTGAATTAGGATATCATGGACGTCACAATGATTTCACTTATGATATTGTAGCTAATACTGCATTTATCAAAAATGAAGTTACAGATTTAAAAGGTACTGATCCTATTATTCAGGATTACACATTTATGAAAGTTGGGTACCCGATTAATTCCTTCTATGGCTATCAGTCAGAAGGAATTTTCCAGACACAAGATCAACTTGACAATCATGCAATACAAAGTGGTGGTGTAATTGGACTGGGAGATATTATGTACAAGGATCAAAACAATGATGGCGCAATTGATGGCGCAGATCGGGTGTATCTTGGAACCTATTTCCCGAAGGCAACATATGGTGCTAATATTTCATTGGGCTTAAAAGGGTTTGATCTTTCCCTGTTCTTTCAGGGAGTTTATGGTGTAAAGGGATTTGCACGTTATGAAATTATGGGCCAGGTTGGTGATAAAGTCGGACGACCTACCAGCATTTTTATTGACCATTGGACACCAGAGAATCCAACTGAAAAATTTCCGCGCTTATGGAATTCATATACACAAAACAACCCAGCATTTTTTCCGTCGTCCTTCTGGGTACGTAATGCCGATTATTTAAGATTAAAAAATGTTCAATTTGGATATTCGTTACCTTCCAAATGGTTAACGAAAGTGAACATTCAAAGATTAAGAATTTATTACAGTGGGCAGAATGTTCTAACGTTCACTAAATTTTACAAATGGATAGATCCTGAAGTGCAGGCTGGAGAACGTGGAAATACTTATCCTATGGTATCTACCAATAGCATTGGTATTAATTTAACTTTTTAATTCAGGTAATTTAATAAGATACAATTATGAAAAATAAAATTATCCCTATTTTAATTTGTATAGTAGTACTATTCAATTATTCATGTAGCAAAGATTTTTTGGACCTACAACCAAATGACCAATATACTGAATCAGCACTTTGGACGTCGGCCGGCGATGCTCAGGCTGCTTTAAGCGGTTGTTATACTGATTGGGAGAATGGATGGTGGGTTTATTATGTTGATTGTGCATCGGATAATGCTTTTAATCCTTATCCATGGGAAGGATTCACTATGCTTGGTAATGGTTTATTACTAACTCCCAATAATCCAGGTGATAATAAATGGAAATTCACTACTATTCAGCGCTGCAACTGGTTTCTAGCAGGAATTGAAAAAACTCCTATGGATGAGAACTTAAAAAAAAGAATGAAAGCTGAGGCCAGATTTTTAAGGGCCTATCGGTATTTTCTCATGTCTCAACTCTATGGCGACGTTCCGCTTATGACCACCAACATCACAACCGAACTGGCAAATTCTGTCGCCAGGAATCCAAAAGCTGAAGTTCTTAAATTTGTATTGGATGAGTTATCCGAGATATCTTCCGATTTACCTGAAAGTTATTCAGGAAGTGATGTTGGACGAATTACAAAAGGCGCTGCAATTGCATTGAAGGCCAGAACTGAGTTATTCAACGAGAAATATGCCGATTGTATTAGTTCCTGTAACGCTATTTTAGGAAGATATTCATTATATAATAGTTATTCTGATCTTTTTCGCCCCCAGAATGAAAATAATTCTGAGATAATCCTTGATGTTCAAAACGTCGAAACGCTTGATCTAACCGCCGGATGGCAGAAAGATGCGGGAGTCATGATGATTCAAACACTTGGAGGATGGTGGTCTGTTGATCCAAGTCAAAGTTTGGTGGATACATATGAAATGAAGAATGGTAAAACCATTGATGATCGTTCTTCCGGTTACGATCCTGAAAATCCGCTCAAGAATCGTGACCCTCGATTGGATGCAACCATCATAGGTCCTGGATCTTTAGTTGAGGGTAAATATTTTGATCCAATTGGAGACCCCTCTTCACTTGATTTTTATGGCCCATATTATTATACCGGTTATGCTGACAAAAAATATGTTTCTCAGGTATCTGATTTTAAGGATATTTGGCATACAGGAATCAACATCCCCATTATCCGGTATGCTGAGGTATTATTGAACTATGCCGAAGCAAAAATAGAATTGAACCAGATCGACAATTCTGTGTATAGCGCTATAAACGAAATTCGCCTGCGTGCTGGAATGCCTGAGGTTGACAAGGTGATTTATAATAATCAAACGAAGATGCGTGAACTGGTTCGCAGGGAAAGACGAGTTGAGTTGGCAATGGAAGGACTTCGTTGGTTCGACATACAACGCTGGAAAATTGGTAAAGAAGTGATGAATGGACCATTATATGGATGTAGGCTTGGAACAGTTGATCCTCATACTGGTAAACCTACTTTTACTTCTGAAAGAATTGTTTCAGAACATCGTGTATTTAATGAATCAATAAACTATTTATGGCCAATTCCACAGTCAGACATAGACATAAATAAGAACCTTACCCAGAATCCTGGATATTAGGTTTGTTTATTCTTAAGGAATAATAGTTAAGCTTTCAATAATCAATGTTGCGTATGTGAATTAATATCTACCTTACAGTTAAGTTCTATTTTCAAAGGAAAAGTGTAATGGTATTTTGAAAATCAATTTGATAAAGTAGTGTATGATTCAATCATGCACTACTTTATATCACTATTAAATTAAATAGTAAATAATATGAAATCCAGTCTATTTGCATTTTATGCGGCAACAATAATATTACTAATCTCGATTGTATCTTGTAAGGATAAGCCTAAAGAGATGACCAATACACTTTTTTGTACACACAAAGTGGAGTTGGACAATCAGGGAAAATTGTTATCCTGGATGAAGCCACAAGAAAAGGCATACGATCAATTCCTTCGTTTGAGATGGGATTTTATAAAGACAAAGGTTCCGTTGTCGCCAGGACCCCTTCCGAGATCGCTTTACCCGCAATATTTCTTTTATTGTGCTTTCAAAGACATCAACGGGGTCTTAGAGCCGGATACCTGGATGAATGATATTGGCGAAAAAATACCTAATTGGTTTGAAAACGCACGACTTTACTATGCGTATACCGGCGATAACAGTGTGATGACTATTGTGAAAAATATGATGGACTACTATCTTGCACATGGCACAAGTCCTTCCAATTTTGCATGGCCCAATTTCCCATATACCACAACAAATGCAGGTGATACCATATTTCGTGGTTTTACAAGTGCCAAACGCTTCCAATTGCATGAAATACAGGTTGATCATGCTGGTGAGATGGGATTGACTTATTATCGGATGTACCTGTACTCGGGTGAAAATAAATATCTCATGGCTGCTCTTAATGTGGCAAATGTTCTGGCCTCCAATGCCAGAGTAGGTACTGCCGAAAAATCAGTTTTTCCATACCGTGTGATTATGGATTCAGGAAAAATTACGGCAGAATATGGTGCAAATTGGGCCGGTTGTTATATGCTTTTTGATCATTTAATCAAAGCTAATCTTGGCGATGTGACTGCCTACAAGGATGCACTTACCAAAACCAAAGATTTTATCCTCCAATTTCCCATGAAGACCGGCTATTGGACAGATGGGCATTCAGATACAGATGTAAACAGCAATACTTATAAAAGTAATCTGAGTGCGAGTAACACTACTCTATGTATGTTCGATTACCCCGAACTCAATCCTAATTGGGAATCTGATATACCTAAATTAATTAAATGGACTGAAGGAAATTTTGTTTTCAAGGGAGCACCTGGCGAACCATCGACAATGTGGGGAGCCAATATTGTAGGAGAACAGGACTCGTTTATTTTTAAAATGGACTACCAAACAGCACGCTATGGAGCTGAATGCGCCCGTTGGTATGCTATTTCCGGCGATGAAAACTATAAAGATAAGGCATTTCGCTCATTAAACTGGGTTACATATTGCAATGATTCTACCGGTAAAGCATTTGAAAGTCCTGTAAGTAAAGGGATTAATAGTTGGTGGTCAGATTGCTATGGAGAGTGTCCACGAATGTTTTATCAAGCATTTGCCGGAGTACCTGAATGGGCGCCACCACATGAAAACCATATTTTGTATTCCGAAGGGATACTGTGTGAAGTTCAATACTCAGAAAATAAGGTGAAGTATACTGCCACGGCCGATATTGGAACTGAATTCCTACGGCTGGCTTTTAAACCTGAACAAGTAACCATCAACGGGGTTATGATTTCTGAAAGCAAAAATATGAAACCTGACACATACAGCTTAAGAAGACTTGGAAATGGAGATTATGTCTTGAATATAAAGCATATAAATTCTGGTAAGGTATCAATTTCAGGCACTTAATTTTGCAAATAGCTTTGCTTGGAATAATATAATTAACATAATGCAGTACCCAGTTTCTAAATTTATTCAAAAGGTAGTACAATGAAAAACTTTTTAATGGCAATATGTGCCATATTTATTTTATCTGTATGCGAATCATCTGGCCAGAATTTGACTGTTGATGGAGCTAAGAAATTCCAGACGATTCATGGTCTTGGGGTAAATATCAATCCTCAATCATGGAACGTCAACCCTAATGCAGTTAAAACGGTTATTGACAGTCTTATCACAGGGTTGGGATGCACCAGCTTCCGGTTAATGTATGATGATTGCGACTGGGAAGCCAGAAATGACAACAACGATCCCAATTCATACAATTGGGCCTACTATGATTCCGTATATAGCGCTCCACGATTTACCTGCGTTTGGAATACGGTACAATATTTAAACAGCAGAGGGATCACCGACATTACTCTTAGCCCCGATGGTGCAGCTCCCGTTTGGATGGGTGGAACAAAACTTAAACCTGGAGCTGAGGTGGAATACGCCGAAATGATGGCTTCTATGGTGTATTATGGACAGAAGCGTCGCACTCCTGCTATCCATTTCAGCATGTTGTCACCAATCAATGAAACGACTTGCGGTGGGGGAGAGGCGCCAGTTATGACAACAAATCAGCTTGGCACCATTTTTAGCAGCATTGCAACACATCTTATTCATGATAGTATCACAAATGTCACGCTTGTTGGACCTGACGATTGTGATGGGTGGCCGGCAAGTGTCCACGCTATTTTAACAAACAAGATCACCATGTCAAAACTCAAATTTCTTGGTGGTCACCAATATGGAAATAGTACTTCAACAAGCAAGGGTTTGGTCGACTCGGTTAAAAATTCCGCTTACAAAGACAGAGGAGTGATCATGACCGAAGCAAACGAAGTCTGTAACGGTTTTAAATGCGATGGTGGATCATACAACCCCGATTATGGATTCAACAATTATGCTGGCCCGGCTTATAAATATATTCTCCAGCATCTGAATGTTGGCGTTAATGGAATTCAGTTATGGGAAGGCTACGATAGCCGTTACCATCATCCTAACCGGTATTTGACCTGGAGTTTTTGGGGAATATTTGCAGTAAATGACACCCTCAAACCTGATGTTTATACTATTCGTCCGCACTACTATGTATTTAAACAATTGTATAATTTTGTCAAACCGGGGTTCCAAAGGATAGATATTTCTACAAGTAAGCCAAACCTGACAGTTTCGGCATTCCGAAATCCAAAAAATGGAGAGATAATTATTACAGGCAAAAACGACAGCGACGGCCCTCAAACTATTAATGGCATCTTAAAAAATCTTGTATCGGTATCAACGTTAAAATATTACTATACCGATTCTTCTCATAACTTTTCACGTGGAGCTGATGTGGAAGTTAACGATCAATCTTTTTCGAAGTTAATTCCTGCTTTCAGCGTTTTTACGTTGGTGGGTAAATAAACTAGGTATAAAGTGAGGTTCTATAATTTCAAATTCAGGATATGGTAAGTCATATTCTGAAAAGATTGACTAATAAAATTGAAAAACTATCTAAATACAATATAATCATGAAAGGAATTTCGCTATTTCTGATAATTCAATTATTATTTTTTCAACACTCTAATTCCCAAAATATTTCAGGCAATATTCCGGTACAACTGCAAATCGATGGGGCAAAAAAGTACCAGCAAATGGATGGTTTTGGTGTAAATATCAATACCGCGTGGTGGTATGACGGTGATTACGAGGACGCCAGGGTGGTACAACCGGCGATTGACATGCTCGTTGATTCACTTGGT
>Ga0075524_10000178_pt1 | contig 14133 bp, 9 predicted proteins | sample NGEPerone_FD_76826 | JGI IMG/M metagenome (GOLD analysis project Ga0075524, IMG submission 76826) | Arctic peat soil microbial communities from the Barrow Environmental Observatory site, Barrow, Alaska, USA - NGEE Permafrost154B-one | ecosystem: Environmental > Terrestrial > Soil > Wetlands >...
AAACCCAGAGTTTCCGGTTCGCCCAGAGAGCCCTCGGCACACGTCTTCGCGCACCGAGTCCTCGACGCGCTAGGGGCGGTCTACGTCTTCGTGTGGCAGGCGGCCCTCTTGTACGTCTTCATCATCTTCTGTCTCACCACACATCACTGAGGTGAGTCCTGGTTCTAGTGCTCAACCTCGCCGCATGGCCTGGCCAGGCGCTACCCGTCCCCTAGCGGGACTGAGCATCACATCCTTGGGCACGATGCTAAACTGCCCACCCCATACTGACGGGTCCGGTCGCTTCGGGGGTCGGAGGGGTTGCGCACCTCGACCGGCTTGAGTTCGGGGGGAATCCCCATCGGTGGCGACGTCTAGAACCGCCTGCCGACAATGAACCCGGCCGCACCCGTCAGCCCGATGGTCCGGTGCTGCCCGCCTCTTTAGGCTGGACCCGGGCCATCAGGCACACACATAGGAGGCTGACATGCTCACGTTTGTTCTGCTCGTTCTGGCCCTGGTGTGCTTCGTCGGGGCCGCCATCAACGTGCCTACCCGGGTCAACCTCGTCGGGCTCGGGCTTGCTCTCGTCACGATCACCTGGATCGCCCCGCTCGTGTGAGCACTACTATACGCTACCGTTAGCACCCGCTATACGCTACCGTTCGCCGCCCTGCACTATGCAGATAGTATCCCACCCGCTATACAGATAGTATCGGAGGTCCCGTGCCCAGGAAGTCTGGAGCGAAGCAACCTCCGCTGGCCGAGTCCAAGAACATGGTCATCAGCGCCATTGCCTCTGGTGCACTGGTCCGCGACGCCATGGCGTCCGTGGGTCGGTCCGAGGAGACCTACAACGACTGGCGCAAGAAGGATGCCGTCTTCCGACTCGCGGTGGACTCCGCCCGTGAGGTTCGTGCCGCGGCCCTGGAGCGTTCCATCGACCCGGACAAGTTGTCCATCTCCTTCGAGCAGTTCCGTAAGACGTTCCTCTACATGGACACTTACCGCCACCAGCGTGCGTGGATCGACCTCGTAGAGGGCCGCGAGTACGAGCCCATCGAGGGCGAGCAGTACACCCCCGGGTCGAAGAACCGCATCCTGATCAACACGCCCCCGTTCCACGCCAAGTCCTCGACGCTCACCATCGACTACCCCGTGTACCGGATCTGCATGAACCCGAACGTCCGCATCATCATCGTCTCGAAGACGCAGGCTCAGGCGAAGAAGTTCCTCTACGCCATCAAACTCCGTCTGACCGACCGCCGCTGGGCCGCCCTCCAGGCGGCCTACGCCCCGGATGGCGGGTTCTCCGGTGGGTCCGGTGAGTGGTCGTCTAACAAGATATACGTAGGTGCTTCCGACTCCGGCGAGAAGGACCCCACGATTGAGGCGCTCGGTATCGGCGGGCAGATATACGGCGCCCGCGCAGACCTCATCATCCTGGACGACATCGCGGATCGCTCCAACGCTCACGATTTCGACAAGCACATCAACTGGCTCGATCAGGAAGTGGCGAACCGTCTCTACGGCGGCACCCTCCTGGCTGTCGGTACCCGCGTCGGGGCGCAGGATGTCTACTCCGAACTGATGAACCCGGACCGCTACCTCTCCCAAAGGTCCCCCTGGACGCACCTGGCCCAGCCCGCCGTCCTGGCCTATGCCGACAAGACGGAAGAGTGGCAGACCCTGTGGCCTCGCTCCTCACGCCCCCTGGACCTTGACTCCGAGGAGGTCCCCGACGACCGCGGTGAGTACCGGGCGTGGGATGGCCCCAAGTTGTCCGTCATGCGCGAGTCCATCGCCCCGCAAACGTGGTCACTGATCTACCAGCAGCAGGCACAGAACTCGTCCTCGACGTTCTCGCCTATCTGCGTGTGGGCCTCGGTGAACCGCATGCGCAAGCCCGGTCCGCTACATGCCGGAGCGATGGGCCACCCCAAGGGCGGCGGGGAGGGCATGTTCACCATCGCCTCGATGGACCCGGCGATGACCGGGGAGACCTTCACCCTCGTGGAGAAGGTGGAGCGCGGGAGCAAGAAGAGGTTCGTGGAGAACGCATGGGTACAGGCGTCCCCGTCTCCGACCTACATACGCGACATCATCAAGTCGGTCACCATCGAGTATGGCGTGAACGAGTGGGTCATCGAGCAGAACGCCTTCCAGTTGTTCCTTGTTCGTGACCCGGAGATCACCACCTTCCTAGCGTCGCGTGGCGTGCGGCTCACGCCACACTACACGTCCCGGAACAAGATCGATCCCGACTTCGGGGTTGCGTCACTCGGCCCGCTGTTCGGTTCCGTCAGGAAGATCAACGACGGTGCTGGCCGTGAGGTCCACAACAACGACAACCTGATCTCCCTGCCTGACCCGGAGTTCTCCCAGGGCATCAAGGCGCTCATCGAGGAACTGATGATCTGGATTCCCGGTAAGCGTGGCAAGGAACTCCGTCAGGACGGGCCCATGGCGCTGTGGTTCGCAGAGTTGCGGGCCCGGGAGATCCTGGGTGATGGCCGCGCGAAGGTCGAGAAGTTCTTCTACAAGTCCAGGTTCACATCCCGGTTCGGGATGAGCAAGAGGTATGTCGTTCCTGTCAACGGGTATGTCGGCGCGTAAGGGGTGAAGCATGGTTAGCAGCACGTATCTGGCGCCCGATGAAGCACTGGGGCAGCGTGTCGAGGCAATCAAGGCTCGCTACCAGGCGCGCGACGTGCGCGCACGGCAGGTCAGGGCCGTCCGCCACGGTGACTTCGATCAGGTGTCGGCCGGGATCTTCAACGATGAGTGGCCCAGGCCCATCGTTGCCAACATGATCGACGTCCTGGCCCGCCATGCGGCCGCCGCGTTCTCCCCCCTCCCGACGATCACCTGCTCGTCCGGTACCATGGGTACCGATGTGGCGCGTCAGCGCGCCGACAAGCGCACCAAGATCGCCAACGGCTACATTGCGGCGTCCGATGTCCGCTCCCAGATGCAGACCGGTGCCGACCAGTTCAACACTTATGGCATACTTGTTGCCTGCGTCGAGCCCGACTGGAGCCGCAAGATCCCCGGGATCTACTACGAGGACTCGATCAGCGTCTATCCCGTGTGGGATCGGCAGGGGAACACCGTCGAGGTGGTCCGCCTGTTCGACCGTACCGAGGTCGAACTCGTCGCTGAGTACCCGAACCTTGAGGGCAAACTGCGGGGCATGGGATTCCGTGCTCGTAGCGCGGGCGCTTCGGACGTCATCGAGGTTGCCAAGTACGTCTCGGCCACCCGCATCGTCTACTTTCTGCCCAAGAACGGGAACTTGATCCTCCAGGACATCGTGAACCCCATGGGGCGTTGCACCTACGTGTGCACCAAGAAGCCCAGCCTGGATGCCGAGATCCACGGCTCGTTTGATGACCTGATCTACGTCCAACTGGCACGGCACGTCTTCCAGATGTACGCGCTGGAGGCGGCAGATCAGGCAGTCAACGCGCCCATCGCCGTCCCGGCCGATGTTCTCGACATCCCCATGGGCCCGAATGCCATCATCAAGTCTCAGAATCCGCAGGGTATCGGTCGCGTGCACCTTGAGGTTCCCTCGGGCGTGTGGGCCGCAGCGGAGTCGCTCAAGCAAGAGATCCAGTACGGGGCCATCAGCCCCCAGGCTCTCGGTGGCAGCGTCGATGCCACGGTCGTGACCGGTCGCGGTGTCCAGGAACTCATGGCGGGGTACTCCCAACAGGTCTCTATGGGCCAGCAGACGCTCGTCCGTCACTTCGAGCAGGTCATCGACCTCTGTTTCGAGATGGACGAGACGCTGTGGCCCGACGGGCCCAAGGATGCCCGGGGGATGGCAGACGGTTCCCACTACCGTCTCACCTACACGCCCTCGAAGGACATCGACGGCGACTACTCGTCCGAGATCGTCTACGGCGGTGTCGCCGGGATGGACCCGAACCGCGGTCTGGTGTTCCTGCTCCAGACCCTCGGTGGCGGGATCGTCTCCAAGGAGTACGTGCGGCGCACCCTCCAGGCCGACATCAATCCCTCCGGCGAAGAGCAGCAGATCGCGCTGGAGGAAGTACGCTCTGCCCTCCTACAGGGTGTGGCGGCGTACATGCAGAGCATCCCCGCTGTGATTGCACAAGGAGGAGACCCCTCCGAGGTCATCATGAACGGTCTCGCCATCACGGAGGCGCTACAGAAGAATCAGTCCCTGGAATCAATCCTGGGTGACCTGTTCAAGCCTCCGCCCCCTCCGCCTCCGGCCCCGGATCAGTCTGGTCAGCCGGGGGGGATGGAGGGGATGGTGCCTCCGGGCACAGCGGCGGCAGCCGGTGGCGCTCCTTCCGGCCTGGCCGGGGTCAACCCGAACGTGGCGTCCCAGGGTCCGGGCGGTAAGCCCGACCTGTCGATGATGTTCGCAGGCATGTCATCCAGTGGCAAGCCTAACCTACAGGCGGGCGTGTCTCGTCAGCGCCCCGTCGGCTGATGGGGGTGTTGTAGATGGCAGATGCACACGGTGGCTACCGCGCCCCGCAGTCCCCGGCCGCAGTATCGGGTCCTGGCAGGTTCGCCAAGCGAACCGACAGCCAGCCGGTGACCGACATCCCCAACGCCGCCTACGGTGAGCAGGCTGCATTCCGCAGCATCCAACAGGGAGCACCCATGGCAGCGGCCCAGGGCACGCCTCCAGCCGCCGCTCCTGGCGATGCTCCTCCTGGCGTCACCCCGCTCACGGCACCCTCACAGCGTCCGAACGAACCGATAACCTCTGGTGCAGATGTCGGGGCCGGACCCACGTCGGCCGTTCTAGGTATCCCCAATACCCCGCATGACCGGCGTAGTCAGGACGCCCAGGATCTCCAGCCATCGATCCAGGCCATGATCGCCTACGCCGAGTCCACTCATGCGTCTCCCGGTTTCCGCCGTTATGTCCGAGAGATCATCGCCAACAGTTAGGAGCCGAACCTGTGACTAGTGTCTTCTCGCGCATCGGCGCCGCATACCAGGCGGGCGTGCCGTTCGGCGCGGCCCTTGGTGTGGCGCAGAACACGCCCGACGACAACACGGCCGCAGCCTTCGGCTACGTCGCCCCGCAACCCGCGGCCCCCGTGGCCGCTACCACAGCGCCATCGCAGTCCACGGCCACGGCCGCTACCCCGACTCCGGCCGTCCCCAACCAGGTATACGCGCACTGGGCTGACGTCCCCCGGGCCAACGGGTTCTGGAACAAGGTCGGCTCCATCGCCTCGAACGTCGGTCACGTTCTCCAGAATGCCATGGTGAACGCTGATAATGCCCCGGGGGGGCACTGGGTCTTCACCAACGCCAACAAAGGGGTGGAGTTCACCGGCAATCTGATGGAGGCCAATCTTCGGACCATAGGCCAGAAGGTCAAGGAGGGGCAGGCGCAGGGCGGGATCGGTGGTTACTTCAAGTCGGCCAGCGGCCTCGCATATCAGGGGCTCGGTTCCGGGTGGTTGCTCAACGACAAGGAATGGCTGTCCAACTGGGACAAGTCCGTCAAGGCCCAGTCCTCTGTCTCCCAGGTCGCATGGCTCGGAACAAAGAGCGCCCTTGCGGGCGACCCCTACGCCGACTACTCTCTCCTGGATGACCCGGCCAAGAAGCAAGACCGCGAGGAATACTTCTCGTCCGGCGCGGCGAAGTGGGTCACCGGTGCCGGTGACGCGATGTGGAACCTTACGATGGACCCGGTTATCTGGGGCGCCAAGGCTGGCGCCGTCGTCAAGGCGGGCAGAGCGGTACTCGGCGCCAAGGACGTGGCCCAAGCGTACGATATCACCCATGGCGCTGTGATCGCAACCAAGGTCAGTGGTAAGACCAAATCCTTCATGGGTAGCGTCGATGACCTTATCGCCGTGCACGAAGCCGCAGCGACCAGCCCGGGAAGCGGCGCCGCTTTGGTGAAGTCGCGCCTGCTGGCGCAGGTTACCGACCCTGGTGGTATTCTGGGCCAACTCGACCACGCCGATGTCGCCTTCCCTACCGATGCGGTAGCGCGCAACCTCGCAAAGCACGACATCTTCTACGCCGGGGCGGGGGACCGCCGCGCCCTAGCGGCGCTGGAGCAGCAGTCGAAGATCCTCTCTGCCTCCCTGCATGGTATCCTGCGTCCCAACATCGATGCCGAGATAGTGCAGTTGGAACACCTCTCTGCTCCCGAGAAACTCGGTGACGTTCTCCACCGCGTCTCCGACTCCATCCCCGTGCAGAATGAGATCGCCGCACAGGCCGATGAGATCGCCAAGGGGTTCGACGCCATCAAGGCAGCCGGGCAGATCCCTACGGCAGCAGACCTCGCGGCTGCCGACGAGTTCACCAAAGAGGGCATCAGGAACATCGACCGCGTACTTGCGGTCGGAACCGCTCACGCGGGTACCGTTGCTGACATGCTCCCCGGGGCCGTGGGTGAGATCCGAACGGTCCAGCGCGCCAAGGGTATCGTCGCACGCGAGACTGCTACGATCAAGAAGACCATCAACAACGGTGTAGGCCTTCGCCCGATCCACCTTGTTACCGGGACGCACATTCCCCAGACGGCCTCGCTCTCGGCCGACGACTTCCCGGATCTGTTCCGGGCCGCGACCCAGCGCGCGCGCATGGCCTTCAAGGGCGACCCTGCGGCTACGAAGTTTGTCAAGGCCGAGACCCTCAAACTGGACGACCGTATGGTGAAGGCCGCCAGTCAGAATATCGACGCGGCGCGCCGGGAGCGCGGCAACATCCTGAATGAGTTCAACACGTTGATGGAAGATCAGACCGTGGCTAAGTATGCCGACGCCGCTGACATTGCCGACCAGAACTCACTTCGGGCCATCATCAAGGACACTATCACTCGTCGCACATCCGAGGCGCGTGCCATTCAGGATCGCGCCTACCGGGCACACGCAGCCGGTGAGCGTGCCACTATGACTACTCCCGATGGTATCCATATCTTTAAGGAAGGGTTCGGCGGCCCGTTCGCTGGCCCCCAAATGAAGGACGTCACGTCCATAGTCGATTGGGCCAAGGTCGTCAAGACCGCTGAGAGGTCCCGACTCTCTGGCTGGAAGGCCCACGCTACACAGACGGGCGCGAAGACCTGGGAAATCAGTGATGCCATTCTGTCACAGTTCAACGACATATGGAAGGTCTCCACGCTGTTCCGCCCCATCGCCTACGCCATCCGTGTCCAGGGCGATACGCAGTACCGTCTGTATTCGATGCTTGGCGCGATGGAGGATGGCCTGAATGCCCTCAAGGGCTCCAGGAACGTTCTCAGGAACAACTTCAAGACCACGACCGTAGGCGAAGCCGAGTTCATGAACACTCGGACGGCGGCCTCCGCGACTATCCGACGCATTGACCGCGCCCTGGCGAACGAGAACCCCTCGCCCGAGATGGTCAAGACTCTCACCGGGCAGAGGACTGCGATGGAGGCGGTGCTCGAAGAGAAGTACCAGCCACCCCTGGATGCCCTTGCCCGCGAGAACGTGAAGCGACGCATCAAGGGTACCGATCTGGAGACTCGGATCGGTACGTCCCTGGACGTCCGCGATCCGTACTCCTCGGCCGCGGAAGCAAGCCGGGGTAACGCGGAACTCTCCGCGTCGCAGTCCAATGCGTCACTGTGGATCTCCAACGAGAAGTCTCAACTCGGGGAGTTCCGCGCCACGGGTGAGCGCCAGCACATCACCGCGGACGCCGCCACCTATGAACAGCGGTATGTAGATTTCGTCAACCGGATCATCCGTAACGACCGCGTTGGCTCGCAGATGCTCGCCGGGGTCGATGACCAGCAGATCCTGAACTGGCTCAAGGACCCGGTGAACGACGCCTACGTCAAGGCCGTAGCCAAGACGGGTCAGACTGCGGAAGATATCGTCACCACGATGCGGCAGCAGGTGGACCTCGTTCTCCCCACGTCCGAGAGTAAGGCCCTGGCCTCTGGTGGCAACATCACCAAGGGCAACATCAAGAGGATCTTCCCGACCGCCGCCGACCGACCGGCCGTTCCGTTCGAGGTCAAGGAGCCGGTAAGTACCAACGCTGCCGTACAAAAGTTCAACAAGACCCGGAACCAATACTTCAACCTCACCTCGGGCATCCCCGAGACCATCCTTGGTCGCCACCCGTTCTACGTCCACTCGTACCGCGCACACATGCAGCGCATGATCAACAACGTGGCGGACGACGCCGGGGCCCTGACCAACGGGCAGATCGGGAGTATGCGCAAGGCGGCTAGCGTCCTGGCGAAGCGGGATATGTCGAGCATCATGTTCGACCTCTCGAAGAAGTCGAACGCCACCTACTCGCTGCGCTTCCTGTCTCCGTTCTACGCCCCGTGGGCAGACACCATGGAGAAGTGGGCGCGCATCACCGGGATTACGATGGGTGTCCCAATCATCCAGGCGGGCAAGGCATTCCAGGGTATCAACAAGGCGTTTGTCGTTACCAACTCCGACGGCAACCAAATCCTCGGCAACGGCGACGTCGTTGATGACAAGGGCAATGTCATCGGCTGGGAGAACCCGCTCCTCTCCGGGAGTGCGCACATCCCGATTCCCGACTTCCTCAAGAAGTGGTCTGGCGCGAAGGACCTCAAATTGTCGAAGAACAGCGCGAACATCATCTTTCAGGGTGATCCATTCTACCTTCCCGGTCCCGGCCCGATGATGTCCGTTCCCGCGAACGAGATCATGACCATGGCCCTGCCGGAGATGTTTGGGTCCAATCCGACCTGGGCCAATCACCCGATAGCGAAGTGGCTCCTGCCGTTCGGGACCACGGACGCTACGGTCGTTGACCAGTTCTTCCCCTCGTGGGGCAGGAACCTCAAGTCTGCCCTTGAGGCAGACTTCTCAGATCGACGGTATTCCCAGACCTTCGCGCAACTCATGGCGGAAGAGATGCGCTCGGTCCGTAAGGGCGACGTCACCTATGCCTCGCAGGGCGAACTCAAGACGGCCGTGGCTAACAAGACCCGTAACTGGTTCTTGCTCAAGTTGTTCGGGTCCGAGATGCCCGTGTCCACCCAGCCGACCTCGACGCTCCAGTTCTACAAGGACAAGTGGAACGAGTACCAGAGGACGTATGGCCTCGACGCCAGGGACAAGTTCTACGCGGACTACCCGGACTACTTCGAGTTGGCGATCAACCTCTCGGTGAACGAGACGGGGATCGCCGCGACAGATCAAGCGTGGAACGCGGTCCAGAAGTACCGTACCGACATCGCGGGCAACCCGTCGCTCGGGTGGTTCTTTGCCGGGGCTGCGAACTTGGGCGGAGACTTCTCCGCGGGCGTCAACACGGCCGAGAATGCCCAGACCGTCGGCCCAGGTACCGGGACGCACTTCCGGTCCGCCAAGAGCCCCGAACAGGCCATCGCGGACGTACAGGTGCAGAAGGGCTGGTACGACTACCACAAGGTCGTTACGGCCCTGGACCTGAAACTCCAGGAGCGCGGGTTGACCTCGATGAGCCAGAAGGGCGCGACGGACCTCAAGGATATTCGGGATCAGTTTGTCGCCCAACTCAAGGTCGAGAACCAGTCCTGGGCTGCCGAGTTTGGACAGCAGGGCGGTGACAAGGTGTCGCAGTTCCTCACCTTCGCGGCGACCTCGGTCAAGGCCCACCCGGAACTTGGGGACCGGGCCGACATCCAGGCCCTCGCCCAGTACGTCCAGGTGCGCAACTCTATCAAGGCACAGTTGGAGGCTCGCGGTCTGAGCAACCTGACGGCCAAGAGGGCCGATGACCTGTCGGCTATCTGGGACACGTTTACGACCCAGTTGCGTAACGAGAACCTTGGGTTCAGCCAGATGTGGAGCCGCGTTCTCTCGCGCGATGATATGAGTGGAGGCGACTGGAACAGTGGCAATGCTACGAAGTGACACCACTCCGTCCCCGTTTGCGACCCCGGCCGCTGGCGGCCAGGCGATTGCGACCGGGGGAAGCGCGTCCGCCAACGCTCAGGCTTCCATCGACGCCCTCCCTGGCGCCAACGCCTCTGGTAGCGCCGCGCCAGCGGCAGGCACGGCGGACGCGCGAAGCGTCTACTTCGGCACGACGCCGAGGCGGGGAGGACCGGGACGGCACCCCGGCGATATCGACCCGCGCACCGGCCCGTCCCCGGCCGTGGACAAGACCATGAACGCCGCCGAGGCTGTTGCTAGTTTCTGGGCCTGGTCCGACGCCCAGCGCAAGGCTTTCGGGGATCACCTAGTGGCCCTTGGCCTCGCCTCCGCGGCCGACGCCACCAGAACGCCCGTACTCCTGGGGGCCTGGACGGACGCTGTGGACGCGGCTGCCAACTTCTACACCTCGGGCAAGAAGAAGGTCACTCCGTGGGACGCCCTGAGCGGCATCGCCGGTATTGAGGGAACGGTCGGCAAGGCTGCCGGTGGGGCACGGTCCTATACCTCTACCAGTATTGACCTCACATCCCCAGAGGCAGCCAGGGCGCTCATCACCGATGAACTCTCCAGGCGTCTAGGGCGTGCGGCTAATGACGGCGAGGTCAGCGCCTTCACGAATACGTTGAACGCCGCCCAGCGGGCCAACCCGACCGTGACCCAGACCACCCAGTCGGCCGATCAGGCCGTCCAGGGGTCTTCATCGTCCACGACCAGCGGCGGGGTCGATGCCGCCGCGGCAGGACAGATGGCGACAGACTACGCGAAGTCGCGGCCCGACTACGCAGAGTACCAGGCTGCCGGTACCTACATGAACTACCTGTTCAACGCCCTCCAGGCCCCGGTCAAGATTTAGGGGTGGGTCATGGCAACCATCGTACCCGAGACCTTGCCCATCCACCAGGCGGGCGAGGGGGTCATCGCGGTCGAGAACCCATTCGCCCATCTCCAGGTGAAGATCCCGCCCGAGGCGGACTACGCCAAGGCCATGGCGGCCACGGGTACGCCCGCCACTGACATAGTGGCCCAGGCCAAGAAGATGCTGGGCACTCCGTACAAGTGGGGCGGGAGCGGCCTGCTCGGGGTTGACTGCTCTGGGCTCGTCCAGTATGTGTTCCGACAGATGGGCAAGGACCTGCCCAGGCTCTCCAGTCAGCAGGCCGCGGCCGGTCAGCGGATCGGTCTGGACAAGTTGCAGGTTGGTGATTTGGTTGCGTGGGACAACTCAGACAGGAACGTAGGTGCTGATCACATCGCCATCTACGTCGGCAACGGACAGATCATCGAGGCCGCACGTCCCGGGACCAATGTCCGCATCAGTAATCTGTACGACCAGTCCCGCGCGTGGGGCGTTCGTCTAAACTCTTGAGGAGGCCGTCGTGAGTCCAGCCGTGGACACTATCAACCAGCAGACCCTGGCGGAGCAGTTCGGGTTTGCCCTCACCGTTCTCAAGTCCGACCCGGAACTCAATAGTCTGTTCACAAGGGCCGTGGCGGGGACGTTTGACCAGACCCGGTTCAATGCCGAACTCATGAACACGGGTTGGTACAAGGCGCACGGGGAGACGTGGCGCAATGCCGCGGTCCTCAAGTCCGCGGACCCTGCGACCTACGCCACCAAGTTGGCCCAGAGCAGGGCGAGCATTGGAACCATCGCCGCACAGATGGGCGCGGCGATGGGTCCGATCACCTTGGCCCAGATGGCCGAGACGTCCCTCATGCTCGGCTGGGATAGCAACCAAGTCCAGGCCCACCTGGGGACGTATGTCAAGCACGTCAACGGGACCATGCTTGGTCAGGCCGGTCAGTGGGAGACGGAGTTGAAGGCGTACGCCGCCGACAACAACGTCAAGATTTCTAACTCCTGGATCGAGACGAACCTCCAGGGCGCATCCAGGGGGGCCCAGACTTTCAACGACGTGAAGGACAAGGTGCGGAACCTGGCAATCAGCGCCTATCCGAATCTTGCGGACCGGCTTCGGCAGGGCGAGACGGTAGCCACCATCGCGGAACCGTACAAACAGTCGATGGCCTCGATCCTGGAACTGAACCCCGAGTCACTGACCATTGGCGATCCCAAGATCCAGAAGGCCCTCGCCACCAGGGACAAGAACGGGGCTCCGGTAATGCAGACGCTCTACGACTTCGAGACCGGGCTCCGCCAGGACTCCCGCTGGCTCAAGACAAAGAACAGTCAAGATGCGGTAATGGGGACGGCAAACAAGGTGCTGAGCGACCTGGGACTGGTGGGTTGACGTGGCTAACTACACTAGAGACCCGGGTACGGGTAGGATCTATGATGTCAGCACCGGGGTTCCTCGTTGGATCGGGCCAGCCGAGTGGGCAGCGGTGCCCGCGAGCGCCCGGCACTACGTCTCCCAGCCAATCTCCATCGACCCGTTCGGAGGGTTGACTGGGACAACCCGGGATTCCTATGTCGCCGTCACCGCCCTGCTCAAGCAATACGGTCTGGAGTCCCTGGCGCCCACGGTCCTCGGCCTGGTGCAGCAGAACTACTCCTCGGACACGGTGACCTTGCTCCTCCAGGACACCCCCGCATACAAGACTCGCTTCGCGGGCAATGCCGCTCGGATCAAGGCCGATCTCCCGGCGCTGTCTCCGGCCGAGTACCTGTCGGTGGAAAGCCAGTACCGCTCCGTCATCTCGGCGGCCGGTCTGCCTAAGTCGTTCTATGACCAGCCGAGCGACTTCCAGTCGTTCATCGAGGGCGATATGTCCCCGCAGGAACTGAACGACCGGGTGCAGTCGGCCTCGGCCCTGGTGAACGCTCAGGACCCGACCGTCCGCGCCGAGTTTGCCAAGTTCTACACGCATGGTGACATGGTGGCCTACGCATTGGACCCGGTACGTGCGGCCCCCATCGTCGGCCAGCAGGTCCAGGCGGCTCAGGTCGCCGCGTCGGCTGCCAGTCAGGGCCTCGACATCAACGCCATGACGGCCGAGCAACTGGCCGGTGCTGGCGTCACCGCCACCCAGGCCCAGCAGGGCTTCGGGAACGTGGCTCAACTCCAGCAGGTCTCCAGCAAGTTGTCCGAAATCTACGGTGGCACATACACCCAGGACCAGGCTATCCAGGAGACGTTCCTGGGTAACGAGTCCGCAGCCGAGAAGAGGAAGCGCTTGGCGTCTGCCGAGCGTGGTCAGTTCGGCGGAACGTCGGCAGTTGGTGGCTCGTTCAGCGCAGCCGCGAACAGTCTAGGTGTGAAGAAGCCTGGCGCAGTTTAGCCAGATGGGCGGAATGGTTTAGGCGGGTTCGATTCCCGCACCGTCCACTCCGAGATGGACCAACCGGCCCCATCCCGAGTAACCAGCACCGGTAGTAGGAGCCAGACACCCCTCCCCTGGGAATGCCTGCGGCCTGCGAATAACAGATAGGGAGACGCCCATCATGGGTGAATACGATGAGGAACTCGACACCACTACCGAGAACGACTCGCCACTGGTAAAGCAGTTGCGAAAGATGGTGAAGGATCTGACAGGTAAGGTTCACACGGCCGAACTGGCCGCTCGTGGGTCGATCCTATCGGATGCCCTTCGCGGTAAGGGCGTCCTGGACGCGAAGAAGATCGCCAAGGCTGTCAAGTTGTTCCCGACGGATCAGGCTCCCACTGAGGAGAATGTGACCGCATGGATCACCGAGTATGGTGACCTGTTCGGTGTCGGTGCAGCGGAAGCGGCCCCGGTTGCGGCGGACGATGGCGAAGAGCCAGCGGCCGAGCCGACCGGCAAGGGCGTGGACCCCGCGGTTCAGGAACAGTGGAGGGCCGCTCAAGAAACGGAGTCGGGTGGAACAGTGAATGCGGCAATCGGGGCAACCGGGTTGAAGCGCGAACTGGCCGACCTTCGGAGCAAGGACCTTTCGTTCGGTGAACTCATCAAGCAATTGGGTGGGCGCGACATTCCTGTCGGCTGACCCTCAACCTCCTAACGCAATGAAGGAGTGTCATGGCTAACGAAATGACCTCCATTGTCGCTGCTGCTGGTCTCGGTACCGAACTCGTCCAGGATGCGTATGACCTAGTGGTCCGCGCTGCCCTACACGAGATCCCGTGTGCCCGGTCCATCGTGGACTCACGTCCAGGCAACCCGGCAATGAGGGGTTCAAGCATCACCTTGGAGAAGATCAACTTCTACACCAAGGCCGATGTCCTCGCGGCGACCCAGCCGCTCGCGGAGGAAACGGATGTGGACGCTACTCGCGCCCCCGCCCCGACCCCCGTCACGATCACCCCGGACG
>Ga0075524_10000185_pt1 | contig 13984 bp, 15 predicted proteins | sample NGEPerone_FD_76826 | JGI IMG/M metagenome (GOLD analysis project Ga0075524, IMG submission 76826) | Arctic peat soil microbial communities from the Barrow Environmental Observatory site, Barrow, Alaska, USA - NGEE Permafrost154B-one | ecosystem: Environmental > Terrestrial > Soil > Wetlands >...
TAACTTTGGCAATTATCTCGAGGTCACGACTGAACCGATATTGACAACTCCAGCGTTGATATGCCGCATTTATTGTTTTCAGTGAAACGTAACTAGTTACGCAACTTGGCCAGGTTGAAGCGAGTTGGCTTTACGGTGGAGTTCAAACAGCGCTTTTATGAGGAATACATTACAGGAAAATCACCAAGAGCGATTCTTGAGAGTTTGGGTATTCGCTCGGAAACCCTCGGTGAATCGCGCATTGTCAACCATTCTCTTGAAGTTGATTTTATGCTTGAAATTGAATTTTTTAAATTGTCCTTGACAAGGGGTACACATCAAAGTATACCTTGGTGCGCATCATGGAACGAAGTTACTTCGCCGATCGCTTTGCCAATAATCAAGCCATCGACCTTCGTGAACTCCTCACTCCCTGTTGCAAGGATACGATTCCGTGGCTTTTGAAGCTGACGTTAAAGTAGGTGGAATTGAGGGGAGAGGTAAACAACTCAACAAGAAGTGGCAGCAGACATTGGCTGCATTATCAAAGAAAACACCACCTTCCGCCGCAGCAAAAACCGTTGCCTTAAAGTAGTATTTGAGTGATTAAAAGGATTCCGATTAAGCTGTCTATAACTAATTACAATATCTTCATAAGAGGCAACTCATAAAAGGGAGAGAAAAGAGGCACTGGCGTATGATGAAACGAATCCTTATCAGGATGAAAACCAGCATTTGGTTGTATCCGGTCATCTACAGTCTCATTGCATTGGTCTTGGCGATTCTCGTCTTGCTAATCGACTCCTACTATGTGGACAAAATCTCAACCATTGTGCACCGTTTGTTCTTCACATCGGCAGAACTGGCGCAACCGGTATTGGAAATCGTAGCCGGATCGTTCATCACCATTACAACTTTTACCTTTTCTACGACCATGGTGGTGCTGACTATGTATTCCTCACAATTCACACCTCGCGTCGTGGAAGATTTTTTGAACAATCAAACCACCATGAAATCCTTTGGCATCTTCCTCAGTGGTTTTATCTATGCTATTACTTCTTTGCTGTTTTTGAGTACCAATGCAAAAGAGGATAACGTCATTGCGGCCAGTGTGGCGGTCATCTACTTAATTGTTGGGCTAATCTACTTCTTAGGATTTGTCCAAAGCGTTGCCACACACATCCAAGCAAGCGGTCTAATTCTACGCTTGTATAGTGAAGCGTTGGGAAAAATTAAACACTACGTGGATTTTGTGAAAGACCAACAGGTTATTCCTTCCGATGAATTTGTAACCATGATCAAAGACAAGAAAGCAGAGTATTTAACTTCTTCATCCGATGGCTACATACAAGAAATCGATTATCGCCGCCTGATGAGGTTAGCCCAGGAATTTAAAATAGTCATCTGTTTCAGAAAAGTGGTAGGGCAATTTATATCCAAAGAAACTAGTATAATGACTGTATACACGGAAATCAACCAAACCTTAAGTGAAGAAGAACGACTTTATATTGATGAATGTGTATTGGTGGGCAATAAAAAAACCGAAGAGCAGGATTTTGCCTTCACCATTCAAAAAATCGTAGAAATTGCCCTAAAAGCGTTATCGTCGAGCATCAACGATCCTAACACCGCCATTCACTGTCTAAAAAACATTGGGCTGCTACTGCGAGACCTATCGGATATAAAAGATGGCTTTGTGCTCATGAAAAATGAAGACGCAGAAGGATTTATCGTTTATGAATCCTATGACTTCTATGCCCTTCTCAACGACGCCTATAATCAAATTGTTTTTTATGGGCAAGAGAATCCTTCCGTCATAGCAGCAGTTTTTAATTCCATGAAGTTTATCAAGGTTAAAACCCATATCAAAACGGCAAATTTGATCGATGATTACGCTAAACAACTATTCGAGAAATTATCAAACCAAGGATACGCCAGGCTGGAGTACAATATGGTTTATAAAGAATACACCAACCTTCTCAACATAAAAGTGAAAGAGGACAAGCCCGATAACCTCAACAAACCGGAAAACCTCTCAGACAAAAAATCATAGAAGCGAATAAAAGAGCAGTCGATGATACACTTATCATCGACTGCTCTTGTGTGTGCGCCACGCATGGTGCGTAACTAGGCGGTGCAAGTACTATATTCATGAATTTTTAAGGCGTAGCTGCAAAAGGGGTATATTTGGAACAATCGGTTATTTTTTTGCTCAACGTAGCCGTAAAGTTGAACCACTTTATTCATTATCATGGTATAATTGAATCATCTAACAATGAGGAGTGATGGTATGGCGAGTAAAAGCATAGAGGAATTAAGCAAAGAAGAACTTTTACAATTGATTGATCTCTATTCAAAAAATTGGCTTGCTTTGGATGGGGTTTGGTTCCAGTCGATAGAACAAAAATTCGGTATGGCAGAAGCAATGCAACATGATGAAAATGCATGGAGAAGCTTCACGGTCATCGAAGCCACAAGAATAAAAAGTTTTTTGAATTTACCGCAAAGAGCCGGCATCGAGGGGCTGAAGAAAGCGCTGTCTTATCGCTTTTATGCGAACTTAAATGAGGATGAGATAATCGTTGAGAACAATATTCTGATCTATCGAACTTTAAATTGCCGAGTCCAAACTGCCAGACAAAGAAAGCAAATGGAATTTCATCCCTGCAAATCGGTTGGAATCATAGAATACACCTATTTTGCGAAAACGATCGATGATCGCTTTGATTGTGAAGCAATCAGCTGTTATCCGGATATCACAGATGCGTCCTGTAATTGTTCTTGGAAATTCACTTTATCTGATCGCTCATTTTGAAAAGACCGATGATGGCATTCCTTAGGGAAAGATTCGTTGTTTTTTGTTGGGTCGGGTCAATCAAACAGGATCAGCGTAGGAATCCTAATACGGGAGAGGTACATTTGAAAAAATTAAAGAAAATTTACATTGAAATCACAAACGTCTGTAATCTTGCATGTGATTTTTGCCCACAGACAAGCAGAAAAGTGGAATTCATGAGTTTTGATACCTTTGCTAAAATACTAGAGCAAATCAAAGCGCATATCGATTCGATCTATTTCCATGTCAAAGGAGAGCCTCTGCTTCATCCGGAAATCAGCCGATTCTTGGACCTATGCCATGCAAAAGACGAAGATCTTCATTTCTTTGCGCTTGTGGAATCTAGATGAAAACAGTGAGGTTGATTTCGTAAGAAGGCTAAATAACGAGTTGCTCGCATTGATTGAAAAAGAATTTTCTTTGCCGGAGCAAATTCAGGAAACAGTCGTTTTGCAAAAAGGAATCAAAATTGCTGAAAGAGTCTATATCAATCAGGCTTATCAATTCACCTAGCCGGATATCAATTTAACAGAGGATAACAGAAGCGGTTTTTGTTTTGGACTGCGCAATCAGGCGGCGATTCTGGTCGATGGCACTGTGCTGCCTTGCTGTTTGGACGGCGAGGGAGTGATCAATATAGGAAATATAAATGAGGACCATTTTTCAGAGATTATCGAAAGCAAAAGAGCGAATGATTTGTATGATGGTTTTACAAAAAGAGAAGCCGTCGAAGAGCTTTGCAGAAAATGCGGCTATCGAAAAAGATTTGATGAATGATTTGTCTGTTGCTGCCATACAATGCGGCCTGCCACAGTTGCTCAAAATTTTGTGAACTGAATCAAATTGGAATGGAGTGAGAATATGAAATATGCCAATACGATAACCGATCTGATCGGCAATACACCGCTCGTCAAACTTCAGAAAATCTCAGAGAAAGCAAATCTCTTTGCTAAATGCGAATTCATGAACCCCATCAGCATAAAAGATAGACCTGTTTTGAATATTATCAATCATGCCGAGCAAACAGGTGCTCTCAAACTCGGTGATACCTTGATTGAGATGACGAGTGGCAATACAGGTATGGCCATCGCCTATATCGCTGCTGTGAGAGGATATCGGGCGATTCTTGTTATGTCGGAAATTCAAAGTGTGGAAAGAAGAAAGATCATGAAAGCCTTTGGAGCCGAGTTCATCCTGACACCGGCAGCAGAAGGAACCGCCGGAGCAAAGGCAAAACTGCAAACTATTTTAGCAGAGCATCCGGAGTATTTTTATGTTGGACAGCACAAGCGTATGGATAACCCGGATGCGCATTACTTTACCACCGGTCCTGAACTTTGGCAAGACATGGATGGTAAAATCGATTTTCTTGTAGCAGGGTTAGGTACTGGCGGCACCTTATGCGGAGCGGGAAAATATTTGAAAGAAAAAAATCCCAACATTCAACTTATTGCAGTGGAACCTTTTGAAGCACCTTATATCTCTCAAGGGATTTTTAAGCCCCACAGAATCATGGGAACAGCACCGGGATTTTTACCCGAAACCCTGAATAAGGACATGATCGATGAAATTTTACTGATCAAAGAAGAAGAAGCATTCGAAATGTGCAGACAGCTTGCCAGTAAAGAAGGAATTCTGGTGGGTATTTCTTCCGGAGCGGTGGCCCATATTATGGCAGAGCTTGCTAAAAGACCTGAAAACAGAGGGAAAAATATCATTGGAATCTTTGCAGACTCAGGACAAAGATATTTGAGCGTGGAAGGATTATTTGCTGTCTAATTTTGGCTGGGTTTGAGTCGAGTGGGATATAGATGGAGATTCGATCTGTACCATGCTGAGAACTCGTTATCATGAAAGGTCGGCAGCCTCTGAGGATTCACTGTCGGATTGGATCGTTTTTCAGGTTTAAATCCACAAGGAAAATAAAGTTGAACAAAAAAGGAGTTAGGCTTCTCACCCAACTCCTTTTTTATTTAGCTTTCATATGTCTACATGTTTACTTTCACATTTTGCCAACGATCCGATGAAAAACGCCACATGGTGTATGCGGAACGGATACATTGATCAAAAACAATGGATAACCAAACACCATTCAGTCCGGCACCGATGATAAAAACCATGATATAAGATATAATCGGCCGCACAATTACAATTCCAATAAAAGCAGAAAGGGCAACCGCTTTGGTATCACCGGCTCCTCGTAAGGCACCGGATAAAACCATTTGAGATGATTGCAGCGGTTGTATCACAGCAACTATTCTTAATAAAATGGCACCTTGGGCGATGACTGCGGCCTCAGTGGAATACAGACCCACTAAGTTTTTGCCAAACAGGAAGAAAGCAGCAGCCAAACCCATCGAGACGAGCATGGAGTAGCTTCGGCATTTCTGCACATAGGCTTTTCCTTGATCCGGCCGTTTTTTACCCAAAGATTGACCGATGAGTGAAGTGGCAGAGATACCAAAGGATTGACCAATCATCATTGACATTGAGAAGATGTTATTCGCAATCGTATGTGTAGCAAAGGCATCGGTACCAAGAGAAGCCACTACGATGGAGAACATGATCTGACCGGAACGCATAAACAATTGTTCCAACATGGCAGGCGAGCCAATGTTCAATACAGCTTTTAAAATACGAGGTACAATTTGAAACAGCATTTTAAATCGCAAACGCAGCATTTCGGAGCCTACAATCAAGGCATACAAGGCGATAATCAGAGAGACGATTTGTCCGGCAGCCATACCAAGAGCAGCACCCATAATACCCAAAGCGGGCATGCCGAAGTGACCATTGATGAAGACATAACCTACTGCGACATTGACGAGGTTCGCCACGATGTTGTAAGTCATGGAGATTTTAGTCCGGCCGATGCCACGTAAACAAGCTGTTACTGCCAAGGTAATCGCATTGGCTGGGAAAGTCAACATCAACACGCGCATGTAAGTTGTTGCTGCGGCGATGGTTTGCGGTTCATTTGCACCCATGAAGATGACCATTGGGGTAGCAAAAATAAATCCTAAACCACCCATAACTAGAGAAGCGCCAAATGAAAGCAGCAAACTTTGGTGCATGATGATATTGGCATCGTCATCGTGACCTGCACCCTTTGCACGGGCAATCAAGGCCGTACTGCCGGTATTGAAGGCCTGAAAGATGGCTAAAATTAGGAAACGAGGCTGGGTACAATAACCAATTGCAGCAATCGCCCAAGTACCCACACCACCTACCATCATGGTGCTGACCATACTGACCAGTTGGATAAGGAAAGATTCAACCAAAGCTGGCCAGGCAATTTGAATGACTTTTGCTGAGATTTCTTTGGCGGGCAGGTCATCGGGAATTGGGGTTTTAAGCCCAGTCATGATATCACGAAGAAAACCTCTTTTCTTCGGCTCTTGTTTAGGAGAAGAGGATCCCTCCGGTTCTGGAGGTGGAATTGTAAATTTGTTATCAGTTGCCAATTTCATTATTTCCTTTACCGTATATTTTACTATGTGAAGTATATTCTAACGGAATCCTTCCGATTAGTCAATTGAATTATTATAAACGTTTGATATGTCCAACTACAGAAAACATATTAAATAGTGATAAAACAAGAAACCGACAAAAAGTCTCCGATTTCTCAAGAACATTCTTTGAGAAATCGATGTTTAGTGTGTTGACATCGGCTGTAGAAGCAACCGAACGGCCAAACATAGTTATTTTTAATATTTGCATTATTAACATTATTCTGCTATACTGTCAAAGAGTTAATTTTTCAGCTGAACGGAAGCCCTGGGTCATTGGTTGGCTGACAGAAACAGTAGCGAGAAATGAAAATCATTGCGACATTGTCGTTGGTTTTTAATAAACAGCAGATGAAGCAGATAGTAACTCGTAAACTGATAGAATCGTTTATCAGTTTATGAGTTTTTTCATCCAACTGCTGCAGAGCATGATGAAGATCAGCGTCACTAAAATAATAGGAGAATTGATAAAAGAGTATGGGATTATTAGATGTAATTGATATATCGCATTCATTTGGCGAAAACGTTTTGTATAAAAATGCATCCTTTGAACTTTTTAAGGGTGAGCATATGGGGATTGTCGGACATAATGGAACCGGCAAGACCACGCTTTTAAATATTATCATTGGCAGTATTATAGCAGACAAAGGTAGAATCTCCTGGCAGCGTAATATGAAATATGGATATTTGGATCAATATGCAAAAATAGACAGCAATGTTACGGTGTTTGAATATTTGAAGACATCCTTTCAGGAGCTTTATCAGACAGAGTCGGAATTAATCGCGCTATATGAAACCATGACGATAGACAATAGTGAAGCACTGATTGACAAGACCGCGAAGCTGCAGGAAATATTGGAAAATCGAGGTTTCTATGAAATAGAAACTGTGATCATGAAAGTGGCAAACGGACTCGGGATTACCGCATTAGGCATGGACAGTATCTTATGTCAGTTAAGCGGCGGTCAAAGAGCGAAGGTCATTTTAGCCAAGCTGCTGTTGGAAAAACCGGATGTCTTACTCTTGGATGAGCCAACCAATTTCCTGGATAAAGAACATATTGAATGGTTTTCTGGCTATCTCAAGGAGTTTGAAGGTGCTTTCATCGTCATTTCCCATGATTTCGATTTTCTGGATCAAATCACGAATTGCATCTGCGATATTGAATTCGGCGCGCTGACAAAATATAATGGAAATTTCAATAAATTTTTGCAACTGAAAGATATTAAACGTGAAAGCTATGTCCGGGAATTTCAATCCCAACAAGTGCAGATCAAAAAATTTGAAGAGTATATCTCCAAAAACAAAGCCAGGGCATCTACTGCAAAAATGGCACGAGGCCGACAGAAGCAGCTGGATAGAATCGAGATCATCGACCCACCCAAGGCGTTGGCCAAACCGAATTTCCAATTTGCTTCTCTGCCTGTCAGCACGCAGAAGGCTTTGATTGTGAAAGATTTGGAAATCGGTTATACAAATCCGCTCTTGCCCAAGATGAATTTCATGGTTGCTTCAGGTCAGAAAGTGGTCATAACCGGTTTTAATGGCATTGGCAAATCAACCTTAATTAAGACGCTCATAAAGCAAATACCTTTGCTGGCGGGTGATTTTAAATTTTCGGAAAATATGAAAATTGGCTATTATGAGCAGGATTTAGTCTGGGATAACCCCAAACAAACACCGGTTCAGATCATAGCAGAAAGATTCAGACAACTTACCGCAAGTCAAATCAGAAAACATCTTGCCCAATGCGGTATTCATGCCAAGAGCGTGGTGCAGCCAATTTCCTCTTTAAGCGGCGGAGAACAATCGAGGGTAAAGCTTTGTATTCTGATGCTGACAAAATCGAATCTTTTAATTCTGGATGAACCGACCAATCATCTTGATGCGGATGCAAAGGATGTTTTGAAGAATGAACTGATCCGTTGGAAGGGTAATATCATTCTGGTTTCACATGAAGAATCGTTTTATCGAAATTGGGCAGATCAAATTATCCATATAGGATCGTAGAAGTAAATTCAAATACCCTAGAAACAAAAAACTACCCGTCAATTTTTTTGACGGGTAGTTTTTTTGTATCGAAACCGGAAAGCAAATAGCGATTATTTTCGAGGATGTTCTAGTTGATGTATATAGCTGCCCATCGCTTCTAGACCGGCTTGCAGGTCTTTTTTGTCGCAGGCATAGCCGATACGCAGACAGTGCTGCTGTTCAAAGCAATCGCCGGGGGTAACGAAAGCCCCGGTTGTATCATACATCTCTTTACAAAAATCAAAGGATGGAATCTGGAAATCATAATATAAAAGCGCGGTGGTTCCTGCTTGTGGCTTAAAATAGTGGATGTGTGGCTGACTTGCTACCCAATCATCCAGTATACTCAGGTTTCCCCTTACGATTGCTTTATTGCGCGCCAGAATCCGATCTGCGTGCTTGAGAGCAAGCCCCGCCACCGCTTCATCCAGCATACTGCAGCTGATCAGATTATAATCGCGATGTGACAGGCAGGAAGCAAGCACTTCCGGATCCTTGGCCGCAATCCAGCCCAAACGGATACCGGCCAAGGAAAAGACCTTGGACATACTGCCAACGCTGATCCCTTTTTCGTAAAGATCGGCAATCGATTCGACATCGTGATCGTCTTGTGTCAGTCCGCGGTAGACTTCATCGCAGAGAATATAAGCATCAACGCTGCGTGCGATTTTGATGATTTCCTGCAGCATATCTGGTGGTATCAAAGCACCGGTCGGGTTGTTGGGATTGTTGAGACAGATCATTTTTGTGCCGGGAATTGTCAGACTGCGCAGTTTGGCTAGGTCGGGTAAATAGCCATTTTGATAGATAAGGTTGAGCAGATGAACATCAGCGCCGAAAGATTCCGGGATGGAGTAGAGCTGCTGATAGGTCGGCATGACGCTGATCACTCGGTCACCTGGTTGTATCAGAGAGTAGAAAATATGGTGATTGGCACCAGCGGCGCCATGGGTAGTGATGATTTGCTCCGGAGAGATGCTCTGATAAAGCCGGCAAATGCCCGTTTTGAAGGCTGGTGCCCCCCAAATATCGCCATAAGTCAAGCGTCGAGCGCACAGCTCGGTCAGAAAAGTCTGTTTGTCTTCGCCAGTCAATTCGAACAATTCGTCCAATGAAATAGAATCAACGCAGGTTTCGGCAATATTATAACGTGCGCCTGTTTCATAGGCATTCATCCATTCTTCCACTTTGAAAGGTTTGATTTTCAAAAATTGTCACTCCTTACATTTGATTGATTTGCTTCCGATACAGGGAAGCTTTGCAAAAATCATGATACTGTGTTTGCTGGATTTCATAGATATAGTAAATACGATTAGCGCTCGTAAGTCAAGAAGTAATTTGCAAGATTTCAAAGCAGAGAAAATTGCAAGTTTGTTTTACAGCGACTTTGCGAATCACAAAGCGGCAGTCCCGGCAGCTTCACTTACTTTCCAGCTTTTGGCGTTCGAATCCTTTACAATCATTTCAGCCGGTGATACAATATACTAGAAGACAATAAATTCTAAGGGGGATGAAAATGGAACAGAAGTATATTGATTATATGTTGGATGTTCTGGAACGGATGCTGGCCATCAAGAGCCCTTCCGGTTACACAAAAGAAATTACTGGATTCCTTTGCAGCGAGCTGCAAGCGAGTGGTTACCAGCCGAATACATTGCGTAAAGGCGGTGTCAATGTCAATTTAGGCGGCAACGGCTCTCCGATTATGCTCTTCGGTCATGTGGATACCCTAGGCGGTGTTGTAGCTAGTATCAAATCAAACGGTGGTTTGATGCTCACCAATATTGGTGGTCTCAATCCGAATAACACCGAAACCGAACAGGTCACCGTGATTACCCGTGATGGCAGAGAATATGAGGGCACCTTGCAGGTCGCCAATGCCTCTATACATGTCAATCCCAAAATCAATGACCCACGCGATTTTAAGGCAAATATTGAAGTCCTTCTGGACGAATTTGTCACAAGCGCCAAAGAAGTGGAAGAATTGGGAATTCAAAACGGTGACTTTATTGCCTTGAATCCGCGCTTTACTGTGACGAAAAAAGGTTATATCAAGAGCCGTTTTCTGGATGATAAAGCCTCTTCCGCCGTTTTATTGACTCTAGCGAAATATTATGCGGATGAGAAACTGATCCCCAATCGTAATGTTTGGCTCAGTTTCACGATGTTCGAAGAGATCGGTCATGGCGGAGCCGCCGGTATTCCGGATTGCATCGAAGATGTGATCTCGGTTGATATGGGCTGTGTCGGCACCGGTTTGAAATGCACCGAACGCATGGTTTCTATTTGTCCGAAAGATTCCGGTGGTGTTTACCATTATGCTTTGACCAACGAGTTGATTGCTGCCGCGAAAAAAGCCAAGGCAGACTATGCACTTGATGTCTATCCCATGTACGGCTCCGATGTGGAAGTTACTTTGCGCGCCGGTTTTGATGTGCGTCATGGCTTAATCGGTCCCGGTGTTTATGCCTCGCATGGTTACGAACGCACTCATATCGATGGTTTGGTTAATACGTTTAAGTTATTGCATGCTTACTTAACTTAGTCAAATAAATCAAGGGAATGCCCGATGTGGTGCATTGGATGAATTGGCTAACTTTACGCTGATTCACGAGCAAAACACAATGGGCATTCTTTTTACGCTTCGGCTTGAGTAAGTAAGCTGCTTTTGAGAAAATGTTTTAAAAAGCTGGCTTGATCAAAGAAATGAGGTAAGGCCAATGAACGGCAAGATAGAATCATTGCAGATCAACGACATCACTTGTTTTGTTTATCTTCCCGCCGGAATAGAGCTGGGAAAGAAATATCCGGCAATCTATGCTTTGTCAGGTGGAGAATCCGTCGCGGAACTGACAGAAATCATGCAGATTGTAGAAACTGCTGTGACCGAGGGACGTTGCCAACCATTTCTGGTCATCACGTTTGCCGATGATAAAAGGCAATTGGATTTTTCGCCTTGGCCGGCGGCAACTGTTTTTGCAAAAGAAGCCGATTTCCCGGGCAAAGCGGATCAGACATTGCGCTGGCTGCGAGATGATTTAAAACCTAAAGTCGAGATGCATTATCCGGTATGGACGGATGCGGAGCATAATGCGGTATTGGGTTATTCTCTGGCCGGTTTGATGGCTTTTTGGGCACTGTATCAGACCGATGTCTTTGCTTCAGTTGCCTGTTGTTCCGGATCTCTCTGGTATGAAGGATGGTTGGACTACATGAAAAGCCATTCAATTAGACCAAATTCCCGTCTTTACTTGAGTTTGGGATGCGGTGAAGAAAAAACACGCAACCAGCGAATGGCAACTGTCGGTGAAGTGACGCGTCAAGCAGCACAAATGCTGGCAGCGGATCCCAGAGTCAAAGAAACAGTGTTGGAATGGCATGAAGGCGGACACTTTAAAGAAATCCCCAATCGATTGGCTCAAGGTCTGATCTGGTTGGGCAGCACGGAACAAAAAGTGAAAGATGAGTGAGTGGTTTTCTGTGCAGCAAATCGACGATGCAACCTATGTCATCAGCGAAAATAAACATTGGGAAGAAACACATTGCTATTTATTAATTGGTAAGCAGAGGAGTCTGTTATTTGATACCGGTTTGGGTGTGGCAAATATCAAAGAAGTGGTAGACAGTTTGAATGATTTACCGGTGACCGTCGTCACATCACATGTGCATTGGGACCATATCGGTGGGCATCGCTATTTTTCAGATATAGCGGTGCATGAAGCAGAAACAGCTTGGCTGAACGGAGCTTTCCCTCTGCCTTTGTCGGCAGTAAAGGCGAACCTGCTGCGCGAGCCTTGTGATTTTCCACCAGAATTTCAATCTGCACAGGTCCAAATTTTTCAAGGCTGCCCAACGCGGATTTTGCAGGATGATGCAGTTTTCGAACTCGGCGGCAGAAGCGTGCAGGTGATCCATACTCCGGGTCATTCGCCGGGTCACATCTGTCTGTATGAAGCAGAACGTCAATACTTATACTCCGGTGATTTGATTTATGCCGGTACATTGTATGCTTTTTATCCAAGCACCGATCCACTGCTGTTCCATCAATCGGTCAAACGAGTCAGTCAATTAGCGGTCAGACGTGTTTTTCCGGCACATCATAGTTTGATGATTACGAAGGATCTGATCGCTGAAATCGATTGGGCCTTTGATTCACTTGCACGTACTGGACAATTGAAACATGGCTGCGGTTGTTTTGCTTTCGAGCATTTCAGCATCAAACTATAGCGACTTAACTATAGAACAGGGCAGGTTGATTTTTCAACCTGCCCTGTTCTATAGTGATTTGAGTTATTTTGCTGTTGCTACTTCTTCATTCAATGTTTTGACCAAAGCGTCAACGTCAATACCGTGAGCAGAGCAGCCCTGCTCCAGAGTTTCAAATTGAGCGGCGGCACAGCCGAGGCATCCCATACCGGCTTGCATTAAAATCATAGCGGTGGCAGGATATTTTTCTACCAATTCAACAATACCGATTTCTTTTGTAATCATGATCAATCACTCCTTCATTTATCACCCCCGGTAAAAAACTCCCGTGGTGCTATTACGGCAAGTATATCATAAGTTGTGCGAAAAAAAAAGACTTAATTCTGACAGGATTACAAGGAATTAAGAGAGAGTGTCAAACCGGACAACGTCCAACAGATCGGCAGCAGCAACCCGGCGTTTTCAGTCGATGAAAGCAGAGAAATTTTCCGATCAAAAGCAAGCCTGCAGGCGGTAATCAGATCAAAAAATCAGAGTGATGATGAATCAATCGAAGCAGCAGAAAGATGAAAATGTGTAACGCAGAAATAGCTTGCTTTTCCCCTGTATCCGGCATAAAATAACGAAGGAATCACAAATGAATGTCCGTTGGTTCTTTGTTTATCGAGCCGGAATGAGCAAAGCGGCGGTGGAGCAATTGTGATTTTTTGGGAGGGGTGAACGATCAATGATGCAATTAGTCACAGATCGATTGATATTACAAGATATTGCCTTACCGGATATCGAGGATTATGTCCGCTGGTATACTGCGGAGACGGAATGGATGGATTGGGATGCTCCCTGGGAATGGGAGGAACCATTCGATACGTTAGCCCTGACCGAATTATATCAAAAACGGCTTCGGCTTCCGCTGACGGCGCAGCGCACTCGTTTTGAACTCTATTTGCCGGAAAACAGGCATATCGGTTGGGTCAGTTCCTATCTGATGGAGAACGGTAAACCAGCCATCGGGATCGATATTCCGCTGCCTGAAGATCGTAGGCGGGGTCTTGGCACGATTGCTTATCTCATGCTGGTCCACTATTTTTTAAAAAACGGCATACCGGAGATTTATACCCAAACCTGGTCCGGTAATCTGCCGATGATTGCATTAGCAAAGAAAATCGGCTTTACCGAAAGTGAGCGTCTGATCGGCGTGCGCAAGGTGCGCGGCAGCAGCTATGATGCGTTGACATTCCGTTTGGATATCCCTGAATTTTTGCGCAGATTCGATCAATTTCCGATCATGCAATATCAAACAGATTTAGGCAGTATCACTGCTGATCAGCTGAACGGAAGCAGAGAGAAATAAAAAAGCAGCAGGCCTTTTCTAAAAAGGTCTGTTTTATTTTTCATTCAATCAAGAAATATGGCAGGAATAGTA
>Ga0075524_10000186_pt1 | contig 13939 bp, 14 predicted proteins | sample NGEPerone_FD_76826 | JGI IMG/M metagenome (GOLD analysis project Ga0075524, IMG submission 76826) | Arctic peat soil microbial communities from the Barrow Environmental Observatory site, Barrow, Alaska, USA - NGEE Permafrost154B-one | ecosystem: Environmental > Terrestrial > Soil > Wetlands >...
AAGGAATCGCGGGAGATCATCTTCACGCGCGGCACCACGGAAGCCATCAACCTGGTGATGCACGGCTACGGCCGCGCGTTCATCGGCAAGGGCGACGAGATCATCCTGTCCGGCCTGGAACACCATTCGAACATCGTTCCATGGCAGATGCTGGCAGAGGAGAAGGGCGCGGTGATCCGCGTGATCCCGATGAACGACAGCGGCGAATTGCTGATCGACGAATTCAAGGCGCTGTTCAACGAGAAGACCAAATTTCTTGCGCTATCGCATGTGTCGAACGCGCTCGGCACGGTGAATCCGGTCAAGGAAATGGTCGCTTTTGCACATGGCAAGGGTGTGCCGGTGCTGCTCGACGGTGCGCAGGCTGCGCCGCATCAAGCCATTGACGTGCAGGATCTGGATTGCGATTTTTATGCCTTCTCCGGGCACAAGATGTGCGGACCGACCGGTATCGGCGCGCTGTACGGCAAGGCGCATTTGCTGGAGAAGATGCAGCCCTACCAGGGCGGCGGCGACATGATCCTGTCGGTGACCTTCGCGAAGACCGTCTACAACGTGATCCCGGCAAAATTCGAGGCAGGTACGCCGCCGATCATGGCGGCCATCGTTCTGGGCGCGGCGATCGATTATCTGAACGAAATCGGACTGGACAATATCGAGGCATACGAGCACGAGCTGCTCGTGTATGCGACGCATCAAGTCTCGTCTATCCCCGGTGTCAGGATCATCGGCACGGCCGCGAAAAAAGCAGCCGTGCTGTCGTTCGAGATCGAGGGCGTGCATCCTCACGACGTAGGCACGATACTCAACTCCGAAGGCATCGCGATCCGTACCGGCCACCATTGCGCCCAGCCGGTGATGGACCGATTCCATGTGCCGGCCACCGCGCGCGCTTCATTTGCGTTCTACAACACCCGGGAAGAGATCGACAAACTGGTCGCCGGTATCCGAAAGGTGCAGGAGATGTTCACATGAGCGATATGCGCCAGTTGTATCAGGAAGTCATTCTCGACCACAACCGCAAGCCGAGGAATTGGGGCGCGGTCGCGGACGCGAATCGCCATGCCGACGGCCACAACCCGTTGTGCGGCGACCACATCAAGCTGTCGATGAATGTACAGGATGACAAGATCGAGAGCATCGCATTCGAGGGCCATGGTTGTGCAATCTGCAAGGCATCTTCTTCAATGATGACGAGCGCGGTGAAAGGTAAAACAGTACAGGAAGCGGAAATGATGGTCGATGAGTTCCGCGGTATGACGACCGGCACGCTCGATCCGGAGAACCAGTCCAACCACCTGGGCAAACTGAAGGTGTTTGCCGGCGTCAAGGACCTGCCGTCGCGGGTCAAGTGCGCGATCCTGCCCTGGCACACACTGCACGCCGCACTGCATTCCGAACAATCGGCCTCGACCGAAGGCCAGGACGATCCCGTTCCCGATTCGGGAATGGTCGCATAACCATTGCCATGTTAGTAGACCTCTTATGCCAAAAATAGCCGACATCGAAGATACCCCGAACCCGAACGCGGTCAAGTTCATATTGAAGGACAGATTGACCTGGGGCACCGCGTGTTCCTACGCAAGTGCAGAGGCTGCCGCTGCCGACCCGCTTGCCGCCAATCTGTTTGCCATCCCGCATGTCACCAATGTGTATTACATGGACAAATGGATCACCGTCACCCAGGACGGCGGGGCGGACTGGCCGAAACTGGTGCGGGAGATCGCGATGCCGATAAGGGAAGCCGAGGCGGCCGAGAAGCCCGAACATGAAGCGGTTGCAAGCTTCGATGACGATGATCCGCGGCTCGCCGCGATCCGGAAATTGCTGGACGAGCAGGTCAGGCCCGCGCTGGTATCGGACGGAGGGGATCTGCAGATCGTCGGGCTGGACGGCAATGTGCTTTCCATCCGCTATTACGGCGCATGCGGAAGCTGCCCGAGTTCGCTTGCCGGCACACTCTCGGCGATCGGCAACCTGGCGCGAACCATAGAGCCGGATATCGAAGTGGAAGTAGTATGAGCGAATGGGTGGATGTTGCCCGCGCGGAAGAGATATCAGTCGGCAAACCTGTACATGTTGAAATAGACGGCGCCGGTATCGCGGTGTTCAAACTTGACCAGGAGTTCTATGCGATCGAGGATGTCTGCACCCATGACGGCGGCAAGCTGACCGGCGGTTGCGTGGAGAATGACGAGATCGTCTGTCCTCGACATGGTGCACGTTTTTCAATCAGAACCGGGGAAGCTTTATCCGCACCGGCCTACGAGCCGACAGCGACATTTCCGGTCAGAATCGAAAATGGCATGGTTCAGGTCAGGGACGATCGCTGGGATTAGTTTTGGTGCATCGCTGACCCTGCTGCCGAACATTCACAAGTCTTTTCCCGGTAGCAGGGATCTGACATTGCCGACCAGTACCAAAATACTTGCCATCCTGCATCAACAAGAAAATATCCCGGCGCAATTTCATGTCGTAGCGAGAATGGCCTGTCATTAGTTGCACCCCCTCTGCTATAATCCGCGTCCTCGGGGCGTAGCGCAGCCTGGTAGCGCACTTCGCTGGGGGTGAAGTGGTCGGAGGTTCGAATCCTCTCGCCCCGACCAGTTAATTCAATAAGTTACGATGAAGATTTCTTGATCGGTAGCATTTTGGTGGCTATGCTGCTAAACATTGAGTCGATTTTCCCACGCTCATTACTTTTGTCTGCCCCCTAAATCCACTTCGAATATACCGTCAAAACCATCGCATGTTAGCGTGGCCGAGTTGCTTGGCAACCCACGTCGGATTAGCTCCGGCCATCAGGTTCAATCAATCAACGGTTTTCACTAAACTGCCATAGCCTAATACCTTCGTGTAAAACTACATATAACTTTATGCTGTTCAACATAGCAAAACCCGTTGAATAGTGTTTGTGACCTGCCCCCAATAGTAGTGCCAGAGGTTATTTTGTAAAGTCCAGGTGATCGATTAGCAAAATATCCCATAATGGATAGGGTGATACGATACAATTTGAAAATCAACGACCAGCCTGCTGTTAAGCCATGAATGTTACGTCTGAAGCGTCCTTTGCACAGGTTTCGGACTGTGACGTTCTGGTGATTGGTGGTGGGCCGGCAGGGTCGACTGCCGCAGCGTTGCTGTCCGAACGCGGCTACCGCGTGACCTTGCTGGAGAAGGAATATCATCCGCGTTTTCATATCGGTGAATCTTTGCTTCCCGCTAATCTGCCGCTATTGGAAAAGCTTGGAGTAGCTGAAGCCGTCAAAGCTATTGGCATGGAAAAATGGGGCGCAGAATTTGTCTCACCCTGGCATAGTGGTAAGCAGTCATTCGAATTTGCCGATGCCTTGGATAAATCCATGCCCATGGCTTATCAGGTACGCCGCGCCGAGTTTGACGAAATCTTGATCCGCAATGCCAGTGACAAAAATGCCCGTGTAGTGGAAGGCTGTCAGGTACAGGATGTCAATTTCTTACCTGATGGTGCGCAGATTACAGCACGTCACAATGACGGCAGCATCGAAACGGTGCATGCACGTTTTGTGCTGGACGCTTCAGGCCGCGATACCTTTCTTGGTAATCGCTTCAAAGCCAAGCAGCGAAACAAAAAACACAGCAGTACCGCGATTTACGCGCACTATTCAGGGGCCGTACGTAATACGGGTAAGGCCGCAGGCAATATAAGTATTTTCTGGTTCGAGTATGGCTGGTTCTGGTTTATACCGCTAAGCGATGGCACGACCAGCGTCGGTGCAGTGACCTGGCCGTATTACCTAAAAACACGCAAGGAAAAATCGTTAGCACAGTTTTTTCAGGAAACCATCGCTTTGTGCGCACCATTGAGCGATCGATTACAACATGCGAAACTGACAACTGTGGTTGAAGCCACCGGCAATTATTCTTACCTGTGTGACCGTAGCCACGGCAGCAATTATCTGTTGCTGGGCGATGCTTATGCCTTTATCGATCCGGTGTTTTCTTCCGGTGTGATGATGGCTATGCAAAGCGCCTTTTTCGGTGCCGCTACCGTGGACACTTGTTTGCGTCATCCGGAGATGGCTGGAGCTGCTTTGAAAAAATTCGACAAATCGATGCGGATCGGACCGAAGGAATTTTCCTGGTTCATCTACCGCATCACCAATCCCATTCTGCGCAATATGTTCATGGAGCCGCGCAATGTTTTTCGCGTAAAAGAGGCGTTGTTGTCGGTGCTGGCCGGTGATGTGTATGGCAATACGCCGATACATGGCCGGTTGCTCGTATTCAAGGTAATTTATTATGCGGCATCCTTACTCAATCCCAGACGCACATTAAAGGCTTGGCGGATGCGCAAAAATAATATCCGGGTGGTGGATGAAGCTGGCGCAGCGGTGAATTAATGCGTGACACTGCATCCCCATTTCATGGCGAAAATCTGTCCATTGAAGCGTTTTTAAAACAGTCGGAACAGTGGAGCAGTAATGTGCTGGGTGCACTGTGTTTTGATTCTAAGGCGCTCGAAAGTCAAATGTTGACTGATCTGGATATACCCTGGATGAGCGTCCCCATGCCGCAACTTGATACCACAAAATCCAGCTGCGAAGTCTGGTTCGGAAGTGGATCAGTGACGCAAGGAAGGTGTGGCGATATACATTATCGTTATGATGATGGTGTGTTGTTCGGTGTGATTACTCTGCCTGAAAAACTATTCGCAACTAGTGGTGACAAGACACCGTTACAGCAGGCCACCGAGTCGGCCTATCACCAGGTGTTTTCGCTGCTCGATACGCAACGTTTCCCTTATCTGTTCCGATTCTGGAATTACATGGCAGACATCAACCACCATAGCTTCGGGCTAGAACGATATCAACAGTTCAATCGGGGGCGGCAGGATGCCTTTCTGGCTCATGGGCGCAATGTAGTGGGTAATGTCCCCGCCGCGTGCGCACTGGGTTTTGGACAGGAAAATATTGTTCAGGGGCCGTTGACCATTGCCTTTCTGGCCGGAAGAGAAGTGCCACTGAGCATAGAAAACCCCCGCCAGATCAGTGCATGCCTGTACCCGCCGCAGTATGGCCCACGCAGCCCGACGTTTTCGCGTGCCAGCTTGGTGCGCATGGGAAATGACCAGGTGTTGTTTGTATCTGGCACCGCCAGTATTGTTGGCCACGCAACCTTGCATGCCGGTGATGTCGTAGCACAAGCCAGCGAAACCATGGCCAATATTGAGGCTGTGCTGGCTGAGGTGAATAGGCATGCGATCGCGCCCGGTTTCAATCTGTCCAATTTGTCTTACAGGGTGTATGTGCGCCATGCTGCTGATCTGGAACCAATTCGCAACGAACTGACGCACTTTGTGGGCGGTCCGATCAAGGCCATTTATCTGCAGGCGGTTGTGTGCCGACAGGATCTGTTGCTGGAAATTGAGGCCACAGCCATACATCCGTCAGCGTTCGTGTCAGGGCAGGCTATTTGATCATGCGCATGGTATTTCGTGTTTTGCTCAATTGCTATGATTACCTGGTTCTGTATTTCGGCCTTGCCTTGCTGGGGATGCTTTGCCTGGCATGGACGCCGATAGCGATGATAATTTATCCTTTGCTGCAAGAGCGTAAAGGGCAGGCGTTGGGGCGCTACGTCATCATGGTGGTGTTTCGATTTTACCTGGCTTGTCTTGCAGTGTCGCGCAGGTGTAGTTTTGACCTGACTGCATTGGATGCGCTCCGCGATGAACCGTCTTTGATAATTGCGCCCAATCATCCGTGTCTGCTGGATGCCGTTATGGTGATTTCTCGTTTGCCGAATGTCGCCTGCGTACTTAAAGCTGATCTGATGAACAATGTTTTTCTCGGTGCAGGTGCCAGGCTTGCGCGCTATATTCGCAATGATCCTGTTCGGCGCATGGTGCAAGAAGCAACGCGGGATTTTGGATGCGGCAGCCATTTGTTGTTATTCCCTGAAGGCACACGAACCATTTCGTATCCAGTCAATCCGTTCAAGGGCAGTATCGGTTTGATTTCACACCATGCGCTGGTGCCCGTACAGACGGTTCTGATTGAAACCGACTCGGCTTATCTTAGCAAAGGCTGGCCGCTGTTCCGCAAGCCACCCATGCCTATAAATTATCGGGTTAGTCTGGGGCGGCGCTTTAATCCGCCACAGAATACCAAGCAATTCATGGCTGAATTGGAACACTACTTTGCGCATGATCTGGTACAAGGACCGGCGTTTTTTCCGACTCATTCACAGCCTGGACAGGCTTACCCTACACCATCATGATTGCTACTTCGGTCACGCATATCGTCCTCGTTCCCAGTTACAACCCAGGCGTTAAAGTATATGAAACCGTGCGTGCGGCACGTCAATACTGGAACCCGGTGTGGGTTGTGGTGGATGGCAGTAATGACGGCACTGCAGAGGGATTGCTGGCGATGGCAGCAGAAGATGCCGGTCTGAGGGTGACGGTTCTGCCACACAATCAGGGTAAGGGTGCAGCAGTGCTATATGGTCTGGAGCAGGCAGCGGCGGGTGGATTCAGTCATGTTTTAACCATGGATTCGGATGGACAACATCCACCAGAGTGTATTCCGGGGTTTATGGCGGCATCCGCACAAGAACCCGCTGCAATGATATTAGGTATGCCGGTATTCGATGCCAGTGCACCCGCCCTGCGTGTAAAAGGGCGGAAAATATCAAACTGGTGGGCCAATTTGGAAACCCTGTGGGCAGGCATTGGCGACTCTTTGTTTGGGTTTCGAGTGTATCCGGTTGAACCCTTGCGGCGCGTGATGCGGGGTCAGCCGTGGATGCGCCACTTTGATTTTGACCCGGAAGCGGTGGTGCGTCTGTGTTGGCGAGGGGTCAGGCCGGTAAATTTACCCGCTCCAGTGCGCTACTATCGCAAGGATGAAGGCGGTGTGTCGCATTTTCGCTACCTGCGCGACAACGTGTTATTGACCTGGATGCACACGCGCTTGTTTGCAGGTTTTGTCCTGCGCTTGCCGTTCTTGCTATCAAAACGTGCGATGGCACGATTTTAACCACAGGACTTTCTGATTAGAGAGATTGGTCGGCTTTGATCGCCTGATACTCAGAAAAAATACCGATGCTCAGATGCCGTTTTACTTGCGTTAGACCCGCTGCGTTTAGTGTGTCTATGACTTGTGCGGGCGGAACGCAGGCTTCAATACTATCCCAGAAATATCGCCAGATTGTTGCTGTATCCTTTTGCTTTGAAATAAAAGCTGTTATCAGTGGTATGAGGCCGCGCATATAACCTTTTAGCAGCCAGCGTCCAAAACGGCTTTTCGTCTGGGTGATTTCAAGTATGCATAAGCGGCCACCTGGCTTCAAAACCCTTTCAAACTCGGTAAATGCCACCGTGAGGTCGCCGATATGGCGCAGTGCATAGCCCATGCTCAGGAAGTCAAAGTGATTATCTGGAAAAGGGAGTGATTCCGCACGGCCTTCTATCAATACCATGGTCTTGGGTAGCTTGCTGGCTGCCATCATTCCGGGGCTGGGATCTATGCCTGTAACCAGTGCTGGGTCGCCGGTTAGTATGCATTCTTGCGCTGCAACCAGTCCCGTACCCACACCCACGTCGAGTACCTTCATGCCTTTCGTCAAACCGGCGCGAACCAGGGCCTGACGCCGATAGTTGGGGCCGGTTCCCCATGCCAACATGGCCTCGATACGGTCATAATCTTCTGCGGTATTATCGAAAATCTGGCGCAAATAAGCTTGACGGTCCTCCTCTGTTTTGTAGTAATCCGTCAGAGGGATGTGCGGTGCATGCACAGGAGATACCGGGGTAGGGCTAGGGGTTTTCATAGGTTCAGTCATGGTTAAATTATGCCGCCGTTAATTGAAATTATTTGGCCCGTGATATAGGCCGCTTGGGTTGAAACGAGGAAACCTATCAGGTCGGCAACTTCATTTGGGGTACCTGCGCGTTTCATCGGCACCATCCGTGCGATGTCCTCGGCGCTGAATGCAGATTCGGTCATCGGGGTGTCAATAATGCCGGGTGCAACCGCATTGACTGTGATTGCCCGGCTGGCGACTTCCAGTGCGAGTGACTTAGTGGCCGAATTCAGCGCACCCTTGGCAGCGGAATAATTGACTTGACCACGATTGCCGGTCAGCGCGGCGATGGAAGAGACATTGACTATGCGTCCCCAGCGGCTTCGGATCATTGGCATCATCAAAGGCTGGGTGACGTTGAAGAAACCGTTAACGGAGACATCTATCACCCGGTGCCACTGTGAAGCTTGCATACCGGGAAAGATGGCATCGTCATGGATGCCTGCATTGTTGACAAGAATCTGGATGGGATGGTGTTCGACCAGCGGCGTCAGCACATCAGCTACCGCGTTACAGTCAGTCACATCAAATACAAGCACTTCGGCACTGCCGCCATCTGCACAAATTGAATCGGCCAGCATCTGCGCGGCCCTCATGTTTTTATTGGCATGAATGTAAACGTTGCAGCCATCGGCAGCAAGACGGCGGCATATGGCAGCGCCTATGCCGCCGCTGCCACCCGTGACCAGCGCATTCTTCATGGTGTGACTCCCGACATAAGTATATCCGCATTGAGTACAACGGCGGCGCGTCCTTCGAGCAGAAATTTACCCGCAGCACTGACACTGAACTGGTAGAGGATGTTGTTTTCACTGCGGGTGATGCAGGCAGCGTCCACCAGCAGATCGGCTGCAATGTCGTCTATCCTGGCTACATGCAGTTGCGTGCTGCGCACGCTGACCAGATAACCGACCCTGGCGACAGTGCTGTCCGGCGGGGCGAGCAAGGCACCATGCACGGCCATGGCCTGCGCTGCGTATTCGATACCGCTGGCGGCGCCAAGCCGACTGTTTGCGCGCAACGGGTTGTCGGGGACGCGGTGGCTGATCGCTCTGCACTGGATGTGCTGTTCATCCCACTCCTCAACGCAATCCAGCAGGCACATATTGCCTTGATGCGGAATATGGTTTGCTATCCAGTCGTGATCAAGTTTGATTTGATTCAATCCGGTTTGATTTGGCATGGCTTGGTTCAGTACAGCGTAATTGCCATGGCAAGACGTGTGCTGTCCAGGTAATCGAGCACCACATGCCCATCTTGCTGCATCGCGATAGTGTGCAACAGCGGCAAGCCGCGTGCAGCGGGGATGCTGAGGCGCAGGCTTTCAAGTGCGGTATCAGCGAGCCGGTCAGCACTGGCGTCAGTCAGATTGGCAGTGATTTTTGCAAGCGCCTTTGCACTTCGCTCGGGTGCCAGTACCAGTGCAATGCCAAACGCATCAGGGATGGAACGGACTTTGTACAACGGTTCTGGGTAGGGCGTGTCGCATGCCAGTAAAACGATACGCGTGTTATCTACAACAACTTGGGTTAGTGCTTCCAGTAGCCCCGCGCCGAAACTGGCGTCAAAGGCACACAACACTGATGACGCGGTCATCGCGCCCGTGGCGATACTCCAATACCCACTGGCTGTATTGTGTACGGAATTATGGAAGCGTGTCGGGGAGATTTGCCTGTCATCCGAGGCTAACATTTCGCAGATGGCGTGACAATTTTCCCCGTCACCGCCCGATGCAGAAAATACGCTGGGCAAGCTGATCGCATCAAGCCTCGCGGCAGCGATGGCTTCCAGTCCGGTCGCCAGAGTGAGTTTGACTATCGCGCCACTGCGGCGGCGTTCTGCTGCTGGGAGCAACACAGGTGATGGCAGGATGGTTTTGCTTGGCTGATAGGGCTGTTGTCCGCTTAAGATAGATTGACTGCTCGGCCAGTCTGTCAAACCAGGGCCGAGCAAGCCGATGCCTTCGATGTATGCGGTGAGTGTCAAGCGCTTCCTGCCCGACCAAAAATAAGGCTGCAATTGGTGCCGCCGAATCCAAACGAATTGCTGAGTACACGCGCTACCGGCTGTTCACGATTATCCAGCAGGTAGTCGAGGTCAAGCGCAGGATCGAGGTTCTGCGTGTTAAGCCCTGCTGGCAGCAAGCCGTGTTGCAGTGCCAGAGCGCAAATTACCGCCTCCAATCCACCGGCTGCACCCAGTGTGTGGCCGGTGGCACCTTTGGTGGAGCTGCACGGTGTGGCTTGACCGAATAGAGCTGAAACTACTTTTCCCTCCACAGCATCGTTGTTTTGTGTGGCGGTGCCATGCAAGTTGATGTAGTCAATTTCGGAAGGCCGCAAACCCGACATTTTCAAAGCATCCTGCATTGCCATGCGCGAACCCAGTCCATCTGGATGCGGTGATGACATGTGATACGCATCGCTGGATTCGCCGATACCCAGCAGCAGCACCGCATCGTTGCTCAAGTTTTCCCGGGGATGTTCCGGGACACTTTCCAACAGTGCGAAGGCAGCCGCTTCCCCGATCGAGAGGCCGTTGCGTTGTGCATCATATGGGCGGCAAGCCTGTTCGGAAAGCAGGCCAAGCGAATTGAAACCATACAGTGTCGTCAGGCACAGCGAATCCACTCCCCCAACTATGGCCGCGTCTATCAGCCCCGCTGCCATCATGCGTTGTGCCGAACTGAATACCTTGGCACTGGACGAACATGCCGATGACACAACAACCGCCGGTCCCGTAAGACCAAAATAGTGGCGCGTGAAATCTGCGACGGAAAAAGTGTTGTGCGTTGCACCATAAATAAAATCGACGGGGAGTGCACCTGTAGCATGGTTGCGTCGCCGGTAGGCCAGTTCGGTTTGCAGAATGCCGGAAGTGCTGGTGCCGAGAAACACACCAATGCGCTGTGCGCCAAATTTTTTGATGGCAGCATGCACCGCCTCGGCAAAGCCATCCTGCATCAAGCCCAGCAACGCAAGCCGATTGTTGCGGCAATCGAATTCGGCCAGGTGTGCTGGAATCCGCACTTCATCCACTCCTGCCACCTCGCCTACAACGGTCGCCAGATCCACCGTGTCAAATGTGCACGGGGCAAGTCCTGTACGACGCTGGCACAATGCGGCAAGCGTCTGGTCGAGACCGCGACCGATGCTGCTGGTCGCGGTGAAATGGGAAAGCCAGAGCGGGTTCAAGGAATTTGAGCTAATCGTAGGCAAATGGGGAGTTTAACAAAATTCAAAGCTTGGGTTGGATCAAATAGGTGGGTTTTGGGCTTTACCTGTCATGTCCAGTCGCAATGACAGGCGGGCTGCCAACACTCCCAGCGCTAGACCCGCCAACACATCCAACGCAACATGCTGGTGCGTGGCCAGGGTGGAATAGATGATGCCGGTACACCATCCAGAATTGACAATGAGTATCCACAGCGGTGCGCTAAAGCGGCGCAGCAGGTGATGTAACCAGATGCCTGAAAAAACGCATGTGGTGACATGAAGTGAAGGACAGGCATTGCCCGCCGCATCAATATTTTTCAGGAAATTCATGTCAGGATACATGGCCCAGTCTATATGGGCGGCGGGTACTGATGTGGGCCAGAAGTAGAAGATGATCAGTCCTGTAAGACATGCCCCAGCCATGAATGTGGCGTAGTGATACAACTCGCTTCGCGTTTCCAGCAAGGCCGGGGGCAATGAAACATAAATCCACAGTGACAAGTAGATGGGCAAGGCCTGCGGCTGAAAGCCGATCAGTTGATCCGGCAAAGTGATGGGCATCACCGTTGTCAGATAGACCGGGGATTTAAGTACATAAAAGTAAGCACCAAAAAACAAGCTGATGAAAAGTGTTGTCCCGATGCTCTTGAGATACACATGCTTGGGTATTGCGGATGCAATTTGACGGTACCATGGCATCCTGTTCAAGACGGGTTTGGTGTTGTGAGTCATTACAGTGCTTGATGCAATGTGACAAAACGCAGATTCGCTGTACTGGCCGCAGCCAGTACAGCGGGGAGTACGTCGAGAATGACCGGGATGCCGTCAGGTGTGTGTGCAGCGTTGCCATCGTGCAACAGCAAAATTGCACCTGCCCGCAGACCGTGCAACAGCCTTTTTTTAACACGTTCAGCATCGCCGATCCTGGTATCGAAACCGCGCGCTGACCAACTGACAAGCCGCAGATCCAGTCTTGTGAGCACAGGGTCAAGAAAAGGATTGCGCAAGCCGGCAGGGGCACGAAAGAACAAGGGATGCTGGCCGGTAATTGCAGCGAGTGTGTCCTGGGCGGCTTGCAATTCACGCATGAAGCCGGAACGTCCCAATAGTGCGAAATGATGGCGGTGATGCTGGCTGTGATTTTCCACGGCATGACCTCTGCGCACCATTTCGCGGCACAAGTCCGGGTGGCGCGCGGCTTTTTCTCCGATGCAGAAAAAGCTGGCCCGGACAGCGTAACGGTCAAGTATGTCCAGCACCTGCGGAGTGACGATGGGGTCTGGGCCGTCGTCGATGGTCAGGGCGATTTCATTTCTGGCGGTAGCGGCTGCAGGGAGTCGTGTCCAGTTCGGCCCCAGCCAATGGCTGCGCGGCCACAGTCCTGCCAGCATGAGCAGCGCGTGATTGGCAAGCACCGCACCCAGCGCCCAGCGCCACCGCCCGGGTTCGGCGATCACTGTCACCAAGGCCAGCAGATGCAGCACAATGGTTGCGCGGATCAACAGCGTGGGTTGCCAGCGCACGCTACGCATGGGAATTCTTGGCGAAAATCGCAGAATAAATCAGCGCAAGGATAACGCCCGGCGCCACCGTGGCACCCATAGCCTGCAAGATTGACACATTGGAAAACGCAAGCACGCCAAACCCTGCGACGGTCGTCAAGTTGGCAAACAGCAGCGAGGCCAGCGTGCGCGGGGAGATGGGACTATCAGTGCGATCAAAAAACAGGGCGTAATTGGAGCCAACCGCGACCACCAGCAGCAAGCCCACCAAGTGCAGGATAATCAATTGCTGTCCGAGCAGGGCAAATCCCGCAGTGACGGTGACGACAGCCGCCGCAAGCGGCGCGATGATGCGTAGCACGCGCATGGGCGAGCGAAACACCCATAGCAACAATCCAATGAGAGCAAGCAGCCCGCCCAGCGACAACAGAATGGCTTCATGCAAGTAACTGGAATACAGATGGTCGGATTCTGTTTTCATGTCCACAAACAGCACGTTAGCCAAATCAGAAGTATTCAACGCGGCACGTATTCGACTGGCGTTGATGCTGCCACTCTCAGGTGCGGTAAGCGGCAACAGAGCACTCCAGTGATTTTTTTGTTGAATGAGCAGCGCATCCACAGCCATGGCCATGGAGGTGTTGTAAAGATCGACAGCTTTCAGCAATGGCTGGTGGCGAGCGGCCGCGATATCGGCAAGGAACGGCGCAAACAGTTGCGCACGCACCGGCAATCCCTGAACCGCTTGTGCAAGGCGAGATGCCAGCACCGCAGAGTCGGGAAGACTGGCCAGACGGGCGCGCTGCGTAGCTTGACTGGGCAGATATCGGCTGGGGCTTTCAAATCCGGCGAGTTCACCCTGATCGACTTGCGCTTGCAGTATCCGTGATACCTGCTCGGCAGATTGTAAAACGGACTCCTGACTCTCGCCGGACACCACCACCAGATAACGCACGTCAGATGCTCCCATGTCGGCGCGCAGGCTGGCATCCAGTGCTACATCGGCTTGTGACACCGGACTCAATGAGGATATTTTGTCATTCCACAAATGGGTGCGGTTTATGATCAGGATGGCACAGGCCGCCAGTAGCAGCAATGCTGCCGCCCATCGCAGTTTTGCTGCACGCTGCACCAGACCGGAGAGGACCTGGCCGGTAGCCGATACATCATGAATGTGAAAGTTCGCCGGCAGCAGATGAGGCAAGACGAAGCGAGTCACCATTGCGGCGGCAATCAGGCCGGCAATCGAATACAGACCGAGTTGTGCCAGACCGGGAAAACTGGACAGCAGTAGCGAAGCAAACCCGAATATAGAAGTCAGCACACCGAGACGGACGGTAGGCCAGAAGCGTCGGATCCAGCTCTGCTTTTCTG
>Ga0075524_10000188_pt1 | contig 13857 bp, 11 predicted proteins | sample NGEPerone_FD_76826 | JGI IMG/M metagenome (GOLD analysis project Ga0075524, IMG submission 76826) | Arctic peat soil microbial communities from the Barrow Environmental Observatory site, Barrow, Alaska, USA - NGEE Permafrost154B-one | ecosystem: Environmental > Terrestrial > Soil > Wetlands >...
CCCTTACATGTTTGGAGGAATGTACGTTGCGATAGCCTTTGCTTTTCTATTAGCAAGTTTCATACCCGATTTGCTTGACTCAAAATTAATTATAAAATTCTTTAATTTCAAAAAAGATTTGCGCCTAAAATATTTGTTGACTGGGCTTATAATTTTCTTAATTATTGGTCTGTACGCTTTTCCGCTTTGGGACGGTGAAGTTATTTATCCAGGAAACGCATTAATGGCTTCAAACCGATACCAAATTCCGAGCTACTACAACGATGCAAAAACTTGGTTGAGTGCGGACAGCAGTGATTTTAGAATTTTTGCTCTACCATATTCCATAATTGGTTACGGTGCTTACAATTGGTTGCCTGAAGGTTTCAACGGACCAGACCCAACTGAAATACTGCTTGGCAGATCTCTTATTGCAGGTTTAACTGGACAAGGTTTGGGTTTGGAAGCTGCTCAAGGCTTTTTTAAAGGGTCTGGGGATGGAGCAGCTAAACTTCTGGCTTTAATGAATGTCAAATATGTCGTTGTTCACAACGATGCAGCATGGTCCTATGTTATCGGCAACAATTGGTATGTTTCTCCTACGCCTAACCAGATTAAGACCACATTAAACAACCAAACAGACTTTACTTTTGAGAAAAGTTTTGGTCAACTTGATTTTTACCTGAATACTTTATGGACGCCTATGAGAGTATACGCCGTTACCAATAATATTTTGTTAGATGGGTCACAAGCACAAATTGCACGAACAGCGGAAAGTACAGATTTTGAAATAAACGCGTCTATTCTTTCCTTATCCAGTCAACTTAATGCAGACCAAGTGTCAAATCTTCCAACGGACACGGTTTTTATTCAAACCCCTGATTTGAACATGAGTTATAACCCTGTTTCAAGTGTAGCGCAAGGGCAACGGCTTGTGTATTTGTTAAATTCCAAAGTTGTAGCTGAGGCTCGATATTATTCAGGTTGGAAGGGTATAATTAGCACCGATGGAACAGGCGATGGTAATATGCTTGTGTATTCGTCGCCTTTGGCGTGCCCATACTTGCCATATTTTCCGGCTGGTTTTGTAAATTGGAGTTCTTATGATTCTACCCTGATTTATGTTGTATCCTCGTCACAATTAACAATTAATTCGGTAACGGCTGATGGTGCATCTGTTGATGGTCAAGCTTGGTGGCGAACAGGTTCCTCTTGGACTTCTGGCTGGCCCATAACTATACCTCCAAATGAGGATGTAACAATTCAGGTCGCTGGAAAAGCGAAGAGTATTAGCCTTCAAACAGATAATGGCTCAATAACGATTCCAGCGGCCGATGGTCAGAAAGACCCTTTAACAATACTCGACCCCTCTCAAACACGGATATCTACACCTAATTCCGCTGACTATGTACTTGCAATCTACAAGAATGCGTTTGGAAATGGAAATTTTACAGTAAAAATAGATGACCATACGTTTAACGTTAATTTGAACCAGAATCAAAGCTCAGACTCAAACTTCAGTTATATCGGGCCAGTCTACTTGGCCGGAGGTATCCACACGATAAGTATGTCTAGAAACAACATGACTATTTCTCAGATGGACGGCATATTGATTTATTCTTTGGACAAAGGCGAATCCTTCTTGGGCGCTGATAATTTGCTCTCTTCAACTCGGCCAAACAATTCATCGATCACATACCAAAGGATCAACCCCACCCAATACAATGTGAACGTTAACTCTTCAAATGTGTTCTACCTTGTTTTCAGTGAAGCCTACGATAAAGGCTGGGTTGCAAGCATTGATGGTCATCAGATTCCAGCGCAACAGCATTTTACAGCTAATGGTTTCGCTAACTGTTGGTACATCAATAAAACTGGGTCATACACAATTAAGTTAGAATTCATTCCTCAAAACCTGTTCTTTGTGGGTGTTGTTGTGTCTTTAGCAACATTAATTGTGTGTTCTATTTATGTAGGCATAAAAAATGTAGTTGGAATAACTTGGAAATTTAATAAGAAGGTTAAATCAGGGTAATTCTCTAATTGATGTTTGATTTTTATTTCTTCAGCTAAAACAAGCTCTATTTTGCTTGGTTATAGCAATTCTCACTTACCAAAAGTCTTTTTAGGTTAGGCTCAATGAATAGGAGCAATTCATCTCTTGGATAATGGTAGATCAAACTATAATGCAAAACAAAACTTCCAACCCACTAAATAGAACACAACTGATAAAAATAAGAGTAAAAGCCATACGCGCAGGCGTCTGGTTCAGAGCTTTGCCTAGAATTGATAGAGTGCTTGTTGATTTAACGATAAAAGTAGCAGAAAACGTTCGCAGTGCATCTTTAGCTAAGTGTATCTTTGCTGTCGTGGGTAAGTTGGAGGGGTTGTTGGAGAGCAGTGTTTTGAAGTCGTTGAGGTTGATTGGTCTTCCGCTTGCCGAAAAAATCAGTTCTATCGCCCAGAAATTAGGTAATGGTTCGGCTAAAAGCTGGGCTAATGATTCGGCATTTGCATTTTTCTTGGCTATACTGCAAACAAACAGATGACTCTATGGAATATCTTGAAGAGTAATTATGGGTTCGATTAATGCTGCCTTATTCTTTGAAGGTGAGGAGAGAGCTTTTTTGTTGCGACGCCTTTTTAAATTGAATTATATACTAATCACTGTGTTTACTAACTGCGGGAAAGGATCGAAGGCGTAGTGGTGGAAATAGAAGCGTTGGATATGGATTCATCTGCTAAGGTGAAACCGTTTATAGTCGTCGGTATACCTGCGTTTAATGAAGAGCGAACTATTGCATGGGTAGTTTTGGAGGCTCAAAAATTCGCTGACAAGGTTGTTGTTTGCGATGATGGTTCTACTGATCATACAGCAAAAATCGCTCAATGCTTGGGTGCCGATGTGGTTAAGCATGAGAAAAATGGTGGTTACGGGGCATCTATTAAGAGTCTTTTTTTGTGTGCGCATGAGTTGAATGCTGATGTGTTTGTCACTTTAGACGCTGATGGTCAGCATGTGCCTAGCGAGATTCCATTTGTCATCAAGCCTATTGTTGAGGGAGAAGCCGATGTTGTTATCGGCAGCCGATTTATCATTAAAAATGGGGCAGCAGAGATGCCGCTGTACAGGCAACTTGGTGCTAAACTAATTACCAAACTGGTTAATGGTTCAGCAAAGAAAGGCGTGACCGATTCTCAAAGTGGCTTTAGAGCATATAGTCGCCAAGCAATAGACCGCCTCAGTTTCTGTGAGGATGGCATGGGCGTTAGTGTTGAAATATTACTTAACGCCAGCAAGACGGATCTTCGTATTGTTGAGGTTCCAAGCACCTGCAAATATAACACAGGAACTGGCAATACATCTTCTAAGAATCCTGTACCTCACGCCATGGGCGTAGTTTTCTCCTTAATCCGTCTCATAGTCGAAGAAAGACCGTTATTGCTTTTAGGTGCTCCCAGTTTACTTTGTTTGCTCTTTGGATTGGGTTTTGGGTTGTGGATGTTGCAGATTTATTCCATAGAACATTTTATAGCCACAAATATTGCGTTGGCATCGTTTGGCTTTATTTTAATTGGATTCTTTATGCTATCAACTGCGATCACATTGTATGCTATAGCTAGAATATCAGAGAAATTCGGTAAATAATTGTGAGGTATGAGTATTAGCAAAAAGGTTTTAGTTACAGGCGGTTTGGGTTTTATTGGCTCAAATTTAGTTCACGAATTAGAAAACCGTGGATATGAGACTTGGGCTTGCGATTTGATGCATTCTTGGCAGCCAAACTACGCTCGCTGTGACGTTAGCAAATTTAGCCAAGTGGAACGTTTGTTTTCGGAGCATAACTTTGATTACGTTTATCATGCCGCTGCAGAGTATGGCCGATGGAATGGCGAGGACTACTACGAAAACCTCTGGGCTACAAACGCAATAGGTACAAAAAACATGTTGCGTGTTCAAGAAAAGCGAAAGTTTCGAATGATTTTCTTTGGAAGCGCCGAAGTCTATGGTGATTACGATGGCGTAATGAGCGAAGATGTAATGGATAAAATTCCAATCAAACAGATGAACGATTACGCAATTTCAAAATGGGTTAACGAAATGCAGATACTCAATTCAGCAGCCATGTTTGGAACAGAATCGGTTAGAATGCGGCTATTCAACGTCTACGGCGTCGGTGAACATTACACACCGTACCGAGGTTGGATTCCTAAATTCATCTATAAGGCAATGCATGACGAACCCTATACCGTTTATTTGGGACATAAACGCACCCTTGAATACGTTGAAGACCTCTGCAGAGCATTTGCCAACATAATCGACAACTTCAAACCAGGTGAAATTTACAACTTTGGTGGAGAAACTCAATACGACATCAAATATGTTTCTGATTTAATTCTTAAAAACCTGAACAAGAATGACTCCAAGGTTAGTTATGAAGAAGGTGAACCCTTTACCACTAGAATAAAGACTCCGGATGCCTCAAAAGCGAGAAAGGATTTGGATTTCAAACTAACGATCGCACCAGACGAAGGCATGAGACGAACTGTGGAATGGTTCAAGAAACTCTACGGTAAACAAAATGCTTAATGAGGCGAAGCTTGGGATGAACAAAAAAATTTTTGAGACATTCGATGGAAAAACTGTTCTCGTAACCGGAGGAGCAGGCGCTATAGGCTCTAACTTAGTGAAAAAGCTAATTGAGCTTAAAACAAAAAAAATCATAATTATAGATGACTTTTCTTCATCATATGACTGGAATGTACCCGTAAGCCCAAAAGTAACTCTAATCAAAGGCAATATTCTTGATGATGAAAAACTGAAGTGGGCTTTCAAAGAGAAACCACAAATCGTTTACCACCTTGCTGCCCATTTTGCTAACCAAAATTCAGTTGACAACCCAGAAACTGACTTGATGGTAAACGGCATGGGAACATTAAAAGTTCTTGAACATGCGCATCTAGTGGGAGTGGAGCGTTTCATATATGCATCCTCAGGCTGCGGAATATATGGCGCCGACTCAAAAATGCCCTTTGAAGAACACGATGTTTCAATGAAACTTTATACCCCCTACCAAGTAACCAAGGTGCTAGGCGAGCTCTACACTAACTACTATTACAATCTGTATCATCTTCCGATCGTAAATGCAAGATTCTTTAACTCATACGGTCCAGGAGAGGTCCCCGGTAAATACAGAAATGTTATTCCTAACTTCTTCTATTGGTCAATAAAAAAGCAACCGCTGCCTATAACAGGTACAGGCGATGAAACAAGAGATTTCACTTTTGTCGGAGACATTATAAACGGGTTGCTATCAATGGCGTACCACAAGGAAGCAATAGGTGAAGCATTCAACCTTGCAACAGCAATAGAAATTCGAATTGGCGACCTTGCTCTATGGATTAACGAAATAACCGATAACAAGGCTGGAATTGTCTTCGCAGAAAGGCGTGATTGGGACAAGAAAAACAGGCTATTGGCATCTATTGAAAAAGCAAGAAAAATCCTTGGATACAACCCGAACATGGATTTCAAAGAAGGACTAAAGCAAGTCAACGCCTGGTTTGTTGAAAACTGGGAAAACATCGACGCGTCATACAAGAAGTAACAGTAACTAAAGATTGATTGAGTTAGAACAGTTTTGTGCGGCATATTCGGATTAGTAATCGGTGAGAACCTAAAGCTCTCTCCAAAAGAGCTTATGCAAATCGTAAACAGTATATTTAAACTGTCAGAGTCTCGTGGCAAAGAAGCCTCAGGGTTAGCGCTAAGAATTGACAAGTCAATCTATGTACTCAAAGAACCAATTACCTCATCCAAGCTGGTTAAGACAAAACAGTACAAGCAATTATTCAGCCAAACACTAAAAGAACAGGGATTCGATGGCGTCCAACTTAAAGGTCCAATTGTTGTTTTAGGTCATTCTCGCCTGCAAACTAATGGGCTTAGCGAAATAAACACCAACAATCAACCAGTCGTCAAAGATGGCGCTGTCGGGGTTCATAATGGAATAATCGTTAATGACTCAAAATTATGGAAAACCTACCCAGCTATAGCCAAGAAATATGACGTGGACACTGAAGTTTTTCTGAGTCTTCTACAGATGTTTCGGGCTCAAGGCAAATCGGTGGTTGAAGCTGTAAGGCTTGTTTTTGAGCATATTGAAGGTTCTGCGTCTGTAGCTGTTGAATTTGATGATGTTAATAATCTTGTGCTTGCATCAAACACCGGCTCACTCTATATGGCTTTAAGCAAAAGTGAAAAGATTCTGGTGTTTGCTTCTGAAAAATACATTCTTCAACAGGTTCTTGACAATAAATTCCTCAGGAGTCTATTCGTTGATCAGTCAATAACGCAAGTTAAAGCAGGTCAAGGCTACCTTTTTGACCTTAACCTAGTAAAAAGGCACGTGTTCTCATTAAACAAACCTTCAGTTGACAATGCTAATAGTGTCCCCTTAAAATCAAAGGCTCAAATCTTTGAACTCTACGACCAACAAACCCCACCGCTTCCAGACCCAAGCCAATACCTCTTACGAGAAGACATTAAACAAACAATGATTCACAACTGGGAATCAATATACTTAAACGAAAATACGTTGAAAAGATGTAACCGTTGCCTCTTGCCTGAAACAATGCCCTACATAAGCTTTGATGAGGAAGGCGTATGTAGCTACTGCAGAGACTATGAGACCAGAGGTAATTATCTAAAGGGAGAAAAAGCGCTTGAAGAGTTTGTTTCACAATATCGGAATAATTCAGGCGAACCAGATGTTCTCATAGGCTTTAGTGGTGGAAGGGACAGCTCATTTGGATTGGATTATATTAAGAATACTTTAGGATTGCATCCTTTAACTTTCACTTATGATTGGGGAATGGTTAACGATCTTGCGCGTAGAAACCAAGCAAGAGTAGTTGGCAAGCTAGGAATTGAACATATCATTATTTCAGCAGACATACGAGCAAAAAGGACAAACATTCGCAAAAATCTTAAAGCTTGGTTGAAAAGGCCCGATTTGGGTATGGTTCCTATACTTATGGCTGGAGACAAACAATTCTACTATTACTTCCATAAAGTTCGAAAGCAAACAGGAATTAAATTATTCATATTTTGTGGGGGTTATGAAGGTGAAGAAGGAACTGGACTATTCAAGTATGGGTTCTGTAACGTTACAACCCAGGGTAAAAAAAATGCGTTAAAAAGAATGACTGGGATCTCCAGAAAAAATAAATTAAAAATAATGTATTATTATTTGAAGCAATTCATCAGCAACCCCGCCTACATTAATAAGTCAATATTCGACACGTTGTTCGCTTACTACGCATCTTACGTGTTGAAAGACGATTATCTATATCTTTTCCATTACATAGATTGGGACGAAAACAAAATTCTAAGTACCCTAACCGAGAAGTTCAACTGGGAAAGAGAGACAGATACAATAGTAACTTGGCGCACAGACGACGGCACAGCAGCTTTCTATAACTATATTTACCTGACAATGGCGGGATTTACCGAGTCTGACATTTTTAGAAGTCACCAAATACGTGAAGGCAAACTAACCAGAGACCAAGCTTACGAAATAATTAGAGAAGAAAATAAGCCTCGTTTCAAATCGATTGAGTGGTATGGACAGGCAATTGACGTTGATGTGAATAAAGTTATAGAGACTATAAACTCGGCGCCAAGACTTTACGGAAAAGACAAGTGAAAATTTTGAAAAGAAACGCTTAGGCTCTCAAAACTTCAAGATAGAGAAAAGTTATCGTTGAACGTTCTTATTATCGGTGAATATTTTTCGCCAGATATCGGCGGTGCTGCTACTAGAGCAAGAAATGTTGCTAAAGGCCTTATTTTGAATGGTTGCAATGTAACAGTTGTTACTGCTTTTCCTCATTATCCCACTGGAAAGATACCCAAAGAGTACAAGTACAAACCATTAAAGGTTGAATATGATGGAAAGTTAAAAGTTATCCGCACATTTGTCCTTCCCTTAGAATCAAATGGATTGTTTAATAGACTACTTGTTTTCTTTTCATTTATTGTGTCATCTTTAGTTGCTTTGCCTTTTGTTGGAAAAATTGATGTAGTTTGGGCAGCAAACCCTGATGTGGTTGTGTTGGTGCCAGCTATCGTATACGGTGGTGTGAAAAGAAAGCCTATAGTATCCAATGTGGATGATTTGATAATTGAAGATTTATATGATCTAAATTTAGTGAAAAGAGGCTCAGCTTTATCGAAATTGGCTGAGTTTTTTGCTATGGTTTTTTTTGCTAAAGTTAAGGCGGCTACACCGATAAGCCCTGGATATGTTGCAACTATAGCAAAATATGGAGTAGGTCCGTGCAATATTCAGGTAGTGCGGGGGGGTGTTGATTTGGCAGTGTTCAAGTCAAACCCTAAATCTAGAGTTGAAGAGAAATATATGGTATTATATTCTGGTGGCTTTTCAATCGCTTATGATTTTGAGCAAATATTCCAAGCCGCCAAAATAATTGAGAGGTTGGATCCTGATGTTATGTTTGTGATTCAGGGGAAAGGTGAGCTTTTAGGCTCCATGTGTTCTAGAGTTAGGGAGTTAAAATTAACAAACGTTCAGATTTTAGATAAACTGTTAAGCAGGGAAGCGGTAGGTGAGTTTTTAAGTCATGCGGACGTGTTGATTTTGCCGCTAGCTAATTTTAAAACCCCCTACCGTGGTATGTCATCCAAACTGTATGAGTATCAAGCGGTTGGGAAACCGATAATTTGTTGTAGTAACGGTTTACCTAAGGATTATGTTGAGGAGACAAATTCTGGGTTAGCTGTTAATCCTGGAGATTATGAGGCTTTAGTTCAAGCTGTAATAACGCTTAAGAATAAACCTGACTTGGCCGTGGCGATGGGGGAAAATGGCAGAAAATATGTGGCAGACACAGCATCTATCGAGGCTATCGGCGCTAAACTAAAACTAGTTTTGATGACTACTATAGATAGTTAATTTTTGCTTTCCGAGTACCTTGTGTAAACAATTTAAAGGTTAATCTAAATGAGTATTAACGGTTCTCTTCCTTTTGTCAGCATAATTGTGTTAAATTATAACGGTAAGAAATATCTTACTAACTGCTTGGATTCATTATTTAAAATTGATTATCCGAAGGAAAAATTTGAGGTTATTTTGGTTGACAACGGCTCTTTAGATGGATCGGTGGATTATGTTAAACATAATTATCCGTGGGTTAGAACGGTTCCGTTAAAGGTAAATTATGGTTTTACAGGCGGAAATAACAGAGGAGTTGGACTTGCTAAGGGCGAATTTGTAGTTTTTCTAAATAACGATGTGTCTGTTGAGTCAGAGTGGCTAATTGAACTTGTTAAAGTTGTTATCAATAACCCTGGTGCTATAGTGACTAGCAAGTCGTTGTTCTTTGATTTGCCTGATCTAATTGATCATGATGGTACCAAAGCCACTTTTATAGGGCGAAGTTTTCAGATTAATTTCAGTAGAAAAAATGATAACTTGAAGTCAGCGCCTAAATTTGTCGTGCAGCCGTATGGTGCAAGCATGCTGATTAAAAATAGTATTTTTGATGATTTAGGGCGATTTGATGAGGTATATTTTACTTCTCTTGAAGATACCGATTTAGGGCTAAAGGCTTGGTTGTATGGGTACAAAGTTATCTATGTTCCAACTTCAATTTTTTATCATGTTGGGGGCGGAACAGGTGGCTGGGGCGGCCAAATTTCAAATAGGATGGTTTTTGATCTTACCAAGAATTCTTACATGAACATTCTAAAATATTTTAATTCTTATCGAATTTTACAAGGGATTACATTCTCATTGATTTATTACTTAATCTCAATCATAGATTCCATTAGAGCGAGAAGGATAGATTCAATTAAGGCTATTTTGCAAGCTCACATATGGGTTTTTAAGAACACACGATTAATACTTAAAAAGAGACTTGCCCTTAAGAGAAATCAACGTGTAGCTTCTAGTTTTCTTTTTAAGCCTTCCTTTTTTGCTACTTTACCCGAAATGATTAATGAAAATTCTATCATTCAAACGTTTTACAAGACTTATTATGCCTAAAGAAAACAAGTTAGTTACTGTTCTTGTTTTGAATTGGAATGGTAAGCGTTTCCTTCAAAAATGCATAGGGTCGTTACTGAATCAAGACTACTTAATGTATGAGGTGTTGCTGATTGATAATGCGTCAACGGATGGAAGCGTTGAATACGTTCGAAATCTTTTTGGGGTGCAAAATAAGCTTCGAATACTTTCTTTGAATAAAAATTATGGTTTTTCAAAAGGAAATAATATCGGTTTACAGTCATGTTCAAAAAGTGCTTATGTCGTCATCCTAAATAATGACACTGAGGTAAAAGAAAATTTTATTAGCGAATTGGTTAATGTCGCTGATAGCGATGAACAAGTGGGGTCTGTTGGTTGCAAGATACTTTCACCAGACCAAACGGTTTGGTTTAGTCAAAAATTTACAAATGGCGGATTCATTGTCCCTTTCTTGCTCCAAACATTAGTTGGTAAACGTATAGATGAAATCTCAAACAAATTCACAGTAAATTTATCTAATTCAGGATGTGCAGTCTTACTGAGAAAATCAGTTATAGATAAAATTGGTTGTTACGACGAAGATTTCAGGTCTAATTGGGAGGATTGGGACTTAGGGTATCGAATTAACCTTGCAGGATTTAAATCTGTACAAATTCCTAAGCAGTTGGTTTTCCATGTTGGTGGTGGCTCTGAAGGATTTTCTCCTGAACGTTGTGTTAAGATTTACAGAAATATGCTTTTTACTTATTTCAAGAATTACGATGACTTTAATTTGATAGTGCGCTTTCCCTTTTTGTTATTTATTTTATTGCCGACCTTTCATTTCGGTTGGTTTATCCATAGATTACTGTGGAACCAACCTGATTTTTACAAGGGAAAAGAACTTCACTATTTTGTGTCTATGGAAAAGGCAGTTTACGAGTTTCTCGTTATGTTGAAAATTTTCGTTATAAAAAGGCGCTTTCTGAAAGGTTTAAGAAAGACTTCTGACAAAACAATTTTTTCAAATACAAGTATGAAGAGCCTCCTGTGAGTATGGTTGGATTGTATGGTTAAAGCTTGCAGTAGCGATAAAGTGGTAATCTTAGCGGCAGGTATTGGTTCTCGTTTGCGACCGCTTACATTAGTTAAACCTAAACCCCTTATTTATGTAGGGGGCGAAGCGATAATTGATTGTCAAATAAATTCTTTTTTGAGCAATGGCATCAAGAGAATAACGGTAATTGTTGGCTACAGAGCAATTGACATAATTAGATATCTGTCAAAGAAATTTCCTTACCCTGATTGTGAAATAAATTATATCTATAATCCTATTTTTGCTAAAACCAACACTGTTTATTCTTTATGGTTAGCTTCTTTTTCTTTTTCTAGTGGGACAACATTTGTTGTAAATGGGGATTTAATTCTTACACCTGAAAGTATTTCAAAAATGATTTCTTGTAAGAACTCTTGTTTGGGGTTGAGTAAACATAAATGTGGACTAGAAGAGGTCAAAGTGGAAGTAAAGAATGATTTAGTAGTAAATATTGGGAAAGCATTGGATCCGCTTAGAGTACAGGGTGAATATGTTGGTGTCGCTAAATTTGATAAAGAGTTTGGGCAAGCGTATCATGGAGCGCTTGATAGAACTATAAAGATGGGGAAACTTAACCTGTATTATGATGATGTAATACAATCATTATTATCTCAATATGACATTAAAACAGTAGATTTAACTCAAGAGGGAATAATGGAAATTGACTCCCTTGAGGATTTGGAGAATGCTAACAAAGCTTTTAGCTTAAAAGCTCCAATTGATTCAAGGGTCGAAATAGAATAGGTGTGCCTTTATGTATGATTTTTTAGTGTTAGGCGGAGGCGCCATGGGGACGTCTATGGCTTATCTTTTATCCAACGGTGGTCAGAGAGATGTTCTAATGTGGTTGCGGAACCCTGAAAAAGCTGCAATTATTAACGCGTCTAGGCGTAATTCTGAATATTTACTGGGTATCACTTTACCTGATAAGATAGTGGCGACAAGTGATCTTTCAGAAGCATTGAAACAATCGGAAAACATAGTTGTGGCTGTTCCATCTAACGCTGTTCAACCTTTGCTTGCCAAAATTGGTGGACAAGTATTTTCTAAGCAAAGTCGAATCCTTTCGGTCGTTAAAGGATTGGATACTGTTAGTGGAAACAGAATTTCATCGTTAATAAGTAACTCTTTGGGCGTTCCAAGTTCAAACATTGCTGTTCTGTCAGGTCCAAATTTTGCCGCTGAACTGACTGATAAAACTCCTTCTGTTATGGTAATTGCTTCTGAGAACAACGAAACGATCTCCAGCTTCAAGAATGCCCTTCAATCAGAATATTTGATTATTTATTCTTCAGATGATGTAGTAGGGGTGGAGATTTCAGCAATTTTCAAAAATATTTTAGCCATAAGTATGGGTATCATAGATGGGTTGGGCTTTGGGGCAAATACTCGAGGCGCTATTTTTCCGTTATGCATTTCAGAAGCGTTGGAGATAAGCGCTAAGGTTTTTGGAGCTAAACCAAAGACTTTGTTGGGTCCTGCATGTCTTGGCGATGCTGTGACAACAGCTTTCAGTAGCAAAAGTAGGAATTATCTTCTTGGTCTATTGTTAGCTAAAAAGGTATCAAATAATTCAGAAAATTCTTTTCTGTCTGAAGGAAAGAATAACATTAAATTGATGCGGAATTTGGCGATAGATTATGGGATTAATGCTCCAGTGACAGAATTTGTTTATAATATAATCGATGGCTCTAATGCGTATCAAGCCTTTTCTTCTCTTTGGAAAAATATGAATTCGTTGTCCCTGTAGAGGTGTCTCTTATTTTTACGATTTTTCAATCAAGATACATATCATCCTTTAAGAAATAGCTAAGAATTTTGGTGATAAGATAAAATTATCAGTCTCTAGCAGCGTTCAAGCCTCAGTTGTGGTTGCTGTAGTTACAAGTCTGTGGGTTTATCTAATTTCAGACAATCCAGTAAAAATCGCTTTATCTTTAATTATTGGTTTATGTTGCGGAGTAGTATCCTTTTTTATCCTAACCGATAAAAGCTTCAATTTATCATTAAACAAAAACTATTTTTCTAATAAAAAAATTCTTGTAATATTATTTATCTTATTTTTGGTTACTTCGATAGCTTCGCCGATTGATAATATATTTGTTGTTAATTGGTTTTCGTTGCCACTGCTGAATTGGTTAAGCTTTGCTCTATCACTTTTGTTCGGTCTTTTTGTTTCTGGGTTCATTATTCTGAATTTGTTGGGTGTTTATCAAAAAATTCCTTTTTCGGCTAGCGTTATTTTAAGTGTTCTAGTGAGTATGTATTTTACAGCTGTTTTTTGGTTTTTTGTTAGCATGTTTTCTTTGAGTAATAATTTGTCTTATGTTCTCTTTGCTTTGGTGCAGTTTATTTTGGTTCTTTTGTATTCTCTGAAAATTAAGGGTGATATCATAGATCGAGTTAGTCAAAAGAGGGTTTTGAGTTTGAATGTTGTTTTTCCGTTGTTGGCTATTGTTACTTTTTTTGCTTCTTTGATTGTTTTGCAGGAATTTGTTTATGCGCCTTTTGTGCGAGGGGACAGCTGGGATTATGTAGGTACTTCAATTGCGATTACTAAGGGTGCTTTTGGGGTCATTCCGGCGGGGAAGTTTTACATACTTAGCACTCCAAATCTATTTGAAACGTTTCTGTCGGCTGTTACTGGGTTAAGTGGGTTTCCACAGGTTAATTCGGTGTTGGTTTTGAGTTTAGTTATGGCGGTTTTGTTGCCTGTAGCGTTCTATGTCATGTGCTTGAAGTATACTAAAA
>Ga0075524_10000193_pt1 | contig 13726 bp, 12 predicted proteins | sample NGEPerone_FD_76826 | JGI IMG/M metagenome (GOLD analysis project Ga0075524, IMG submission 76826) | Arctic peat soil microbial communities from the Barrow Environmental Observatory site, Barrow, Alaska, USA - NGEE Permafrost154B-one | ecosystem: Environmental > Terrestrial > Soil > Wetlands >...
GATAATGTTAAGGTTTCAGGGTTCACCATTCAAAGTCTCAATTACACAAGCTCATCTCTCTATGCCACTGGTATCAACATCCAAGGAGACCACTGCACCATAACAGGCAACATCATCCAGAACAACTATCTAGGCATCTTTTGTTCCATTCAATCTTACACCCAAATCACTGGAAACACCATAAGCCACAATCTCAAAGATGGAATGCGATTCTACGGTGGATCCCTAAACGAGATTTCTGATAACAACATAACTGGGAATGCAGCGTCAGGAATTGCAATAGCTGGTTACTCAAACACGATTCTCAAAAATACACTTGAAAACAATCTCAGAGGCATAGGCTTAGGTTCAACCTACTCAGTAGTTTCTGGAAACACAATCAGATCGAACACTGAATCAGGCGTTTACCTAGCAGGCTCCGAAAACACCATTTGCGCCAACTCCATTTTCAACAACAAATGGGGAATCTACATCACTCCCCAACTTGCAGCTTCACACGCAAACAGAATCTATCATAACATTTTAGACAACGTTTTCAACGCCTTCGACAACTCTTCCTCCGTTGTTGAAAACTGGGATAACGGGCCTCAATCAGGCGGTAACTATTGGAGCGATTATACCTCAAGATATTCTAACGCAACCGAAACCGGTAAGTCAGGAATAGGAAATACACCTTATCTGATTTGGGCGGATAACATAGATAATTATCCTCTTATGACACCCTTCGACATTACAAACCAAGCGGATACTCCCTTGGCAATTCCGCCAGCGACTGCAAGCCAAAACAGCATTGTAGCATCATGGTCATTCGACAAAGTGGATTCTAACGGTGTCACCCCTGACGAAACTGGTCAAAACCCAGCGGTCTTAGGCTCGACGAATGGAAACAAATCTTTCAACCCAGAGCTGGTAGATGGAGAATTCGGAAAAGCATTGCGCTTCAACGGTGAAGCATACGTTAATGTACGCGTTGCCCCAAGCATGGAAACACTCAATGACCTAACGATTGATACCTGGGTTAATGTACAATCCTTCAAAGCAGACGTAGCGTACAATAACATTATCGTTGAAGTTGTCAGAACCACTGATGCCACGCCAACCCGAACACTTGGCCTAGCCATAAACGGAGAGGAACCCCAAAACACAAGTTCCCCAGTCGTCGGTGCTCTTCGTGCATATGTTTTCACTCAAAATGAAGGCTTCAATGAGATTGCGACTACACAAACAATCCCACTAAACCAATGGATCCACATAGTTTTCACTCGCAGCTTAACCACTGGAATGCACATCTATGTTGATGGACAAGAACAAGCAGTTACCGTAACCGCTGGAATAGCGAATCCCTTAGGCGCCATAATGCGACAAAACGAAATCTACGTTGGGCACGATGCAATATGCACCATAGACGAACTTAAAATCAGCAATTCGGTTGAACAAACTGCTAAGCCTTTGTGGATGCAATGGTGGCTTTGGACTGGAATCATAATTGCTGGCCTTGCAGGAAGCGGTTTCATGATCTATTTCGTGAAACGAGGCAAAACGACTCTATCCAAAACCGAACTGGCTTAAATGAGCCCGGAAAAACCATTTTTTCCTTCCTTATAGACCTTAGAAATTAGAATACTAACTGGAAAAAATGGATTAAGTTAATTACGAAACAAAAGCAAAACTATTTTTTGCCTTTACTTGCATGTTTAGCTGGAAGCGAGACCTGTTTTCTTTCTTTTCTTTTCTGGTCTTTTTCACGCATTATTTTTTTGTGTTGTTCTAAACCTTCAGCTTTCTTTGCTTTCCTAGACAAAATCTTCAACCTTAGCAAGCAATAGAATCAGCCGTACTCAAAAACCTTGCCCCCTAAATGGGAATTTGTCGCAATATTTAATAGCAGAAAAGTTTACGCCTAATTGGAGAAAGAATAAACCACGCCCACTGTTGAGAAACGTTGTCCAAAATGTGGCTCTAAAGCAGTTGAAAGAAGAAACAATCAAGAATTTCGATGCAATGACTGTAAAGAAATTTTCTATTTTGTTACTCCGGCATGTGGTTCTCAAACAGAGGATTTAGAAAGATATAATCTTTGAGGCGTATGAAGAGGCTTTTCTGTTAGGTTTTTTTTGGCGGATGTGTTTTTTTTAGACCGTTATATTTATATGAATAAGTATTCATATGAATTATTATTCATGCGATTAAAGGAAAGATGGAACAAATGAAAAAAGGGCTAACAAAAATCTGCTACCGATTCTTCATCAACCTAGCAAATCCCACTCGACTCGCTACACTTGAACAATTAATGGATAAACCAATGAGCGTTAACGATCTGTCAAAAGCATTGGGACAAGAGCAAAGCATGATCTCACACAACCTCAAACCCCTGCTTGATTGCAACCTCGTCACCATCCAAAAACAAGGAAAAAAACACATCTACACAATCAACCAAGAAACTCTAAGCCCCATATTTGAAGCCATCCAAAATCACGCAGAAAAATTCTGTCCAACAGGAGGAAAATGCCTAAAAGAGGAAAACTAACATGATAAAAAGAAAAATCGTAAATATAAATGAAAACCTCTGCAATGGATGCGGCAACTGCATCCCAAAATGTGCAGAAGGCGCACTACAAATAGTAAATGGCAAAGCAAAAATAATCAAAGAAACCTATTGCGACGGCTTGGGCGCGTGCTTGGGACAATGCCCTCAAGGCGCGATAACCATAACAGAACGCGAAGCCCCAGCTTTTAGCGAAGCCGAAGTCCACGAACATCTAAAAAACAAGTTAACAGCCTTCCCACCAACAGCCAGCCAAGCCATCCCGCCACCGCAGAAACCCCAATGGCCCATAAAACTAAACCTTGTTCCAATAAAAGCACCGTTTTTTGAAAACGCTGACTTACTCTTTGCAGCCGACTGTGCCCCGGTTGCTCTAAAAAAGTTCCACGACTTCATGGCTGGGAAGCGAGTTATCATTGGTTGCCCTAAATTCGACGACGCAAGAGCTTACGCACTAAAACTAACAGAGATCTTCCAGCAAAACAACATTGCCAGCGTAACCGTTGTCCAAATGGAAGTGCCCTGTTGCACAGGCCTAAAATGGGCAGTGAACAAAGCGCTCGAAGGTTCAGGCAAAAAAATTCCCACTAAAGAATACGAGGTTAAGATTGGAGGTGAAGTAGTTGAGCTCTAAAGACAAAGTTGAAAAAAACCCTGAAACATGCCCCGGCTTACGCGACATGCTACAACCAAAACCAGCCTACATCAAATGCCATGTATGTGGAGGAGACCTTGAAATCTGGAGCGACGAAGACAAAACCACTTGCCCCGAATGCGGAGCCGAATGGAAACGCCCGGATAAGTCAGCCGCTTGTTTAGAATACTGCCAATATGCTGATAAATGCAGAGGAATAATAGAAACACGTAAGCGTTGATGGATAAAACCAAACTTTATTTTTTCTTTCTTAAGTAAATACAGATTACAGCCTTCCAAAACTTTTCTTAAATAATAAAACTAATCGAAATCTGGGCATAACCAAAAAACAGAAGTATTAATGCGCTTCATTTTAAGTTAGGGTTGAGCGCTTGAAATACCAAGTTTTCATCGATGGTGTTTGGCAGAATTCTGAGTCTGGCGAGACTTATTCCAGGGTGAATCCTGCTGATCCTGATGAGGTCTTAGGTGTGTTCCAGAAAGGTAATGAATTGGATGCGAAAGAAGCAATAGATTCTGCTGAAAACGCATTTGAAACGTGGGCAGATACGCCTGCACCTAAGAGAGCTCAATACATTTTGAAAGCGGGCGAGTTGTTGTATAGTCAGAAAGAGGAACTTTCCCGAATGATTACTCGGGAGATGGGAAAGACCCTGCGTGATTCAAGAGAAGATGTTCAACAAGCTATCGATTTAGCTTATTATATAGCTGGGGAGGGTCGAAGACTTCTGGGTTATACATCGACATCTGAAAAAGAAAGTCGTTTTGCCTTTACTCTAAAGGTGCCTATAGGAATCGTTGGGTTGATTACGCCATGGAATTTTCCAATGTTGATTCCCGCTCGAAAAATTTTCTACTCACTGGTTTGCGGAAACACTATAGTTTTCAAGCCGTCTTCCGAAGCACCGCAATGTGCATGTAAAATTGTTGAAATTCTTGAGAAAACCGAAATTCCCAAAGGTGTAGTTAACTTCGTTACGGGACCAGGCAAAGTTGTTGGCAATACTTTGGTTGCTGACAAACGAGTTCGCATGATATCTTTCTGTGGTCATAAAGACACGGGTGCCAAAATAATGCGAGAGGCTGGACCTAAACGAGTAAGCTTAGAGTTGGGTGGAAAAAATCCCTTGATAATAATGGATGATGCGGACCTAGATCTTGCTGTGAAAGGTGTCGTTTGGGGTGGGTATGCAACAACGGGGCAAAGATGCACCGCAACGTCTAGGGTGATTGTTCATGAATGCGTAAAGGAAAAAGTTGAAAAGATGGTTAAGGAGCAAATACAAGCCCTCAAACTTGGAAACGGAATCAACCCAGAAACAGACATTGGTCCTTTAGTTAATAAAAAAGCGCAGGAAAAGACAGGAGAATACTGCAAAATCGGGATAGATGAAGGTGCAAAACTGCTTTCAGGAGGACAAGTTCCAGATAAACTAAAGGGATGGTTTTTTGAACCCACCCTATTCACTGATTGCGTTAAAGACATGCGAATATGTACAGAAGAAATCTTCGGACCAGTTGTATCGATTATTTCTTTCAAAAACTTGGATGAAGCTATTGAAATAGCAAATTCCGTCGACTATGGATTAAGCTCAGCCATTTACACATCTAACATCGAAAGCGCCTTCATTGCCATCAAAAAGTTGCAGGCAGGCATCACCTACGTTAACAATCCAACCATTGGAAGCGAAGCCCATATGCCCTTTGGAGGAGTAAAATCCTCAGGAAGCAACAGGGAAGGAGGACCCGATGGAGTGAATGAATTCACAGAATCAAAAACAGTGTATATCAATTATTCAAACCCCGCAGAGCCGCAGTTCTCAACTCAACAAACCAAGTTTAGCAATACAACTTATGGTTCTCCATAGAATCTTCTTTATCGCGCAATGTTTTAGAAAGATAACTGGTGAGCCGGAACCCGGCTTATCCCTAACAAGTCTTAAGTCTCTTTACAGTCTATAATTAAAAAGTTAATTTTTTCAAGTTGATATCACGATTTCAAGTTGTACCTCTTTAAGCCAAAAGAACTCGTTCGAGGAAACGATATTATAGGCGAATATTCATTTTGGCAAAAAATTATTTCTATTTTTTTATTTAGGGTTAAATCATCTTTAGAGGCAACTTCTTGTACCTTTACAAATTATGGTGATTCTATCAATTTTTCTTTCGGGATAAGGTAGTAGATACCAATATTAGTTTTGGTAAGCCAAAGTTCCTTGACCAGAAGATTGCAGTATCCTCTTTCATCTCGTAGAGTCTCGAAAGCTCGCCATAGCAACACATATCACATTTCGAGCAATCATCTTTCTCGACATGTCTTATCATGCAGTCGTTTCTCTGTTTACCGTCGGCCGTCACAGAAACAAGAAGCCACGGGTAACAATTCTTATTTTTACCTACTGTTTTAAGATAAGACAATGAACTTAGAACTTTTGGGTATTTCTTTTTTAAATTAATAATGTTCTCTGCAACTTTTCGCCTTAATTCGGAATCCAATGCCACATCCTCTACATCACTATATTGATATTCAAAATTAAACATCAAGCCAAACACAGATTTTAAATTGGAAAAATATTTGCAAATCTCCTCAATATCAGTCGAATTTGTTTTCGATATGGTGGAAAGGATAATTATTTTCTTATCAGGGTTCTCCTTTATGGTTCTTGTTGCCTTTTCAAAGTGGCCTGCTCCTCTTATCTCATTGTCTGATTTTTCCATACCATCTATGGAAATCCAAAAGACATGTGGATATAGTCCAGAAATAACCTGAGTTCCGTTTGTTATGAAAATAACAAATAAATTTTTTGTTTTTATGTATTCTACTATCTCTTCTATACCCTTATAGAGTGTAGGTTCGCCACCTTCAATTACAATAGCAGTCACACCTTTTTCATACAGATTATCAATGATGCCTTTCCATTTTGATGTCGGAAGGTCTGTGGTTATTTTATTCTTCCAGGTGCAGTGTTTGCATTGCAGGTTGCACCTTTGGGTAATTTTTATCGCCGCAACAATGGGCGATCTATCATTGAACAGTTTCCATTTCAAAAGCCGTTGAAAATAATACAGTCTACTTTTGCGATTCATCTTTAATTCGCGATTTCCCTGTTTTGTGTTTTAGTAGAGAGTTTAAAATAAAATTGTTATGATAAGGAAGTCCCCAATAATCACGATATACCATTAAGAATGTTTCAAAATCGCGGTCTTTCAACGCATGCATTAATGGAACTTGGCTGCAGCCGCAGTGTTTGCATTCCGCTTCTGCACCATAAGCACAGGAGAATTTGTATTTGCCGTTTGCAGAATAAAATTTGAAAACTTTTTTGGTTATGCACTTTTCAGGGGAATTCCAGCAATCGATGCCTCCGTTGGTTTTCATGTAGTGGCCAATACGCTTTGTAAAAAATATCTTATTTCCATATTCTTTGCGAAAATTGACAATTTCATCTATTACGCTATCTCTTTCTTTCAATGGTATTTTTTCATTGTCGCCATCTTGCTTTACGCTTGGACAAAAGAAACAAAAGTATATTCCCCTGACATTCTTGCGGTGTATAAAGCTTTCAACTATTTCTTTTAAATAGTCTTTATTGGATTTGCAAACAGTAACATGAATCATAACTTTAGTTGATTGTTTATCAAGAATTTCTGTTACTTTTCGGAATGTTCCCTTTCCACGGATGTTGTCATGAATTTTCTCAGGTCCATCAATGGAAAGAGAATACATGGCGTTATTCACTGGAGGATATCCCAACGTTCCATTTGTAAAAATTAATGTAAAGTCAAAAATCTTGCCGGCTTCTGCGCATATTTTTGGTCTTAGAAGGGGCTCTCCACCTAAAAGATAAATTATCCTCAATCCATCTTTGCGAAGGCTTTTCATAAAGTCTATCATTTGTTCATCATTTAAGTCTGGGTTCTTTTCTTGGCGCCACCAGTAGCAATGTGTGCAATGGAGGTTGCAGTTGTTGGTTATGTCCAACCCACCACCAAAAAATGTTTCAGCATCTAAATAGTTGAAAAAATTTCGAGCAGTCTTGAGTCGCCTAATTGATTGCATACATATTTAGTGAATTTGTATTATTTAGCTATCGTGTTTTGTTCTAGATGTTATTAGGCTTTGTACCTTTGGAGGTTCTTTGTCTAAAACCTTATTTGGCTACACCAAAAGGAGATGAGTGGTAGTGGCACAATATCATTTGAGAGTCCAGAAGGCAAAGGGACAACCTTCACAGTGCATTTGCTCAGCCACTCAAAGAGCTAAAAGAAAAAGTCCTTGAAATAAATGGATACTTTGCAATTTTAGATCTCTATATGATAATAAATTTAATATCAAAAAAACATTAGAAAATTAGCCGGGCGGTCCTGTGATCAAGTTAGACTGGATTTAAGCATTCATTCCTTATGCGTTTGTGAACCTTACTTTTAAAAACGGGAATAAAACTAACACATATTGACTCTTTGAAAGGTGCAATTCTACTCTAGAGTGATAAGTCTGTTATGATGTAATTACCTAAACGCTTTTTGGTTATTTGCCGCCCATGGATTCAAATGAGATTACAAATCATCAAATAATCCTTAACATATTCTACTCTTAATTTATGACTTTTAATGTAATCTTCTATTTGATTATAACATTCATTGGCTAAAGTTGCATCGCTTAAGATGACGTAGCCATCTGTTTCTGTATTTCCATTCTTCCATTCAACGAATGCCTTGAATATTTTTGGATGGCAACTGGGAAACTGCTTTGAAAATTCTATTGCTTCAGACAAAATCATAAAATAGGTCCATGACTCCTGAAACCTATAATGGTATAGCTTTGTTTATAGTCTCTTCAGTAATTGGTAGATTTTGTTTGAATGCTTGGAAGTATTTCAGCACGTTACTTCCTTGTTGGGTAATTGCGAAGACTATTTTTCCTTTTTCAATGGTTCGCTCTTCAATTAAGCCTTGTTTTACTAAGTAGTTCAAGTCTTTTTTAAGAACATTGCAGTTAAGGTTGGCCTTATACATTAGAGGTGTCTGTTTTAGAGGACCGTTTTGCGCTAATACGCCGATTATTTCAATGTATTTTTCGAGATGACTGCGTCTCATAGCGATTCCCATTTCAATTCAGTAAGATTGAGGAGTATTTATAAACATTCTTATGCTTTATTCAAGCAATTATTCTTTTTTTTAACAATAATTCAAAGATTTATTAAAAATATGTTATTATGTGCACTTATTATAAAGGTTTGTTTGAATTAAAACGATTTAAAAAAGCATCCAAATTGGAATTTTGTGACTAAACTCTTTTTTGATAAACTAAGAAGGTCTTCATATCATATGTTCATTTTTTGTTTTCTACAAAAGAAGCGATTTTCCAGAGATAAGGCGGCTTGTTCAGCTCTTATGCAAATCTGAATTTGTGCCTCAAAAGATTAGAAGTATCGGCTTTTTGTATTAAAATTAGAAATTGATAATAACTACTGAAAATATACGGATTAACAAGACACAAGAGTTGGTTCAATTGGATTATTTGTCACCCATTAGATCTGAACTTAAACTAAAGATTTTATTAAACCTCTTAAATGGGGAGAAAAAAATATCTGAACTCAGGCTTGACGCCGAAACTCGAGATACCACAATTCTTCACGTTCTTGAAGAATTTGGAGATCTTAACCTAACAACAAAGAATCAAGGCCTCTACAAACTATCTCCACTAGGCATTATCGAAGCTAAAAGTCTTAAAGAGTTCATTTTGACTACAGAAGTTATTGACAAATTTAAGACCTTTTGGTTGTCCCACAATGTAGATGACATTCCAGCACACCTTCTTCAAAATATCGGCGCACTAAAAGACTCACAACTAGTTTGCACACAAGCATCAGAACTAGGTATTGTACACCAAACATTCATTGAAGCCATCAAGACGTCCAAAAAAATAAAGGGGATATCTCCAATATTCCACCCCGACTTCATATCTTCGTTTGGGCAATTGCTCGAGCAGGGAAGTACAATTGAGCTAATCATCAGCAGCGAGGTCCTCAACAAGATTACGGGTTTTGTCGATTTTGAATTAGTTACAAAATATTTAGGAGAGGACAGGCTAAGAGTATTTCTAAATGATAATTTGAAAATTGCTCTTGCTTTGACTGAGAATAGTTTCTCGCTTGGACTTTTTGCGTTATCAGGCGCATACGATGATAGCATCGACTTGCGGTCAACTAGCATAGAGGCAATTAAGTGGGGTGAGCGTCTTTTCGAAGATGCCATTAAGAGTAGTCAAAGAATTGGTCTAGATTTGTAAATTTTAGCCATTATTTTCATTTTTCTTATTAGGATACGATCGATTAAATTGGTTTTTTGAGACTTAATTTTATGAAAATCGAAGCACTTATTTTGAATATGGATTAGTGATTCATAAGTTTCATTACATATTTTAAATCCATCTTCCATTGGAAGAGGGGGCTAAGTGGAAGACCAAAACTTTCACATGGATGCAATAAAAACTCTGAAGGCAGTAATAGGCAATCTTGCTTTACGGGAAACGTACGTTTCAATATTAAATATTTTTAAGTTTCTAGTGTCAAGTTCACTACTTTTAGCTTTTAATGGGGTTATGGTAGTAGTTTTTGGCTTTTTTTTAGCCAGCGCCACAATCGTACCCGCTCTACTTTTCGCGGCATTTCTAGTAACCTTTGCAGTATATGGTTTAAACAAGTTCACCGATAAGGCTGAAGATTTAATAAACCACCCTGAAACTTTACCAAGGGCGTCAGGTTATTATTTGGTTTTTTCTATCGTGTCAATGACAATTGGTTTTTTGATAGGTCTATTAGAAAGTATTTTGGCTTTCATTGTTCTTTGTGCTCCCGTCATGATTGGCGTGATTTATAGCGTAAGAATTTCAAAATCAATCCCAAGGCTCAAAGAGGTTGTAGGCGTTAAAAGCCTTGTAGTTGCAGCAAGCTGGGCTTTAACAGGTTGTCTTTTGCCTGATTCTTTTTCCAAGGCTAAACTTCAGGTAATTGTTATTGTTTTTGTTTATATTTTTATTCGAATATTTGTAGGTACGATCCTATGTGACGTGTTGGATACGAAAGGCGATTTAGCAACAAGAGTAGAAACAATTCCTATAAAATTGGGAAGAAACAAAACGAAAAAGTTGTTAATACTTCTAAATAGCCTTGGAATTCTTTTGCCAATTTATTGTGAGGTAACTGGAATTCTCATTCGTTTCGTGCCTGCACTAATATTTGGAATTGTATATGGATATTTAGCAATTTGGTTTTTCTTTAAGAATAACTGCAAAAGATTTACTGCAGGGTTAATTTTAGATGGTGAATGGATTCCAATCGTCATTATCATTTTCTTGCTTATCAGATTATAAAAAAGTCTTCCGCTGGGTTTCCCACAGATTCCTTTGAAAAAACTAGTTTGAGCTTTAATTTGAATTCACTTGTTAATGCCTTCGTCTTCGGATTCTCCGGTTATTTTTAAAACTTGAATGATTAGGGCGTCTCGGAGGCGACCAGCCTCTTCATCTGAACATCCTCGACCATTAACCCCCTTCAAATGTAAGTCAACATGAACCTCAATGCCTTCACCCATTGCCTTCACTTCAGGTAAAAGCAATATTTCCGCTCCACACTCGCACAAAATCCTATCACTTCGCCCCGAAAACGCAAAATTTTTCTTTTGGTCATATTTTTAAGTGGCTCCAAAAATAAGTAGACTTATAATAATTTGGGCTTTCTAATTATTAAACCCGGGCTCAGCCCTAAACAAGCACGAGCACCCAATAATAAGTTCAATGAATTCTTGCTAGTTGCAATAATAAGAATGAAGAGTGGGCCGAGCCGGATTCGGACCGGCGACCTTCTGCACGTCAAGCAGATGTCCTAACCAGGCTAGACGACCGGCCCACACGTTTGCATCTTTTCTACGACGTTTCACATATAGGCACTCGTCATGTGACGCGTTGCAATACTTGATTTTCCAGCTGTTATTAAACTATTTCCTCACGCTTGATTACTATGACAGCAGTTTTAAAGCACTTCCTACATATTATGTGCGTTTGGGTAAATGGCTATGGTTGCAACCGACGAAGTACTCTCGCTACTAGTCGAATTCATAAACAAAAACTCTAACGTCGTTGACGTCCAATGGGATCGACGTATGAGCCCACGCCTGCTAATTAACCCGTACTCAGAAAAATACGAGGAAAGACAAACTGTAGCTCACTATCTCCTGTTAGCAGCATCCATACTTGATGATACAGTGGTGGGGTACCCAGAAAACGCTCGAATGTTAATGGTTTATCTGCATGAGGCTTTCGGCAGTAACTTTTTTGAAATCAAAAAAGCACATCTTTTTGAAGAAGAAATAGTGAAAGCTGACTTTTACCACGATTTAGGCCCAAACAAAAAAGCTGCAGCAGAAATTTTAGCCCAAATCAACCTATTCGTTAAATTAAAAGCCGAACGAAACCTCTTAAAATACGCTCAAAAATTCACTAAACCCAAAGACTTCATCGCAGACATGGCACAAAACGTCACAGCACTCAGCGGACCGCACAAAGACCGCGCATGGATTTACTTGCGATGGATGGTACGTCCTTCGCCTGACTTACAAATCTACGATCATCTTCTACCCGAAGACCTCTACGTTCCTTTAACTAAAGAGAACGCAAACGTAGCAGCCAGCTTAGGAATAATAAATTCCGCTTCACCCAGCCTTTGGCGCGATGAAAAAACAGCAGGAGAAGCACGCCAAAAATTAACTGATTTTGCAAAACGACTTTTTCCTCAAGACCCTGCAAAAGTCGATTATCCATTCTTTCTCTTAGGCAGATGGCTTAAACAAAAAACCCTCAACCGCTACACACTAAAAACTGCACTTGATTTCCTTGACCGCATGCAAAAAATAACGGGGCAGTCCCAAGCGTTTTACCAAAAAATGAGTCGTTACAAAAGCGGATGGGAAAAGAAAACTGCCCTTACCCTTTTGAGAATGCACATTCCTTTCGGTTACGAAACGATCAGTTTTCCTTTGCCAAACGAAGTTTACACCCCCGATTTTATTTTAGAAAAAACTGTTAATGGACGAAAAATAATTCTTGAACCCCACTTTGAAATGACTAAGCATCAAGCCCGAAAATACGCACTTTTCAAACGCACATACGGCCACAAGTTTCTATTAATCTTGGTCCTCAAAAACGATTTAATACCAATGTATCATCAACGCAAAATATTAACAGACGATGTCTGCGATGACGTTTGGCCGATCGAATTCGTTCATCTATTAGCAGAGAAGATAAGACGTGGAACCTACGGCCAATAAACCGCGTTAATTAAGCGGCAAACCATTGTAGGTTTGATTTGTTATGGAGCAGGATAACTTCAAACCTTTGGTAGTTTGGCTTATTCTCAACGGTAAACCAGAAGAAGCTCTTGAACTATTGGCGAAAAAATATCAAGTTAATATTCCTGATTTGAAAGTGGGGTTACCCAAAGGACACAAAATCACGGCTTATGGTTGCTACGCATCCAAAAACCAGACAATCTCAGTTCTAAACAGCGACGTATTAGTCAATCCTTTTGTAATTATTCATGAATTCTACCATCATCTTCGAAGCAAATCCGTCGATAGAATGCATAAGGGCACCGAAAAGGGCGCTGACAAATTCGCAATGAACTTCATAGCGGAGTATCAATTTTTCGCTAAAAAAGCTCTAAGCACTAATCAATAAAAATCGTCGTCGTTACATTCCAATGGGGCAGTCACTTCTATGGGCACTTTATCTCCATTTGAATCGTAGGCTGCTATGCAACTTTTTCCTTCATACGGATAACCAACAATCATCAGGATGCGTCCAAAGAAATAATTCAAATCTGTGTCGCTTGGTGAATTGTTGCCGGATGGATGAGAATGCACGGTTCCAACGATCGAGAAATCCCCAGCAAACATATAGGGGTTAAAGTGAACTGCGCCTTCTTCGTGAGCAGCAAACGGAGCTAAAACTAGATCGGTGACGCTGATTGTGCCTTTATTTTTTTTGCCTCGAAGTAGCAAAAAGCTCTCACGTGGATAAAGTTCTTTAGCTCCAGCATATATGGCATCTAGAATGTTGCTTGGAATATGCACAGTTAAAGATGCTGCCATGCAAACAACGGTCATGAATGTACGTTAAGTACTTTTTCCCAACAATCCATTTACTCAGAATTCGGTAAACATTTATCACAATGTTTCGGGTGACGTCTCCCGTGCTTCTTCTCCTTCCCCCTTCTTTTTCTTCTTGGAAGATGCTCCTAAGGCAAAAATTGGCTGAAGGTGAAATGCATGAACCAGAAAATAGTCAATTGCCCTCACTGTGGCAAAATCTTAACAAAAGATCTTTGGGAAGAAAAAAGTTCAATAAACCAGAAGACTGTCAAGTGCCCTTGGTGCGGAAGCACAAAGAATTGGAAATATGGAAAACGCAAGGTCCCATCTGGAGTAATTCAGATATATCTGCAGAGAATGTGGTGTCAGGTTTTCAT
>Ga0075524_10000196_pt1 | contig 13696 bp, 12 predicted proteins | sample NGEPerone_FD_76826 | JGI IMG/M metagenome (GOLD analysis project Ga0075524, IMG submission 76826) | Arctic peat soil microbial communities from the Barrow Environmental Observatory site, Barrow, Alaska, USA - NGEE Permafrost154B-one | ecosystem: Environmental > Terrestrial > Soil > Wetlands >...
CGTCGACACGAGGCGTGACCGCGGCGCGGACGCCCTTCGAGCCGTCGAGCACCGACTGAACAACCGGCCCCGCAGGACCCTGGGCTGGAAGGCCCCCATCGACGTCTTCACCCCCGCCCTGACACGATGAACACCGCCAACGTTGCGACGATGACTCGAAACGGAGCCTGACCCGCTCCCCCTGAGGGCTGCCTCAGCCGTTGACCTCGAACGTCGCCGTCATGGTGTGACGCTCACCTGGCGCCAGGTTGACGGCCGAGCGACCGACGTTGCACGTCTCGACGCACACCATCCCGAGCCACTCGCCCTGGCCCACGTCCGACATCCGTGCCGCCACGGCCGGTCCAGGGCTCCACACCACGGTGTCGGCGGACCCTGCCTTGTCGACGCGGGTCGACCGCTTCTCGGACTTGTCGAGCACGAGCGTCGCCGTCGTGTTGTCGACGTAGAGCCGGTCGACCTCGCCGTCGAAGCGGACCTGGCCAGGCTCGGTGCGCAACTCCCCCGACGCCTGTGTGCGGTCGAAGAAGGGCGACGCCTCGAGGCCACCCAGGGCACACTCGCGGACGTCTCCCACGCGCAGGTACGTGTGGAAGGCCTCTTCGAACGAGAGCTCCGTCGAGTCCTGGTTGGTCACCGTCAGGCTCAGGACGAGAGTCGTGCCCACCGAGATGGAGAGGATCGCCTCGAAGCGACACGGCCACGGGCCTGACCGGGACTCCTCCGTGTCCGTCAGCCGGAGGGAGAGCTCGACTCGACCGTCCACCTCCTCGGCGCCGGCGAGCTGCCAGCCGACCCGGCGGGCGAAGCCATGAGCGGGGGCGGCGGCGTCCGTGCCGTGCGCTCCGAACCACGGGAAGCAGATCGGGACACCGCCGCGGAGGGGTGTTCCCGCGGCGTAGTGGCTCGCGCTGCTCATCCAAAGCACCGAACCATGCCCCGCAGGACTCCACGACGTCAGGTGGGCACCCTGCAGGTAGATGGTGGCCGAGGCCGCCGGTCCGAGAACCGTGATGGCGGGAAGCCCCCCGGCCCCAGGACCAAGAGTCACCGACGGCGGAAGGGCGAGGGCCGAAGGACCGGCGGTCATGAGTGCCTCCGAGGGGCTGAGCAAGATGGGTAGAGCGGGTGATGCGTCTAGGAGCGAGCCGTCGCGGCGTCGGCGATGGCCGCACGCCAGTACGCACCGTCGGGGTAGCTGAACTCGGCCACCGACGACGCGTGCATCCGCGTCGAGTAGCCGGGGGCGGTGGGCAGCACGTAGCCGGCCCCGGCGCCGCGATCCGCCACGAGGCACGGGTCCGTGAAGTGCTCGTGCAGGTGGTCGACGTACTCGGTGACGCGTCCTTCGAGCTCGCCCGACACCGCGACGAAGTCGAGCACCGAGATGTGCTGGACCATCTCGCAGAGGCCGACGCCGCCGGCATGAGGGCACACCGGGACGCCGAACTTCGCCGCCATCAGCAGGACCGTGAGGATCTCGTTGACACTGGCGAGCCGTCCGGTGTCCACCTGGCAGTAGTCCAGAGCCTCGGCCTGGAGGAGCTGCTTGAACATCACCCGGTTGTGGCAGTGCTCGCCCGTCGCGACACCGATCGGCGCGACCGCGCGGCGGATGGTGGCGTGGCCGAGGACGTCGTCCGGCGAGGTCGGCTCTTCGATCCACAGGGGGTCGAACTCCGCGAGCGCTCTCACCCACACGATTGCCTCGTCGACGTCCCAGACCTGGTTCGCGTCGATCATGAGCCGGCAGGCCGGTCCCAGCTCCTCTCGGGCGATCGCGCATCGACGGATGTCGTCCCCGAGGTCACCGCCGACCTTGAGCTTGACGTGACGATAGCCGTCGGCCGCCGCCTGACGGCATCGCTGGCGAAGCAGCGCGTCGTCGTAGCCGAGCCATCCCGCCGAGGTCGTGTAGACGGGGTAGCCCTGCTCCGCGAGCAACTCGATCCGCTGGGACTTGGTGGCCGCGCGCGAGCGCAGGAGGGCGACCGCTTCGTCCCGCGTCAGGACGTCGGTCACGTAGCGCAGGTCGGCCAAGCCCGCGAGCTCCTCGGGCGTCAGGTTCGCCAGGAGTCGCCACAGGGGCAGACCGGCCCGGCGAGCGACGAGGTCCCAGGTGGCGTTGAGCACCGCCGCGAGCGCGAGGTGCACCACGCCCTTCTCGGGCCCCAGCCAGCGCATCTGGGAGTCCGCGGTCAGGAGTCGGTAGGTGGCCGCCATGTCCGCGCCGAGCGCGTCGACGTCCCGGCCGACCAGCACCTCGGCCACCTGGCGTGCTGCGAGGGCGACGATGTCGTTGCCCCGCCCGATCGTGAACGTCAGGCCGTGCCCGGCGAGCACCGAGCCGCTCTCGGGGTCGACGCCGTCGGTGCGCAGCACGACGTAGGCCGCCGAGTGGTCACCGTCCTTGTTCATCGCGTCCGAACCGTGCGCCCCTACGGACGTCGGGAAGCGGACGTCGGAGACGTCGACCCCGATGATCTTCACGGGGCGGTGCGCACGCCAACGGTGAGCAGCAGGTTGGCATAGATGCGCTGGTCGGCCGAGGCGACCAGGACGGCGACGTCGCTGCTCCGAGAGGCGGCGTAGAACTCGAAGCGACCGAGTTCGCTGAACGGCACGCCCTCCGCGAGACGAGCCTTGTAGCCCTCGTGGGCCGGAACCGTCCCGCCGTCGGGCGGGACCATCACCGACGCGGACTCGATCGGGACAGCCTGCGCGATGACGTCCAGGATCGCGTCGACGTCCAGGAGGCCGGGACGAAGGTTCAAGAAGACGCGCTCCGCGGTCGGGGCGGCGCCGGTGGCGTGGGGGTAGTTCCCGTCAGCGATCAAGATCTGCGAGCCGTGCCCGGCAGCCGCCAGGGCACGGATCAGCGGTGGGTGTAGGAGGGGAAAGGTGAGCACGACGACTCCAGTCGGGTGGTGAGGGTGGCCAAGCCTGCGGTTGAGCGGGGACGTGACAGATGCTCAGGTGATCTCTCGCACCGCGATCCCCCTCGCCAGGAGGTCGTCGAGGTCGGTCGGCCGGAAGGACCCCGTCCCAGGTGTCATAGCAGCTGCCGTACCCACGCCCACAGCGAGCGTGAGCAGGTCGGCGGGATCGACCCCGGCGGCCAGACCGATCGCGAGTGCAGCAACCATGGCGTCACCGCAGCCCACGGTGTTGACCGCATCGATCCTGGGAGCGACAGCCTCGAGCACGACGTCGGCTGTGATCAGGTACGCGCCCTGCGCGCCGCGGGAGAGCACGACACGTTCGACCCCCTGGCTCACGAGGGCTCGGCCGAGTCGCACGGGATCACCGTCACCGCTCGGGCCGAGCAGGCCTCGCGCCTCGTCCAGGTTCGGCTTGATCAGGCTCGGACCCTCGGTCACCGCCTGCGCCAGCAGGGTTCCGCTTGTGTCGAGGATGAGGCGCTTGCCGGCGTGACGTGCGGCGTTGATCAGCGGGACGTAGACGTCGAGGGGGCATCCCCGCGGCGCGCTGCCCGAGATGACCACGACGTCGACCTGATCGAGGACACTCCGATACGTTTCGCTCAAGAGCGCCAGGTCGTCGCCCTGCACCTCGATGCCTGGCTCCAGGAGCTCGCTCGTCTCGCCGGTGGTCTGGTCGTAGATGTTCACGCAGCTGCGGCTCTCACCCGCCACGCGCACGAAGTCGTGGGCGATGCTGTCGTTGGCGAGCTGGTCGGCGATGAACTCTCCCGCGTGGCCCCCGAGAAAGCCCGTCGCCAGGACCTGCGCCCCGGCGACCCGCGCGACCCGCGCGACGTTGAGACCCTTGCCGCCAGCCGAGTAGACACAGTCGGAGACCCGCATGACGTGACCCGGACGCAGGGTCTCGACTACGTACCTCTTGTCGATCGCCGCGTTGAGCGTGACCGTGCCGATGCGCACCCCGTCCGCGAGGCGCGTCAAGGACCCGGGGCGGATCACTGCAGTGCTCCAATCGGTGCGGCGACCGACTCCCCGACCACCAGAGTGGTGTCGAGCGTGACAACACGTGACCCGGACCAGGTCTCCATCGTCAGACGCCCGAGCATCAGCTCAGCAGCCACGTCCGCGATGCGCTCGATCGGTTGGACCACCATGGTCGGTCGTGGTCTGACGACCTTCGTCAGGAGCAGGTTGTCGAACCCGATGAGCGACACGTCGTCAGGCACGCGGGTTCCGGTCTCGTTGAGGGCCATCACCGCCCCGAGGGTGAGCTCGTAGTTGGCGCAGAAGACTGCTGTCGGCGGCACCGGCAGGGCCAGCAGGTCCAGGACGGCCTGGTAGCCACCCTGGACCTCGAGGTGAGCGACGGGAAGGTACTGCTCGACCGGCTCGACGCCGTGCGAGACGAGCGCCTCCCGAAAACCGCGACGACGCTCGCGCATCGTGTACGAGTCGTCCGTGCCGGCCACCAGGGCGATGCGCCGGTGGCCCCAGCGCACCAGCTCGTCGACACCGGAGGTCGACGCCTTCTTGTTGCTCACCACGACAGCGTCGGCCTCCAGGTCCCTCACCAGACGGTCGATCAGCACGACCGGGACCTTGCGGTCCAGGGCCGGTCGGTAGGCGGTGCCCTCGTCGGCGACCGGAATCGCCAGGACGCCGTCGACCATCTTGCCGAGCAGGAACTCCACCGCCTCACGCTCGACCCTCGGGTCCCGATGGGCGTCGCAGATGATCGTCCCGTAGCCATGGGCCCGCAAGATGTCCTCGACCCGGGCGATGATCGAGGTGTTGAAGCTGCTGTCGAGTTCCGACAGCAGCACCCCCACCGTGTTCGACTTGCTCGTTCGCAGGCTCCGTGCGAACTCGTTGACCCGGTAGCCGAGCTCCTCGACCGCCGCCTCGATGGCCTGGCGGTTCTGCGAGCGGACGTTGCCGCCGTTGAAGAACTTCGAGATCGTCGCGAGCGACAGACCCGTCAGTCGTTGGATGTCGTGGTACGTCGCCGGCACTGTGCCGCCCTCCTCTCGTGGTGATCGCGACTAGACCGAGGTCGTGTACAGCCTGATCTTGTCAGCGGCGAGCTGCTGGACCGCTTCCCGAGCTGCGCCGCTGTACTTCTTGGGGTCGATTGTCCCAGGGGCCGCCGCGAGATGGCTCTCGACGGCTGCGCTGTACACCTGGCGCAGCTCGGTCGCGAAGTTGACCTTGGCGATACCTGCCGCGATGCAGGCCTTCACGGCCTCCTCCGGCAGCCCCGAGGAACCGTGAAGGACCAAGGGGATCTCGACGACGTCGCGGATGCGCCGGAGCAGGTCGAGATCGAGGACGGGGGTCCCCTTGTAGGCGCCGTGGACCGTGCCGATGGCTACGGCGAACGAGGAGATCCCTGTTCGCTGGACGAAGTCGACGGCCTGGTCCGGATCTGTGAACGTCGCGGCGTCGACCACCAGGTCGTCCTCCTTGCCGCCGACCCGCCCGAGCTCGCCCTCCACAGGGATCCCGTTCGGAGCGCACGCCCGCACGACCGCGGCCGTCACGGCAATGTTCTCCTCGTAGGCGCACGGCGAACCGTCGAACATGATCGAGGAGTACCCGAGCCGGAGGGCCTGGGCCGCGAGTTCGAAGGAGTCACCGTGGTCGAGGTGCATCGCGACCGGGACGGTCGCGTCGGCCGCGACTGCGTCCGCGATCGCCCGGTACATCCGGAGACCGGCATATCGGACGGTCGAAGGCGTTGTCTGGAGGATGACCGGCGCCCCCGCCTTCTCTGCCGCGGCGACGACAGCCTGCGCCATCTCCATGTTCTCGATGTTGAACGCGCACACCGCCCACCCCTCGTCGGTGGCCGAGCGCAGCATCTCGTGGGTGGTGGTCAGCGGCACGTCGGTGCCCTCCCGGTCTGGTGTTTGATGGTCTCGATGCTCACGCGGTCCTGCCGTATCCGTGCCAGCTCGGGATCGAGCCATCCACGTCCCACAGGTCCAGCCACGAGCTGGCGCCCTCCCAGAGGAAGACCTGGCCCTTGATGAGCCGGCAGTTGCGCTCGACCCCGCGCATGAGCTCCATCTCCTCGGGGGTCAGCGGGTCCTCGGTGACGGACCGCAGGTTCCCGAGGTACTGGTCGCGGTGGATCGAGAACGGGATCGGCGCCTGTCCGCGCTGGGCGGCCCACTTGAGGCAGACGATCGCGGGGTGGACCCCGTGCGCCGCGGCGATCGCTTTGATGGCAGGCTGCTCGGTGTCCGTCAGGTCGTCCTCGGTGACGTCACGGTCGGGACGGGTGGGCGAGCCGATGGGGCTGAAGCCGATGGGCTGGATCTTGTTGTCGAGGCAGTAGCGGAACAGCTCACCCTGCTGGAACGTGGGGTGCAGCTCCATCTCGTTGATCGACGGCGCTATGCGGGCGTCGCGCAGGATGAGCTCGAGCTTGGCGATGGTGACGTTCGACGTGCCGATGTCGCGCACGAGACCTTGGTCGACCAGGCTCTCCATGGCCTCCCAGGTCCGCATGAACTCCTCGTGGACGTAGGGGCGCGAGTCCGGGTTGCGCTCGTCACCGTCGGCGAAGGGACGGTGGAAGTTCGGGAAGGGCCAGTGGACGAGGTACCCGTCGAGGTAGTCCAGCTTGAGGTCGACCAGCGACTTCTTGCAGGATGCGATGAGGTCCTCCGGCTCGTGCTGGTCGTTCCAGACCTTCGACATCACGAACAGGTCCTCGCGGGCGAGGCCACCGGTGACGGCCTCTGCGAGCACGTCACCAATGAGGTGCTCGTTGAGGTAGACGGCGGCGCAGTCGACGAACCGGTATCCGCCGCGCAGGGCATCGCCGACGGCTGCGGCGATGTCCTCGCCGCTGAACCGGTCAGAACCGAAGGTGCCGATGCCGAGTCCGGGGATGGTGTTCCCGGTGCGCAGCGGACGCTGCGGTACTGCATCCGGGTCGACGGCGTCGGGAGCTGGCGCGAAGGTGGGCATGGTGGGCCTTCTTGGAGGAGAGGGTGGGTCAGGACGTGACGGATGCCTGCGGGAGGGAGGAACATGACCTTCCCGGTCACGGCGCCAGGTGTGGCGAACAGCGTGAATACCTCGGCTGCCGCGCTGAGCGGGAAGGTGCCGTGGAGAAGGTCGGCGTCCAGGCGCAGCAGGCCCCGCGCGAAGTAGTCCGCGGTCGCTGTCCACTCCTCGCCGGGGAACGGCGCGGAGTAGGACATCCAGGAGCCGGTCAGCCGGAACTCCTTGCGGTTCAGTTGCTCGAACAGCTTGTGCTCGAAGGCGACGTCAGTGCTCGAGGTGCCGATGAAGCACACGGTTCCCTTGCCCGCGACCAGCTGGAAGGACAGAGCCATGGTGGCGTTCTTGCCCGCGGTCTCCAGGACGTACCCGAAACCCTTGCCGTCGGTCAGCGCGAGGGCCTGCTCGACGACTCCAGGATCGCGGGAGTCGAGAACGGCGTCGGCACCCAGGCGCGACGCGACAGCCAGGCGGTTGGCGTTGATGTCCAGGACCGTGACCGAACGCGCGCCGAGGATCTTGGCCCACTGGACGGCGAAGGCTCCCACGGTGCCCGCCCCCAGGACCAGGACGTGCTCGCCGGGGCGGTAGTCCGCGACGCGCAGTCCGTGCAGCGCGACGGTGGACGGCTCGAAGAAGGCGCCCCGGATGTCGTCGACGCCCTCAGGGAGGGGAACGAGGTTGCGCGTCGGCACCCGGACGTACTCTGCGAAGGCGCCCGGGTCCCGGGATCCGATGAAGGTGTACGAGCGACACAGCGAGTAGTCCCCCCGCTGGCAGTCCGCGCACGCCATGCACGGCACGAGCGGTGCCACCGCCACCCGATCGCCGACTCGGACCGTCGTGACGCTCGACCCGAGCTCGACGACCTCGCCCGCGAACTCGTGACCCAGGATGACCGGGTAGTAGTGGGCTGCGTTTCCGAGCACCCGCGGGATGTCCGAGCCGCAGATGCCGACAGCGCCGACGCGAACCAGCACCTCGTCCGGGCCCGCCTTCGGCGTCTCGACCTCCTCGTAGCGGATGTCGCTCTTGGCGTGCAGGACAGCAGCCTTCATCAGTGGCCTTCCATCGTCGGTGAACTGGAGGCTGCGGCGGCGGCCATGGTGGGGGCGAGGCGGACGTACAGCTCCCGGTAGGTGGCGAAGCCGCGGTCGTAGACCTCGGCCGTCGTCACGTCGGGTCGGTGGGTTCGACGCACCTGGACCGTGCGGGCGATCGCCTCTGTCCAGTCGCGGTACACGCCCGTGCCGACACCTGCGAGGATCGCGGCACCGAGGGTCGTCGCCGTCTCGGAGGCGGGTACGTGAATGGTGCGGCCGGCGATGTCGGCCTTGATCTGGGTCCACACGGGGCTCGTCGCAGCGCCGCCGATCGCGTGCATGTCACCCACGGTGAGTCCGAGTTCTTCGGCGACCTCGATGTTGTGGCGCAGGGCGTACGCGACGCCCTCCATCGTGGCGCGGTACAGGTGCGCCCGGCTGGTGGCGAAGGTCAGACCGAAGAAGACGCCGGTCGCCTGCGGGTCCCAGATCGGGGAGCGCTCGCCTGCGAGGTAGGGAAGGAAGACCGTTCCGGCGGCCCCGGCGCGAATCGTGCCGGCGAGGTCGGAGACGAGCTCGAAGGTGCCGCGGCCGCTGGCCTGTGCGACGGCTCGCTCTGTTTCGCCGACCTCCCCGACCAACCACCTCAGGCTCGCTCCGCCGGCGACGGTGCCACCCTGCAGCAACCAGGCCCCCGGCACGACATGGCGGCTGAGGATGAGCCGGCGGTCGGCGACCGGGCGGTCCACGACGATGCTCATCCCGCCGGCCTGGCCTCCCTGCTCCTGGACCTGTCCAGGGAGGTGGACTCCCGCTCCGAGGGTGCCGCAGGCGGCATCGAGACCGCCGGCCACGACGGGCGTACCCGCGCGCAGTCCGGTGCGGGCGGCCGCGGCCGGGGTCACGTGCCCCACGACGTCATGTGACTCGACGATCTCCGGGAGCAGCTGTCGGTCGATCGCGAGTGCATCGCACATCGCGTCGTCGTACCCGCCGGTCGCGACGTCGATGACGTGCAGGCCGTAGCCCTGGCTGGCGTCCTGGGTGATGGCCCCGGTCAGCCCGTAGACGATGTAGGAGTTGCTCTGCAGGAACCAGCGGGTCCGTCGGTAGACGTCAGGCCGGTGCTTGCGGAACCACAGGATCTTGCCGGTCGTGTAGGACGGGGCAAGGCGGTTACCGCTAAGGGCGAGGATGCGTTCGGCACCGACCCGCTGCTCCGCGGCCGCGCAGATGTCCGCGGCGCGGGTGTCCATCCAGATGGGCGTGTCCGCGAGGACCTCGCCCTCGGCCGAGAGGGGCACGCACGCCCAGCTCTGACCATCGACGCCCACGCCGGCGATCCGAGCAGGATCGAGCTCGGCGTCCGCGAGCACCTTGGCGATGCCTTCGTAGACCGCCTCGAGCCAGTCGCGGGGGTCCTGCTCCACGTGGCCCGGCGCCGGGCGGCGGATGGGGTAGGGCATCGACGCCGAGGCCAGCTCCGCACCATCGGCCGTGAAGGCCGTCACCTTGCAGGCGGACGTCCCGACGTCGACGCCGAGCAGCACGTCGCGCACGTGGCACCTCCCATGGTCTGGGCCGAAGACCGGCCGCCGGTGCCCGCTGCCGCGGGAGCGTAACGTTTCGCACGCCCCGCAGCAGCGGGTCGATCTTCTCCTCAGGAACCGTCCGGCCCGGTCATCCGAAGCCATTCGGCGGCCCTGCGAACGGGCAGCACTGCGGACTACTGGTAGAGCGACCGCGCCACCTCTTCGGAGTCGATGTTGTCCGCCGTGTACCAGTGGAAGCCCGAGTCGACGAACTTCTCGACGGTCTCGTCATTGATCGCGGCGACGGCGCTGACGACGGTCTCGTAGCCCATCTGGTACGGGTCCTGCGTGATCGAACCGGTGATCACGCCCCGCGTGATGTAGTCGATCTGAGCCGACCCGGAGTCGAACCCGACCACGACGATGTCCTTGCCCGACGCCTCGACCTCGCTGGCGGCACCCAGCGCAGACTGCTCGTTCGTGGCGTAGATGCCGACCAGGTCCGGGTAGGCCTGGAGCATCGCCGCAGCCTGGTTGCTGGCCTTGGCCTGGTCGGACGCGGAGTACTGGACAACCACGACCTCGAGGCCGGGGGCGTTCTCGGCGAGGTACTCCAGGAAGCCATCACGACGGGCGATGCCGTTGGACGAGGTCTGTGAGTGCGCGATGACCCCAACCTGGCCCGTGTCGCCGGCGGCCTCGATGAAGTTCTTGGCTGCCTCCGCAGCCGCCGCGTAGTTGTCCGTTGCGACGGTGGTCACCGGGATGTCCGACTCGAGCTGCGCGTCGAACGCAACGACGGGAATGCCCTTGTCGTCGGCCGCCTGCAGGATCGAGAGCACGGCCTGCTCGTCCAGAGCCGCGATGCCGATCGCGTCGGGCTCCTTGTTGAGTGCCGCCTGCAGCTGGTTGGCCTGCTTGTCGATCTGGGACTCGGTGTCCGGGCCGGTGAAGCTGACCTCGATCCCACCGATGTCGGCGGCCGCCGCCTGGGCGCCGTTGTTGACGGCCTGCCAGAACGGGTTGTTCGAGACCTTCGCGACGAGCGCAATGTATAGGCCGTCGGCCGATGCGTCGTCCGTCGTGTCCTCGGGCGCCGCGGAGGAGCCGCAGGCCGAGAGCGCGAGGAGCATGGCGGCCGCTGCGGCCACCACCAGGGGGGTCTTCCTCGTCATCCGAACACTCACCTTTCGGGTTGTGGGGCCTCGTGCGGCTTTGCTCGAGGACCCATACTGCGGGTGCGAACGTTGTCTTCCGGGTCCGCCTCGCGAGGCGGGTCTTTGGGGCTCGTCGAGCCCGTCGGGGCTCAGCCCAGTGGTGGAATCTCGCCCCGCGACCTCAGTCATGGTCGGCCTTGCCGCGGCGGGCGATGTCGATGAAGACCGCGACGAGCACGACGACACCGAGGACGACCTTCTGGAACTGGTCAGGGATGGACAGGATCTGCAGGCCGTTGTTGATGGTGCTGATGATCAGGGCTCCGACGACGGTGCCGAGGATGTTGGCTCGACCGCCGCGCAGGGACGTTCCCCCGATGACGACTGCGGCGATGGCGTACATCTCGTACCCGGCGCCGGTCGCTGGCTGGGCCGAGTTGAGCCGAGCCGCCATCACGACGCCTGACAGCCCCGTGAACGTCCCCGCCAGCATGTAGACGAGGATCTTCCACTTGCGGACGTCGATGCCAGAGATCCGGGTGGCCGCCTCGTTCGACCCCATGGAGATGGCGTAGCGCCCAAGGATCGACTTGTTGAGCAGGACAGCGGCGATGATCGCGGCCACGAAGAAGATCGTCACGGCATTGGGGATACTGAACACCAACGTCCCTCGTGCGATCGCCTCGAAGCCCTGGATCTCGCTCAGGTAGATCGGGCTGGCGCCCGAGAACACGAGCGCGAGGCCCTGGCAGACCAGCATCATCGCCAGCGTTGCGATCATCGGCTGCATCCGCAGCCTGGCGATCAGCAGGCCGTTGACGAATCCGATCAGAGTGCCGATGAGGATGCCCAGCGGGACCCCGAGCCAGATCGGCAGGCCGAACGTGACCAAGAAGACCCCTGTCAGCACCGAGCAGAGCGCCATCCCGAGACCGGGCGTCAGGTCGATCCCACCGGTGGCGATGACGAAGGTCAGACCGAGCGCTTGGATCCCCGTGACCGCTGTGGCCATCAGGAGGCTGCTGACATTCGAGAAGGTCATGAAGTAGGGGCTCGCGAACGAGAAGACGAGCAACAGCACGGCCAGCGTCGCGAAGACGAGCAGCTGCTGGACGGACTGGCGGGCATGTGACCTGAGGGCCAGGACGCGGTCACTGTCGACCCGCGTCAGCGCGATGGCGGTCACGATTCTCCTTGGGTGGCGGTGACGGCGAACTGGGTCGCGCATTCCATGATCTTTTCCCGCGTGGCGCCTGCGTTGGCGATGGTCTCGACGAGCCGGCCATCGCACATGACGGCTATCCGGTCCGCGACGCGAAGGATCTCCTCCATCTCCGAAGAGATGACGATCAGCGCCTTCCCTGCGGCCGTGAGCTCTTTCAGCAACCGGTAGATCTCGTCCTTCGCGCCGACGTCGATCCCCCGGGTCGGCTCGTCGAAGATCAAGATCTCGCAGTCGCGTGCAAGCCACTTGGCGAGCACGACCTTCTGCTGATTCCCGCCCGACAGGTTCTTGGCCCGCTGCGTGATGCTCGGAGTCTTGATGCGGAGCGCCACGCGGTACTTCTCCGCCATCGCCTTGGCCGGACGCTCGCGCACGAACCCGAAGCGGTTGGTCAGGCGATCCACCGAAGCGAGCGCTATGTTCGCCGTGATCGTGTGGTCCAGGATCAAGCCGTACTTCCTGCGATCCTCGGACAGGTAGCCGATTCCGTGCCGGACTGCGTCGGCGGGATTCCGGATGGTGACCTCGTCCCCGTTGACGACGACCCGCCCTGCGGACCGAGGGTCAGCACCGACGATGGCGCGAGCGACCTCGGTCCGGCCGGCCCCCATGAGTCCGGCAAAGCCCAGCACCTCGCCCCTGCGAAGAGTGAAGGAGACGTCCTTGACCAAAGAAGCCGTCGAGAGCCCTTTGACTTCGAGGACAACCTCGTTCGACTCCTCGCGAGGTTCGGGCCGGACGTCGGAGATGACCTCGCGGCCGACCATCAGCTGGATTACCTCCGGAATGGTGATCTCCGCGGCCTCCCGGGTGGCAACGTGCTCACCGTCGCGCATGACCGTGATGCGATCGGAGATCCGCGAGATCTCCTCCATCCGGTGGGAGACGTACACCACGCCCGTCACCGGCGTCACGAAGTCGGCGATCAAACGGAACAGGGTGTCGACCTCGGTGTCGGTCAGGGCAGCAGTCGGCTCGTCCATGATCAGGACTCGCGATTCGAAGGACAGCGCCTTGGCGATCTCGACCATCTGCTGAGCAGCCACGGTCAGGTCGCCGACCTGGACGCGCGGATCGATCGGGACCTGAAGCCGCGCTATGAGCTCCTCCGCCTTGCGGTTGAGCTGGCGCTCGTCGAGCAGGAAGTGCGGCCCGTAACTGGGCTCGCGGCCGACGAAGATGTTCTGCGCGACCGTGAGGTGCGGCATCAAGAAGAACTCCTGGTGGATCACGCTGATGCCGTGTTGCTGAGCCTCCAGGGTGCCATGGAGCTCGATTCTCTGACTGTCGAGCTCGATGTGGCCGCCGTCGGGCTGATACACACCGCCGAGAACCTTCATCAGGGTCGACTTGCCCGCCCCGTTCTCCCCTACCAGGGCGTGCACCTCGCCTCCCCTGAGCTCGAAGTCCACGCCGTCGAGCGCCTTGACGCCGGGGAAGGACTTGCTCACGCCGTGCGCGGAAAGCAATGGCTGCCCCGCCCAGCCGAGCGCCTCGTTCGCGACTGCGGCCGTCGTGTCAGCCACGGTTCCCGTAAAACGAAACGTTTCGTGCCACTCTGCTCGAACGAGACGGGAACTGGTCCGCCTCGAACTCTCGTTGTGCTCCGCTGCACACGGTGACTCCCAGTGATCCTCGGTGAACCTGGAGTGACGACCCCGGGGGGCCAAGCCTGTCGGCGTGACGGTTTTCGACGTCACACGCATCGCTGCCCGCGGCCTTGACCTCGGACGCCCCCATCGCTTCGCTGAGCGAAACGTTACGCTCTTGCCGCGGGCGA
>Ga0075524_10000198_pt1 | contig 13692 bp, 12 predicted proteins | sample NGEPerone_FD_76826 | JGI IMG/M metagenome (GOLD analysis project Ga0075524, IMG submission 76826) | Arctic peat soil microbial communities from the Barrow Environmental Observatory site, Barrow, Alaska, USA - NGEE Permafrost154B-one | ecosystem: Environmental > Terrestrial > Soil > Wetlands >...
AGCTGCGCAAGATGCTCAAGAAAGAGATCGACGCGGTCCTCACTCCGGAGCAGAAACTGAAGAACGACGAAATGATCCGCCGCTTCGAAGAGCGGCGGAAAAAAGAAGCCGAACGAAACCCCTCACGCGAACGGCGGGAGCTGGATCCTCCTCCCGCGGACCGCGAGAAATAAAGGAGATTGGATATGAAGAAGAAGATCATCTGGATCATCGCCGCCCTGGTCATCATCACCGGGGCGATCCTCGGTCTGACCGTTTTCAAGAGCGGGAAGAACGGGGTAGCCAAGTATAGGACCGAAGTCATCGGCCGCGGCGACATCGAAGCCCTGGTCGTGACCTCGGGGACCCTGAACCCGATCGAAACGGTCGACGTCGGCGCGCAGGTCTCGGGCAAGATCGAGAAGCTCTACGCCGATTTCAACACGCCCGTCAAGAAGGGCGACATCGTGGCCGAGCTCGACCAAGAGCCGCTGAAGATGAAGATCCAGCAGAACGAGGCCAGCTACCAGACCCGCCAAGCCGGCCTCGACCAGGCCAAGGTCACACAGCAGACCTCTGAAAAGGCCTACGAGCGTGCCAAGGCCCTCTTCGCCAAGGGCCTTCTTTCGAACGAAGAGATGGAAGCGTCCGAAGCGACTTACCTCAACGCCAAGAGCTCCCTCGTCTCGGCTCAAGCCAGCCTGGCCCAGGCCAAGACCACCCTCGACCTGAGCAAGATCGACCTGAGCTACTCTGTCATCAAGGCTCCCGTCGACGGGATCGTCATCACCCGGAAGGTCAACATCGGCCAGACACTCCAGTCGAGCTACACCGCGCCCGTCCTCTTCCAGGTGGCCACCGACCTGACCAAGATGAAGGTCGAGTGCAGCGTCGACGAATCCGACATTGGCAAGGTCAAGGAAGGCCAGAAGGTCCGCTTCTCGGTCGAAGCCTACCCCAACGAGACGTTCAACGGCGTCGTGCAGCAGGTCCGCTTCTCGCCCGAAACCGTCCAGAACGTCGTCACGTATACGACCATCGTCAACGTTGACAACCCTGAAAAAAAGCTGCTCCCCGGCATGACGGCGACCGTGTCGATCATCGTCGGCGAGGCCAAGAACGTCCTCCGTGTCACCAATGGGGCCCTTCGCTTCACGCCCGACCTGAGCCCCGAAGAGCTTGCGGCCAAGCAGAAGGAAATGTTCGACCGGCTGATGGCCCAGCGGCAGGCCCAGGGCGGCCAGCCCGGTGCGGCGCCCCAAGGCGGTCAGCCCGGCGCGCCGGCCCAGGCCGCGGGCGCACCGTCGGGCGCCGGCCAACGGCCGCAAGGCCAAGGCGGGCAGACTGGATTCAATCGCCAGGGCGGCGGCGCTCAGGGGAGCGGCCAAGCCCGTCCGCAGATCCCGCGGGTGTGGGTCCAGGACAAGGCCGGCAAGCTGAGCATCGTCATGCTCCGGACCGGCGTCTCGGATACGTCGTTCACGGAGATCCTCCGCAGCGAGCTCAAGGAAGGCGACGTCGTCCTCGCGGGCAAGATGACGGTGACCACGGCGGCCGGCGCCCAAGGCCCTGGCGGCATGATGTTCATGGGCGGGCCTCCCGGACGGCGCTAAGCCGAGGGACGACCGATCCGATAAAGATCACAAGGAATACAACGATGGCCGGAAACATCATCGAGCTGCGAGATCTGGTCAAGACGTACCACGTCGGGGAGACCGAGGTCCGGGCCCTGCGCGGGGTCACCTACTCCATTCAAGAGGGCGACTTCCTGGCCATCATGGGACCCTCGGGTTCGGGCAAGTCGAGCCTGATGAACATCCTCGGCTGCCTCGACCGGCCGACCTCCGGGGAGTACATCCTCGACGGAGAAGAGGTCTCGACCTTCGACAAGAACAAGCTGGCCCGGATACGGAACCAGAAGATCGGCTTCGTCTTCCAGAGCTTCAACCTTCTTCCCCGAACGACGGCTTTGGAAAACACGGAGCTGCCGCTCCTTTACTCCTCGAGCGATGGCCGGGACACCACGGGACGGGCCCTGGCGTCCCTTGAGGCCGTCGGCCTGAAGGACCGGGCCCACCATAAGACGAATCAGCTCTCGGGCGGCGAGCAGCAGCGGGTGGCCATCGCCCGGGCCCTCTTGAACAACCCGACCCTGATCCTGGCCGACGAGCCGACGGGGAACCTGGACAGCCAGACGAGCTCGGAGGTCATGAACATCTTCAAGTCCCTCAACGAGAACAAGGGCATCACCATGATCATGGTCACCCACGAACCCGACATCGCCGCCTGGGCCGGCAAGCGGATCTACCTCAAGGACGGACTGATCGTCAAGGAGGAGCACTCCTGACACGGGGAAGGTCCGCAAAGGAGCATTCATCATGATCAAACGAACCCTCAGACACGCGGTACGGACTTTTCGGATCGCCTTTCGGGCCCTGGCCCGGAATAAGATGCGGTCGTTCCTCACGGGCCTGGGGATCATCATCGGCGTCGGCGCCGTGATCTCCATGGTCAGCATCGGCGAGGGGGCCAAGCGCGGCATCGAGAGCCGCTTCGCCTCTATGGGCACGAACTTGCTCTTCGTCCGGCCCGGCAGCGCGAACCAGCGCGGCGTTCATGGCGGCTGGGGCAGCATGACGACCCTCAAAGAAGATGACGCCGCGGCCATCGAGACGCAATGCCCGGCGGTCATGTACGTCTCGCCGTCGGTCAGCGCCCGGGCCCAGACGGTCTATGGCAATAAGAACTGGAACACGTCCATCGCCGGCACCGGGGCCCGCTATCCCGAGGTGCGCAACTGGGATGTCGAGCTCGGCATGTATTTCGACGACGCCATGGTCAAGTCTGCGGCCAAGGTCTGCGTCCTCGGCGCCGACGTCAAGACGAACCTGTTCGAGGACGAGGACGCGATCGGCAAAGTCATCCGCATCAAGAAGATCCCGTTCAAGGTCCTGGGCGTCCTGAAGAAGCGCGGCGAATCGGGCGGTTTCGGCAGCCGCGACGATATGATCACCATCCCCTATACGACAGCCATGCGCCGCCTGCAGGGCATCGACTATATCCAGTCCATCGACGTCCGGGCCGTCTCCGCCGATAAAATGGCCGAGGCGCAAGTCCAGATCGAGGACCTCCTCCGGGTCCGGCACCGTATCGCTCCCGGGGCCGAGGACGACTTCAACGTCGGCAACATGTCCGAGATCGCAGAGTCGGCCGCCGCATCGACCCAGATGATGACCGTTCTTCTCGGCAGCATCGCCGGAATTTCGCTGCTCGTCGGCGGCATCGGCATCATGAACATCATGCTCGTCTCGGTAACAGAGCGGATCCGCGAGATCGGCCTGCGCATGGCCATCGGCGCCCGCGAGAAGGACATCCTCCTCCAATTCCTGACGGAGGCGATCGTCCTCAGCCTCCTGGGCGGGCTCATCGGCATTGCGTTCGGCATCGGCGCGTCCAAGCTCATCAAGAATATCAAGATGTTCTCGTCGATCACCACCGTGGTGTCCCTCGACTCGGTCCTGCTGGCCTTCTTCTTCGCCGCGGCGATAGGCATCTTCTTCGGCTTCTACCCGGCGCGGAAGGCGTCCCGGCTCGACCCGATCGAGGCTTTGAGATACGAATGACCGTCGGCGGCCCGCGCCGCGGGCCGTCGGCCTGAGATAAGGAGACAGATCATGAGATTGAAAGCGACCCTCTCGCTGGCGGCCCTGGCCCTCGTCCTGGCGGCCCCCGGCTTCGGTCAGGAGGCCCCCGGGACATTGTCGATGTCCCTCGAAGAGTGCATCGTCAAGGCCCTGAAGGACAATCTGGGCGTCGCCATCCAGGTCCTCGGCCCCGAGATTGCCGCCGAAGGGGTCAGCCTGGCCAAAGAACAATACTTCCCGACTCTGAGCCTGAGCGCCCGGTCGCAAAAAGCGGAAAACGCGGCCTTCTCTTACCTCGATTCCCCCGGCGCGGCCACGATCAACCAGACGCAGAACTACAACTTCCTGAACTTGAGCCAGTCGCTGCCGACGGGCGGAACGCTCAACCTCGGCTTCACCGGCTATCGGACGACGACGAATACGAGAGGCATCACGATCGATCCGCGCTATGGAACGACGCTCTCGTTCAACCTCAGCCAGCCGCTTCTCAGGAACTTTGGGCTCAAGATCAACCGCCGCGAGATCCTGGTGGCCAACAACAACCTCGGCGTATCCCAAGAGAATCTCAAGAACGCCCTGATGTCCACCGTTTACAACGTCGAGAGCGCCTATTGGAACCTGGTCTACAGCATCGAGAACCTCGATGTGCGGCGACAGTCACTCAAGCTGGCCCAGGACCTGCTCGAGAAGAACCAGCGCTCTGTCGAGGTCGGGACGCTTGCCCCGATCGAGGTCCTCAGCGCCCAGGCCGAAGTGGCCACCCGCGAGGCCGACCTGATCCAAGCCGAAACGCAGATCAAGAGCAACGAGGACCAGTTAAAGCTCCTGCTCCACATCACCGGGGAGGAGGACAAAGCCATGACCGCCCTGGTGCCCAAGGACAAGCCGACCTATGTCGCAAGAGAGGTCAACCTCGAAGAGGCCCTGGCCGCGGCCATCCAGAACCGTACGGAATTGAAGATCGCCCAGTATGGCCTCCAGACCGACCAGCTCAACCTCTCCTTTGCCAGGAACCAGACCCTGCCCGACCTCAACCTCTCTGCGTCTTATTCCAGCCCCGGCATCGACGGGACCCGGATCTTTTATGCCGGGGACCCTCTGCTCGGCGTCATCGATCACACCGTCCCCGGCGGCATCACGGGGGCCATCAGACAGACATTCAAGTTCACGTATCCCAATTGGAATCTGGGCCTGACCCTGAGCCTCCCCCTGGCCAACGTGTTCTCGCGGGCCGCGCTGGCCCAGGCCAAGCTGAACCTGCGGCAGGACATGCTGGACCTCGAGAATCAGAAAGACGAGGTCTATCTCGAGATCAAGAACGCCGTCCGCGCGGTCGAGGCGAATTATAAGAGGATCCTCGCCTACACCAAAGCCCGGGAGCTCGCCGAGCAGAAGCTCGCCGGCGAGGAGGAGAAGTTCCGGGTCGGCCAGAGCACCAATTACATCGTCCTGACCTATCAAAGGGACCTGGCCACCGCGCGGATCTCCGAGCTCAACGCCATTGTTTCCTACAACGTCTCGATCGCCGCCCTCGAACGGTCGATGGGGACGAACCTCCAATCGAGGAACATCAGTCTGACCGACTACGCGCCCGGCCTCAAATAAGGCCCGCGCCCCATCCGGCGAAACCGAGCCCTCGTCTTGAGTGGGAGCGGAAGATACTCCCACCCAGGACGGGGATTTTTTTCTTCCCTGCCGGCTCCAAGCGATTGACTTGCATTCAGTTCCGCGCTGTGCTATCCTCGAATCAAAGGGTCATCGACCCGATCCAACCCAGCTGTTGGAGAAGTTCAATGAACAGAAAACTCATTCGGCCCAATCTCACCGAGATCAAGGAACGCATGAGCCAGGACAAGGAACGGGAAAAGGAAGCGGCCCACAAGCGGATGCACCCCCCGACCGACACCTTCGCGGAGAGCTACTACTACCTCAAGCAGATGAACAAGAAGACGCCCATGGCCGTGGTCTACACGGACGGCCAGATCGTCGAGGGCTACGTCGAGTGGTACGACCGGAACTGTATCAAGCTCAACCGCGAAGGCGCCCCCAACCTCCTCATCTACAAGTCGAGCATCCGCTGCATCTACAAGGTGGCGGACGTCCCCGAGTCCGAGGGAGCCCCCCCGGACAAGGCATGACCGTCCCCTCGATCGGGCTGACGGCCGGAGACCCGGGCGGTATCGGGCCCGAGGTCGTCGTCAAGACGCTTGCCCGGGCCGGAGGACTTCCCGGGGCCGCCCTTGTCGTATTCGCCGATCCCCGCGTCATCTCCGCCGAGGAAGAGCGGCTCGGGCTCAGGATCGCGGCCCGGAATTGGCGGCCGGAGCTTCCCCCCGAACCAGGCGTATTCCTTGACGCGGTGCCCGGGCCTGCCGGTCCGGTGATCTCCGGACGGGTCACGGCCGCGAACGGCGAATCCTCGTTCCGGTCTTTCGAGACAGCCGTGGAGCAAGCCCGCGCCGGCCGGCTTCAGGCCGTCGTCACCGCCCCCATCTCAAAGGCCGCCTGGGCCCTGGCCGGGCACCCCTTTCGTGGTCATACCGAGTATCTGGCCCGGCTCTACCCGGGCGCCATCATGGCCTTCTGGTCGGACAAACTCAAGGTCGCGCTCTTCAGCCACCATCGGCCGCTCGGCGAAGCCGTCGCGGCGGTCCGCAAGGACGCACTCATCGATTTTCTGCGGTCACTCCGCCGGGGGCTCGAGAGGATCCCGGGCGGGCCGTTCCGGCTCCTCGTGGCCGGATTGAATCCCCACGCCGGGGAGGACGGTCACCTGGGCCGGGAGGAGATCGACGAGATCCGTCCGGCCTTGGAGACGGCCTTTTCGGAGGGGATATCCGTAGCCGGGCCCTTCCCTCCCGACACCGTCTTCCTGCAGGCCCAGGGGAAAAAAGACACTGTCGCCGTCGCCCTCTACCACGACCAGGGGCTCATCCCCTTCAAACTGACGGCCTTCGCTACCGGGGTCAACGTCACACTCGGGCTGCCCTTCGTCCGGACCTCGCCGGACCACGGCACGGCCTTCGATATTGTTGGGAAAGGCGTCGCCGACGCCCGGAGCATGGAGGAAGCGATCCGGCTGGCCGCGGCCTTCAGCGCGACCGGTTCTTGAGCGCGGCCCGGATCTCCCGGTCCGTGTCCCTCTTCTTGATGGCCTCGCGCTTTTCGTGTTCCTTCTTGCCCCGCGCGAGGGCGATCTCGATCTTGATCTTCCCTTTGTCGCCGATGTAGACGCGGATCGGGACGATGGTCAGCCCTCTTTCCCGGGTCTTGCCCGTGAGACGCTTGATCTCACGGTGGTGAAGCAGGAGCCTGCGGTCCCGGAGCGGGTCGTGGTTGAAGATGTTGGCCGGCTCGTAAGGGCTGATGTGGCACTTGACGAGGAAGACCTCGCCGCCGCGGACCTCGGCGTAGCATTCCTTGAGACTGATCCGTCCGGCCCGCACCGATTTCACTTCGCTGCCGACGAGGGCCAGGCCCGCCTCGAAAGTCTCGAGGATGATGTAGTCGTGGGAGACGGTCTTGTTGAGGGCGACGTTCTTCATGGCTCGGGCGTCCCCTGCGGGGGGAGCGGCGCGACTTCGATGAGGGCGATGCGGCGCTTGGTCATCTTCTCGACGGTCAGCCGGAAGCCGCCGAAATCGAACGCGTCCTTCTCCCGCGGCAGGCGGCCGCAGAGGGAGAGGAAGAAGCCCGCCAGGGTTGTGTAATATTTCTTTTCCGGGATGCGCAGGTCGACAAGGGCGTTGACGTCCTTGATCGGAGCGGCGCCGGCGATGAGGGTGCGCCCGCCGTCGAGCCGGGTGTACCAGGACCCGGCCTGGTCGTCATGTTCGTCCTGGATCTCGCCGACGATCTCTTCGATGATGTCCTCGAGCGTCACTAGGCCGTCGACGTTGCCGTACTCGTCGACGACGAGGGCCATGTGGACGGCCTTGTCCTGCATTTGACGGAGGACCTTCTCGAGCGAGGCGGATTCCGGCACGAAGAGCGCCGAGCGGAGGATGTCTTTTATTGCAAATTCTTTGTTGTCTATAAGATAAGTGACGATATCCTTGCCGTAGATGATGCCTTCGACACTGTCGAGCCGGCCTCTGTAGACGGGATACCGGGAATAGCCGGCCGAGCGGATCGTGTTCAGCACGTCCTGCCGCGGGGAGTCGATCTCGATGGCCTTGATCTCGGGGCGGGGAACCATGATCTCCTTGATCGGTCGGGAGCCCATGTCGAGGGCGCCCGAGACGATCCGGCGGCGCAGGCCCGAGAGTCCGCGGGCCCCGGCGCGGATGGCGATGCGGGTCTCCTCCTCGTTGAGCTGGAGGGAGGCGTAAGCGTCCCGCCCGCGCGAACCCGGGATGAGAAAGCTGGTCACGAAGGAGATGGCCTTGACCAGAGGGTAGAGGACGATCATGAGGCCGCGCACCGGATAGCTGAGCCCGAGGGCCGTCTTCACCGGGTTCTGCGCGGCGAAGGTCTTGGGGGCCGTCTCGGCGAAGATCAGGACGATCAGGGTCGTGCCCAACGTCGCGACCAGGACGGCTTGGTTCTGATTCGGGATCAGGCGGATACAGAGGGACGTCGCGATGGCCGACGCGGCCACGTTGACCAGGGTGTTGCCGATCAGGATGGTGGCCAGGAATTCGTTCGTCCGCGCCCGCATCCTCCTGACCATGGAGGCCCGCTTGGATCCGGCCTTTTCCCGGTATTGAAGGGCGAACGGGTTGGCGGCGATGAACGAAGTCTCAGCGGCGGAAAAAAAGGCGCAAAGGATGACGCAAAGCGCAAAGAGAGCCAAGCCCGACAGGAGCATGGACGACCGTTCAGGCGGCGACGTGGGACTTGGCGGTCTTGAACGAGCGGGACAGGGTGCCCAGAAGCTTCTCTTCGATCTTGGCGCAGGGCGAGGCCACGGCTTCGGAGACCTCGGATACGATGAGCTCCTTGGCCTTTTCCATCATCTTCTTTTCCCTGAACGAGAGCGGTTTCTGGAGGCTCAGATAATAGAGGCTTTTCAAGACGGTGGCCATGTCCAAGAGCGTTCCCGACTTCATCAGGTTGAGATGCTCCTTGTAGCGCCCCTTCCAATCCGTCGAGACGTCCACGTCCCCGTCCCCCATGAACTGGAAGATCTTCCGGATGGAATCCTCTGTCATCGGCCGGCGGATCCCCATCTCGATGGCGGAGGCGCTGGGGAGTGTGACCAGCGTGTTGTTGGCGATGATCCTCAGGTTGTAGACCATGAACCTTTCCCCGTTATAGGCCTCCTCGTGGATGGCCTCGACGACTCCAAGGCCCTGATTCGGATAGATGACCTTCTCGCCGATTTTCAGTGTTTTCATTTCCTTACATTATACCCGAAGTCGGAGGGGAGAGTCAACGCGCACGGGCGAAACGCCTTGACAGGCTGGAGGGGTTCGGGTAACATACCTCCTCCATAGGTGTTGCACAATCATGAAGAGAACGTTTCAGCCGAACAACAGAAGGCGCAAAAAAACACACGGTTTCCGCGTCCGCATGAAGACCAAGGGCGGCCAGGAAGTCATCAAGAGCAGAAGGCGCAAGGGTCGCAAGCGCGTTTCTCCCGGATGAATGAGCGCCTGACGCCTCTCGAGAGAATCCGCAGAAAAAGCGATTTTGCGAGCCTCTATCGGGATGGCAGCCGCTTTCGGGGACGCTATTTCACCCTGGTCTTCTCGAGGAATGGGCTGGACCATTCCCGCCTGGCGGTCGTCGCCAGCCGGAAAGTAGGCCCCGCGGTCATAAGGAACAGGGTCAAGCGGAGGTTTCGAGAACTTTTCCGGAGGAACAAGGAGCTCTTGTCGGAGCCCCTCGACCTCGTCGTTATAACCCGGGCGGAGTCGGGGGAGGCCCCCTGGCCCGACCTCAGGGACGCTTACATCTCGTCACTGACATCGATTTTGAGAAAACGGATATCATCGTGAAAGCCGTCGCCCTTGCCCTGATCCGGCTGTACCAGCTCACGCTCTCCCCTCTCCTCGGGACCCGCTGCCGCTTCCACCCCACCTGTTCGGTCTACACCCAGGAAGCGATCACGAAATACGGCTTCCTCCGGGGCGTCTACCTGGGAGGCCGGCGGCTCCTGCGCTGCCATCCTTTTCACGCGGGCGGGATGGATCCCGTACCCTGAGAGTGAGACAGAATGGAAAAAAGACTCATCGTGGCCATCGTCCTGTCGTTCCTGGTCCTGATGGGCTATCAGTATTTCTTCGTCAAGCCGGACAAGCCCCTCCTGAATCCGCCTGTCACGGCGACCGCTCCCCCTTCGACTCCCGTCCCGGGGACCGCCGGGGCGATCCAAGAGCAGCCTAAGGCGGTCGCGGCGGAGGCCAAGCCGGCCCCGACCCAGGCTCTCCCTCCCCAGGACCTCTCGGCGGTAGCCGGAAGGGCCGAGACCGACATCGTCGTCGAGACGTCCCTCTACCGGGCGGTCTGGTCGAACAAGGGCGGCGTCCTCAAGAGCTGGAAGCTCAAGACCTTCAAGAACAACCTCAAGAGCAACCTGCAGGAGGACCTCGAAATGGTCCCTGCCCTGGCGGCCCAGATCGGGCGCTTCCCGTTCTCCCTGGGGCTCGACGATAACGCCCTGGCGACTCTCCTCAACTCCTCGCTCTTCGAGGTCTCCGGGTCCGGGCTGGAGCTTACCGACGGGGCCAAGGGCGAGATCCGCTTCGTTTTTTCGGACGGAGCTTCAGTCAAGGCCGAGAAGACCTACGGCTTCACGGGGGGGACCTATGCCCTGACGACGGAGGTCCGGGTCTGGAAGGACGGCCAGCCGATGACACCGTCCGTCATCTGGGGTCCCGGTATCGGCAACCCCACCGCTGATGAGGCCAAGCAGAGCTACAGCGCCGCCCGCGGCTCGGCCGTTTACAGCGGCGGCAAGGTCCTCCGGATGAACGAAAGAAAATTCCGTCCCGGGCAGAACACCTATAACTTCGTCGATTGGGCGGCCTACGAAGAGAATTATTTCGTCTCCCTCTTTCTCTTGCCGCCGCAGAAGGGCCGGGCGGCCTTCCTCCAGGAAGCCGGAGAAGTCGCCGGCGGCCAGGTCCCGGCGTATTTCGTCTACGCGACCGAGCCCACCCAGGCCTTTATCGGGCCCAAGGACACCGAGGCCCTCAAGGCCTTCGGCCACGACGCGAAGAAGGTCATCAACTTCGGCATGTTCGGCGTCATCGCCGAGATCCTCCTCGTCGTGGTGAAGTTCTGTCATAAGCTCATCCCGAACTGGGGCGTGGCCATCATCCTGCTGACGATCCTGATCAAGCTCATCTTCTTCCCGTTGACCTACAGCTCGACGAAGTCGATGTCCAAAATGGCCGACCTCCAGCCGAAGATCAAGGCCCTGCGAGCCAAGTACAAGAAATCCAAGACCGATATCGAGCAGCGGCGCCAGATGAACGAAGAGATGATGAAGCTCTATAAGGAGCAGGGCGTCAACCCGGCCGGCGGCTGTCTTCCTTTGCTCATCCAGCTGCCCGTTTTCTGGGGTGTCTTCCGGATGCTCGTCGTCGCCGTGGAGTTTCGTCACGCGCCGTTCATGCTCTGGATCACCGACCTGTCCGTGAGAGACCCGTACTATGTCACGCCCGTGCTCATGGGCATCACCCAATACATCTCCCAGAAGATGACGCCGACCTCGGCCGATCCTTCCCAAGCCAAGATGATGCTCATCATGCCGTTCGTAATGACCATATTTTTCATCAACTTCCAGAGCGGTCTGGTCCTTTACTGGCTGACCACGAACGTCCTTCAGATCGGCCAGCAGGCCCTCATGAACAAGATGATGCACCGGCAACCTCCGGCCAAAGCCCCCAAATTGGCCAAAGCGAGATGACGATGGACAACGAAATAAAGACCGAGAACGGGACCAAGACCGAGACCGTACAGCCCGTCGATGAGAGACCGGAATACAAGGGCACGAACCTCGAAGAGGCCATCAGCCTGGCCGAGCACCGGCTCAAGCTGCCCCGCGAGAAATTCAATTACGAGATCGTCACCGAAAAGACGCGGCTCTTCGGCCTGAAGTGCAAGGAGATCGTCATCCGGGCCTGGCCCAAGGACGAAGACGCCGATAACGCCGCCGAGCGCTTTCTGGCCCAGCTGAAGACGGTCTTTCCCTTGGACCTGAATTACCAGATCAAGAGGCGCGCGGACATCATCTTCGTCATCTTCGACGGTCCCGACAAGACGATCCTGCTCCGCAACGACGGCTCCCTCCTCCTGGCCATCCAACATGTGCTGAACAAGATCTCGCCGATCAAAGTCCAGGTGGACTGTGAGTTCTACCGCAAGCGGAAAGAGAAGAAGCTCAGGGACTACGCCCAGCGGGTCGCCCGACAGGTGTCCGATTCCGGGCGCGAGGAGATCCTCGACCTGATGAATCCCTACGAGCGACGCATCATCCACATCGTCGCCAACGAGACGCCGGGAGTCACGAGCGAGAGCATCGGCGAAGGGTTTCTCAAGAAGGTCAAGATCTTCAAAGCCCCCCGCTGAAGCGGCTCGGAGGCCAGTCTCTCCCTCCTGGGAAAGTTTGAAGACGCCGTCCAGAGTGCCGGACTCGGCGCCAAAACAACTCGCTCGCCGTCCGCTACGGCTCGCTCAAACACGTTTTGGCGGTTTCCACTGAAACTGCCCTCGTCCGGCACTCTGCCCGGCTAAACTTTCCCAATGTCGGGCTCGCCTGACCTCCTCGCCGCCATTCCTAAAGCCGGGCTGCGGTAATTCTTCCTGCCATTCTGCGCGGGGCTCAATAGCAGATCTCGCTATATGGACTTCTCGGCTCGGGGCGTGCCACTCCGTCGGGTCGCGGGTTTGGCCCGGCGCGCACTCCGAAGATAGCCCCTGGAGCCGGATCGGGCCCCCCGCCTCCACCGTGCCGTTCTCCCGACTCGCATTTCGCCAACACGTCGAAGGGGAATCGGATTGAGATGTTTTGATTATCGCGGCCCAACTTTACTAATGCCGGGGGGTCATCTAGAATGGGGAGCCGGATAAGAAGACAAACGTGCTCGAAGATACGATCATCGCGATTGCGACGCCGCCCGGGTTCGGCGGACTGGGGATCGTGCGCATCAGCGGACGGAAAGCGCTTCAGGTCGCCGGGCGGATCTTCGAGCCGAAAGCCAAATCCAAACTGCCGATCCCGGAGAGACGGCCCATTTTTGGACTGATCCGCGACCCCGAGAGCCGAGAGGCCCTTGACGAGGCCTTCCTGACCTATTTCAAAGCGCCCCGCTCCTATACCCGTGAAGATGTCGTCGAGTTGAGCGCGCACGGCAGCCCCGCCGTTCTCGAGGGAATCCTGAGGCTCGGGACGGGCGCCGGGGCCCGGCTGGCCCGGCCGGGTGAATTCACCCTTCGGGCCTATCTCAACGGCCGGTTGGACATGATCCAGGCCGAGGCCGTCAACGATCTTATCAGGTCGGTCTCGCCGGCCCAGGCCAGGATCTCTTTGCGCCAGCTCGGGGGGAGCTTGTCGCAACGCCTGTCCGGGCTGAGAGCCAAGCTTATAGCCCTTCTTTCACGGGTCGAAGCCGGGCTCGAATTCCCTGATGAAAACCTCAGGACAAGCACCGCGGCCGACCTAAAGACGATCGTTTGGCTCGAGGATGAGGTTCAAAGGCTCGTCGCTACCTACCAGACGGGCCGGGCCCTGGTCGAGGGGATCACACTGGCCATCGTCGGGCGGACGAACGTCGGCAAATCCACCCTGTTCAATGCCCTTCTCGAGGAAGACAGGGCCATCGTCACGCCTTTCCCAGGCACGACCAGGGATTTCCTGCGGGAGCGGATGGTCATCGACCGCGTGAGCTTCCATCTCGTCGACATGGCCGGCCTCGGCCGTCCCTCGCATCCCGTCGAGAAACGGGGTATCGCCAAGGGGCAGAAGATCGCCCGGGAGGCCGACGGCCTGCTCATCGTTCTCGACGCTTCCCGCCGCCATAACGAGGAGGATGGGCGGCTGATCCGGAAATACCGGGGGAAAAACAGCCTCGTCGTCTTGAACAAGAGCGATCTTCCGAGGAAGCTCGCCGTCCGGACG
>Ga0075524_10000200_pt1 | contig 13661 bp, 16 predicted proteins | sample NGEPerone_FD_76826 | JGI IMG/M metagenome (GOLD analysis project Ga0075524, IMG submission 76826) | Arctic peat soil microbial communities from the Barrow Environmental Observatory site, Barrow, Alaska, USA - NGEE Permafrost154B-one | ecosystem: Environmental > Terrestrial > Soil > Wetlands >...
CGGCCAACAGGAGTTCGCCGAGCTGCACGCGAAGTACTGGCCGGAGTGCTCCATGGTCGCCACCCTTCGTCAGATCTCCGAAGCGCCTCCGGAGGCGGCCGACGCCTGATCTACGCCAGACCACGGGTTGTCGACACCGGGCGCCGCGGTTCGGGCGGCGGCCGGTCTCGTAGGCTCAGAACGTGTCAGCCGAAACCGCAACCGCCGAGGCGATCACTACCGCGTGGCGGGCGGAGTCGGCCCGACTCGTGGGCGCCCTGACTCGAATGACGCGTGATGTCGAGCTTGCAGAGGACCTCGCGCAGGACGCGCTTGTGGCGGCGCTCGAGCAATGGCCGGCGACCGGCGTGCCGGCCAATCCCGCCGCGTGGCTGATGACCACGGCCAAGCGTCGCGGAATCGACCACTTTCGCCGCGCCGACAACCTTCGCCGCAAGACCGAGGAACTCGGACATGCCCGTTTAGGAGAGGAGGAGCAGGTGGCCCAGGTCGACTACATCGAGGACGACGTCCTGCGCCTCATCTTCTTGTCCTGCCACCCCTCCTTGACCCCGGAGTCCAGGGCAGCGCTCACGCTCCGCCTGGTGGGGGGCCTGACCACCAGCGAGATCGCCCGGGGCTTCCTGGCCGCCGAGTCCGCCATGGGCCAGCGGATCTCCCGAGCGAAGAAGACGCTTTCCGAGGTCTGCGCGGACTTCGACCTGCCCACTGGTCCGGACCGCAACAAGCGCCTCGACGATGTGATGGCCGTGATCTACCTAATCTTCAACGAGGGGTATTCGGCCGCTGCCGGCGAGCACTGGATGCGGCCGGACCTGGCCAACGAGGGGATGCGGCTGGCCCGGATGCTGGCCGCCCTTGCACCCAACGAGCCCGAGGTGCTTGGACTCCAGGCGCTGCTGGAGATCCAGGGCTCCCGCATCGGCGCGCGGCTGGACGAGCACGGTGCGCCGGTGCTCCTGGAGGCCCAGGACAGGACACGGTGGAACCAGATGCTGATCCGGCGCGGGCTGGCCGCCTTACAGCAAGCCCAGGGGCTCGCAGCGCGCGGGAAGCCGGTCGGGAAGTACTTCATACAGGCGTCGATCGCCGCGCAGCACGCCCGCGCCGGGCGTGCCGATGACACCGATTGGCGCCAGATCGCGATGCTGTACGACGTCCTCGCCCAGAGCGCGCCGGGACCGATCGTCGAGGTCAACCGCGCGGTCGCCCACGGCCGGGCGTTCGACCCGGGCGCCGGGCTCGCCGTGCTGGAGGAACTGGAGGCCGACCAGCTCGGTGACTCGCCGCTCGTGCCAAGTGTGCGTGGCGACCTGCTCGAGCGGGCCGGCCGGCACGGCGACGCAGCGGATGCCTTCACCGAAGCAGCCGCCCGCACTCGGAACGAGGCCGAGCGCGCAGTACTGCAGCGGCGAGCCGACGAGAACCTGACGCGCGTGTCGAAATCCGGTTGACCTGTTCGACGCCTGGTTAGAGACCCCGACCGAGGAAAGATCACGACCACCGTGACCGCCACGAGCAGCACCCGCTTTGTCGACTCCGCCGACGGAACCGCGATCGCGTACGACGTGACCGGGACCGGACCGGCTGTCGTAGTCGTCGAGGGCGCGCTCTGCCAGCGCGCGATGGGCACCGCCCAGGCTCTGGCCCCGCTGCTGTCCGAGCACTACACCGTCTTCGCCTACGACCGACGCGGCCGGGGCGAGAGCGGTCCAGGCTCGTCGCCCTACGCAGTCCACCGTGAGGTCGAGGACCTGGCTGCCGTGCTCGAGGCAGCTGGTCCGGACGCCTTCGTCATCGGAGCCTCGTCAGGGGCGGTGCTGGTGCTCGAGGCGCTGCGGGCGGGTGTCTCGGTGCCGATGGTCGCGCTGTACGAAGCTCCGTTCATCGTCGACAACACCCACGCCCCTAACGACGCCAACCTCGGCGCGCAGACCCAGCAGCTGATCGCTGCCAGCCGACCGGGCGATGCGGTGAAGCTGTTCATGCGCACGGTCGGCGTGCCGGCGTTGGGGCTGATGATGATGCGCGTGATGCCCGTCTGGAAGAAGCTCTGCGGCGTCGCGCACACGCTGCCCAACGACTACGCGCTCGTGCTGGAGCACCAGCAGGGCGATCCGCTGCCGGCCGGCCACCTGTCCGGTGTCACGGTCCCGGCCCTGGTGATCGTGGGCGGCAAGAGCCCGCTGTACATGAAGAACGCGCCTTCGCCCATGAGCTCGCTCAGGAGCCTCTCAGCCTGACGTTCGAACCCCAGGTCCGTGCCCCGCGGCGAACCTCGCCCGAGGGACGGCAAGAGGCCGTGCGGACGCGACCGGTGAGCCGTTGACGCACCGGCGCGCCCAGCCCCGGTGGTCCAGACCCAGGCCGGGCACCAGCACGATCAGCGGGTCCGGCAGGGCCCGTTCGGTCGGCGTCACGCGATGACGGCGTCCACCGCCTTCTTCAGCGCGCTGGGCTGAGCCGGACTGCGGGGGGCCGTCTTCCTGGCCTCGACCATGCGCGCGCCGATCTCCTGGAGCGTGGCGCGTCCCAAGCCCTTTCGGACCTTCGGGAACCACTCCTGCTCTTCCTCGTCCATGTGATGAGTGACGTTTTCAATGAGGACCGTCATCTTGGCGTCGAAGCGCTCACCGTCAGGGCGCATTGCGTGGAGCTCCATGCACAGGACGTCGGCCACGTGGTGCTCCTCATAGGACTCCAGGACGTCATCCTCAAGTTCGGGCATGAGCTTGCGCACCTCGGGGTACATCACCTCGTTCTCCAAGTACGTGTGGACGGTCAGTTCCTCGATGATGCGCGTCGCGATCTTGCCCTTGGTGGTGGTGGCGTTCTCGCCGGCACTCTGGAAGTCGCGGAAGAGCTTCCGGACCTGCCGGTGGTCATCCTTGAGGACGACGATTGCGTCGGTGGACATGAGGATCCCTTTCCGGTCGTTGGGACTAATTTCGGTTTGTCAGAGGAAGCGCAGGACGAGCGGCGCGACGAGGTCACCACGATGGGGATCCGCCGCGGTCGAGGCAGCCCACGCGACTCGAGAAGAATGGACACCGGCTGTCACATACGGTGAAGAGTCCGTGTCGCGACTCGAAACGCTAGCGACGAGTTGCGTCCCCCGACAGCTGATCTCCGCGGCTGGGAATCAGGCGGTGGCTCGACGTCCGGCGTAGATGGACACCCCGATCGCGGCAAGAACCACCTGGATGACCAGCTTGATCCAGTCGATTCCGTTGGTGTTTCCGACGCCCAGAGCGTTGGCGATGAAGGTGCCGATCAAGGCGGCGATGATGCCGATGATGATGGTGGCCAGGATCGAGATGTGCTGTTTGCCGCGCACGACCAAGCGTCCGAGGGCGCCGATGATGGCGCCGACGATGATGGCGCTGATGATGGCTGAGAACATGTGAATCTCCTAAGTAGGGTCGCGTAAAGCATCAAGGTGCTCGCGTGGTGCGAAGACTGGCCATGGCCGTGAAGAAGCTCATGCCTCCGACATGTCGGCCGGCCATGTTCAGGCCACTCAGCCGACGCGTTTGCGTGTTAGTCCTTGAAGGCGTCCTTGACCTTCTCGCCAGCCTGCTTGAGGTTCGCGCCGGCCTGGTCGGTCTTGCCCTCGGCTTCGAGGCGCTCGTTGTCACTTACCTTCCCCGCGGTCTCTTTGACCTTGCCCTTGGCCTCTTGGGCGGTGTTCTTCGCCTTGTCCATAGAGCTCATGAGTGTTGCCTTTCTAGTGGTGATGCTCCTCGGGCCTGATCGGCTGCGTCGCCGCACCGGCATGGGTCACGATGGCCCACCCCCGCGGATTCGACGCGATCAGGAACAAGTCATGCCCCCTACAGCTGGAACCAAACCCCACCGACAGGGGAACTCACAGAAAGGGGAGTGTCGGCTTCGCTGGCAGGTGACTCATGAGCTTCCACGCTCAGCGGCCCGAACTGCGCGCCGCCTGAGGCGTCGGCTGGGGACGAAGGCCCGCTGTAGGGCCGGGTCCAAGGGTGCTGTGGTCCTTCCTTGGCCTGCGCCAAACGCGGCCTGCGCGGGGTGCGAATGCGCTTAGAACGCAGGAGGCGCAATGCGTTTAGGCGAAGCGGCGCGGGGTACCACCGGCGTCTCGGCACCGGTCGCATATCGGGCGCCAGCGGGGCCGTATCGGTGAAAACGCGAATCACAGGGAAAGGGGACGGACCCATGACCACAGGACTGTTTGATACACCAGAGACAACGACAAGCGGCCCCTCAGGGACCGCCGGAGGCACGGATTGGGCGGCTTCGGATTCTCCTGCGGGCGGGCAGAGCACCACTGACACCGCCAAGGAGCAGGCCCAGGACGTCGCCGATGAGGGCGTGCAGGGCGGCAAGCACGTCGCGTCCGTGGCAACAGAGCAAGCCAAGGAGGTCGCCTCCGAAGCCGGGCACCAGGCCAAGGCGCTGCTCGGCCAAGCGAGGTCGGAGCTGATGGATCACGCTGCCAGCCAGCAGAACCGTGTCGCCGAACAACTCCATTCCCTCAGCCACGAGCTGGGCTCGATGGCCAGCACCTCGCAGCAGGAGGGGCTGGCCACCGACCTCGCCCAACAGGCCTCACGCCAGGTAGGCAACCTTGCCCACTGGCTCTCCGAGCGTGAGCCCGGGTCGCTGGTGGGCGAGCTGAGGGACTTCGCCCGCAACAAGCCGGGCACGTTCCTGGCTGTGGCTGCCGGGATCGGACTGGTCGCCGGGCGGATGACCCGTGGGGTCAAAGCAGGCCCTCCTGTCGAGGGGACCGCGCCGGGCAGCCCGACGGACTCCTCCCCCCAGCAGGGCATCATGGCGCCAGCCTGGGCAGCCCCGCCCGCGCCCGCGGCCGCGGCCGGGCAATCCGCCAACCCCCTGAATGAGCACCCGGCCGCGGAACTCACGGAGTCGTTGCCGGCTCAGAGGAATGGGCTGACGCCGTGAGCGCGGCAGCGTCGTTTCCTTCGGTGGATGAGCCTGACCATGGCGGGTCGCTGTCCTCGGTGGGCCAGCTCCTCGGCGAGATCAGCGGGGACCTCTCCACGCTGATGCGCCAAGAGGTCGAGCTGGCCAAGACCGAGGTCCGCCAGTCGGTGAGCAAGGCCAGCAAGGGCACGGGCCTGCTCGGCGGTGCCGCAGTGGCCGCCCACATGGTCCTGCTGTTCTTGTCGGTGGCCCTGTGGTGGGCCCTGGGCACCCGTATTGGACGCGGCTGGTCGGCACTGGTCGTGGCCCTCATCTGGGCGCTCATTGCCGCGGTATTGGCAGCGGTGGGCCGCTCCCAGCTCAAGGCGGTCACCGGGTTGCCGAAGACCACCCAGACAGCCAAGAGAATCCCTGATGCACTCAAAGGAAATGAGGACAGTCGATGACTAGCAACCCTGAACAGATCAAAGCCGATATCGAGGTCACCCGTGCCGGGCTGAGCCGGAACGTGGACGCCTTGGCCAAGACCGTGCGCCCCGGCAACGTGGCCGCCCGTCAGAAGGACAAGGTCACCGCGGCCGTTTTCGGCGTCAAGGACAAAGCCACATCGGCTGTCTTCGGGGCCAAGGACGCAGTCGTGGACACAGTCGAACAGGCGCAGTCTTCCACGGGGGAGGCGATATCCTCCGCACCCCAGGTGGCACGCCAGGGAGCTGCGGGCAACCCGCTGGCCGCGGGCCTGATCGCTGTGGGCGTCGGCTGGCTGGCGGGCTCGTTGCTGCCTGCCTCCCGCGTTGAGCGTCAGGCGGCCGACGCCCTCAAGGAGAAGGCGGCCCCGCTGGTTGCCGAAGTCTCGGACCTGGCCAAGGAGAGCGCCCAGAACCTTCAGGAACCGGCCAAAGAAGCCGTCGCCGAGGTCAAGGCCGCGGGCGTCGACGCAGTCCAGGCGGTCAAGGAAGAGGGCAGCTCGACCGTCTCCGACGTGGTAGACGCCGCCAAGGAGGGCGCTCAGAACGTCCAGCAGGCCAGCCAGTCCAGCTGAGGCCCGGCTGGACCCGCGTGCCGCTCAACGTGTCGGCGCCGACACAACCTGTCGGCGCCGACACCATTTCGCACCGGCGTGGCCCAGGTATCGCGTCCCACCCGAATGTCTGACTGAAAGAGCCACATCTAAGGAGCACATGATGCAGATCGACAAGGAGCAGGTGCTGCAGCTTCTGCGCGACAAAGGCCAGCACGAACAGGCCGACCAAGCCCAGCAACAGCTGCCTGACCAGGTTGCCACCGACCAACATGGCGACCTGCTGAGCAGATTCAACGTGGACCCGAAGGAACTGCTCAACAAACTCGGCGGCGGCGCTCTAGGCAACCTCTAGCCCCGCCTCCACGGATCGACCGCCCCCGCTCACACGATTCGCAGGCCTGACCACTGCTGGCCCGCTGTTTCCTTCAAGGGGAAACCGGTCACGAGTAAACCCCCGCTCTACAGCCCGCGCCGCTGCGCTGGCTGACCCATCGAAAGACGTTCTCCTTCGCAGATTCGCGCCCGGCTACCACGCCGCGGCCCGGGCCAGCGCCCGAAGAAGGCAGGTGAGCAGGCGAACGTTCGCGGCGTGTAGTCACGTGCATCCACAACTGAAAGGTTCCTATCATGGCTCGTAACACCATCATCCGCTCCCTGCACGACGTTGGCCTTGCCGCCTGGTTCGGCGGAACCCTGGCCAATGCCGTGGCCCTGAACGCCGCCGCCGCGGCCCCCCGCTCCGACCACGACAAGGGACAGGTCGCCAACGTGGGCTGGGACCGCTGGACGCCCGTGAACGCCGCCGCGATCGGCGCCCACATCATCGGCGCGACCGGCCTTCTGTTGGCCAACCACAGCCGAGTCGCGGCGCAGCAGGGCGTAGGCGCCCTGACGATCGCCAAGACCGTACTCACCGGCGCCGCCCTGGGCGTCACCGCCTACAGCAGGGTGCTGGGGCGCACGGTGTCAGCGCGCACGGACGTGCCGGTCGCCTCAGCCACCCAGCCGGCCGAGGAGACGCCGGCGGACGTTGCCTCCGCGCAGAAACAGCTGCGAATTCTCCAGTGGGCGGTGCCGGCGCTGACCGGTGCCATGGTCGTGCTCAGCTCGCTGGCCGGTGAGCAGCAGCGTCCTAGTGAGGTGAGGCGGGGCCTGCGGCGCCGGATCGCGTCATAACCAGGTGCGCGATGAGCCTTGCGCGGCCTGGAACGGCAACCCAAGCTGGCCGGATGCGCGGTTGACCACCAGGTTCAACAGATGCCACCAAGGCCGATGTTCGCCCCGTCAGGTGAGCTCAACTAATCGCCGCGCACCGGGCCGCTGAACCACGGCGTCGTAGTCGCCCACTCGTACCGGGGGTCCGGGTTCGTCTGGGGTCTCCCGCTGATGGGACACTTCCTGGATCTGACGCTGTGAGGATTGCCATGTCGGCCATGCGCCGGTCGCTGATGCGCGGTCATCGTCACCCGTCGCGGGAGCGGCCTTGGCGCAGCTCACGGCCTCGTTGGACGTCTTGGTCGTGTTTGGTGTGGGTCTTGTCGATGTTGCGGGTGTCTCGGGCCGGGAGCTGGATCCTTTCCTCAGCCTCGAGCCCGGCCTGCAACTCGCGGCCGCGTTCGAGTTCGGCATCGAGCTCGGCGCCGAAGAGCAGCGCGAGGTTGGTCAGCCAGAGCCACAGCAAGAACGCGATGATCCCAGCCAGGGACCCATAGGTTTTGTTGTACGTGGCGAAGTTCGCCACGTAGAATCCGAACCCGAGCGACAACAGCGCCCAGATGATGATCGCCGCCAAAGCGCCGATGCTGATCCACCGGAACGTGGGTTGCTTCACGTTTGGGGTTGCGTAGTACAAGATCGCGACGATCACGATGACGATGATCACCAGCACCGGCCACTTGGCGATGCTCCAGACCAGAACAACCGCCGACCCCAGGCCCAGCGCCTTGCCGACCGCCTGGGTGACCGGTCCACTCACAATCAGGCCCAGCACGGCCAGCGCCACCAGGATGACCAGCACCAGGGTGACCAGCAGCATCACCGGGCGCAGCTTCCACGCCGGGCGGCCTTCGCCGATCTCGTAGATCCGGTTCATCGCGCGACCGAACGCGCCGACGTACCCCGATGCGGACCACAGTGCGCCAAGTAGCCCCGCCGCCAGCGCAATGCCCGCGCCCGGGGTCCGGCTCAGCTGCTCCAACGGGGGTCGCAGGGTGGCAGCCACGTTTGACCCGCCGACGTCAGAGAGAATGCCCAGCAGGGTGTCCACCGTCTTGGCGCCCTGGCCCACGACCGAGACCAACGACAACAAGGCGATCGCGGCGGGGGACAACGCCAACACCGCGTAGTACGTCAAAGCAGCGGCCAGATCGGTGCACTGGTCCTTGGAGAACTCCCGCAGCGTCCTCCGTGCGACGTAACCCCACGAGGGTTTGGTCAGGTCGCTCGGGGAGTCCGGTTCGCGTGACTCGCCGCGAGCAGGTGTGGCGGTCTTGGCCTTGGAGTCACTCTCAGGTCGGCTCATCGTGGCTTCTTACCCAGAACCTGAATCATTCATCCGCCTCTGCCCGGTCGTCGGTTGCGAGAGGCCCCGGACGATGCTGGTCACAGATCCGGTTCCGCCTGGCCAAAGCAGAGCCCTTCTCGACGGGCTGTGACCTGCCGCGTGATTTTGCGCTGGCTGCACAGCTCGAAGGCCAGCACCGGCAACCCGCCCGTCGGCCGTCATCAGCGAGGCCATCCTCTGCAAGCCGGCAGTTATTGACGTGGGACTTTCGGGGTGCAGTCGCTTCGTTGGGGGCCCACGTTTGCTGCCAGCTAACCCAGCCACCGGGCGTCAAAGACCCCCAAGCTGGGGGCCGGGCGCCATCACGGCTCGCGCCCGACCCCAGCACACCAGGACGCCTGCGGGGCTGTTCAGCTAGGCGCACGCCTAGGGACAAGATCCACGCCAAGGCTCGCCGCCGCGGCGCTCAACATTGCCTGGTGACTGGCACGCGATCAGCCAAATCGTTCGCCACCGCGCGAGGTCCGGGATTCGGCTGCTCCTGGAACTGCACCAGCGTCTTGCTGAAGTACCGATCGCTCTGCCACTCCATCCACAAGCCGCGCTCCTGCCGGCATTGACGCTCGTCTGGACTGAGGATCCAGATCGTCCGCGCGGACGCGAACATCGCCGCGCGAGCCAGCGTGAAGTAACCGAATGGCCGCCTGACGCCGGAAGCCCGCAGCGCATCCCCAAGACTCCCAGGTGGTCTACAGCAGATTGGATGCCAAGGATCGCCGAACCAGGCGTGGGCGCCCCCGACAAGAGGCGATCGTCCAAAGCAAGATCACTGCCCCCCTCGACGTCGTGCCCGTTCTCGATCCAGTATTCGTCCCACCCGCGGAGCTCGTGCAACCAGAGGTTGATGAGTTCAGTCCAGCGTTGTTCGGACAATTGCGCCACAGCGCAGATGCCTATGGGGGTCGTCACTGGGGTGGTCGTACTTGGCGCTGCCTCTCTGTGCCGCGAGAAGGCGGCGGGATGACGCGCTCGGTGCCGACCGCAAACGGCCGCAACGCGGCAGCACCGGGCGTTCCACCCAGAGGTTCTGTCGGCAGGCGTGCGAGGGGATAAGCCCGCCTGCCCCGCTCCTGAGACGCTCGCCGGGCGTGGAGGCGACGACGTTCATAGCTCGACGAAAACGTCGTCGCCCTCGACCTTGACGTCGTACGTCGTCAGCGGCGATGGCTTCCTGCCGAGCGTGATCACTTGCGCGATCAGCGGGGCATGTCCCTGCCGGCGAAGCCGGGCGCCCAGTCGAGGTTGTCGCCCGATGCGAGGTCGAAGTGGGAGTTGTGCCACGGGCAGACGGCTTGGCCGTCGGCGTACCTCAGACCTCCTGGCCGCTTGGTGAGGGAGAGGCCCAGGTGTGGACAGCGATCGCGAGCCGCGCACAGCGAGTCTCCGGCGAAACCGACCACGACGGACGTGCCCGCAGCGTCCACGGCGTGCAGCTTCCCGTCGGCGAAGTCCGCCACGTTCCCGACCCTGACTCGACCTGGCATGTCACATCTCCTCGTCCCGGGTGCCTTGGCTCCGTTCTAACAGCGCACCGCCGCTGGCGTCACTGTCGCTCGCGGCACCAAGGCCCTTCAACGAGTGCGCGATCGCGGAATGAAGCGCCCAGTTCATCCTCCGACCCTAGAAATCGACCCCGACACGACGTGCAGCTTGCAGAACGGAAGGCGGCGAAAAGACTCACTTCCGCGACCGCGAGGATCACGGCAAATGAGTGCGTTGCAGGCTCCACGGATTGGGCAGATTTCGGGCTGATCTGACTAGCCATTCTGGGATGCACAAAAAATCGGCGACTACGCAAGGGGTGTGATCGACGGCCAGGTGGGTATGTACCCAGCTATCGGCAGCATTCGGCCGCTGATGGAAAGGAATCTCAGATGATCATCCTCGGCCTGGTTCTCTTGGTGTTGGGCTTCCTGCTCAGCATCCCGGTCCTGTGGACCATCGGATTGGTCCTGATGGTCGCGGGCGCGCTCCTGTGGATCCTTGGTGCCACCGGTCGCGCAGTGGGCGGGCGATCCCACTATTGGTGAGCCGCCTCAGGCACCCACGCTCTGGGGGTGTGGCCAGCGGCCCTGACCCGTTCATCGCGGTGAGGGGCCGCATTGGTGCTCTCTGGAGGGTTTAGCCGGCTGCATGCGGGGTAGTGATTCAGGACCCCGCCAAGAAACTCGAGGAAGGAGTCAGTCTTGACCAGTTCCGTGGAACAGCTGACGTCAACGCTTACTGACCAGCATCACCAGATCAAGAACATGATGGAGACCGTGCTGACCCAGGAGGGGGCTGACAGGCAGGTGGCCTTTGCCGCTCTCTGTCGGTTCCTTGCCGCGCATGAGGCAGCCGAGGAGGAGTGCCTCCACACGCCGACGAAGGAGGAGCTCGACGGTGACACCACGGTTGTCGATCGACGCATCGAAGAAGAAGACGAGGCGGGCAGGTCGATCGCCGAACTCGAGCGGCTGGGCATCTCGTCACCCGAGTTTCGAGACAAGTTCGAGAATTTCCGCCTTGCGGTCATCGCCCACGCCGAGGCCGAAGAACACGAAGAGCTGCCCCGGCTCAGCGCGACACTCGACGAGCTCGAGCTGAAGCGGATGCAGGCTGCCCTTGCCCGAGTCCCATACCTTGTCTCGCGCAACGGGGACGGTGGTGCTTCGTTCAGGGAACACCTCCAGGCAGCACGCGCGGAGTTCCGCTCGGGGTCACCGACAGCGCGCTGAACTCCTTTTGGTCAAGTCCCTGCCTGGGACAAAGCCACACAACGAACCCCAACCCTGCGAGCGTCAAGACAGTGCGACCCCGATTCGCCCAGCGCGAGTCGGGGTCGCAACTTTGTTTGGCCAAGCCACGAAGTGGGTATCCATACTCCGTCCAAAACACCTGACCAAAGGAGGGACCACTCGTGAGAATCGGAGCCAGTCTGGTGCTGATCGCCATCGGGGCGATCCTGAAGTTCGCAGTGACGACATCGGTCAGCGGAGTCAACTTGGCGACCGTGGGTGTTGTTCTCATGGTGGTCGGAGTCGTGGGGCTTGTCCTTTCCCTGGTCCTGGCCTCCACCGCCCGACGCACCGAGGTTGTCCACCACTCGGCCGGTACGCACTACGCCGACCCCACGCCGGGCGACGAGGCCCGCTACTGAACGCATGGCGTGGCGCAGATGCGAGACCTGGCACGCGTGGCCCGCGTGGCCCGCGTGCCGGGCCGGCCAATGCCCAGCAGTAGCCCTCAACCCTGGGCCACCATGACGTCAACCGATACCAGGGTACGAGGTCATGTGACACCGGCGGATGAGGCCGTGCCACGTGGCCTTTCTGTGACTGCCGGTTACGCGTGGCGCCTGATCGTGCTTGCCGTCGCCGTGTACCTGGTCTTCGCCGTGCTATCCGCACTTACGCTCGTAGCCGTCGCGGTATTCGTCGGCCTGGTCATCTCCGTCCTGCTTCGGCCGCTCGTCGACCTTTTCGACCGTGCGCTGCCTCGCGGTCTGGCCGTCGCTGGTGCCCTGCTGCTGACGATCGTCGCGTTCATAGCCGTCGTCACTTTCATCGCCGACTCGGTTGCCGGGCAGTCGGCCAAGCTGACGGAGCAGTTCAGCGGCGGATTGACAGATATCGGGCGGTTTCTGACGGGGGCGCCTTTCCACCTGCGCGGAGTCGACCTGACCCAACTGGATCAACAGGTCCGTGACTGGGTGACCCACAACGGCAGCTCATTGGCGGGGAAAGCGCTCGGCGGTGCTGGCATCGCGGTCGAGGCCCTCACTGGGTTCGTCCTGGCAGTGTTCTGCTCGGTCTTCTTCCTCCTCTCCGGGGAGGGGATGTGGACCTGGCTGCTCACCCAGGTCGGTGGGGACCGCCGGCGCTGGGATCGGGCCGCTCGCGCGGGATGGGCCACCTTCGCCGGCTACACCAGTGGAATCGTCATCATTGCCGCCAGCAACGCTCTGCTGGTATGCGTGGCGCTGCTGATCTTGGGCGTGCCCTTGGCGTTGCCCCTTGCCCTGCTGACCTTCTTCACTGCGTTTATCCCTCTGATCGGCGCTCCCATCGCGCTGGGCGTGGCCACCCTGGTAGCCCTGGCCGCGCGTGGCCCCGTCATCGCCTTGTTGGTGTTGGGTCTGATCGTGGTCATCGGCCAGATCGAAGGTCACCTGCTTCACCCGATCGTGATGAGCCGCGCAGTCAACCTGCACCCGCTGGCCGTTGCCCTCACGGTCGCCTCCGGAACCCTCATCGCAGGCGTCGTCGGCGCCGTCGTGGCGGTCCCGCTGGTCGCGGTGGCCTGGACGGTCTGGACTGAGCTCAAGGCTCAACCAGCACCAGGTGTCGAACCTCCACGTCCAAAAGATGCCGAACTGCCGGGGCCTGGCGTGGATCTCGCCCGACCCCCCTGTTCTCCTCGAGCCACCAGTTAGTTCACGGCGGCGTTCAACCGGTTGCGGTCGAATCGACTGACGGGTCGCCGCAATCGCGTCATCATTGCCTGATGAGCCCGTTGACCGGAGCCACGGACCCGGCGTCCGAGTCGCTCTTCGCCGTGTTGGGCGAGGACGGGGCGCTTCTGAGGTCGACGCTCTGGTCGGCCACGCCAGTTGGGGCCGTGTCGGAATGGCCGGCTGAGCTGCGCGCAGCCGTGAGGACGGTGCTTGCGTCCCGGCTGCCGATGCTGATCTGGTGGGGCCAGGATCTGGTCCAGATCTACAACGAGGCTTTCGAACCTCTCTTGGGCGACAAACACCCGTCCGCAATGGGACAGCCGGCCAGCCGTTGCTGGCCGGAGGCCTGGACGGAGCTCGGACCGCTGGCCGACCGCGTTCTTGGAGGAGATGGGCCGACGCTCTCGCGGAACTTCCTGCTGTTCCTGTCCCGACATGGATACGTCGAGGAGACGTACTGGACGTTCTCCTGCAGTCCGATCTTCAACGATCTCAACGAAGTTCTGGGTGTCTTCGTGGCCACCACCGATGTCACCGCACAGATGGTCGGGGAACGTCGGTTGGCCACGGTCCACGAGCTCGGCACGATGTCACGGGCAGACCTGCACTCACTCACGGAAGCGGGCCAGGCAGCACTGGGCGTGATGGCTCGCAACCGGCCGGCGCTACCGTTCGCTGCCTGTTACCTGCGGGACGGCGGCGAGCTGCAGCTCGCCGCC
>Ga0075524_10000204_pt1 | contig 13580 bp, 4 predicted proteins | sample NGEPerone_FD_76826 | JGI IMG/M metagenome (GOLD analysis project Ga0075524, IMG submission 76826) | Arctic peat soil microbial communities from the Barrow Environmental Observatory site, Barrow, Alaska, USA - NGEE Permafrost154B-one | ecosystem: Environmental > Terrestrial > Soil > Wetlands >...
GAGAATTAAAGGCCAAATAGATAAGAGAATGATTAGCTAGCCATCGATTTCGCTTGAATTTCACCAAGAAACTTGGGTATTTAGCAAAAATGGTTAAGTTCAAACCCACTCTGACAAAGTCGTAGGTCCGGATACCTTTTTGATTTCTTGCTTTATGCGCTCCTTGCCCGCTAAAAACCCCTCTAAGAGCTGTTTCTCCTTACTGTCATTGGGCAGCGTCTCGCTTATTGCTTGAGCGACTCGGTAAAATGCTTCATCACCGCCGAAGCCGCTCTCATCTAAAACAGCTATCATCTCATCACGCTTGCCAGCCCCCCATAGTAAGCAGACTTGATGAATTACATCAATAAGTTCGCGTGAACCGCTCATCGATTCCGCCTCTCTCATGTGAGGGCCAATTACCCGAATGAATTGACTCTCTTTCTGAATGAATCGACCTTTACCCCACTCCTGCGTGAGGTCAATACCACACGATTGGGCCAACTTTCTCGCATCGTCAAATGGGACCTTTGCCTCACCATAATTCCAGCGCCAGAGAACATAAAAACGAGTTAAACCTGTTATTTCACCACCAAACCCGTTATGCAGTATCTGCTTGACTGCATAATCGGTGACAATTTCCTGAGTATCGTCAAGGAGCTTGCCGGCCCTGATAGCATTGCCTTCATAATCTATCACTTTTTCATATTTCCCAAAGACTTCAATTGCAGAGCCAATAGCGGCGATGAAGAAGTCTGCTCCGCTGAATAGATCTAGTTCGCCGATTTCTCTTCCTAAGAGCTTTTTAACATCTAGATCTAAGGTTTCACTCTGTTCGAGCCAGAGATGTTTGAGTTTTGAGCTCAGATCCTTCTTCAATTCTTCCTTAACGTCGCTGTAAAATGCAATCGGGACCCTCTTCATCTTGCGAGCTATAATATAAATCGACGATGCAAGCGCAGCAGAATCCATTGCGCGTAATCTTGAGCTCATCTCCGTGTTTATCGGCCAAGATCCAGTTACGATGAGACCAGAATCTAGCAAGGAGTTTATTAAGGTCTCCCAACCTTCAGTGGATTTATGTGCATAAACAATAATCGCGATGCCGTTTGGTTTTAGCACACGATGTATTTCTTGAAAGGATTTTTTAAGCATCGATTCAAATTGCTCTTTAGTTTTTACGTCTAGTAACGTCTCGCTTGCCAATGTCTTGTTCATCCCTCTCAGTAGTGAGAGCTCAGCTATCGCCTCATTTTTCTTCGGAGTTAATTGGGTGGAAAAAAGTTCAGGACATAGTTCCCCTACTATCCGCTTCAGCCATACATAGAAAAAGTCTGAAAGGTGCGAATAAGGTATGTTATCATAGTAAGGCGGATCAGTGAAAACGGCGTCAAAGTAGTTGCCTTCGTATGGCAAAGACGTTGCAGATGCCTGAATGACGTTTGCAGGGGGGGAAATGGTGTGCGTGCAATAATCAATTGCCTTAGCATAGTAGTCTGTCCCTGTCTCATAACTTCCAGATGAACCACTGAAGGGATTTACCTCTGCGTAATCCCAAAGCATTGGTAACGCCTGCCTTGCATAGAGCTGTTTAATGAGCGTTGCAGTGTTTTCCCATCGTGCTAATTTGTTTGTGAAAGCTGCCGTCATACTGGTGCCTAGCGCCAAGTTGACCATAATAGCTTTTGAGTAATCCGCATCATAGCCTTTGGAAAGCATCTTTTGATATATCTGTCGCGTCTTCTCAACGAACGTAATAAGCGCTAACTTCTGGCGGGCATTGAAAAGATGTTCCCACCTAGTCATACCATACAAAACAATTGGTGTAAAATTGTAATAAGGATCTCCGGGCTTGTATTCGGCGTTCAACGGCGTTCGAATAGGCTCTGTGGGCACAGGATCAAAACCCCAAAGCTTGAGGAGTCCCGTTCTTTTTTCTTCAAGATAGGCGTGCGCAGTGTCGAAGATCTTCAGATCTTCTTGGGTGGCAACTCTATATTTCTTACCTACGACCTCCTTATTACTTAGTACTACAGCAATAAGTTTCTCAGTGGCTCTCCTTTCGCGAAATAATCTCCTTGTGGCGCGCGCATCTACCATAGACCCACACACTAAGCACGTAGCTATCGCTTTCGAGATGCTGCCCTGTCCAGGATCGAATCCTGTTGGAATAGGTCCGTGATCTGACCCAACAAGTCGGAACTTAAGCTCACCATTTTCAACGTGGGGGTAAAGAGCAACTTCTCTGCCCTTTTTTTTGGCAAGCCAAAATTGTCGAAGTAATGGAATCTCCGCCTGACAAGATGGATTTTGACACGGGATCACGTGCGCCCAGATGTATGCTACGGGCGAGTATCCGTCTTGATCAGACGGGTAGAACCTCTCCAGCTCGTTTCTCGCTTCTAAAAACACCTCATCTCTCCACCGCCTGATATCAGCTAGCAAATGATTTTGCGAGCTATCATTCACAAGGCCCTTTTTCGTGTTGCCGTATTTCTGTGGATACTCTAGGGTTGCTTTTTCAATCAGCACGGCGACAGGGTTCAGATCGCTAGCGAATGTCTCACAACCGAGCCTCAATGCTTCGAGGGGTAGTGCTCCACCTCCTGCGAATGGATCCAAAACTCTTGGGGGGACTCCTCCATATGCAGCGAGGATGTCGTCCCTAGCTTTTTCGATGTATCCTAGGTTGGTGGAGTTTTCCCATTTTGCGAATTCGATAATGAACTTGCGTTGTTTATTAAGCTCATCATCGTTTGCTGGCGCTGGAACAAGTGCTGCGTACTCTGTCGCCCGTGAAGAAGCTAACGGTCGCCTCGCCCACCAAATATGCAAGTTTACGATGTGTCCCTGACGAATAAGCTTTTCACGAGCTGCAAAAACGCTCACTTCTTTGACCGGAAACTGATCCTCTATAAGGCGCCTCATAGTTTCACCGCCTCAGTTTTGATGGAGATTACTCGCTCGATTGAGCTCGTCTAATCCAACAGCGAAACGCCGCTCTATTTTCTCTTCGAAAGGAAGTATGTCAATCGGATTACGATAAACGTGTAATATTGGCGCAGATGTTGCATTCAAAATAACATAAAGGTAGTAAAGATCAGATAAACTTCGAGCTTTGAAAATCTCGTTCTGGGTGAGCTCAATTCCCCCTAAACCCGCCCTTGCCTTAACTTCAATGAATCGCTTATTTCCGTTTTTTTCAGTAGATCGTATGTCAAATCCGAGATTCTGCGCTGAAACGTCTTCCGGGACTCGATCTTGCGATTGTTCATATTCCGTAGCCATTCGCATACCGATCAGTTCAACTTCATAATCGGTTTCCATATCCTCTGTTGGGGTCGTTTTGCTTGGTTGAACGCAAATCGCCCCAACGAAGACCGGGGTTCCGATAGTCAGGATTTTTTCGCGTTCTATTGTTTGCTGTAGTTCTTTAAGAGCGATATCATACTTCGTTTTTTGCTCTTGCTTGTTATAGATAACAAGCTTGACGTCTTCTCCCCGATCGCTGCGGCCGAAAAGGCTGATCAGGTCACCGTCGAGGCGCTCGATAAGATATGTAAGTGATTTTACGCCGTATTTTTGTTTGATTTGGGTTTGACGGTCGCGCTCTCGTGTGAGGTCGCGTTTATAATCCTCAAGCGCTGGCAACAATTTTGTGAGCACCCTTTGCCTGACGTCTTCAAAATCTCGCATTGTTGCTCCGGTAGAGCCTCCAACAAGGTCCCAGATAAAGGCGGGATTTATTTGACGGAACTCCCCATTGAACGAGTTATAATAAAAGGCAAATAGTCGTTTGCCAGCGATGCTTCCGGTGCCGTCTCTGATATCGCCTTCGTAGAACAATACTGTGCCGTGCATCCTCCCGTCTGGATCTTCGAACATAGCTCCTTGCTTGAGACTTGAAGACATTGTGTTATTAACCCATTCTAGAATTGCCTCAAACAGAGGATGTCCAAATGAAATGAACTCGGCGTCGGAATGCTTCATTGCAATTTCACGATCAAAAATCGCTTTCGGATATGTTTTTTGTAAGTCCCCAAACTGTCTCGTGAAAGCATCTGATTGTGCAATTTGCCTTATTTGGTACGGAACACTTTCAATGACGATGAATCCATCTTTGCGTTCGCGAATTTTCCCTCCTGCAGCTGCAAATCCTTTCCTAAAAAAAGCTTCTGTATATTCCGGAATCAGTCGTTGCTCTAAGGATTGTGCCTTCATCTCATCGATAAGTGGGTAGTTAATAAAATGTGTTGCTAGGCTCTCGCCGAGATTTTCCTTGACCGAAGTGACATATTGATCGTCTACAGTAAAATCGAATTCTTTGAGGATATCATCCATGCTTCTCGTTGTGGCAGCTGCTTCGAGCAGAAGTTGTGAGAGATTCCTGCCGTAGAGCACTTCGCTCAGAACGTCGAATACCTTGTCGCTTCCGAGCGCCGCCTTTATCTCTTCCAGTTTTTCAAATAGTCGGTTCAGGACTCTTCCTTCTCGGGTATCCTCGGCAACTAGGTTATAGATAAAAACCTCTTTTGTTTGTCCGTAGCGATGGATACGACCCATGCGTTGCTCTAAGCGGTTTGGATTCCACGGTATGTCGTAATTGATCATCATATTGCAGAATTGAAGATTTATCCCTTCACCGGCCGCCTCTGTGGCTACCATGACTTGAGTTTCGTTCTTGAAGATGCCCTCTGCTTTGACCCTGTCCTTGAGATTCATCCGACCGTGTATAGTATTCACAGAATACCCCCACGATATGATCCGCTGTTGCAGGTAGTCTAGCGTATCGTAGGATTCAGTGAATATGAGGATCTTATGACCAGGTGATCGTTTGTTGAGCTCTTCAAGGGTCTCTCTGAGCTCTTGCAATTTGATCTCCTCGCCGCTGTCAATGATATTGCGCGCCATTTCAGCGAGTTGATCGAGAGTCGTAATCTCGTTTTTACGTTCCTGAGTGGTTTCTGCCACGCTCAAGGTCTCCCACATCTCTTCAACTTTCCAAGTCTGTTCGTCGCTCAAATCTTCTACGGTCTCAAAATCAAAAATCCGCTCATCGAGTTTTTGAGGTTGCGCCCCGTTCAGTAAGTCAACAAGACGAGCTCGTCTGCGCTCGACTGATTTCAGCAGCGCATAGGTACTCGACGCAAGACGCCTCTGGAGAATCACCAAAGCAAATGCAACATTTCGTCGCTTCTCACCTATAAGCGCCCGGTCGTATTGCGTCTTAACATACTCTGAGAGCTTATTGTACAGCAGCTTCTCTGACGGCGAATCGGTTCCAAGATTGAACGTGATTGTTTTAACATATCGCGGCAAAAATAAGGGCTCTCCATTAAGGTTCTTCATGTCTTCCTTAACTCGACGGATGAATAGCGGGTTGTCTTCTTCTACAATTGATTCTTGCAACATGTCACTTGTGGCAAAAAAACCAGGTTCAAGTAAGTCAAGAAAGAGTCGGTAGTTTTCCGGATCGCCGCTGTGCGGTGTCGCTGTCAGGAATAACAGGTGCTCTGTAATTCTCGAGAGAACTTCGCCTAGTTTGTAGCGATCTGTTTTGTTGACTTTGTCCCCGTATCTGTAAGCACTCATCTTATGAGCCTCATCAACGATTATGAGATCGAACTTAGTTGAAGACAAAGATCTAAGCACTTCCTCCCGTTTTATGAAATCGATTGACGTGATAATCTGCGCCTCTCTTTCCCAGATATTCTCCCCATAAAATGCGCCCAAAAGACCGCGGTCTACCATGGAAAAATCTTCTTCAAATCTGTCGTTCATCTCGCGTTGCCACTGATCTTTTAGATGGCCCGGTACAACAATCAAAATCTTGTGGATCAAGTGGCGTAGCTTGAGTTCCTTGATTATCAGGCCCGCCATAATGGTTTTTCCTGCGCCTGGATCGTCGGCAATAAGAAAGCGAATACGCGGCAATTTGAGCACTTTTCCATATACTGCGTCTATCTGATGGGGAAGTGGATCTACCTTTGAAGAACTCATTGCCAGCAATGGGTCGTACGCCGATGCAAAACGATATCTGATCGTTTCAAGGACCAAGAATGCATGATCAGGTATGCCGCTGCAATCGAATTCAAGCTTCTGTGGGCTAAGCTTTGAAAATTCATCATAAGGAAGAAGGTCATCTACATGGTGCCTGGAATCGATCAAGACACCCACAAGGCGGACATATTCTCCCAGTTCCTCTATTAGGTCCACCTCTATCGACTCTGGCCATCGGTGGCTTTGGACTACGTCTCCACGCCCAATCACGGCAAATCCTCATAGTCAATTTGTAGCTGTTGAAGGGCTTCTTCGATTTTTCCTTCATATTCGGCGTCTGTGATCTGGCCACCATCCGCCTTCAATTCAATTTGGACGTTGCTGAACACAGATTCAAGGTAATACACGAGGTGCATAATGTCTGCAACTTTGCCTTTTGGTAGGACGAAGCGCATGTGTACTTTTTGGCGTTCACCAAGTGGGGGAGGCCCGTCTTTTCGGATACTAACGCTAATGCTATCGCTTGTGCATGCGGGATTTGTTTCGTCGCCGGGAAAGGCCACTCTGTAAAAAAAATCCCCCTCCATTGATTCAGTGTAGACAAAAATTGCGTCGCCGTTTGTGGAGCTTTGCTTCGTCGATAGAGTAATCCAGCCGCCGTTTTCCCTTTTTTGCAATAGAAGCTCTTTTCCCGGCAATCCTGATCCTGCTGATGTAATAATGCCAGTGATTGAGAAACCAACGCCTTTCTGTGCGGAGTTTGGAGCTTCTAAAGAGAGCAGCGCCTCCGGAGCTTTGCATAGTGAACTATCGACTATTGCTTCAGCTCCTAGAAAGTCGCATTCGACTGTTTTTTTGAACGCGAGACATTCCGGCAGTGCGTCTTTTACCACACCCAAGCCAAATAGTCCTTGTTTCACCCCTTCGGCAATGCCGTTTGCGAGGACCGCTTGATCTCTGAATCGGATCTCGCCCGGCGTTGTTAGGGTTGATGTATAAATCTGACGCGTCAGAACCGCGTCCTTGTTGGAAAGATACTTTTCCTTTATTACAAGTGGACTGATACGTTCAAGCACTTCGTCCTCAGATCGAAGTGTCTGGTATACCGCTTCATCAATCGCTCGCGATTCGCCATAAGTAGGGATGCCTAAATCGCGCTCCTTAAATTCGATTGATCCAGGAGTTAGTAAAAGGCGATAATAGCGGCGCAAGTCATCCTGGACACCATCTTCACATCGTTTGCTCTCGCTTTTAATTTGTTTCATCTGCTCAGCAGAAAATAACAATGTATGGTCAGCAATGACTAAACGGTTGGCGATAAGTGTTCTAAGCGCTTCACGAAATGTGTTTTGTTCGGATGATAGAGGGGCAAGGAAAAACAAAATATTACGATTAACGCGTGGGCTTCCTCCTTTCGTCTCGAGGATCTGTCGCATTAGCGCGTCATCGTATCTTTTCATTATAGCAAGCTTTAAATCGGCGTCATCGGGAATTTCTACACTCTGTTTCGGCCAGATACGCGTTTTTAGCACATCCCCTATTAAGGTACTTTTTAGTACATCGTATTCGAGATCGTCGATTTCCCCCTCTTCTACGCTCTCTTTTTTCATGTTAAGAGCACGAGCGTAGGTGATCTCAGTCGTAAAATAATATTTACCGCTCCACAAATCTAAATAGTATAAATGCGATTTTAATTGCTCGAGCGCTTCTGCGACCACAGCTGACGGATTGTCTAATGTCGTAGCGTTTCTTTTGATCTCGATTAGACTAGCTCCTTTCTCCTGACCTCCTGAAAAAGAATACATAAAAACAACAGTTGCGGCCCGTGTTCCTAATTTGAGACCTTGATACGCTTCGCCGAGCATAGAGTCTACTTTCTTGGCATTTGCGTCAATTCCGCTAATATCTGCCGCTACAATACTATCAAAATTTTGACCGATGTGCTTCAATAGCTCTTGGCGAATTTGTTGGTTCCCTAAGGGAAAATCTGCCAAGCCAACATAAGGAATGTTCGAGTCTTTTTTCGAAGCAATAACTAACGATAATAATCGGAGTACTCCCCGCGTTCTTTGAAAGTTCGGAAAACTGCCCCATCGCCTATAAAGTACCCCTATGACGTCAGGAGTGAAAGGATATGATAATTCGAATTGTCGCCGATATTCAGATGGTTCGACGTCTGCGGGTAGCAGTGATTCTTTCTTAGCGTAGCTTAAATAATTGTCAATGATATGGTCTGCTTGTGAGAGGTCAACTTCGGAAAACAAACGTCGTCGGATGATGCTCGTGATCTCGTTTTCTTGTACGGGCGCATAAATAGCCTCCATTCGACCGGTCACATGCTGGAGTTGCTGCCACAGTCGCTCTCCTTCCTCGTCATAGTGCTCCAATACACTCGATGGAAGTGTGAGCACTAAGGCTGTTTTACCTATTTTAGCAGCTTCAGTAAGTGCTTGAATAAAAGCGATAGTCTGGGCTGCAAGAGTCGTCTCTCCAACTTGTACCCCCGCTGCTCGTGTCATATATTGGAGGACTTCATCCATTAAGATGAGAGTTGGCTGATGTTCTGAGAGCAACTGTACGATATCATCTCGGCCTGGAGGAATTAAACCAGAGAATGTTTTTATTCTTCCCGTTAATTGCTTTTCAAGCACACCCCATAGTGTATCTGATGAGCTTAGGGCAGTTCCTACGATTGCCACTCTCGTAGCACCCCATTGGGCGGCTCTATGGTATATTGCTATTAGGGCATGTGTTTTACCGCCTCCGAATGGTGTCTGAAGTTGGATAACGGGGTCGCCGCCAAGGCCTTCAAGCCGTTGCTTCACGACGAATAGTAGGTTCTTTAACCCTTCTGTCTCGTAAGTCTTCTGAAAAAATAGCGCGTCCTCTTTATACTCGTCCGGACCTCGCCCGTTATATACCTCCCATAGGTCTGCCGCAAAAACATCCATAGTGAGGTGCCCCTCCAAGATATCGTGGTGGGGCACAGCGATCGTATGAAATGGTCTCATTTTTATCACCCTCTATTGCCTAAAGACCGCATAACCTCTCATTGAGACGGTTGGGGTCACATAGCTGTTAGTAGGCTACAACCTTTGTATATCCAGGTCACAAGGCTTAAAACATTCTAAATAAGAGCAACCGTCCGTTCCTTTAAAAATAAACAAAGCGAGATTTCCTAAAAAGGTAAAGAGGCCTTTGAAGCACTCTTTAAACCTGCGGGTTCGTTTTCTATGTGTTTTGATATCTTAACCGTCTGAACAGAAGCGATTGAGGAAAACGGCTTGTAGTTGATCGTTGCTGGACCCGTTTCAGGTAAAACTTGGGTTGTTACTGAGGAGATGCCTTTGATCTGCTACGATAATGCCTTGTCTACGGGTATTGTTACTAAGGAGCAAGCAACAATACTTATATGCTCAACGCGAGCATTTACAAGATCTGACGCGGAGATGACGCAGTTATTAATTGCTTTCTCTGTTAGACAAATTGTTGTTTGACTGACTTTCGACAGGGGGTAATTCAACGGCATATTGGATAGTACGTGCAGGATCCCGCGGCGAACAAGAAGACGCGGCTTTAGATAATAATCTAGTCACTGTGGCTAGGAATGAGCTACCAGATCTCTCTAACATGAGTCAAGACCAGATCAAGAGGGCTTGTTTTGACACATATTCTGAAGAGAGCCAAGAAACTATCAATGTTTACATTCAAGAGTTGTGGGAATTCGTTCATACGATCCAAAAAGGCGATTACGTCGTTTTGCCTCGTCTCAATGGGCAAAAAGACATTTACGTGGGAGTTGTCCTAGCCAACTATGAGTATCGGGAAGTCGCTCCCGACGTGAGACATATCCGACTTGTGCGGTGGCTACCAAAAATCTCGAGGTCTGAATTCAGCCCTGAGGTTATAGAATTGCTTGGCGCGCCACGGACAGTGTATAGGCTCCAGAAGGCCGCTGAAGACTACATTGAGAAACTGCTTGCAAAAAAAGCCTATATAACGGCGCTCTCCTCTGGAGAATTGAATCGACAACTAATGATAGCGTACGGGAACGTGGCAAAACGAGTAGCCGATAAAACGCTGCGATGTCCTCATATTAATTTTGAAAAAGAGATTCGCGTACGGGAAGAAGTAAGAGCGCGGTTTGATGCCTTTATCGCCAATCCTACAGAGGCAAACTTACGTAAGCTGTGGAATAAAAAGTGTCTCGGGCTCGCGGTAGGTGGTGACTCTATTGGGTTCATAAAGAGCAAAAACACTATCGATGAGATCAAGAGGATATTTGAGCAATTAATCGCCTCAAATCAATATAATCCAGACTGGGAGGCGCTTAAGGCGCCTTGGGCTTTACGTGAGCTATGGGGGAAGCTCAATGGTCAGCCAGTCTATTATTACGAAAATACGTTGGTTTCTTTCGGCTACGGGCGAAGCCGGACGTACCAAGAGTTCCTGGATCAGTTTACTCAATTTGCTCAGTTCTATCAAGAAGTCATCGGTGCCGAAGCGGCAACTCCGTATCCCATCGAGATTGAACTTGACCAATTAATCAGTTTCACTACTAAAGCCACGAGCTGCGACCTCGATGGGTGTGATACCAAAAAGCAGCGACTGGACATACAAGACGAAGATATTCAGAAGCTATACGGACTTAAGATGCAGATAGATGTTAAGCAGATCGTTGATGCTCTAGCTCAGGATCAGCGCCTTGCTGATTATGTTGAAGCGCGGCGCATGAAAACAGATCAATGGGATGAGGCCTACAAATGGGACGTGCTAACAAGACTTCACGGTGAAGTCTTCCGAAGTCGTTTTTCCGAAGAAAACGTAGTCGAAAAGGTACGCGTCTTACAAAAGTACAATCCACAAAAGGGAACCTTTGTCTATTGGGCAGAACTAGATGACTTCCTCAAGCTCGCTGAGAGCGCCCCCAAACTTGTTGCACAGTCGCTCAATAATCTGTTCGCTGAAAAAGAATCGCTTTTTACGACAATCAATAGTTTTAGAGACGTGTGTCTAAAGGCCGATGGCAGCAAGTTTGGAACGCCTTTCTTTGGCTACTTATTCGCGGCTTTTGACATGAATCGGTACCCCCTATACAAGGATTCGATATTTACGAGTCTTAAGGACAACAGTCAGCTAGCACCCGTGAGGCTTTGGGACTCCTATTCGAATGAAATGAACAAATGGGGGTCCTTATCAATCGGGATGAAGTATCAGAGATATTGTGAATTATGCAACGAGATGGGGGAATATCTCGAAACTGAACGATTATTACACGCCGCAAATGTCGGCGGGGTATCTGTTCCAGCGGGGATTCGAGCTTTGGACGGACAAGATTATCTCTATTTCCTCAGTGTTGGCACTACAACTGACAACACGAAGTCTTGGATATTTCAAGCAAACCCTGAAAGGTTTGACTTGCTCGGTGTTTTGAAACCGGGTGCAGAGATCGCGTGGTCTGTGAACCAAAATCGGAGTGACGTAACAGTAGGCGATAAAGTTTATTACTGGATGTCAGGCCCTAATGCCGGAATCTATGGTGTCGGCAGGGTAACAGCACCTCCAACGAAGAATCTCGATACGTTCGGTGAGTGGGGCGTGCAGACACAAGTTGAGCGCGTCTTTTTGAAAAACTACGTTTCAAAAGAGAAATATGTCGAGCTTCCGGTTCTAGCTGAAAGCAGGATAATTCGACAACCACACATGACGAACTTCCGACTGAGCAGCGACGAAGCCATAGCAGTTGAAGCGCTCATACCGCGAAACGAGTTGTCGGAATTGACAGGAGTCCCGAGGCATATTCAAAGTATACTCGAAAGAAAGAGTCAGATCATTCTCTACGGTCCTCCAGGGACAGGAAAAACCTATAGGGCAATGACGACTGCACTAACTCTCAGTTCTCGCTCTAAATTTGGTGTTGACTTTGATAGCTTGTCGGACGAACAAAAAAGTTTAATTCAGAAGGGAGACTCCAGCTGTGGCGCGCTTGTTAGGATGTGCTCTTTCCACCCCTCATACGGGTACGAAGAGTTTCTCGAGGGCTATCGACCTCATACGAAAAACGATGAACTTACGTTCGAACTCGAAGATGGAATGTTCAAAGAACTTAGTCTCGACGCTACGAAGCACCCCGACGATGAATTTTTCCTTATCATAGATGAGATCAATCGCGGCGACATCCCTCGAATTTTTGGAGAGCTTCTAACTATACTTGAAAAGGATAAACGCGGTCAAGAAATCGTTCTTCCCTTTTCGAAAGAGCGCTTTAGCGTTCCAGCTAACGCGTACGTTATCGGAACAATGAACACTGCAGATCGCTCCATTGCTCTGCTTGACACAGCTCTTAGACGACGCTTCGGCTTTATTGAACTGATGCCTGACGCCAGAATACTCGGCGACGTTGTTGTTGAAGGAATCGAATTAGCAAAGCTGCTCGATACCCTCAACAACAAGATCCTCGAGCATCTCGGCCAGACTGCACGCGATCTTCAAATCGGACACTCTTACCTCTTGAAAGACGGGCAGCCTATCACGGACTTTGTAAGCTTATCTCGCGCAGTCCAAGAGGACATAATCCCGCTCCTTCAAGAGTACTGCTACGAAAACTTCACTACGCTTAGAAAGATCCTTGGTGGGGCCCTGATTGATGCGAAACGCCAAAAGATCAATGCTGAGTTCTTCGATCCATCCGAGGAGGAGCGCCTCATCGAAGCTTTAAGAGCGATAGTTTCGGAGAAGATTATGCCGCCTGTCGAGACTCACGAAGAGGAAGAAAGCTCTGATTTGCTTGATGAGAACGAAGGTGAAGAGTGACCTCTATTGCCGAGAGCAGCGACGTAAACATCATACTAACCGAATGGGAGAATCGAAATCCGGACAATGATTCTAAACTTAAAGGACGCAGCTTAGAAGCTGATAACGACACACTCGACATTGTTGGGCAACTAGCGAAAAAGAACTTCCTTTCAATACAAGAACTGAAAACGGGACTATCGCTCCGCACTTTCTCCTACGTAGGCACTATTACGCTCGGAGACGTCAAGATAACTGTCCGCCCGAAGATCAAGGGTCGGCAACTCTTTCACCTGCTGCGCTATGCTTCAGGACTGCGCCATCTCGAGACCTTCGCGCTAAGTGCGATACCCATGGAAAAGCTCGGATTCCAGGATTTGCTCATCATGCAGCTTATCGAAGAAGTAGGCGAGCTCATGCTCCGTGGATTACACCGCACTTACACAGCAACTGAGCAGGACCTCTTAACGCCACGCGGCAGAATTGACTTTCGCCGGCTCGCGCATCGCGGAATCACACAAACTCAGCTTCCTTGTAGATATCATCCTCGACTCAATGACTGCCTGATTAATCAGGTGCTTCTCGCAGGACTGCATCTGGCTAATCATTTAGCAGAAGACATTGATCTGACCAGCGAACTACGGCGCTTAACGAGTCGACTACAAGACGAGGTATCACTAATTACGTTAAACAGATTCGTGCTCAGGCGACTCGACAGAGAGAGCAACCGACTCGTCGGAGCGTATCGACCGTCAATAGAGATAATCACTATGCTGCTTGAGGCGCAAGGGATCTCGTTGGAGTATGAG
>Ga0075524_10000207_pt1 | contig 13476 bp, 10 predicted proteins | sample NGEPerone_FD_76826 | JGI IMG/M metagenome (GOLD analysis project Ga0075524, IMG submission 76826) | Arctic peat soil microbial communities from the Barrow Environmental Observatory site, Barrow, Alaska, USA - NGEE Permafrost154B-one | ecosystem: Environmental > Terrestrial > Soil > Wetlands >...
TCCTCGCCGTGCAGGTGGATGCGCGTGCCCATCGCGTCGAACAGGGGCTTGATCACCCCCGGACCGTGGTCGCGGGCCGCGGCGACGATGACGCGAACCGGACCCCAGGAGCGCTCCATCATGGAGCTGTACTCCGCGGGCAGCTCACGATCGTCGTTGAGGACCGCCAGGCTCATCACCGACCAGGTGACCTCGACGTCGCGCACCTGTTCGACCTCCATCAGCCAACGCGAGGTCAGCCACGCCCACGGGCAGATCGGGTCGAACCACATCTCCACGGAAGTTTTCACAGTCACGTGTGCCATCCTGCCAGCCGATGGCCACCGCCGATGAGCCGGTGAGGGTTCGCCACGGATCATGTGAGGATGTCATGACCCACTGATGTGTCCCCACAGGAGATGACCCCGTGCCCGGCAAGAACCTGACTCACGACGAAGCCCGCCAACGCGCTGACCTGTTGTCACTGGCGACCTACGACGTTGTCCTCGACCTCACGACCGGACCCACCACCTTCCGGACCCGGTCGACCATCTACTTCTCGGCCGCCCAAGAGGGTGCCAGCACCTTCATCGACCTGATCGCGGCGTCTGTCGAGCAGATCTCCCTCAACGGCGAGTCGCTGAACCCGGCCACGCATTTCGACGGTGTTCGGGTCGAGCTCCCGGCGCTGAGGTCTGGCGCCAACAAGCTGACGATCGATGCGACCGGCGTCTACATGAACACCGGCGAGGGCCTGCACCGCTTCGTCGACCCGGTGGACGAAGAGGTCTACCTGTACACGCAGTTCGAGGTCGCCGACTGCCGGCGAATGTTCGCCGTCTTCGAGCAGCCAGACCTCAAGGCCACCTTCGGTTTCACGGTCACCGCCCCCGCGCACTGGCAGGTCGTCTCCAACGAGCCGACACCCGATCCAGTGGTAGCCGGTGATGCCGCTGGTGTTCCCAGCGCGACGTGGACCTTTGCTCCCACCCCGAGAATGTCCTGCTATATCACTGCGCTGATCGCCGGGCCCTACGACGTGGTCCGCGACACGGTCGAGACCCGCAACGGCGCCGTGCCGCTGGGAATCCTGTGCCGCAAGTCGTTGACAGCACACCTGGATGCGGACAACATCTTCGACGTCACCAAGCGCGGATTCACGTTCTACGAGAACGAGTTCGACTGCGCGTACCCATTCACCAAGTACGACCAGATCTTCACCCCCGAATACAACATGGGCGCGATGGAGAACGCCGGCGCGGTGACATACAACGAGATGTATGTCTTCCGGGCCAAAGTCACCGAGGCGATCATCGAGCGCCGGGCGCTGACGGTACTGCACGAGCTGGCGCACATGTGGTTCGGCAACCTCGTCACAATGCAGTGGTGGGACGACCTGTGGCTCAACGAGTCTTTCGCGGAGTGGGCCTCAACGACGTGTCAGGCTGAGGCGACGCGGTGGCACACCGCCTGGACCACCTTCGGCACAGCCGAGAAGTCCTGGGCCTACCAGCAGGACCAGCTGTCCTCAACCCACCCGATCGTCGCCGATATCCGCGATCTCGAGGACGTAGAAGTCAACTTCGACGGCATCACCTACGCCAAGGGCGCCTCCATACTCAAGCAACTCGTGGCCTACGTCGGTCGCGAGCCATTCACGGCCGGAATCCGCAAGTACTTCTCCACGCACGCCTGGGAGAACACGACGCTCTCCGATCTGCTCGATCACCTCGTGCGCGCCTCGGGTCGCGACCTGCACGTGTGGTCACGGCTGTGGCTCGAGACCGCTGGCGTGAACACCCTGCGACTCGAGGTCACGGCCGACGACCAGGACATCATCACGGCTGCGGTCATCACCCAAACCGCGGTGGAGGCGTTCCCCACGCTTCGTCCGCACACCCTGGCGATCGGCAGCTACTGCGTGGTGGGTGACCACATTGAGCGGGTCAACCGGTTGGAACTCGACGTGGCCGGTGAGCGGACCGAGGTGCCGGCACTGGTCGGTCAACACCGGCCGGACCTGCTGCTGGTCAACGACGACGACCTGGCGTACGCCAAGATCCGCCTGGACGAGCGATCGACGGCCACAATCCTCGCCCACCCGCGCGGGTTGACCGATAGCTTGCCCCGCGCTCTGGTGCTGGGCGCGGCGTGGGACATGACCCGCGACGCAGAGATGTCGGCACGCGACTTCTGCGACCTGGTGCTGAACACACTGCCGGGCGAGACGGACTCAACGCTCCTGCGGGTGCTGTTGAACCAGCTGCAGACCGCCGCCAGGCTGTATGTCGCCCCAGCTCACCGCGACGCGACTCTGGCCTCGACAACGGCGCACCTGCGCGAGCTGGCCACATCGGCCGTGCCGGGCAGCGACGCGCAGCTCCAGCTGGTCAGCGCCTTCGCCGGCTACGCCCGCCGCGATGAAGATGCGGTCTGGGTCCGCGGACTGCTGGAGGGGACCGCCGTGCTGGACGGTCTGGCGATCGACACCGAGATGCGCTGGACCCTGCTCACCAGCCTGGCCACCGCCGGCCATGCAGCCGAGAGCGAGATAGAGCACGAGCGTCAGCAGGACAACACCGCGATGGGTCGCGAGCGCGCCGCCCGGGCACTGGCGAGCATCCCCACGGCCGAGGCCAAGGCCAAGGCCTGGCACAAGGTCATCGAGGAGGAGGGCCTGCCCAACCAGACGGTCGAGGCCATCGCTCAGGGGTTCGTCAAGGTGCACGACACCGCGTTGCTCTCGCCCTACGTCGAGAAGTACCACGCGATGTTGACGACGCTGTGGGCCGCACGCACCCACGCGATCGCCGAGTCAGTGGTCGTGGGCTTCTATCCGCTTGCCCTGGCCAACAGTGAGCGGGCTCTGTCCAACATTGAGCTGGCTGACGCATCCCAGGGCTGGCTCGACGCGAATCCTGACGCGACCGCGGCGCTGCGACGTGTCGTGTCGGAGAACCGCGACGGGGTGACGCGGGCTCTGGCAGCTCAGCAGCGAGACGGAGCCTGACGGCACACGGCACCACGGCGACGGATCGTGAGGGTTAAGGCCCCACGATCCGTCACCTCAGCTCAGCAGCTGTGAGCAGTGGCGGTCAGCGCTGGGCGACACAGCGGGCGAGGCGGCGGGCCCAGCGTGAGGTCATCAGATCCTCCAGCAGCACCGGCTTGCCGTCCGCTCCGGCCAACGGCAACCGCCAGTTGGGATATTCCTCATCGGTACCCGGCTGGTTCATCGCCCGATGATCACCGGTCAGGTCCGGAACGGCAACTCCGAGCAGCTTGGCCGGCGTCCACGACAGGAACCGGTGCAGAGCCTCGACCACATCCGCCCCAGAGGCGCCCGGCCGCAACAGGCCCCGCTGGACCAGCATGTCAAGGACCTCGCGCTGAGCCGCCTCGTCGAGCGTGCGCTCCTGTTCGACGGGACGGGTAAGCAGGCCAAGGTCATGACGCAGGACGATGTGCTCACCGGCCAGATAGCCGGCGGTCGGCGGCAGGTCATGGGTGGTCACGGTCGCCAAACACAGCTCGCGATAAGCCTCGGCAGGCAGCGGTCTGCCCTCGGCGTCCTTCTCGAACCACAGGATCGACGTGCCGAGGATGCCACGCTCACGCAAGTAGTCACGGACCCATGGCTCAACCACGCCGAGATCCTCACCGACCACCAGCGCGCCCGCCCGATGGGCCTCCAGCGCCAGGATGCCGATCAGGGCCTCGTGATCATAACGGACGTAGGTGCCCTCACTGGCTGACAGGCCCTCCGGGACCCACCACAGCCGGAAGAGGCCAATGACATGGTCGATCCTGATGCCACCGGCATGGCGCAGGACGGTGCGCAACATGTCCCGGTATGGCACATAGCCGAGCTCCGCGAGCCGGTCCGGCCGCCACGGTGGCTGGCTCCAGTCCTGGCCGAGCTGGTTGTACTGGTCCGGCGGGGCACCAACCGTGACCCGGCGCGCAAGGGCATCGGCAAGCCCCCAGGCGTCGGCGCCTTCGGGATGGACGCCCACCGCGAGGTCATGAATGACCCCGATCGACATCCCGGCTTCCTTGGCCTGCCGCTGAACGGTCGCGAGCTGCTCATCGACGATCCACTGCAGCCAGCGATAGAACTCCACCTCATCGCCGATCTCGTCGCGCAACGCCTCGACGGCCGGGCTGCGTGGATCCTGCAGGTCGGCGGGCCAGTCACCCCATGGCAGCCCGTGCTCCTCGGCCAGCGCACACCACGTGGCGAAGTCGAGCAGGCCCTGACCTTCCCGGTCGCAGAATGCGGTGAAGGCCCGCTCGCGACGCGATGACCGCGGCTGGCTAAACACGGTGCGCAACGCCGCGACCTTGGCCGACCAGACAGCGTCACGGTCGATCGTGTCGGCCTCGTTCAGCGTCCGCGCATCATCCGCGTGCCACTCCAGCAGCTGCCGTTCTGCCGAGGACATGTAGCCCATCTCCGGGATGTCCTCGACCCGGATGTAGATCGGGTTGACGAAGCGCCGCGACGTGGGCAGATATGGCGAGGGCTCCATCGGAGCCACCGGCTCGGCCGCATGCAGCGGGTTCACCAGGACGAAGTCGGCGCTCAGGTCGGCCGCGGCCCAAGCCATCATGTCGGCGAGGTCAGCGAGGTCCCCAAGACCCCAGGACTGACGGGACCGGACGGAATACAGCTGGCTCAGCAACCCCCAGGCACGTTGTTGCCGCAGCGCGGGTGGCAGGACCATGACCGCGGGTGAGACGACGAGCGGAGACGAGAAGCTGTCCTCACCGATCCGAGCATTGACGGTGTGCCAGCCCAGCGGTAGATCGCCGGGAGCCTCAAAGGTCGCCTCCCCGATCAGCTGGTCGTCGATGGTCCGGGGACGGATGTAGTTGTCGACCTGGCGGAGCTCGCGGCGCGTTCCATCCTCGAGAACCGTCCACACCCGGACCTCCTCGCCGTCGGACAGATGCACGGGCACCCACCTGCTCGAGCCTTGGCGGCATACGACAATCGAGGGCAGAGTCCGACGCCAGGCTCGGTCTGCAACACCGGCAAGGGATCTCGCGACGGCGCCGTCGTCGGACGTGTCGACGCCGAGAGCCTGTAGGACCGCCGAGATCGTCTGCGCGCTCACGATGACCTGGTTGCCCTGCCAGTCCCAGTACTCGGTGGCGACCCCGGACGCGCGGGCAAGCTCGGTGAGTGCGGGCGAAGGTTCGGAACTCGGCACGTCATCTCTTTCGGAAGGCAGCGTTCGGTACCCTGCGAGTGTTTCACGTGTGGCGGTGCATGGCATGCGCCCCACCATTGGCGAAGATGGCTGATATGGCGTTTTCTCCCCTCACCGCTGGCCCGCACCCCGTGCTGTCAGTGCCTTTACTGCCGCCGCAGCCCTCGCGGGGCACTCTGGAAGAACTGAGCAACAACGCGGTGGCGCAGTGGTGATGGCTGATCGGTCCTTTCCTGACGATCATCAGCGTTCTGGTGGGGGCAGTGGTGCTTCGCTGGGTGCTGCACCGCGCCATCGACCGGGTCGCCGACGGCGCTTTGACCCGAGCGGCAGCCCACGCGAGCCAGACTCGGCGCCGGGCGTCCCGCGTCCTGTCCCAGGCCACCGGTCTGGACGAGGCGCGAAGGACCCAATGCGCCGCAACCATGGGCTCAATCCTGAAGAGCACGTCGACCTTCGTCATCTTCGCGATTGCGCTGCTGACGATCATGGCGACCCTCAGCCTGTCACTGGGACCGCTCCTGGCATCGGCTGGTGTGGGTGGGATCGCGCTCGCGTTTGGCGCACAGACTCTGGTCAAGGACGTCCTGTCCGGCATCTTCATGATCCTCAAGGACCAGTACGGCGTGGGCGATGTCATCGACACGGGCGAGGCGATCGGCACCGTTGAGGAGGTCACACTGCGCGTCACAAGAGTGCGAGACGCCAGCGAAGTCGTCTGGTACATCCGCGACGGCGAGATCGTCAAGATCGGCAACCGGTCCTTGGGATGGTCGACCGAGGTCGTGGACATCCAGGTCAGCTGCACCGAGAGCCTGGACACCGTTCTGCCGCTGGTCCGCGAGGTCGCCCATGAGCTGGATCACGCGCCGGAGTGGACAACACACCTGCTCGAAGAACCCGTGGTCGCCGGAGCCGAGTCGATGCTGGGCGCAGTGATCACCATCCGGGTCATCGCCAAGTGCGCGCCGAACGAGAACTTCCCGATCTCCCGGCAGGTCCGCGAGCGGGTCAAGGCCGCTCTCGACGCGGCTGGGATCCGTGCTCCACAGGCTGGGCCACCCCATAGCGGTGAGCAGGGTGGCTCACCTCCGCACCTGAGCCTGAGAGACTGGTGCGGTGACCATAGAGAGCTTCTACGACCAGGTGGGAGGACACCAGACGTTCCGCGAGCTCACCCGGCAGTTCTACTCGGGCGTAGCCGGCGACCCAGAGCTCCGAGCGCTCTACCCACAGGACCTCGGTCCGGCCGAGATGCGGTTCCGGATGTTTCTTGAGCAATACTGGGGAGGTCCTTCGACGTACTCCCAGGACCGGGGACACCCGCGGTTGCGGATGCGACACGCCCCGTTCAAGGTCACCATCGCCCAGCGCGACCGGTGGCTCAAGCACATCATGGCCGCGGTCGACTCCCTTGACCTCGCCCCAGAGAACGACCTCATCCTGCGCGACTATTTCGACCAGGCGGCACAGTCCCTGGTCAACTCCCTGGAGGACTGACATCTCTACTACTACCTATGTCGACGCTGATCTACCCGTCGCGGGTCTCTCAACCTCGCTGGTTCACGCTCGCCCCGCCACGAACCCTGTTTGGTGGCGCCACGCCGTGATCTACCAGATCTACCCACGCTCGTGGGCTGACGGAAACGGGGATGGGATCGGGGACCTGCCGGGCATCACAGCGCGCCTCCCGTATCTGCGCGACCTCGGCGTGGACGCCCTCTGGCTCTCACCGTTCTACGTCTCACCCCATGCTGACGCCGGCTATGACGTCGCCGACTACCGCGCCATCGACCCGATCTTCGGAACGCTGGCCGACGCCGACACTCTGCTGGCCACCGCCCACGACCTCGGGCTGAGGGTCATCGTGGACCTCGTGCCGAACCACTCCTCCGACGAGCACCCATGGTTCCGGGCTGCCTTGGCCGCCGGACCGGGCAGCCCCGAGCGGGACCGCTACGTGTTCCGGGACGGCCGTGGCCCACACGGCGACCTGCCACCGAACAACTGGCTGTGCGTCTTCGGTGGCCCGGCCTGGACCCGGGTCAAGACCGCCGACGGCACCGATGGCCAGTGGTACCTCCACCTGTTCGCAGCCAAGCAGCCCGACTTCAACTGGGAGAACCCGCAGGTCCGCACCGAGTTCGAGGACGTGCTGAGGTTCTGGCTCGACCGGGGCGTCGACGGCTTCCGGGTCGACGTCGCCAACGCCCTGATCAAGGCGGCGGGGTTGCCCGACTGGGAAGAGCCGCTGCACCTTTTGGGCGACGCCGACGGCGTCCCGCACGACCACCATGGCAAGCGGCCACCGATGTGGGACCAGGACGGCGTACACGAGATCTACCGGGTGTGGCGCCAGATCCTCAACTCCTACAACCCGATCGACGCGGCCGGCTACTCGGGCGAGGGAGACCGTATCCTCTGCGCCGAGGCGTGGGTCGACTCGCCGGAGAGTCTCGCCCGATATGTGCGTGATGACGAGATGCACCAGGCGTTCAACTTCGAGTTCCTGCAGACGCAGTGGCGGGCCGGCGACCTGCGCGAGGCCGTGACCAAGTCACTGACTGCAGCGGACTCGGTGGGTGCCCCCACCACCTGGGTGTTGTCCAACCACGACGTGGTGCGCCACGCCTCCCGGCTCGGACTCCCCGTGGGAACCAGGCGCCCCAACGGGATTGGTGTCGGAGACCCGCAGCCGGACGCGGCCCTCGGCCTGCGTCGAGCGCGGGCGGCCACCGCGCTGATGCTTGCGCTGCCCGGCTCGTCCTACATCTACCAGGGCGAGGAGCTGGGACTGCCCGACTCCACCGACATGCCCGACGACGTCCGCCAGGACCCGACGTGGTCACGCAGCGGTCACACCGAACGCGGCAGGGATGGCTGCCGGGTGCCGATGCCGTGGGAAGGCGACCGGCCGTCCTACGGCTTCGGCCCCTCCGGCCGGACCTGGCTGCCGCAGCCGGCGTCCTACGCGGCTCTGGCCGTCGACCGCCAGGCGGGCGCCCCGGGCACAACCCTCGAGCTGTACCGCGCGCTGCTGGCCTCCCGTCGCGAGCATGGGCTCGGCGCCGGTTCGCTGAGCTGGTTGGGGGACTATCCCGAGGAGGTCGTGGCTTTCGTCAACGAGCCGGCCGCCGGCGAACGCGTCCTGGTCATCACCAACCTCGGCGCGGAGCCGGTGGCCGCGCCCGCAGGCGCCCAGATTCTGGTGTCCAGTGGCCCACTGACCCCGCAGGGACTGGTGCCCACCGACACCACCGTCTGGCTGAGCGCGTAGCCCGGCAGGCGTTGACCCCGTGACGACCGCTATCCGCCCGCAGCAGCAACAACTACCTGGTGGGCCCATGGGGTCGGCCTACCGACTGCTGACCGTCGCACTGCTGGCGCTGGTGACCATCATCGCGTTCGAGAACATGGCCATCTCGACCGCGATGCCGGCGGTGGCCAGAGACCTGGACGCGGTTCGGTCGTACGGGCTCGCGTTCTCGTTCATGAGCACCGCCATGCTGCTTGGCATCGTTCTGGCCGGTGTGTGGGCGGACCTGCGCGGACCGCTCCCCTCGCTGTTCGCCGGCCAGCTGCTGATGGCATCTGGCTCGGCGATGGCGGGGCTGGCCCCGACGTTCATGGTGCTCCTGGCCGGGCGGCTGGTGGCCGGCCTCGGCGCCGGGCTCATCGTGGTCGCGCTCTACGTCGTGATCGGCCGTGCCTATCCCGATGCCCTGCGTCCCAAGGTCTTCAGCTGGGTCTCCGCCGCCTGGGTGCTCCCCTCGCTGATCGGCCCGCCGGTTGCCGGCTGGCTGACCTCGGCCTTGTCCTGGCGCTGGGTCTTCCTGATCGTCATCGCGCCCATCGCCGTGACCTTGGCCGTGGTGAGCACCCAACGCGATCGGATCAACGCAGGATCCACCACCGACAAGCGCGTTCCGGCTGACCGCGGGGTGCCATCCGACCATGCAACGGCAGGTCGGCCTGCTGACCACCGCCGGCTGGCGCTGCTCGGTCTCGGCGTCGCCATCTCCGCCGGTGCCATGCAGTGGGGCTCCACCCAGCTCGCGACCGCACAGGCGCTTCCGGTCGCAATGGGAGTGCTGGGGCTGGCCGGTATCGCGGCAACCGCTCCGCGGCTGGTCCCGGGCGGCACGCTGCGCATGTCCCGTGGGCTGCCATCGGTCATGATGAGCCGGTTCCTGCTGACCGCCTCCTTCAACGGCGCCCTGACATTCATCCCGCTCATGCTCGTCAACGAACGCCATCTGAGCCTCACGACCGCCGGCATCATGCTCACCGTGGGCGCGCTCGGCTGGTCGTTCGGCTCCTTCGTGCAGGGCAACCACGCACTGCACAACCGCCGGTCCGAGATCGTGGTCGCAGGCGGCGCGTCGCTGACCGTCGGCATCCTCCTGCTTGCCGCGATAGCCGCGTTCGGCTGGCCCTACTACCTGGTGGGACTGGCCACTGCCCTGTCCGGCCTCGGCATGGGGCTGGCCATGTCATCGATCTCGGTGCTCTCACTGGCGCTGTCACCGGTCAGCGACCACGGCCGCACATCATCGTCACTTCAGGTGTCCGATGTGCTCGGCAGCGTCATGGGGATCTCGGCGGCCGGCGCGGTGTTCGCCGCGATGCACAATCCCATGGGCTCGGACATCCACGTCTTCGAGCTGATCTGGCTGTCCCTGGCGGCCGTCGCCGCCCTCGCGATCGTCAGCGGTCAACGCACCAGGGCGTGACCCTTCACCTGGGCCGCTCGCGCCAGCGGAAGGACACCGGATCACCGCAGACACCCTCGAGCACCGCCCGCTCGTCCGAGCGGAGCCGGCGAGGGCTCGCCGTCACAAAGTCATAGGCGACCACCGTGGTCTCGGCCCGCGCATACAACGTCGTGCCCACCTCGGCGGGATCGCACACCTCATAGGCGAGATTGAAGCTGGAACCCGAGATCTTGGTCGCCCACATGTCCACGCTGATCGGCGCGTGCCGGAAGTCCAGCGGTGCCAGGTACTCGATCTCGTGACGGGCGACCACCACGCCTTCATTGAGCAGGGTGCGATCCTGACCGAACCACTCCTGGAAGCCGATCACTCGAGCATCCTCGAGTAGGCGCAGGAACTGGACGTTGTTCACATGCCCATAGGCGTCCATGTCGGACCATCGAAGCGGGACGTCGACACGGTAGGGGCGCTGACTCATGGCGCCATCATCGCAGCCCTACGGATATGGTCCTTTGGGTGACCACCCCGCAGAACGACGCCATCCTCGGCCCCCTTGAGGATTTGCTCGATGTCCTCGACCTCAAGCCTGCCGGCTCCGCCCACATCACGATCGGGGCGCCCGTCGGCGGCGCGTCGACGGAGTCCGTGCTCGGCCAGTTCGAAGCAGATGTCTTCATCGGGCGCAGCCAGCCGATGCCACACGGCCGGGTGTTCGGCGGGCAGGTCCTCGCGCAGTCCGTCATCGCCGCCGGACGGACCGTCAACGACCTCGAAGGCCCCCCGCGCCGGATCCACTCGCTGCACTGCTACTTCCTGCGCCCCGGCGACCCCGACCACCGGATCCGCTTCGCCGTCGAGCGGCTGCGCGACGGGCACTCGTTCTCGGTTCGTCGAGTCCAGGCGATCCAGAACGGCAAGGCGATCATGTCGATGATCACCTCGTTCCAAACTGACGCCGTCGGGCTGGACCACCAGGACCATATGCCCGCCGCACCTGACCCCGAGCGCATGGAGACCCTGGCCGAGGTATTCGCCGGGTTGGACAACCCGCAGGCCAACTTCTGGTCGAAGGACAAAGCCATCGACCTGCGCCACGTCGAGGGAGCCATCTACCTGCGCCCGGGGCGACAGCTCGCATCACGGCAGAGCGTCTGGCTCAAGGCCATCGGCCAGATGCCCGCCGATCCACTGGTTAATGCCGCGGTGCTGGCCTACTGCTCTGACTACTCGCTTCTCGAGCCGGTGCTTCGCAAGCACGGCCTCGCCTGGTCCGACAGCCGGCTTCGCGTCGCCAGTCTCGACCACGCGATGTGGTTCCACCGGCCCGGACGGGCTGATGACTGGATCCTGTACACCCAGTCCTCGCCGTCGGCATCGAGCGGACGCGGGCTGGCAGCAGCACGAATGTTCAACACGGACGGCATCCTGCTCGCCACTGTCGCACAGGAAGGCATGATGCGCCTCAAGGAGTCGTGACCGGCGCCACAGTCGGCCGGGCTTTCGCGCTAAGCGATCGCTTAGTAGGCTCACGCCATGTCTGACGGACTCGACCTCGACGCGCTGACGGGCTATCTCGCGCCGTTCAGCAGTGCTGTCGACGGCGCCATGGAAGGATCCAACGAAGGCACCACCTCGGGCCCCGGGCGCGCTTTGCGCGCCGAGCTCATCCAGGGCGGCAAGTCCAACCTGACCTATCGACTCTCTGACGGCTCGCACGACTGGGTGCTACGCCGGCCGCCGCTCGGGCATGTCCTGGCAACCGCTCACGACATGGCCCGCGAGTATCGCGTGATGTCAGCCCTCGCACCGACCCCCGTGCCCGTCCCGGCGATGGTGACCCTGTGCGAGGACCCGGGCGTGATCGGGGCGCCGTTCTATGTCATGGAGTATGTCGAGGGCTCGATCCTGCGACGCACCAAGGACACCGACAGGCTGGATGACCGCCAGCGAACGGCCTTGGCACATCGGCTGATTGACACCCTGGCCGACCTGCACGAGGTTGACCCGGCCGACGTGGGACTGGGCGATTTCGGCCACCCCGACGGGTTCCTCGAGCGACAGGTGCGTCGCTGGACCCAGCAGCTGCAGCGGTCCCGATCCCGCGACATACCAGGCTTTGACGACCTTGCAGATGGGTTGGCAACGGGTGTTCCAGCCAGCCAACGGGCCAGCGTGGTGCACGGTGACTACCGTCTCGACAACGTCCTGGTGGGGCCCAATCAAGAGATCCGGGCCGTGCTGGACTGGGAGATGGCCACCCTCGGCGACCCCCTGTGTGACCTGGGCCTGCTGCCGGTCTATGCCGTTCCGGCGCCCGGAGTCGCCGGCATCGTGTCGGACGGCATGGGCCCACACAACGGCTTCCCGTCGATCGAGTCGCTGATCGACAGGTATGCCGATCGCTCAGGTCTGGATGTCAGTCACCTGTCCTGGTACACGGCTCTCGGCTACTACAAGCTCGCGGTCATCTGTGAAGGCATCCACCACCGGTACGCCACCGGTAAGACCGTGGGCCCCGGCTTCGACCAGATCGGGAACATCGTCGAGCCGCTCGTCTCTGCCGGCCGTCACGTCCTTACCCAGTCCCGTTGATGAGCAAGTCCTTTGATATCGATGCAATTAACCAGTCCTTGGAGGCAGACGTGAGCACCACCACCCAACGTACGGCGATCGTCACCGGCGCCGCACGCGGCATCGGAGCCGCAACCGCAATCCGCCTGGCTAACGACGGGCACGCCGTCGCCGTTCTGGACCTCGACGAGGAATCGTGCGCCGAGACAGTGTCGGCGATCACCTCGGCCGGCGGCCGTGCCATCGCAGTGGCAGTCGACGTCAGCTCACCCGAAGGGGTCGATGCTGCTGTGGCAGAGGTCACCGTCAGGCTCGGCGCCCCGACCATCCTGGTCAACAATGCCGGCATCATCCGCGACAACCTGATCTTCAAGATGCCGCTGGAGGACTGGGATGCTGTCATGAACGTCCACCTGCGGGGAGCGTTCCTGATGACCAAGGCAGTCCAGGTGCACATGACTGCGGCGAACTACGGTCGGATCGTCAACCTGTCCTCCACCTCCGCGCAGGGCAACCGCGGTCAGGTCAACTATTCTGCCGCCAAGGCTGGGGTGCAGGGTTTCACCAAGACCCTTGCGATCGAACTCGGCCCCTTCGGTGTGACGGCCAACGCCGTGGCTCCCGGCTTCATCGCCACCGCCATGACCAAGGCGACCGCCGAGCGGATGAACATCTCGTTCGAGGACTTCCTGGCAGGCGCCGCGTCACAGATCCCGGTCGGCCGGGTAGGCCAGCCCGAGGACGTCGCCGCCGCGATCTCGTTCCTGGCCAGTGAAGAGGCCGGGTACGTCTCGGGTCAGATCATCTACGTCGCCGGCGGTCCTAGGGACTGAGCGGCCCGGCTTCCTCAGCTGACCGCAGCGAAGTCCATTGCGACGGCAGAGACCTGTTCTGCCGCCGCATCCCCCTCAACCAGCGATCAGGGTCAGCCGCGCGACCCGCATACATGACCCCGACCTCGCGGTGGGGCAGGACCAGGAACTGCTCGGCCTCGA
>Ga0075524_10000210_pt1 | contig 13415 bp, 8 predicted proteins | sample NGEPerone_FD_76826 | JGI IMG/M metagenome (GOLD analysis project Ga0075524, IMG submission 76826) | Arctic peat soil microbial communities from the Barrow Environmental Observatory site, Barrow, Alaska, USA - NGEE Permafrost154B-one | ecosystem: Environmental > Terrestrial > Soil > Wetlands >...
GCGGCGGCGAGGTCGTCGGTTTGCGCCGCCGCCTCGAGCTCGCGGTCGATAGCCGTCACCCGGCCTTTGATCCAGTCGAGCTGGGCGTCGAGTGCCCGTCCGGCGGTTTGGTCGATCCCCGGGCTGCCTTTGATCTTGTTGGGAAGCCCGGCGACGAGCTCGAGCCACGGCGCATAGCGGCCGAGGGCGGGATCGATCGCCGTCAGAGCGCCGAGGTCGGCGGCTGGGCCGGCCGTGAGGATACCCAGGTCCTTCTTGCGCAATTCCAGGGCGATGGATGCCCGAAGATACTTTTCCGCGACGCCAGGGCTTTTGGCAGTCGTTTCGAGGGCCTCCCCGTAGATCTTGCGGGCATCCCGCAGGGCCGTGTAGTGACCCGCCTCATAAAGAGCGTCGGCTTCAGCCAGCCGCGCCGTCCAATCGACTGGACGCGGGCCCGCCGCGACGGGCGCCCTCCTCGCCGACGCGCAGGAGACGGCGAGCGACAGGATGCAGAAGAAGATGGCCGCCGTTCCTCTTCGGGTCAAGATCTCGCCTCCCCCGGCCCCCGGTCTTCCCTCGCTTGAGATTACGCCCCGGCCCGCGGGCTCGTTTAGCCCGGGACCGCATGTCAAATTCACTGGCCGCATTGTAATCCCTTTTATAGCCGCGGAGAAGTCTTGGCGCGCCGCAGGCCGCGGGGGCTCCCGTCCGCCTGGGAGCCAGGGCACGTTCTGTGCGATAATACGTGACCGTTGGCCGGAAAAAAGGACCTCCAATCTCGTGGCCAAGATCATTCGGACGCGAGTCTGAGTCGTCATCAACCTTTCGGGCCGATGCAGAGTACTTAATACGACGAGGAGATCTCGAGGAGGCCCGATGATATCGCACCGCCCGTTCGCTTTCTTCCTGACCGCGTTCTCTCTCTCAGCCGTCCTGGCCGCTCCCGCTCCCGCGGCCGCGGCCCAGGCCCCGGCCAAGCCGGACAGCCTCTCGTCCCCGCGATTCGATGTGCTCATGGCCTCCGTCCCGATCAAGGTCGACGGCGTTCTCGACGAAGAGTGCTGGGCCGCTGCCCCGGCGATCCCGCTGCCCTTCGAATGGCAGCCGGGGGACAATATCCCTTCCCCCGTCAAGACGGAATGCCTCGTGACCTACGATCTCCGCAACCTCTATATCGCCTTCCGGTGCTTCGATCCCGAGCCGAAGAAGATCCGCGGCCACCTCATGGACCGCGACGACACCGACACGCTCATCCTCGACGACCATGTCAGCTTCATGATCGATTCCTTCAACGATGAGCGCCGGGCCTTCCAGTTCCGGGTCAATCCCATGGGGGTCCAAGCCGACGCCAACTTCAGCGAGTCCGAAGGCTACGAGGATTTCTCCTGGGATGCCATCTGGAACGCGGCCGCCAAGATCACCGACTGGGGCTGGGCGGTCGAGGTGGCCATCCCTCTCAGCCAGCTCCGGTTCCACGCCTCGGAAGGCCCCCAGACCTGGGGCTTCTCGGCCGAGCGATCCTGGCCCCGAGACACCCGGCACCGCATGACGTCTCACCCGCGCTCCCGGAACGTCAATTGCATCCTCTGCCAGTTCAACAAGCTGACGGGTTTCGAAGGCATCACGCCCGGCCGGAACATCGAGATCGATCCGACTTTCACAGCCAGCCGGACCGACGCTATGGACATGGCCGGATTCCCGGACGGCCCCCTCGCGAGAGGCAAGATCGACGCCCAGCCCGGCGTGACAGCCAAGTGGGGCATCACGCCGAACCTCATTCTCAACGCCGCGGCCAACCCCGATTTCTCCCAAGTCGAGGCCGACGTCGCCCAGCTCCAGATCAACCGCCGCTTCGCCCTGTATTACCCCGAGAAACGGCCCTTCTTCCTCGAAGGCGCCGATCTCTTCCTGACCCCCGTCCAGGCCGTTTTCACCCGGACCGTGGCCGATCCGCTCTGGGGAACCAAGCTGACCGGAAAGACCGGCCGGACGGCCATGGGCTTCTTTGCCGACCAGGACGAGATCACCAACCTCGTCTTCCCCGCGAACCAAGGTTCGGCGCAGGCCTCGCTCGGCCAGGACGCCTATGGCGGCGTTTTCCGCCTGCGCCAGGACGTGGGCAAGATGTCGACGCTCGGCGTTCTCTACACCGGCCGCGCCGGCAACGGCTACTACAACCACCTCGCCGGCACGGACGGCTTCCTCCGCCTCGACCGCAAGAACTCCATCACCTTCCAGCTCCTCCACTCGGAGACCGATTATCCCGAGGCCGTCGCCCTGTCGTACGGCCAAAAGGAAGGGCGCTTCGGGGGCAACGCCGTCAACATTCAATTCGAGCATGCCTCGAGGAGTTGGATCGTCGGCGCGAGCTACGAGGACCTGTCCCCGGGCTTCCGGGCCGACTCCGGATTCGTGCCCCGCGTCGACACGCGCGATATCTCGGCCTTTCTCTTCCGCCAGATCTGGGGGAAACAGAAGAGCTGGTTCAACTATATCCGCCTCGGCGCGGCGGGCGAGTTCATCTATAACCATGCCGGGACGCTGACCGACCGCGGCCTGACGGTGGGCCTGCTCATCCAAGGCGATCTCGAGACCCAGCTCAATATCCACGGCATATTCTCGAGGACTTTCTACAACGGGCTGTATTTCGACACCTCTTACGGCCTGGCCGGCTTCCGTATCAGGCCCTTCAGCGGTTCGGAGATCGGCTTCCAGGGTCAGGCGGGTCAGGGCATCGACTACGCCGGCTCACGCCGGGCCAACGTCCTCTCGCTCGGGCCCTACGGATCATACAGCCTGCTCCGGCATCTCAACATGGTCCTCAGTCACGCCTACGAGCGGCTCTTCCTCGGCGGCGACACGATCTACACGGCCAACCTGAGCCAGGCCAAGCTCGTCTGGAACTTCAGCGTCAGGTCCTTCGTCCGGGCCATCGTCCAGTACCAGGACCTCGAACAGAACCCGGCCATGTACGCCTTTGCGGTCGATACCAAGACCCGGAACGTCTTCACCCAGTTCCTGTTCTCTTACAAGCTCAACCCGCGGACGGTCCTCTTCCTGGGCTACTCGGACAATGCGATGGGCGGCGTCTTCGACAGCTCGTTCGGACCGGGCCGAATCGGCATCACCCGGACGGACCGGACGTTTTTCATGAAGATCGGCTACGCCTGGCAGATCTGAACGGCGATGTCCGTCAGGCGAGAACGCGCCTGGCTTCCCTGACCCTGGACCGGACAGCGACGCCGTAGGGGCAGGCCTTCTCGCAGGCCCCGCAATCGCGGCAGGCCGAGGCCCCCTCCCCCCGGACGACGGATGCGTAAACCTCCCGTGCCCGGACGGACTTGCCGAAGCTCTCGAGATAGGCGAGCGCCCGTAAGATGCCCGGCTGATCGACGCCGGCCGGGCAGGCCCGTCGACAGTCGGCGCAGCCGTGGCAATAATCGACTCCGCTCTCCCGGACATAGCCCACGAGGGTCTGCCTCTCGGCCGCGGCCAGCTTCGACCCGGCCGCTCCCAGGTCCTCCTCCATCTGACGACGGTTGAGGATCTCGGTCACGGCCGATGTGACGCGCGTGTCGTCGAGGACCCATTTCAGCATGGCCTGATAGAGAGAGACCGAGCCGGTCCGGTAGCTTTCGGGGTCCTGGCGCCGGCCGCCGACCTTGAGCGTCTTCATGGCGACGATACCCACGCCCTTCGAATGGGCCAGCTCGATCAGGGCCCGGATGCCGCTCGTCCCGAGGTAGTCCGGGTAGGTTTCGACCTTTTGGGCGGGCTCCTGGATATCGAAGACGTTATAGCCGACCTGGACCATGTCGTAGAGGCCGCAGTCGACCGCCTTCCGGACGACCTCGTCCTGGTTGGCGTGGCAGGACAGGCCCCGGAAACGGAAAGCCCCTTCCTGCTTGAGCCGCTCGAAGGCCTCGAGGACGCGCTCGTCGACGACGACGGCGGCGGTCTCCGCGCCGTGGATCATCAAGACGTCGATGGCCTCGACGTCGAGCCGCTTGAGGCTGCCATGCGCCGAGGCCATGATGGAGGCCGCTGTGTCGCGCGGCGTGACGTGGAATTTCGTGGCGACATGGACCTTGTCCCGCCCGGCGTCCTTGATCAGGCGGCCGATCTGCCTCTCCGCGTTGCCGTTGTCGTAATTGTGGGAGGTGTCGATGTAGTTGACGCCGCGATCGACGATGGCCCTGAGGAGGTCTGGATCGGGCAGGGGACTGCTGCCGAGCGAGATCTCGGACACGAGAAGGCCGGTCCGGCCGAGACGGCGATAAGCCATGGCGGCCTTATCTGGACTTCCCGAGGCCGTTTGCCCCCGCGCCGGCCATCCGGCGAGCGATGACCCGACCGCGAACGCCCCCCCGGCCATCGTCTTGATGAATGTCCGCCGGTCGTGCGGCGTTCGGCTCATCGGTGTCCCTCCGGACGCCTCCAATCTAGCGCAGCCCCGGCCGGGCGTCAAGGCCGTCCGGAAACCCGTTCAGGGAACAAAACCCCGCCGCCCTGCGTCTCATGGAATATGGACACGACCCGTCCTCCTCTGGTACATTACCGTCAAGTGGCCCTGAAAGGAGCCCGATCATGAAAAAGTCCCTCAAGATCACCCTCATCGCTCTGGCCGCCCTCTGCGTCCTGGCTGGAACCGCATCCCCCCAGGCCCCGAAGAAGGCCGACATCGTCGGTACCTGGGTTGGCACGGCCGTCGTCGGCGACGGCTCTAAGATCGATATCACCGCCGTCATCGAAAAGGCCGCGACCGGATACTCCGGCAAGCTCGGCGACGCGAGCGGCCAGGTCCCGGAGTCGCAGCTGAAGGAGATCGTCTTCAAGGACAACAAGCTCTCCTTCGATTTCGACTTTGCCCAAGGGTCGGAGACCGTCCTGATCAAGATCGAGCTGACTCTCGAGGCCGAGACCCTCAAGGGCTTCTGGTTCGACCCCGACGGGAATTCGGGCGAGATCGAGCTCGCGCTGAAGAAGTGATCCCGCCGCCGGAGGCCGGATCTCCGGCCGGCCGGCGGGGGGCTTGGATTGGGCCCCCCGCCCGTGATATATATCTCCCCGAGGAAAGACCGTGAGCGGCACTGTCTACGACGAGATCAAGGCGCGCGGCTTCATCGCGCAGGTTTCCGACGAGGCTGCCGTCCGCAAGATGCTCGACGCGGAGAAGGTCACCTTCTACGTCGGTTTCGACAGCACGGCCACCAGCCTCCATGCCGGCAGCCTCGTCCCGATCATGGCCATGGTCCACCTCCGGCGGGCCGGCCACCGGGCCATCGCCGTCGTCGGCAGCGGAACGACCATGGTCGGCGACCCCAGCGGAAAGACCGAGATGCGCCAGATGCTCGAGGAAACGACCATCCGCGCCCAGGGTCAGGCCATCCTCATCCAGCTCGCCCGCTATCTCCATTTCGACGGGGCGGACGCCATCGCCGTGGACAACGCCGATTGGCTCCTGCCGCTCCATTACATTCACTTCCTGCGGGACATCGGCCGCCACTTCAGCGTCAACAGGATGCTGGCCGCCGAGGCCTACAAGCTGCGCCTGGAGAAGGGCCTGACGTTCATCGAGTTCAACTATCAGCTCCTCCAGGCCTATGACTTCCTGACCCTTTACCGGAAATACCACTGCACGCTGCAGATGGGCGGGGACGACCAGTGGGGGAACATCCTGGCCGGGATCGACCTCATCCGCCGCGTCGAGGGCGAAACGGCCCAGGCCTTGACCTTTCCGCTTCTGACCACGGCCACGGGCGCCAAGATGGGCAAGACGGCCCAGGGCGCGGTCTGGCTCGACGCCGCGCAGTTCAGCCCCTACGATTTCTACCAGTACTGGGTCAACTGCGACGACCGGGACGTGGGACGCTTTCTCAGGATATTCACCCTGATCCCCCTCGACGAGATCCGCCGGCTCGAAGCGTTCAAGGACAGCGGCATCAACGAGGCCAAGCGCATCCTGGCCTTCGAGGCGACCAAGATCACTCACGGGGAGCTCGAGGCCGAGAAGGCCCGGCAGGCCGCGGCGGCGGCGTTCGGCGGGAAGACGGCCGGCGGCTCCATCGGAGCCGGCCCCGGGAGCGAAAGCGGGGGGGACATCCATGCCCTCCCGACGACGGCCGTGCCCCGGTCGAGGCTCGAGGCGGGCATCGCGCCGGCCGGGCTCTTTACCGAGGTCGGCCTGACGCCGTCGCGACGCGAGGCCAAGCGCATGATCGAGCAGGGCGGCCTCTACGTCAATGACGAGCGCATCGACTCCGTCGAGCGCCTCCTGACGGTCAAGGACCTGGGGCCGGACGGGGGCATGCTCCTCAAGGCCGGCAAGAAAAAGGTCCACCGCATCGTCCCCTCGGGCTGATCCTGCCGGCCCTCCGGCCGTTTGCGCCGGAGGCCGAATTGTGGTTTACTATTTAGACGTTTTCCCCTGATCCAAGGAGTATCGAATGAAGAGCGTTTTGACCGTTATCCTGGTCTCGACCCTGGCCCTATCCGGATGCACCCCGAAGGCCGAGAAATTCACCCTTAAGGAAGGCACCCCCGCCTATACATTGGCCAAGGACCTGGCCGCGATCGTCCCCGCCCTCGGCCCGGACAAGTCGACGGTCCTCGTCGAGACCAAGAGCTTCGTCGTCACGGCCGCGGAAGTCATCCAGGCCGCGAGGGAGAATCTCGGCACGCGGTCCGACCAGCTCAAGACCGTCGATGCCGGACAGATGAAAAAGATCATCGATCAGGCCGCGACATCGCTGGCCGAGCGCAAGCTTCTCCTGGCCGCCGCGGCCGCCGCCAAGACGGTCGTCCCGGCCGAGGAGCTGGATAAGGCCCTGCAGTCCGAGTACGCCCAAGCCGGCGGCGAACAGGCGTTCCTCGAGGCCCTGAAAGGGGCCGGCGTCTCGGTCGACCACGTGAAGAAAAGCGTCGAGGAAACGCTCCTCATCAACAAGTTCCTCTCCGGCATCGCGGAAACCAAGGGCAAGATCAGCGACGAGGAGCTGCGCCAGGCCTATGATCAGGAATCGACCGGCGACAAGACCGCCACGGTACGCCACATTCTCATCCTGACCCAGGGCAAGACCGACCCGGAGAAGACCGCGGCCAAGACCAAGATCGAAGGCATCCTGGCCGAGGCCAAGGCCGGTGCGGACTTCGCCGAACTGGCCAAGAAGTATTCGGAGGACCCCGGCGCCAAGGAGAACGGCGGCCTCTATGAGAACTTCTCGCGCGGCCAGATGGTCAAGCCCTTCGAGGATGCCGCCTTCTCGGTCCCCGTGGGCCAGATCAGCGGAGTCGTCGAAACGACTTTCGGCTATCACATCCTTCAGATCGTCGGCCGCCAAAAGGAGACCCGGACCTTCGAAGAGGCCCGCGCCGAGATCGAGTCGCGGCTCAAGCAGACCAAGCAGGGCACCGCCGTCGAAGACTACATCAAGGGGCTCAAGGATAAAGCGAAGTTCAAGCTGATCGGGCTCTGAGGCTCCGCCGCCCTGCGGTGAGAGAAACGTCTTTTCATCACCCCGTGCGAGGGGAAGAGGGGCCCCTGCAATTCCCCCCTTCGGGGGATTGCCGGGGTGAGACCCGGCCTCCACAATGACCAAGGATGCGCGAGACGCGTCCGAACTCTTTGAGACTTTGAGGAGACACCATGAAAAGACTGATAACGGTCCTCGTGATCGCGGTATTCGCCGGGCTTCTGACCCTGCCCCAGCCGGCTCGCGCGGACATCCAGTTCGGCATCAAGGCGGGCGGCAACATGGCCAAGCCGAGGGGCATCGACGCCCAGGACCCCATGGCCACGCTAAAGAACAAGGTCGGCTTCAACGGCGGCGTCTTCCTGGCCCTTAACTTCGGGCGCGTCGTGACCATCCAATGGGAGGCCCTTTACACGATGAAGGGCGCTACGTACGTCGCCCTCGACGACAGCTACACCGATAAGCTCTACGCCGACTATATCGAAGTGCCCCTGCTCCTCAAGCTGAAGCTGCCCCTGCCGGTCATTCAGCCCTTCGTCTTCGCCGGGCCGACCGTCGGCTTCAAGCTCCAGGAGAAGTTGGAGTCGAACGGTGAGCAGGTTCCCCTGACCGAGAACCTCCTGAAGAACAACGACTACGGCGCCATCTTCGGGGCGGGCCTGAACCTCGGCCGGAATTTCATGGTCGACGTCCGTTACAGCTTGGGCATGCAGAAGGTCATCTCCACGGTCCAAGGGGCCGTTCAGCCCGATTTCGAGAACGGCGTCTGGTCCGCGAGCCTCGGCATCGCCTTTTAGTCCGGATCGCCGGTTCGAAAGATCTCACAGGCGCTTCCGCGCGGCGGGATCGCCTTTTTTTTGCCTGCCGGTCCGGTTGCGGGGGGGCGTTCGGTCAGCGGACGTAAAGATAGATGTAGTGCTTGTCCCCGTTTTCGCCCTCGACCGTTTCGGTCATCACCTGTTTCGATTCCCAGCCGGGGATGGCGTAGTTGTGGCAGACGACGCGGCTCTTCGGCCGCAGCTGAGCGTCCAGGATGGGCCGCATCAGGGCGTTCGATTCCGGGAGAAGATAGAGGCTGACGACCGTCGCCTCCGAGATGTCGGCCTTCGTCGCGTCCATGCCGAGGAACTTGACCTGCCGCTCGACCCCGGCGGCCTTGGCGTTCCGTTCCGATTCCTCGATCATGGCCTTGTCGATGTCGATGCCGACGCCGCGGGCGCCGTAGCGGCGGGCGGCGGTGATGACGATGCGGCCGTCGCCGCAGCCGATGTCGTAGAGGACGTCCCGGTTCGTGACGGCGGCCAGCTCGAGCATGCGGTCGACGACCGGCTGGGGCGTCGGCACCCAGGGGGCGAGGTCGACGGCGTCGTCGCGGCCGTGGGAGCCGAGGAACAGGTCGATGGTCGTCTCGTCGTCGACGCGGAACGAATAGGGGCTGCCCGGGTCGAGCGCATAGACGGCATCCTTCTTCCCCGTGGAGAACTCGATCTCGAGGGGAGTGGCCGTCTTGAAGCGGTCGACGGTCCCGGGCGCGATCTCCCGGGACTCGGCGGCCTCGGGTTTGCCGGCCGGATAGACCTTGTACCCGATCGGATGGCCGGTGACGTTGCGGACCGTCGTCTCCTTGAGGCGAAGCGACTCGGCCGTGGGAGCCGCGGCCGGAGCCGGTTGCGGCTCGCGGCGGGCACAGGACGACGAGGCCAGGACGAGGAGAGCCAGGAGGACGACCCCCTGAGATTGTCTTTTCATCCTGTCCCTCCTGTGATCGAAGCCGCATCCGGACATTCGCGCGAGCCGCCGCCCTTGAGGGCCTTGACCTCCGCGAGGAGGCGGTCGATCTCTTCCCTGTCGGAGGCCGGGAGCCGCGGATACAATCTCTCTTTGCAGGTTTCAAGATACTTCAAGGCCTCGGCATAGCGGCCCTGCCCCCGCAAGGCGACGGTGATGTTGATGTAGGCGTCGAACAGGCCGGGATCGAGCTCGATCGCCCGCTCGTAGTCGCGGATGGCCGCTCCGGTCCGGCCCATCGTCAGCCCGACGGAGGCCCGGCCGTTCCAGGCCGCGGCCAGCTTGGGCTCGAGGGCGATGGCCTTGTCGAAGTATCCCATCGCCTGGTCCCCGGCGGCCGGACTGTTCCCTTGGATGAGCTTCATCAGATAGACCTGTCCGATGTTGCTCCAGCCCAGGGCGAAGTTGGCGTCGAGGGCCACGGATTTTTCGAAGTTCGCTTGGGCCGCGTCATAGTCACCCAGAGCAAAGTAAGCGCCGCCGAGGTTGAGCCAGACGGCCGGGCTGGAAGGGCTCAAGCCGGTCGCCTTCCGGTAGAGGGCGAGGGCCCGGTCGATCTCCCCGGATGCGAGAAGCGCCTGTCCCAAGCCCGACATCGCCGCCGCGAAATCCGGGGAATTGACGACCGCCTTCCGGCCCTCCAAGCCTTCGAGGAGAACCTGGGCTTTGGCCAGGTCCCCCTTCTTGACCCAAAGCGACGCGATCTTGGCCCCCACCGTGCCGTTCTGCGGTTCGAGGGCCGCCGCCTTTTCGTAGCTGGCCAGCGCGGCGTCCGTATCGCCCAGGAGGTCCTCCGCGTCGCCGAGAAGGACGTGGGCGGAGGTCATCGTCCCGTCCTCGGCCACGAGCTCACGGCAGAAATCCCTGGCCTTGGCCGGCTCGCCGCCTTCGATCAGGTCCATAGCCAGGAAGATCTTGAACGACTCCCTCTCGGGGAACCGGGCGATCGCCTGGCGAAGGACGTCAAGGGCCTCCGGGGTCCGTCCCCCGTGTTTGAGCAACTGGTAGCGGACGTCAAAGATGTCGGGTAGCTCCAGTCCCGGGTTCCGCGCCTCCAGGGCCGCCAAGCGCTCGCCGGCCTGCCTGTAGTCCTGTGCGGCCACGAGGTCCTTAAGAGCCATGACCTCCGCGTAGAGATCGATGGCCCGCTTGGGATCGGTCGCCTTGGCCGACTTGGTCGAGAAGCTCGAGACGTAGCCGAGCGAGGTCAGCTTCTTGACGTCGCTCGGGCTCAGTTCGCGCCGGCTGGCGCCAGTCCCCGAAGCTGACCTTTGCACGAATTCCGCGAGCTTCTTGTCGATCGCCCGGGCCGTCTCCCCGCGGTCCGCCAGGAGATTGCGCGTCTCCCTGGGATCGGCGTCGACATCGTAGAGCTCCGCGTCCGGGAGGGAGATGTACTTGTCGGGGCCGTCGAGGAGCCCGGTCAGGGGCGCCCAGTTGAACTCCTCCTGGCCGAACAGGCTCTCGAAATAGATCTCCCGCCGCCCTTTTTCTTTGCCGTCCACGAGGGGCCAGAAGCTCCGGCCCTGGACCGCGGCCGGCGCCGGCGCTTTGAAGAGCTCGAGGAGCCCCGGCAGGACGTCGACAAGGCTGAGGCGTCCGGCCACCGTCTTCGGTGTCTTTAAGAGACGCGGATTGTGGATGATCAGGGGCACGCGCAGACTTTCCTCGTAGCAAAAGATGCCGTGGCCGCGCTCCTTGTGTTCGCCGAACGCCTCGCCGTGGTCGCCGACGATGACGATGACCGTGTTCTCGTACAGCCCCTTGTCCCGGAGGGCCTGGACGATCTTGCCGACATGGGTATCGACGTATCGGACTTCCCCTTCGTAGAGAGACCAAGACGACGCGTCTCTAGCCCCCCCGGCCTCTCCATGGGGGACGTAAGGCGCATGGGCGTCGTAGAAGTGGACCCAGCTGAAGAACTTCCGGCCGCTCCGCCCGGCGAGCCAGCGGGAGAACTTCTCATAGACCCGGTCGGCGGGGATCTCGGCCGTATAGTTGAGGACGGGCCGGCCGGTCTCGAAGTCCTCGTCGTAGACGTCGAAACCCCGTCCCAGGCCGAACTTGGAAGCGACGGTGAAGGAGGCGACGAAGGCGGCGGTCTCATATCCCCGGTCCTTGAGGATACCGGCCAGAGTGCGCTCCGACGGCGGCAGGACATAGGTGCCGTTATTGCGGACCTGGTGCGCGACCGGGTATCGCCCGGTGAAGAGCGAGCAGTGGGCCGGCAGGGTCAGGGGGGCGGGGGTGTAACACGCCTCGAAGACGAGTCCTGTCCGTCCGAGCTCGTCGATCCGGGGGGAAACGGCATGGGTGTTCCCGTAGAGCCCGATGGCGTCGGCGCGGGTCGTGTCGAGGGTGATGACCAGGAGGTTCATGCCCGAGGCGTTGGCCGGGGCCTTGGGCGAGCAGCCCGGGGCCAGGGTCAAAGCCGCGAGCAGAGCGGCAACCGCCGCGATTCGGCGACGCATAACTTGGTCATTATAACAGAATCCAAGGGCGTTGACTGTTGAAGGGGATTCCCCTAAAGTGGGCCGATGAACTTTCCTCGCCTGCTCGGGGCCTTCGGGATACTGGTGCTTCTGGCGATCGCCGCGCCGGCCGCCGCGGCCCCTGCGTCCGCCGCGGATGCGACCTTCTTCAGGCCCCTCAAGACCGGTTCGCCGCCGGCGATCGACGGCCGGCTCGACGACGCCGTCTGGGACGAAGCGCCCTCCGTCGTTCTGGAGCGGACGTTCATCCCCGACTTCGGCCGGGAGGCCAGCGAGCGGACGGTCGCCTACATGGCCTACGACGCCGAGACCCTCTATTTCGCCTTCAAGTGCTACGACCGGGAGCCGGACAAGATCAAGGCGGCCATCGCCAGCCGGGACACCACCCGCTCCGACGATTTTATCTGCATCAACCTCGACAGCTTCAACGACCGCCAGTCCCTGTACGCGTTCTACGTCAATCCTCTGGGCATCCAGACCGACAGCCGCTACGCCAGCGGCAACGAGGATTTCAGCGTCGACCTCGTCTGGACGAGCGCGGGGCGGCTCGATCCCGACGGCTACAGCGTCGAGCTGGCCGTGCCCTTCAAGAGCCTCCGCTATGCCGGCAAGACCCGTGTCGAGATGTCCATCTTCTTCGAGCGCTGCATCTCGCGCCGGTCGGAGCACTCGTCCTATCCGGCCCTTGACCCGGCCAGGGGCTACGCCTTCCTGACCCAGATGATGCCGCTCGAGCTCGAGGATATCAAACAATATACCCTGCTCGAGCTCCTGCCGGCTTACACTTATCAGGACGGCGCGGAACGGGTGGACGGAGCGCTGGCCGGCCGGGCCGGGGTCCACGACGGCCATTTGACGGGCAAGCTCGGCATCACCTCGCAGCTCATCCTCGACGGGACCTATAACCCGGACTTCAGCCAGGTCGAAGCGGACGCCGGCCAGGTCGACGTCAACCTTCGCTACGACCTTTTTTTCCCAGAGAAGAGGCCTTTCTTCCTTGAGGGGAGCGAGATGTTCCAGCTGGCCGGGACGTCGGACGCGGATCCCCTCGAGGCCGTCGTCCACACCCGGACGATCGTCGACCCCCGGGTCGGCTTCAAGCTCTCAGGCAAGGTCGGGAAGAAGGACACCCTGGCCTCCATCTTCGCCCTGGATGAGTCGCCGTCGAGCGGTCCGCTCTTTGTGCCCGGGACCGACAAATACGCCGGGTTTGCCGTCCTTCGCTACAAGCGGGCCGTCGCGAGCGACGGCTACCTGGGCGCATTCTACACGGGCCGGGAGTACGGTGGCGGCTCGAACCTGGTGGCCGGCGCCGACGGCCAGCTGCGGCTGACGAAAGCCAGCCAGCTGAGCTTTCACGGCTTCGGCTCCCGGACCCGGCGCGTCGCCGATCCCGCGGCCGGAGCCGGGTTGGCCCTTGGCGCGGACTATCTTTACGATACCCGGGATCTCGGCATAAATATCTCATTTTACAGCATATCCGAGAATTTCCAGACGGACACCGGCTATCTGACCCGCCAGGGGGTGACCGGCCTCGAAGCCGTCGGATCGCCGCGGTTCTATCCTCAGAGCCGCTTTTTCCGGAAGATCGTTCCCACCCTCTCTGCCGCCCTGGTCAAGGACTTGCCGAGCGGTCTCTTCGAGACGAATGACGCGCTCGGCGTCGTCGTCCTCCTCCCCG
>Ga0075524_10000211_pt1 | contig 13409 bp, 12 predicted proteins | sample NGEPerone_FD_76826 | JGI IMG/M metagenome (GOLD analysis project Ga0075524, IMG submission 76826) | Arctic peat soil microbial communities from the Barrow Environmental Observatory site, Barrow, Alaska, USA - NGEE Permafrost154B-one | ecosystem: Environmental > Terrestrial > Soil > Wetlands >...
CTCCAGGATCCCCCGGGCATAGCGGGAATCCTCGTCGAACCTCTCGGGTGTCGCGCCGTTGAGAGCCTCGAGGGCCACAACCAGGGTGTGGCCGAGGCGCCGGGTCGCATTGGAGGCGATCTCACTGGCGATCTTCACGGCCGCTCCGTCGTCCGCAGCGGCGACCGTATAGGCCCCGGCGGCCCCGATCGCGGCCGCTCGCTTGAGCTGGGTCGGGTCGGCCTTGTCGGCCGTGTCGCCCGAGGTGTGGTACCACCTGTCGGGCCAGGCGATCATCATGATGCCCGGAACCCCCACGGCCCAATCGTTGAAGACCTCGTGGTCCGACGCGCCGTAGTGCGTCTCGATCGAATAGACGAAGGGTTCGTCGGCTCCCGAGGGGGCGACGATCCGGACCGGCACGCCGGCCGCATTGGCCCGGTTCTGGATGCGCTCGCGACCGGCCTCCCCGACATAGCGGTAATAGTTCTCCATGACGTCGTTGATGTAATGGGGATGGCCGTAGGTCGTGCGCATGAGACAGAAGAAGGACTGGTTCTTGGACAGCCACTCGCCGACCATGTCCATGTTGATATTGCAGAGGGTCCGCTCCATGATCTCCGGGTGCGTCCGGACCCACTCGCCGATTCCCGAGAACTCGGGGCCCCAGATGAAGCGGATGGTCCGCTTCGGCCGGGGCAGGCGTCCGTCCGCGATCAGGGTGTTGAGGACGCGGGCGACCTCGAGGATGCAGGCGCTGCCGGAGATATTGTCGTTGGCGCCCTGCTTCTGGAAGCCTTCGAAGAGGTGGGCCGATAGGATGATCTCCCCGGCGGCGGGATCGGTGCCGGGGATGTCGCAGAGGACGTTTTCGAGATCAGCCTCCTCAGTTTTCGACTCGACCTGGGCCCGGACGGTGATCTTCTCGTTGGCCAGGAGCCGGCGCTTGAGGATGTCGCCCTCGCGGACCGGCAGTTGGAAGGCAAAGCCCTGCGGCTGCGGGGCCGCGGCGGCCGGAGCGGCCTGGCCTGCGGGAGGAGCGGAAGGAGCGGGCGGCGCCCCGGGCTGTCCGGGCGCGGCCCCACCGGGTCGGCGGCGCTGCATGATCCCCGTCCAGGGCATCTGCAGGGGGTCGAAATAGGGCCGGGACATGCTGATGGCCACCACCCCGAGAGCGCCTTGCGGCATGGCCGAACCGTACGCCATCGTCAGCGCTCCTTCGGTGACGACGATCTTGCCGGCCACCTTGGCATCGGTGATCTCCTTGGGAGTGCCCCGGCCCACCCAGACGAGCTCGGCCGTGACGTCCGCGGTCGCGCTTCCGGACGCCAGCATGGGCAGCATATCGGCGATCGAGGCCAGCTTCTGGCGCCCCGGCTGGGTCTCCCAGAGCTCGCCCTTGACCGCGACCCAGGCCGGGCCGCCGGGAAAGGTCACGATATCGATGCCGTCCAGGCCGTAGCTTTTGAGCTTGCGGACCACGACCTGGGTCTCCAGGAAGTTCCCGGCGAATTCCTCGCCGAAGCGCTGGCGGTTGAAGGCGTTGATCTCGGCGATCGTGTCCCAGGCGGTCTCGCCTGAAGACTCGCCGACGATTTCGTCCATCTGGGCCCCGGGCAGGAATGTCCAGTAGAGCCAGGGCGAGTATTGCGCGAAAGCGGGGATCGACAGCAGAACGACCGCGATGATCGCGGGCACGAACGTCCGTTTAAGCACGTGGGCCTCCTCGGAGCCGGGCCTGGGGACTGCCGCGAAGCGGCCTGCCCGTTCAGGCCATAAGCCCTAGAAAATATACCTCGCCGGGAGGCCTGTCAACAGAGAGCGGAGGGGTGGCCTAGTCCTTGTTGGTCTCGCCGATCGGGAGGACCGTCCGGCCTTTGGCGTCGTTGAGGACCTCGGCCATGGCCAGGTAGATCGCGGAGAGTCCGCAGAGGATGCCTTCGAAGCCGGCGATCTTGCCGACCACGGCCGAACCGGTCCAATCGCGCGCCGCAAGCAGTCCGAACAGGATCGTCAGGCTCAGGAAGACGAACTGAATGGCCCGGTTCTTGCCGAACGTCCCGATCCACATGAAGAATGTGAACACGCCCCACAGGAACAGGTACCAGCCCAAGTACGCCGCGGGCGTCGCCCCTCCGTTGGGAGCGTTCAGGCCCGGAATGACCCAGATGGCGACGAGCGACAGCCAGAAGAGGCCGTAGGACGTGAAGGCGGTCGTCCCGAACGTGTTGCCCTTTTTATACTCCATGATGCCGGCGATGACCTGCGCGATCCCTCCGTAGAAGATGCCCATGGCCAGGACCATGGAGCTCAGAGGGAAGAAGCCGGCGTTGTGGATATTGAGAAGGACCGTGGTCATGCCGAAACCCATCAGGCCCAGGGGCGCGGGGTTGGCCAGCTTGGTGTTATCCATCTTGACACTCCTCAGGGACGGAATGCGGATTGGTACGTATAACTCACCCTTGGCAGGGTGTCAAGACAGAGAAGGGCCGGCGACCAGGGATCAGCGCGTCACTTAAGCTCGACGGCCGCCTCGTTCAGCCAGATGCCGTGGACGTTGCAGCGCTCGAAGGCCTTGATCTTGTCGTACATGACGGGAAGCTCGAATACGGCGACGGCCGGCCCCGGGTCGGTCGCCTTGAACATTTTCTCGCCGAGCTTGTTGCCCTTCATGTCCTCGAGCTTGATCCACATGATCCAATGGGGCTTCTGAGCGTCCATGGGGTGGTTGTCGATCTGCACCGTGACCTTGAGTCCCATGCCCATCTTTTCGAACGTGACCTGGGGAACATGGGTCGCGGCCACGGCCTCGTTCCAGGGCCCGAAAATCTTGGCCGTGTACGGCTCGGGCTGGGTGTAGTCCTGGTCCTTCAGGGCGGTCGACGGCATCTGGGCCCACCCGGAAGCGATCAGGGTCAGGCCGACGGCCACACAAACGACGGCGATCACAACGAGAAACGATTTTTTCATATTACCCTCCTGCATGTCCGGGCTCTCCGCCCGGCACCCTTCTACTATCCCAGATTCCGATCGGAATTTCAACGAAGGGCGGCCGAAGGAAAAAAATGGGGACGCTTCTATTTATTAAAATAGAAACGTCCCCATTTTCGAGAAGAGCGGTGCTACATGCCGTACTTGGCGATGATCTCCGGTTTCGTCTTGCCCAGGATGTCGAATTTCTTGCCCACCTTGGTGAACGCGGCCAAGGCCTGGTCGAGGTGGTGGATCTCGTGGCCGGCCGAGATCTGGGTCCGGATGCGGGCCTGGCTCTGGGGCACGACCGGGAAGAAGAAGCCGATGGCGTAGATGCCCTCGTCGTAGAGCGACTGGGAGACGTCTTGGGCCAGCTTGGCGTTGAAGAGCATGACCGGGACGATGGGGGTGTCCCCTTCCTTGAGGACGAACCCGGCCTCGGTCAGGCCCTTGCGCCAATAGGCGGCGTTGCGCTCGAGCTTATCCCGCCGTTCGGTCGACTTGGAGACGATGTCCATGACCTTGAGGACGCCGGAGACGACGACCGGGGCGATGGTGTTCGAGAAGAGGTACGGCCGGGCGCGCTGCCGGCACATCTCGACCAGCTCGCGGCGGCCGCTGACGCAGCCCCCGGACGCCCCGCCGAGAGCCTTGCCGAAGGTCGTCGTGATGACGTCGATCTTGCCGACGACGCCGCACTTCTCATGAGTGCCGCGGCCGGTCTTGCCGATGAAGCCGGACGAATGCGAATCGTCGACGAGGACCATGGCGTCGTACTTCTCGCAGATGCGGACCATCTCGTCGAGCTTGGCCGTGTCGCCGTCCATCGAGAAGACGCCGTCGGTGACGACCAGCTTGAAGCGCTTGTCGGCGTGGAGCTGGAGCTTCTCTTCGAGGTGCTCCATGTCGGAGTGCTTGATCGTGTCGTGCATGGCGCTGCAAAGGCGGATGCCGTCGACAAGGGAAGCGTGGACGAGGCGGTCGGAGATGATGACGTCGTCCTTGGTCAGGATGGCCTCGAATACGCCGGCGTTGGCGTCCATGCAAGAGGGGAAGAGGAGGGTGTCCTCGGTCCCCAGAAACGCGGTCATCTTCTGCTCGAGCTCGCGGTGAATGTCCTGGGTGCCGCAGATGAAGCGGACCGAGGACATGCCGTAGCCGCGCGTCTCGAGGCCCTCGTGCGCGGCTTTGATCACCTCGGGGTGGCTCGACAGCCCGAGGTAGTTGTTGGCGCACATGTTGATGACCTTCTTGAGGGGTGCGCCGGCCGGAAACTCGACCTCGATGTCGGCCGCCTGGGGCGAGTGGATGAAACGCTCCTGCTTGAACAGCCCCGCATCCTGGATGCCCTTGAGCTGGGCCTGATAGGTGCCGCGGATCTTGTCGCTGTAGCCCAAGGTCCTATGCTTTCTTGGCCGCGAAGCGCTGGACGAGCGCGACGATCTTGTTGACCGAGTCGAAGGCCTCGGGGGTGGCCTCGTCGTCCGGGATAGAGATCGCGTACTTGTTCTCGAGGAAGCGCTTGAGCGAGACCATCGAGAACGAGTCGACGATGCCGCCGGAGATGAGGGGCGTATCGTAGGTCAGCGGCTCGCTGTCGTCCTCGAGGTACTCCTTGGTCACATAGTTGAGAACCATGTCTTTGAGTTCATCGGCCATGAGAGTCTCCTTTTATTTAATCGTTTTCGAGTGTGGACGTGTCGCCGATCTCCTCGCCCCACTCCTTGGCGTGGAGGAGCCGGCGCATGATCTTGCCGCTCCGCGTCTTCGGGAGCGACGGCACGAACTCGATCTCCTGGGGCATGGCCAGGGGCGAGAGCTTCTTGCGGATGAAGTTCATGATCTCGAGATCGAGGTCCTTGCTGGCGGTGAAGCCGGGCTTGAGCGTGACGAAGGCCTTGACCACTTCGAGGTTAAGCGGGTCGGGCTTGGAGACGACGGCCGATTCGGCCACGGCCGGGTGCTCGAGCAAGGCCGATTCGACCTCGAACGGGCTGACGAGGTGGCCGGCCGTGTTGATGATGTCGTCGTCCCGGCCGGCGAACCAGAAGTAGCCGTCGGCGTCGAGCTTGGACCGGTCGCCGGTGATGTACCAGTCGTTGCGGAATTTCTTCTGGAACGCTTCTTTGTTGTTCCAGTAGGTCCGCATGCGCGACGGCCAGTCGAACTTGAGGGCGACCAGGCCGATCTTGCCGTGCGTCGTATAGGGCTCGTTCTTGATCGGATCGAGGACGGTCCCGGTGATCCCGGGGAAGGGCTTGCCCATCGAACCCGCCCGGACTTCCATGCCCGGATAGTTGCTGATGACGATCGAGCCCGTTTCGGTTTGCCAGTAAGTGTCATAGAAGGGCTTGCCGAAGACCTTCCGGGACCAGACGACGGCCTCGGAATTGAGCGGCTCACCGACGCTGGCCAGGTGGCGGAGGGAGGACAGGTCGAACTTCTTGACGATCTCGTCGCCGGCCTTCATGAGCGAGCGGATGGCCGTCGGCGCCGAATACCACATCGTCACCTTGCGCTTCTCGATCCACTTGTACCAGGCCTCGGCCGAGAAGCCGGCGTCGAGGACGCACTGGGTGACGCCCAGGGCGAACGGGGCGATGATGCCGTAGGACGTGCCCGTAACCCAGCCCGGGTCGGCCGTGCACCAGTAGATGTCGTCGTCGCGGAGGTCGAGGGCCCATTGGGCCGTCAGGTACTGGGAGATAAGGGAGTAGTGGACGTGCTGGACGCCCTTGGGCATGCCGGTCGTGCCCGATGTGTAATGGATGACCGAAGGAGATTCGGCTTTCGTCGGGTAGACGTCGAAATGCTCGACGGGCGCGGCCTTCTCGAGCGAGAAGGCCACCTCGCGGTCCTTGAGCGGCGCCGTGCCGTCATGGTCGACGATGATGATGTGCTTGAGGTGGGGCATCTTGTCGAGGATCTTGCGGACCTTGGGAGCGTGCTTCTTCTGGGTGATGACGGCCGTGGTCTCGGCGTTGGACAGCCGGACGAGGAGCGACTCGTCGCCGAAGGCCGAGAAGAGCGGCTGGGCGATGGCCCCGGTCTTGAGGATGCCCAGGAAGCCCAGGTAGAGCTCGGGGATGCGGTCCATGAACAGGCAGACCCGCTCTCCGGGCTGGATGCCGAGGCCGCTGAGGAAGGCGGCGATAGTGTTCGAGGCCAGGCGGATGTCATTGTAGGTGTAGGTCTTCTCGTTGCCGGTGAAGCCTTCCCAGTAGAGGGCCACCCTTTCGCCTTTGCCCTGCTGGCAGATGCGGTCGGTGCAGTACCAGCCGATGTTGATGACGTCGCCGGGTTTGTAGCCGAGCTCTTTCTCGGCGATCGACCAGCTGAAGTTCTTGACGCGTTCGTCGTAAGAGCCGATGTTCGACATGAGCGATTCCTCTCCGTTCAGGATTGCGGGGCTTTCTTCTCCAGGACGACGACGGCCGAGGCGACGTCCTTGATATGGGTGAGCGAGACCTCCATGGCGCCGATGCCGTGGGTCTCGCAGAACTCCCGGACCTTGCCGTGGACGAAGAGCTCGGGCTTGCCCAGGGCGTTGTTGACGACCTCGATCTCGGAAAACTTGTGGCCGCCGGACCAGCCCGTGCCCATGGCCTTGAGGAAGGCCTCCTTGGCGGCGAAGCGGGCGGCGAAATGCTGGGCCGGACGGTGCTTGGATTCGCAGTAGGCGATCTCGGTCGGGGTGAAGAGCTTGGTTTTGAGGCTCTCCGTGCGGACGAGCTTGTCCTCGACCCGCTGGACCTCGATGATGTCCGTCCCCGCCCCGAAAATCAAAGACTTATAAGCCTTTCGTCCATGGTAGTCTGGCCCGTAAAAACGGACCTTTATTATAGATAAGCCCCGGGAAATGTCAAAGACGTTCGACGACGGCCTTGAGCTTCTCCCGGACCTCGAGGCCGATCACGCCCAGGTCGGGGTTATGGACGGCCGCCATCGAGGCCAGGGGGTCGATGGCCGCGACTTCGACCTGGCTCGGGGCGAGCTCCTGGACGATAACATTGCAGGGCAGCATCGTGCCGATCTTGTCCTCGGCCAGCAGGGCCTTGTAGGCGAAGGGCGGGTTGCAGGCGCCGAGAATCCGATAGGGCCGGAAATCGACGCCGAGCTTCTCCTTGAGCGTCATTTGGACGTCGATCTCCGTCATGATGCCGAAGCCGTCCTTCTTGAGCTCGGCCTTGACCCGGTCGACGGCCTCATCGAACGGCAGGTCCACGATCTTATTGAAATAGTAGCTCATCGGTCCGTCCCCCTTTTTTGACTCTCCCCAACCAGTATATCAGGTAGGACCCGATCAAGAAATTCGGCCGGACTGAACGACATGAAAGCGAAGGCCTCATTCTTTTCAATCCGGGCCAGCAGCCTCTTGTCGCCTGTGATGAAGTGGTCCGCTCTTCCCATGACGGCCGAGGCCAGCACAGGGAGGTCTTTGTCCTCGACAAGGCCATGAAACATATCCATTTCATCAGGGAATGGCACCGGGATGATCTCAAGGTCGAGCATCGGCAGATATCTATGGTACACCGCCAAGGCCCGGGTGAGTCTTTTGGCAATGTTCCGTTCGATCTCGGTTAGGTGGTACCGGCCAGTGACCCCCTGGAGGACCGGCAAACCAAGAGAAAGCAGATCCAAGATGATACGGGGTGGGCCAAGCTCCGAGAGCAGGCCCGAGAGGATGACGTTCGAATCAAGGAAGACCCTTAGCTTTCTTATCTCCATAAGTTTCCTCGTAGAGCTTGGCCCTCTCCTCCTCCAGTCCCTCGAGCAGATTTGCAGCGGTCACCCCTGCCCTCTTCATGATCTTGCGGATCTCCCGCCGCGCCTCCTCGAGGCCGAGCTTCTTAGGAGTAACAAGGATGGAGTTCCCCAGGGGGATGATCGTGACAGCCTCCCCGTCATATAGCGCACCCTTCTCCCGGACTTCTTTAGGGATCGTCAGCTGACCTCGCTCCCGGATATGAGATCTGTAAGGCTTAGTGCCGGCCATGGCGAATCTCCATATGACTAAATTCAGTATTCAGATTATCAGAATTCTGATTAAATGTCTATGACAATCATTTCTTCATTCGAAAAGCTCTGGGAAAGGGTCGTTTGACCCAAAGCTCCAGTGCCCTTCGATCTCCGGTCGGATCCCGGCACGCCTCGCTTCTCTAGTAATTCTCGGCCAGGACCTCGTAGTACGCCTGGGGGTGCTTGCAGGCCGGGCATACGGCCGGGGCTCCAGGGCCTTCGTGGACGTAGCCGCAGTTGGTGCAGTGCCACTTCACCGGGGCCGGCTTCTTGAAGACTTCGCCGGCTTGGACATTCGCGGCCAGCTTGCGGTACCGCTTTTCGTGGAACCCCTCGACTTCGGCGATCTGCTTGAAGGACGCCGCGACCTCCGGGAACCCCTCGGCCCTGGCGGTCCTCTCGAAGCTGGGGTAGAGATCGCTCCACTCCATCTTCTCGCCGGCCGCCGCGGCTTCGAGGTTGGCTTGGGTCTCTCCGATCGTCCCGCCCGGGTAGGCGGCCGTGATCTCCACGTCGCCTCCTTCCAGGTACTTGAAGAAGACCTTGGCGTGCTCTCGCTCGTTCTCGGCGGTTTCCGTGAAGATGTTGGCGATCTGTTCGAGCCCCGCCTTGCGGGCCACGCCGGCAAAATAGGTATAGCGGTTCCTGGCCTGTGATTCTCCGGCGAACGCCTTCAGCAGGTTCTTTTCTGTTTCGGTGCCTTTGATCGATTTGCTCATTCGTGATCTCTCCTTGTTTTAATTTTAGTCATTCTTTTCGCCGGACCAGAGGGACAGTCGCCCGCGGGCACAGTCCCTTACTTCTTCGGATACGCCGGTTTGGGCGCGAATTTCAGCGGGTTGGCCTTGATCCGTTCGAGCATGACCGCGATGGCCTTCTCGAGCTGGAGGTCGCGGCCGGCCATGACCGAGCCGGGGTCGTTGTCGACCAGGATATCCGGGTCCGCGCCATGGTTCTCGACCAGCCACTTCCCTTCCAGGCCGTAGAAGGCGTTGTTCGATTGGTTGACCGAGCCGTTGTCGATCGTCAGCTGCTCGTTGAGGATGCCGACCAGGCCGCCCCACGACGGGACGCCCACGACCGGCCCCAGCTTGCGCGCCTTGAAGTGCTCGACGAAAGCCTCGCCGTCCGAGCCGTTGTTCTCGTTGGAGATGACGACGTAGTTGCCGTTGCCGGCCGAGCCGGGGTAGCGGAACGGGACCATGTTGCGGAGGTTGTTGAATGCCGTGAGCTCGCGCTCGAGCTTGTCGATGAGGAAGTATTCCGTCCAGCCGCCGGAGTTGCGCCGGACGTCGATGATGACCCCGTCCTTGTAGCGGAAGGCCCGCCAGTACTTGTCGAACTCGCCGATGCCGCCGCCGCCCATGGCGTTGATGTGCATGTAGCCGACGCGGCCGCCGGTGGCTTTGTCGATGGCCGCGATGTTGTCCCGGATCCAGGCGAAGTAGCGCATCTGATTGTCGCTGCGGACGGGCTCGACGTCGTAGGTTTTGGCCCCGTCCATGACGGGCCGGGCGTTGACCGTGATCTTGATCTTCTTGCCGGCCGTCGTCTGGAGCAGCTTAAAGTAGTCGTCGCCGGCCTTGAGCGCCGTGCCGTCGATGGCCAGGAGGAAGTCGCCTTCCTTGACGGCCATATCGGGCCGGACGAGCGGCCCAGGCAGGTTGAGGTTCAAGTCGGTCGGGCCGTAGATCCGGGCCAGCTTGTAGAGTCCCGTGGCCTTGTCGGGGACGAGGTCGGCCCCGAGGAGGCCGGTGAAGACGGGCGAGCGGGGCGTTTCTCCAGGGCCGTTATCGCCGCCGCCGACGTACGTGTGCGAGACCGAGAGCTCGCCGACCATCTGGGACAGGACCCAGTTGAGCTCGGCCCGCGATGACAGGGAGGGGATGAAGGCGCGGTATTTATCGCCCATGGCCTTCCAGTCGTGGCCGTGGAAGCCGGGGTCGTAGAAGAAATCCCGGTACCAGCGCCAGGCGTCGTTGAAGATCTGGTTCCATTCCTTCTGGAGGTCGACCGTGTAGACGAGGCCGGACAGGTCGAGCTTATCGCCCGCGGACTTGGAGCCGAAGGCCTTGTCGACGGGGGTCGTGTAGAGATCGGGCTCACGGGTGACGAGGAGCCGTTCCCCGTTCGTGGACAGGGCGAAATCGCTGACCTTGTCCGTGAGCGCGACTTCCTTGCGGCCGGCCATGTCGAAGATGTGAAGGGTCCACTTGGCCGCGCCGGACTTGGGCTTGAAGATCTCCTCGTATTCCGCTTCGGTGAAGGCGTCGACCGAGGCCCAAAGGACCTTGCCCTTGCCGGCCTTGAGCCAGAAATAGTTCCCGGCCGGGAGCGGCAGCGGATAGGTCCGCTTGATCAGGCCCTCCGTGTCGACGCGGAAGGGGACGGGAGCCGCCTTGGGATCCTCTTTAGCCCCTTCTTCGCCGGCAAAAGGCGGCGCCTCGCCGTCGCGGAGCTGGATAGCCATGACCTGCTGGGGCGTGGCGATGACGTGGTTGTCCTCGTAGAAGTCCATGCGCAGGGTGAAGTTGCGGCTGGAGACGTAATAGAGGTACCGGCCGTCCGCGTCGAAGGCCGGGTAGAGATTGTCGTAGAAGTCCGTCGTCGCCGCGGCCTTCTTCCCCGTCTCGATGTTGTAGAGGAAGATCTGGCTGTTGCGGTTCGCCTGGACGAAGCTGTAGGCGATCCACTTGGAATCTGGCGACCAGGCGTAATCGGCGATCTCCCAGATGAACTCGTCGTTCTTCATCTGGTTGGAGGAGTCGATCTTGACCAGCTTCTTCGCGGCGACGTCGACATAGAAGATCGAGTAGTCCTTGTTGCCGAAGAGGATCTTCCGGCCGTCGGGCGACCAGGCCAGCTTGTAAACGGTCCGATCGAGGTCCGAAGTGATCTGGGTCCAGGTGCCGCCCGCGGCGGGCTGGGTGTAGAGCTGGTAATCGCCGGTCTTGTCGCTGAAGAAGGCGATCGTCTTGCCGTCCGGCGAGAGGGCCGGGTAGGTCTCGCGCGTGCCGGGGGTTTCCGACAGGTTCTCGGCAGGGCCGTGGCCGGTGGGGACCCGGAAGACGTCGCCCCGGGCCTCGAGGACGACCGTCTCGCCGTTGTCGGAAAGGTGGGCCGTGTGGACGTAGTCGCGGGGGTTGATGACCCGGTTGCGCAGGGCCCAGCGGTCGGATGGGACGGTGACGGCGATCTTGGTGTCGCTGCCAGACGAGACGTTAAAGACATGGATGCGGCCGTCCTGGACATAGACGATCGACCGGCCGTCCGTCTGAGGCATCATGACGTCGAAGTCGGCGTATTTCGTGACCTGGGTGACATCCTTGGTGCCGAGCTTCTGGGTGTAGAGATTGGCGATGCCGTCGGTGCGGTCGGAAACGAAGTACATCAAGCCGCCGGCCCACATCGGGTAGCTGTTCTTGCCGACATAGTCCGTGACCGGCGCGTAGGTCTTGGCGGCGCCGTCGTAGAGCCAGATGTCCTGATATTGACCGCCCTTATAGCGCTTCCAATAGTATTCCTCGCTGCCGCGGCGGCAATAGAAGAACTTGTTCTCGCCGGAGATGTAGCTGATGAGGACGCCACGGTCGAGCGGCAGCCGCTCGGGCGCGCCGCCCTTGATGCTGACCGAATAGAGGTTGGGGTCGCGGCCGACGATATTCTCGAACATCGACCGGAAGACGACCTCGGTCCCATCGGGAGTCCAGGCGATGACCTGGGCCCCTGCGGGGCTATAGGTCAGGCGGACAGGCGCCCCACCCTCGGCCGGCATGAGGTAGACGGCCTGGGCGCCGTCGTAAGACGCTGTGAAGGCAAGCCAATTACCGTCGGGCGAAATCTTGGCCATGGTCTCCGTGCCGGGGAACGTCGTCAGGCGAGAGGCCACGCCGCCCTTGGCGTTCACGGTCCACAGGTCGGACTCGTAGGTGAAGACGATCGTGTCGTTGTGGATGGTCGGATAATTGAAGAACCGGCCTTCTTCCGCGGCGAACGCGCCGGCGCTCAAGAGACAAACGATCAGGACGGCTCTCAGGAATTGTTTCATCGAATCCTCCACGCGAATGGGCAAGGTCCGCCTCGAAGCGACGTCATTCAGAGTACGTGTTCCGGCCCGGCAAATCAAGAGCGGCTCAGATCGCCCCAAGCTTCTTGCCGACGAGGCGGAACTTGTCCAGGGCGAAGGCGATCTGGTCGGACGTGTGGGCGGCGCTAATTTGAACGCGGATGCGCGACTTGCCGACGGGCACGACCGGATAGCTGAAGCCGATGACATAGATGCCCTCGTCGAGGAGGGCGTTGGCGAAGTCCTGGCTCAAGCGGGCGTCATCCGGGAGATGGCCGAAGAGGACCGGCACGATGGGATGGATGCCCGGGACGATGCGGAACCCGGCCCGCTCTATGCCATCGCGGAAGAGCCGGGTGTTCGACATCAAGCGCTCGCGCAGCTCGGCCGACTCGCCGAGGATCTTGAGGACCTCGACCGTGGCCCCGGTGATGGCCGGGGACAGCGAGTTTGAGAACAGATACGGCCGGGAGCGCTGGCGGAGAAACTCGATGATCTCGCGGCGGCCGGCGACGCAGCCGCCGGAGGCCCCGCCGAGGGCCTTGCCGAACGTCGTGACGATGAGGTCGACCCGGTCCATGACGCCGCAGTGCTCGTGGGTGCCCCGGCCTGTCGGGCCGATGAACCCGGTGGCGTGCGAGTCGTCGACGAGGACGAGGGCCTCGTAGCGGTCCGCCAGGTCGCAGATCTTGTCCACCTGGGCGATCGTGCCGTCCATCGAGAAGACGCCGTCGGTGGCGATGAGCTTGAATTTCGCTTCGCGGGCCTGGACGAGCTGGTCTTCGAGGTCGTCCATGCGGTTGTTGCGATAGACGAACCGTTTCGCCTTGGCCAGGCGGACGCCGTCGATGATCGAGGCGTGGTTGAGCTCGTCGGAGACAATGGCGCAGGTCTCGTCGAGGAGCGGCTCGAAGACGCCGCCGTTGGCGTCGAAGGCCGAGGAATAGAGGATGGCGTCGTCCATGCCCAGGAATTCGGCCAGGCGGCTCTCGAGCTCCCGGTGGACCTTTTGCGTGCCACAGATGAAACGGACCGAAGCCAGGCCGAAACCCCAGCGGAAGAAGGCGTAGTTGGCCGCGGCCATGACCCGGGGGTCGTTGCAGAAGCCGAGGTAGTTATTGGCGCAGAAATTGAGCACCTTGGCCCCCGACTCCGTGCGGATCTCGACGCCTTGCGGGGTCTCGAGAACGCGCTCTTTCTTATAGAGGCCCCGCTCCCGGATCTGCCGGAGCTGGGTTTCCATGTGGTCCTTGAATCGTCCATACATGATGGTTATCCTTTGCTGTTCGAGCCGGGGATATTATAAGAAGAAGGTCGGGAAAAACAAGGACGCCTTCAGGCTCGCCGCGCGAGGAGCTCGAGCGCCCCGTCT
>Ga0075524_10000213_pt1 | contig 13376 bp, 13 predicted proteins | sample NGEPerone_FD_76826 | JGI IMG/M metagenome (GOLD analysis project Ga0075524, IMG submission 76826) | Arctic peat soil microbial communities from the Barrow Environmental Observatory site, Barrow, Alaska, USA - NGEE Permafrost154B-one | ecosystem: Environmental > Terrestrial > Soil > Wetlands >...
TATTATATCAGATTTGAAGATAGAATTGTGATAGTCAATGAGCGATGATGAACTAGAAGCATTAAAGCGGAAAAGACTCCTTGAGTTACAGAGAAGAATTGCTCTTCACCAAGAAAAACCAGAGCCTATCGATGCTCATAAGATTCTTGATAGCGTTTTTATAGGAAGAGCTTGGGAAGTATTTAATGAGGCGAATTCTCAATATCCAACTGAAATTGCTGAGATAGAGCGTACTCTTGTGAGTCTTGTATCAGATGGCAAGTTGAAAGAAATAAGTGGTGAACAGTTGTTTGCACTTTTAAGAAACGTTGGCTTGGATGTTAGATTAAATTCTGAAATCAAAGTTATCAGTCATGGGAAAACTCAATCCCTCTCTGAGAAAATTAAGGCTTCAAAAACGTAACAATTGGCTAGGTGTTATTTATCTTTCCCTTGGATGTACTGGCGCGGCAATTAACAAATCTCAACTAACTTTAGTCATACATCCTTAAACTTAAGTGAAACCGGCAATCCTCAATGTAGGTAACAGCTATTTGTGTTTCTTAAAATGGTTTTTTTCTTCTTGTAATATGGGGCGGGTTTGAAATATGTGGAAAATCGGAATATTGTTGACCTCAGCCTAAGCCAGTTATATTACGATATGCTAAATGAATAATTAATCAAAAAAACGAAAGGAAAGGATAACATGAATTTCATTGAAACAACGCTTTCAAAAAAAATAAAAGAAGCAGAACCAACATTGGACATTCTTGGAGCTGACCGTAAAGTCCTCCAAGTCGCAGTTCAAGACTTCACGAATTATCTTAATTTCTACCGCAACCTTGAGAACAAAGAAACAAATATTATTTATCAAACTAAACAGATTGAGCAGCTACAAAAAGAAGAACCCGCTGAATTTGACTCATCTCTTGCTGTTTGGAGTAGTATCTGGCTAAGGAAATGGAAAGAACGAGTTAACCTTTCTATTGGAAAACAAATTGCGAAAGAAACAAGTAAAGCCCCCGAAAACGATTCCAAAGCTGAATCCACATGGACAAAATTAGAATGCAAAGAAGAAATTATTAGAATTGTGGCATCTGCACTAATAAAAAATGCTGAACTCTGCGGAACACAAATTATTGCGGAAAACATCGTAAAGACGGAAATACGCAAATGTCCAAGCCAAGACATCAACAGTAAAGAACATGTCTTAAAAATTCTAAATAACGCGTTACGTACAGCACGCGAAACTACTCAAAAAACTGGTCCTTTGATCGCAATAATGGTCGACAAACGTTACTATTGTGAAGTGAATAACCAGTAAATTTTACTTTATCACGAATTTTAGTAAAAAATAGCGATCTAATTTGACTAGTGAGGTCAACAAAGTGATAGAGGTAGGAAAAATTTACTTTTCAGAGGAGTTTAGCCAAACATTTTTACATACAGGAAGATTTAGAAGATGCTCGAAAAGTAGGGTTCTTGTGCAAATATCTTCTTTTCTATTTTTCCATTTTTCTCTAAGTCACTTAATGCTTGCAAGACGTCTATCTTAAATTCAGTTGATTTATTCCAATAATCTATAAGTAAGGCTTTGTTTTGGAATCCGTCAACAATGTCTTGAAAATTCAGCCAAAGTTTTTGTTCATTTTTCTTTGATTGAAGGATATCTAGAATCCCGGTTTCAATCGAATTGGGTTTCTGCGCTTCTTTTTCTTTTTGTTTGGTTGCTTGTTTCGTTTTTGTTGATTTATCATTGTTTGAGGGCATATTAACAACTTCGAAAGTTTAATTCTATATTGTATTGTAAGTCTTAATATATACGTAACACTCTAGCTTAAAATCTTTACTAAAAATCCTGATTAAACCCTTTGGAGAAAACAATAAAATTTATTTGAACAATCAATTGTTCTTGTATTCTTCATGAGATAGGCTTAAATTTGAAGACTTCAAGCTTCTGAGTTAGCATCAATTTTTGAATTATGTCACGTATTGTTTAATTACATTTGAGTTCTTGTTTTGCAGGATGCAATCTCAAGAGAGAAAGACATCTCCAGAAGATCATTGGAGCCAGTATAGATGCCCCACCGGTATCATAGGTAGAACAGTAGCTACTAACATGAACAAGGGACACTGGAACTTGACGACCTGGGGGCTTAAACATGTAAGCATCAAATCGGATTCTGTAATTTTGGATGTTGGCTGCGGGGGAGGCAAAACCATAAGCCGTTTAGCAAGGCGGGCAGTTCAAGGAAAAGTATATGGTATAGATTACTCTGCCGATATGGTTGATTATTCAAGAAAAATCAACAAAAAGCTCATCGCAACTAACCGTGTGGAAATTGTGCAGGGTGCAGTGGAGAAATCAGGTTTCAAAGACGACTTCTTCGACTTGGTAACTGCGATTGAGACATACTATTTCTGGCCAAATCTTACAGAGGCCTTCCAAGAGATAAAACGTATTCTAAAGAAAGGAGGGTGCCTTCTCATTGTAAGCGAAATGGTTAAAGATGGAGTGTACGAAGTGAAGAACGCGGAAATAATCGCTAAGACCCAAGTTCATCTTGTGCCTTTGCCTGAAATGCAGAGGATTTTGCAGTCTGTAGGTTTTAGCAGTGTTAATGTTTATAGAAAGAGAAAATCTGAGTGGAATGTAATTCTTGCCCTGAAACTATAGTACATTCATATTTTGAGGATAGTCTTTTTGACTGTCAATTTCCTTATCCGAGAAAAGAGTAATATTATTCAGTCTGAAAAGCATATAAAAAAGTGTAGTAGGCACGGTACAGTCACAAGCATATTGCAAGCACGATAATTATTTTAATTTCACGTAGCTTTTAATTCATTTTTGTAGATAAATACATGATTTGTCAGTAAAAAACAATATTGCTTGAATTGAGCAAGGGTAAATTGCAAAAGCTTATAAGCACCATCATTAACATAACATTCAGAGATATACATCAACTTAAACAGAGATGACCCTCAAACATGAGACGATCAAAACTGGAAACGTACATCGCCATCCTAAGTGCGCTGGCAAACAAGGGACCAATGAAAATGACTCACATTATGTACAAAGCTAACATCAACGGCACCGTACTCAGAGACAATCTAGACTTTCTAATCAAGCAAAAACTAGTCGAAGAACGAACTATTAAAAAGGAACACACAGTTTTTGCAGTTACTCAACGCGGCATAAATGTGCTTAAGTATTTCAAAGAAGTTACAAACGCATTACAGGTCATAGAAGAACCTCGAAGTCGAACCAACCGAACACCACTGCAGTACTAAATCTCACCAACTCTTCTTTTCTCTTGGATTATCTCGCGAGAACTAGCACATATTCTTAGGTCTGGGAATCGTTTATGACTATCTATTGGCTGAAAAAAAGGCTTACTGAGATCTTTCAGGCAATTCAATTTTTAGTTGCTTCTTTAATGCCTTGTATCTGTTTCTAACCGTAACTTCTGTGACTCCAGCAGCATCTGCAATGTCTTTTTGAGTGATCTTTTCACCATTCTGAAGACAAGCAATGTAGAGTGAGGCGGCAGCCATACCCATTGGATCTTTTCCTGCTGAAAATCTTTGTTCTCTAGCAGACCTAAGTATTGCTATCGCTGCGCCTTGTGTTTTGCCGGAAACTCCATTTTTTTCTGCAATTTTTGAAACATAAGTCAAAGGGTCAGAAATTGGCATGTGAAAGTCAAGCTCTTGCAGCAGCAATCTGTAGCATCTTGCAACATCTTTCTTATCTACTAGACTTGCTTCAGAGATTTCACGAAGGGCTTTGGGAGATCCGCTTTTGCGGCAAGCAGCATAAAGTGCCGCTGCAGCAATGGCGTTAATTGATCTACCTCGAACTAAGCCTTTGTCGAGTGCTTTCCGGTATATGAGAGCGGCCTTTTCTCTGATGGGTGGTGAAATACTTACTTTGCTTGATAAACGCTCGAGTTCTGACATTGCTTGTGCAAGGTTTCGGTCAGTGGATGAGTGGACTCTACTTCTGATTTGCCATTTTCGTAAACGCCACATTTGGAGTCGTGTAGATTGGGGCAGTTTTCTTCCGAATGCATCTCTGTCAATTTGGCTTATCGTTGTGGATAATCCTTTGTCGTGAATTGAATATGATGTGGGCATGCCGACGCGGCTTCTTGAGGCCTTCTCTTGCTGGGTGAAAGCTCGCCATTCCGGTCCTTTATCTAACATTTGCTCATACAAAACTAGACCGCAGTCGCCGCAGATGGTTTCGCCGGTGTCGTTGTCGTGTACTAGATTTTTGCTTGAACATTCTGGACAATCTTCAGCTTTGCGCTGATGTATTTTTGGATCTTCTTTACTTAAACTAGTTTGGGTTATTATACTCATTTTTCATTTACTCCATTTATTTGCCCAGAACTTCACTAAATCATAAAATCCCGATTCAAGGTGAAGAAAACAATAATGCGGTCCCGCGCAATCTAGTTAACATGAACTTGGGTGCTTATATACATGATTTGTTTTTTCTGTTATATTCAGGCACAATATGCCATATAACACGATTATTGTTCACACCTATTTAAGGAAGAAGACTTTGGTGGATCAAAAGAATCAGTTCAGATAAAATTTAACGAGCCTGAGAAACGTTCTTCTATAGCTACAAGCATTTGAGGTAGTTGATAAGCTGTTGAAATTCTTCGGTTTTTTTCATCTGTCCCTTCTGAAGCATTTCCATTATGTTATAATTGACGTAGAGTCCACCAGGAGGATACAGTTGACGGGCAACCAAGGTAAAGACTTTACAGTTTTGTTTTCCTATCGCGTCTTCCTTAAATCGCCATTTGTAAGGACCTTTGGGTGGAAGTAGGGTTTCAGAAAGAACTACAACAGCGAAATTCTTCACATTGGTAGTTGCTTCAAGCTCATTGAATTTGAAATGCAGCAACTTGTTTGTGTCTTCACGCTTTCCTTTTTCCAAAGTTTTGCCACCTACAGCGTTGTTCTTAACTTCAATAACCATCTTTACTTGGTCAGACGAGTAACTGTCTTGGTTTGGAACTACTCCGCTTTTCAAAAGAAGCAGATCATTTTTGATCTTAGATCCTTGAATTATGACGTTTGGAATCATTGAAAGGTTAAGGTTTCTTCTCAGGAGGTGATTTCGTATAACTATTTCAGCCGGATTTCCATATTTCTCGCGAGATACTTTGTCGATTTTTTGTTTCTCAAATTCTTCGCAGACCTCAATTAACATAGTATATTCTTCATCGCTATCTGTAAGGACTGGCTTCTTGGAGTAATTTGGCACAAATAGAATATCACTACTTTATCATAAAAAATTATTGCGACTTTATTTGCAAAATTGAAAAAAAAATAATACATACAGTCTTTCCCTTCCTCAGAAAAACTGGTTTCGTAGCTGTTGTTAGGTTAAAGCAAAGTTATTAACAAGAAGATCTCTAGTGAGTCTTAGCTAACAAGATGGAATAGAAGACCCAGGTGGCTTTGCTTGATCATCTCCAACAGCCATTTTGCTATTAATGAAGCCGATTTCCTATCCTCTTGTCAGGAGTGACTAACCATTCCGTTAGATAATAAGCAAGAATATGACAGCGATGTGATAGTGGTAGGCGCTGGACCAGCAGGCTCAGCTACAGCTGGACTTTGCGCTTTTGTTTTTTAGGTTTTGGAACCTTCTTTTGAAGTGTAACTTCGAGAACGCCATCTGACAAATCAGCCTTAACATCATCTACTTTAATTTCTTCGGGCAAATCCACATACCGATAGAAGCTATTGCAGGCTCTTTCTTTGCAAATGTAGCTTTCTTCCTCTTTGTCGTATTTCCATCCTGACATACCTGAGATTTCTATGCCGTCTTCTTGGACGTTAATTTCTATATCGTCCTTCTTAAAACCAGGCATTTCAGCTTTTAAAACAAAGTTTTTTTCATTGTCTTCTAAGTCAACAGCAGGAATTCTAACCTCTGGAAACTCCGGAAACACTATTAGATCCTGAGCAGGGAACAGTAAGTCTTCAAAGTCACTTCTAAATCTATCAAACACTTGGTCAAAGGCTTGTTCAATATCACCTTGAGATTGAGCTCGCCTACGCGTTATTGCTGATTGTTTCTTGATTGGTTTCACATGGGTTTCCTTTGGGACCGCTATTTCTTTAGAAGGTTTACTCTCGGGCTTTTTGTTTTGTGCCATAAAAATCGCCTAATCTAAGGTAATGCAATCAATTCTTTTATTTATTTCTGAACATAGAATCGCAAACTCTATGATGGGCAAGGGAACTGTACTGATCCTAACTTTGATAGTCCATGCTCAGGTATTTTCCGGCTAAAGCTTTTAGCCATCTATAAGAAATGGCTTTCAAAAGTTTTACTAAAATAGTAACAGAAATAGAATCCGAATAAATTAGGCGTCGTATTTATCCAATGTACTTTGTTTCTTTTTGTTTTCGGCTGCTGTTTGGATGTCGTTTATTCTTTGGTCTATAGTCGGATAGACCTTGGGCAATAATCGTTCCAGAAGCATCATTCTGGGTCGAAGGTTATTTAGCTTAATCAAAGCTTGAATCATCGGATCGCCGTTTAGGAACTCAACTGAGCTTAGGTCGCATTCGGTTTCTAGGCTTCGAAGCCATTTAGCGTTGAGATAAAGTCCAGCAACCAAAGTAAAGAAACCGGAGAAAATTGCAGCAAGCAAACCGGATACAAGGTTGCCTAAACTGCCGATTATGGGAATTGAGGTGATTAGTGCAAAGTTGAAAAACACCTCCAAACCAATCAGAATTCCAATTATTGATGCTGGTGCTGTTAGCCGAAAGAACTTTTTTGTCCCATGTCTCTTTTTTAGGTGAGTGAACTCGTGGGCAGCCACGGCGAGTAATTCATCAGGATGAAGGATCTGCAAATACTTGCTGTCGAAAAACACCCTGTCCAAAAAAGCCATGCCGCCAACTGCTAAGAACCCAACATTATAATAACGTTCCAACTTGTTTGCTCTCAAAATTTTGTTTACCTGCATGGCTTCTGCGAGGGTGTCGAGGGGTTCCGATGGAAACGGACTTGCTCTTAGCAGCCGGGAAATTATCCTACTGATGATTCCCACGTTTCGTATCTCACTTCAAATGATAGAAAAGGCTTTCACATACTTGAGATTTTCATGATGATTTCTCGGTAAGCCTTATCATTAAAGTCTCTTTCACACGCAACTAGAACAAGCCTGTTCTCAGTTCCCTTACATTGATAAATCGTGAAGTACTTGCCATCCTTGATTTCTTCCCCACACAAACCACACTTCTTCAATTCTACCCCTCAATGCTCTTTTCTTTGCTAGAGAATTTAAGACTTTGTTACTTTAATGAGTAGGTTTCTCGCTTTTTGGAAGCCTTTTCGCTCGGATGTTAAACTTCTACAGCTTACATTGCAAAGGACAAAGACCTGTCGCCGATTGACCAAGATAAGATAAGTCAACCCAGAAATTTTTTATTATATTCTATATGTTCTGATTAAAAGTAAAATCCCGAAAGATCTTTCTTTCTCTATGGAGGTAAAATTTTGGAAGACAAGTTTGTTTGCGATTAACTTACATTTGGCAGATTCATTTTGCTTGCCGCCATCAGAATCTGCTCCGTCAAAAACTCCTCCAACGAGTCAAACGCTAAACCATAATCCGCTTGCTTGTGTTCGGCTAAATGATTTTTTATGGCCCGGTTCATAGCTTTCAAATCTGGGACTATCAAGATTCTCAAGCCGCATAGGCATCTGATTGTAGGCATTCCTTTTCGAGGTTTGGAGGATTTGCTATCTTGGCCAGAAGCGAAGTTAATTTCTTGGTTCTTTGCCATTTCGACTCACTCTTTGTAGGAGCTTTTTATATCGATCTTCAATTCATATAAGACGTTGTGATAGGCGTGGCACAATCACAGGCTAACAATTCTCTCTATTTATGTATTTTAGATTCATTTTTAATTCTAGGCAAAAGTTTTATCAACAAATAGCTTTACTTTTTGAATCAAACAACCGCTAAGTAGCTTAAACCAGTTTATCGATAGAGTAATGTAAGCGATTGGTCAGAAATAATCTTCGTCATGGTAGGTGTACGCTACGATTTGCACAGTCGGGGGATTTTCTATTGTGCAGAAAAAATACCTTTTTTGATGGAAGCCTATTTTGCATTGTTTATGGAAAAAGCCTTTTCTGCGACTGCCTTGCCCAGCTGTCGTGCCTTCTGAAGATCATTATCTACAGGGTTACCGTATATTGGAAGCGGTTCTCCCACCATTTCAAATCCCAAGGTAGCCAGCTCAGAAGCTGTTTTCCTTGTTGCTTCTCCACTCCAACCAAAACTTCCGAATACCGCGGCACATCTGTTGGAAAATTTTTTTGTTCTAAGCAAGTTTATAAAATCTGCGACTTTGGGGAAGATCTCGTGTTCATAGGTGGGTGTTCCGAGAATCAGTGCGGGTGATTCGACAAGAGCTGTTAAGGCGTCGACAGAATAGACTTCTGATAGATTGAAGCTGTTCATCGTGCCTCCTGCTTCTGCTATACCGTCGGCTATGGCAGTTAGGCATTTGGCGGTCATCCCATACATAGAGCCGTAAACGACCACAACTGTTTTCTTATATGTGCCCTTGCTCCAAGCAGCCCACCTGCTTAATGTTTCTTTTACTGTATCGGTATAAACTGGACCGTGACTTGGTGCTAAGACATCGATTTGTAGATTCATTTTTTCGAATTTCTCGATGGCTTTTTGAACCCATTCTCTTTGTCCGTTGAAGACAGAGGCAAAATATTTCTGAGAACATTCGCAAATATTCTGTTTCTCCATATCGATATCGGATTCCATGATCGCTCCCTGCGGCAGCTTTTTGAATGCTCCAAAGGCATCACAACAAAACAGAATCCTATCTTCTGGTAGGTAGGTGCTCATAGTTTCAGGCCAGTGAAGCCACGGTGTTTGAATAAAATGCAAAGTCTTGTTGCCCAAAGAAAGCGTCATATCGTCACCTTTAATGACGATTGCTTGGGGGTCGATTCCGTAGAATTTTTTAAATATACTTTGGGCGATTGGGGTATAGACTATTTTGATGTTAGGTGCTTTTTGCAATAACGCTAGAATTGCGCTGGTATGGTCTGGTTCCATGTGATTGATGATTAAATAGTCTATTTTGGAGAGGTCGCTTATTTGGCTGATTTTTTCGAAGTGCTCCTGGGTTTTTTTTTCATGGACGCTATCTATGAGAGCGGTTTTTTCTGAGCCTTTAATTAGGTATGAGTTGTATGAAACGCCTTCTGGTATGTTCCAAAGTCCCTCAAATAGGGGGGTTTCGGTATCGTTGACTCCGACCCAAAAGATGTCTTTAGATAATTGGATTGGTTGGTTGTCTACCATAGGATTGCCTTCAAGAGTAAAAATGGTAAATACCTTGCTTGGCATTTAACTTTATGTTAATACAATGAATATTTGTGTTTATTTTTTTCTATTAGATTTTCTGGTTTCTAATTTTGAAGTGACATTTAACACCTGTATCGTCGAAGGCTTCTATTTACCTGCAATTTTTCCTTAAAAGTGAGTTAATTTACATAGTTTAAGTGAAAGTGGGTTTGCTGAGGCTCTGGACCTTTTATGGAGAAAAGAGCGAATGCAAACGCCTTAGGGCTACTGTTGTGAATCTTAACCAAGCCTATTCAGCCCCAACTTGTCTCCAATCATTGTTTAAAGACAAAAAAGGGGAAAGTTTGATTTTCTTTATTTGATGTTTTTATGGTCGTTTTCTTAGCATCAGCAGAGCCAGTACAATGGCTACTACTATAACCAAGACAAACAAACCTGCAATTGCGGGTACGAAGTACATGTCAGCTGCAGATTGTATTGGCTGTTCTGTTGGTGCTGGAGTAGATGCTGCCGAATCAATCGATATTGCTGTTTCTGCGTATGAAGGCCAGTATGATTTAGATCCAGCGAAGGTTGCGATAATAGTGTATTTGCCAGGGACTTCTGAGGGTGGAACCCATCTGTAACTGTATGTGCCGCTTTGATCACTAGTTGTGTCGCCTATGTGGATGAAGTTGCCGTTAGGATCAATTGTGTCTAAAGATATTGCTACACCTGTTGCATTTGCTGGGCGTGCGAACTGCATGTAGATGTATTTCATCCAATCAGTCATTGACTCATCGGATATTGCTGGCGTATTTTTGGCTCCTGCTGATTGATCAGTAACTGTGCCTTTTATCACTACAGATGAACCTGAAGGTACGCCGATGTCTGGTGCTGTAACTGTCATGGAGCTTGGACCTTTACCAATAGCATAGATGCGGTTGTCATAGGAGTTGAACTGCGCTATTATACTGTCTCCAATTATTGGAGCTCCTCCCCATGAGGTTCCCCAAATCGGAAGTTCCCACATTCTTTCTCCAGTTTCTATATTGATGCATAGGAATGGTGAGCCACGCGCTAAAGGATTAGTGGGTGAGTGCTCGTTAGATTGCAGATAGATTTTTCCATCGGTTATGAATGCAACAAATATAGGCCATTCATTACTCCATAGAACTTCGTTGTATGCATCAGCAGCTTTGTATTCCCAAAGTAGATCGCCCGTCTTAACATCGTAACAATAGAGTATTCCGCCATAGCCAGTAGAGAAGAGTTTGCCATAAGCTATTCCGCCGGTCATACCGTAAATTTGCAGCATTGCTTGAGGTTCAGTAGGACCCCAAATCGCCTGTCCTGATTCAGCACTAAAGCCCCAGATTTGCCTCGTCTCTTTTGCTTCAATAGTGAAGACTAAATCGTTTGAAGCATCCCCGAAACTCATGCTTAACATGCCAGTCGGTGGTGTCCAAACAGTATTATAGATCATTCGTATTGTTTCTGTGCTAGTTTTTGGAATGCTGAAAGCCCAATTTGCAACACCGTTTTCTCCCATGCTAGTCCAACCTGAAGCGTTGCAGCCTAGTATTCTGTCTGAGAGGATTTTCGACACACTTCCGGGTAAGCCTTTAGGTAGAGTCTGGTTCCAATCATAACCTTGATTGCCGTTGAAAGTCTTTTGGGTGTTAGCAGCAGAACCCCAACTTCCCGCGCCCATCGTACCAGCAACTGTTTTCCCAAGAACAGCGGTAGTAGAGTTCCATTTAGCCATCCAGCCAGCTGCCAAGTTGATATCGTATATTATAATTTCGCCATTTACTCCATTAACAGTGTAGCTTGCACCGAATTGAGCACCGCTAGCAGGTATGTTCGATATACTGAATTGGTATTCTCCAGTTAAGGGGTCATATGCTTTCCATGTAGTGACTGACGTGAAGGTTGCCATGTCAAATACAGATACAGCTTCGTAGATGTATGGGAAGACGCCATGCGTGTTGAAACCATCAAAATAGAGTGTTTGACCAAACGCTAGCCTGCTGTTGTTCTTGAACCATAATTCTTCTCCTGTACGAAGATCCGCTGCGATGATTCCTTGTTGACTCCAGCCTCCGCCGAAACCTTGAGCATATCTATTGTAGTAAATTACACCATTGATAATAACAGAATTTACGAACTTGCCCTCGTAAGCATCTCCAGTCTCATAATTGTGTTCACCGGTAAATCCTCCAGCATTTCCTCCAGTTGTCAAAGGTTTAGCCCACAAAATGTGACCAGACTCAGGTGCATCGTCATTGTTTGGAGCGTATGAATTATCAGGCCTTGAGATCCAATTCGCTGAAATTGTGTTCCACGTGTAATGTTGCGCGTTTACTGGACGTGACCAGTATTCAGTTGGAAGCGCTGTAGTTGGATAAGATGGCACTAGCTCTTGCTGAACAACCAACGTTAGTTTTTCACTGTCACTTGCTTCATACCAAATATTACCGTAAACTTCAGGGTCAAACATTGGTGCAGCTGTCCAATTGAACCATTGTGCTGGGAAATGTGTTTGTACCGTATAGTTGCCTACAATGTCTGGCACGTATATTTTGCCTGTTGCACCTGTTGCGTCGGTTACTATGTTGCTTATTGTATCAATTTTTCCATCAGGTCTTTCTATTGTTACAGAGAGACCTTTCCAGCCATCAGTCGGATTCTGAACATAATCTGTAATACCGACCCAAATCAGCACTTCTTGTCCAACACCGATTGGGTTAGGTAGTAGACCGCATACTGCATAGGTTTTTTTAGTTCTGTAGGCTGAGCTTTGTGCACTAGAAGGTAGAATAGCAAACATCGATACTACGAATGCCACTATTAGAATCACTGCAAAAATTGTATTCAATTTCTTATTTGTTTTTGACAATTTTTCTTTTCCTCAAAATATTTTGTATTGAGCAAGAAGAAATGAGAATTCACTTGCTCAATCAAAAGCCATTATGTTTTCAACTTGTTTATAAAATTATGCAAATAACACTCAGCAAGCAATTCGGCAGATTTTCTTTTACTTTAACTATTCAATATCGCGTTCTCTGAGAAATGGAAGAAAACAGTTGAAGGCATAACTAAAGTTTTTGAAGATATGGGCGTACCAAAAGAAGTAGTCCACATGATAACCTATGAAGCACCAAAAAGCAACTGGGCAACAGGCGGAAAACTACATTCAGAAAAAAGAAACAAACACCCTCATTATAAATATGCATAAATAGTGACGCGGGGTATTCCCAGCTTCCTTTTTTGGGTTCAAATGCTGCTGCTTTGTTTTTTGCCCTTTTCTTCGTGATCTCAGCTTGCATTGCCTAGATTTCTTGGTTTTCGCTTTTTATTTGGCGGATTGTGGCAAACGTATCATGAAAGTTGTTCCTTTTCCTTCTTTGCTTTCAACAGTTATCTTTCCGCCGTGAGCTTCGACAAGTCATTCATGAATTTTTCAGAAAATCCTCTCATTTATAACGCCCACAATTCACCATCGTGAACTCATATATTAGGAAATAATTTGCCGGTCGTTCAGGGTTAACAAGAGTTAATGTTTTTTTAAATTGTTGTTGTGGGTGTTTGGATAGGTTACTACTTCTTGGTTGGTTGTGTTTTGGGTTGTTTTTGGTGCTTGGCTTGTGTTTTATAGTGCTTTTGGCTGAAAGTTGTTGGTTGTTTTCAACTTCTCCCATTTGAGTTCATTTGAATGAACTCTTGGAACTACCGTCGGGGCAATAAATAGACCGGATAGATAGTTGCCTTTGCACGAATTCACACGTTTTTTGCCTTGGGATAATAGTATATTCCTTCTTTTTCTATTTTTGAAAGCGTGGGGGCTGAAAAGAAAGCTTGGTTGAAGGACAAGCGGTTTTGATGTTCAGTATAGGAATCTGATCTGTAATTTTCGAGCACCAAACCTGCAGCACTATCAACGCTTGGCAGCAAAGTTTTTCAGTTTTGGGCAAAAGCTTTAATTCGCCTTCATAAGTTTTCTCTGCCTGTGTGGCGACTAGGATTCTTCTT
>Ga0075524_10000225_pt1 | contig 13106 bp, 7 predicted proteins | sample NGEPerone_FD_76826 | JGI IMG/M metagenome (GOLD analysis project Ga0075524, IMG submission 76826) | Arctic peat soil microbial communities from the Barrow Environmental Observatory site, Barrow, Alaska, USA - NGEE Permafrost154B-one | ecosystem: Environmental > Terrestrial > Soil > Wetlands >...
GCCATCTATACTATATTGATTCATTACATTTCTAACATATTTTATTGCCACCTCAGGTTTGTAATCTGCATAAGCTTTTACCGCAATTGATCCCCATGATAAAAAAATATCCCCATTTTCATAAGATGGAAACGGAAACTGAGTTTCCTTACCTTCCCCTTTTGCATACGATGACATTGTTATCGGCCAGAAGAAAAGCTTCTCCTTTTGCATTTGCGCTTCGATATTGTCAAGAATAGTTTTACGTCTTGCCTCATCATCACAAATACCATAGGCAATGGCCATGAAATTTACAGGAGTAACCATGTTTCTGCCATGAACGCTTTTATCTTTATCCAACCAATGGACGTAACATTTTTTCTCCTTATCCCAGAAGCCTCCCTGATCGGTGGATTTATTAAAACTTGTTTTTAATTTGGCTGCAAAATCTTCATATTGCTTTGCTCTATCCGGGTTTGCCAGTACACGTTCTATAACCGACCATTTTATAAGGGCATGATACAACTTAGCATTCACAAAAGCATTTTCATAAGATGCCCAAATAATATCGATCCAATCGCTGCCTCTTTTTTCTTTGTAGCTATCGGTCATCATCTCAACAAGGCCATCCTTATCACTATCTCTGTTTATGATCCAATCCAAAGCTTTCTCGCAAGATCGCTGATGCGTTTTTACCCACGCCTGATCACCGGTCTGATCAAACAATTCTGCTACATTGGTAACAAGGTCTGGGTTTGAGTCCAGCAAAAATCCCCACTGTGCTTCATAAAAACCTTTGCCGGTTACCTGCCCCTTCATAATATCCACATTATTATATGCCCAGCGGGACCATACCCGTCCATCCGGTTTTATGGCATTGTCCCGGTAAAAATCAAGACAGTCCTGGTAACCTTTCAGGTAAGTATTGTCGTTGATTGCAAGGCCCATCTGCGCAATGTATTGTTCATGTAAACAAATGGGGCCATAAGGTGTATGCCAGCTATTACCTCCAAAATGTTTTGCATCAATTACACCAATTCTTGCAATGGTATTCAAAACTGAACTTACCTGAGCACCATCTATTCCTACAAATTTTCCACGCCCAAACTGTTCATTGAAATCAAAATAAGAAAGCGTTACACTTTGAGATGTTTTACCAGCTGGCATCATAAAAGGCGCCCAAACATCTGTTCTTTGGCGAATGAATCTTCTTCTGTTAGTCCCGCTATCAAAGCGAGGTATCATCTCCTTTTGTGAAAGCGTAATTGCATAAGCCAGCTTATCTTCATTGGTTCTGCTATATTTCATAGCAACCTGTTTACCAGGAGCATCGACTGTAATTTTTAAGCCATTCCCGGTTTTACTGTTCCAAAATCTTGAAGAGTGTGTATGAACTCCATAAGTAGCCAGTCGTTCATTAAAAAGGTAAAACCATGCCAGACCTCCATACCCCTGATAGGCTCCTTCCCAGGTATTGATGTTGTTAAAGATAAATGAGGGAAGAGAAGCTTCTTCCACCAAATCAGATTTTGACAAGCTTCTGTCAATATCAAACTTTATATCATTATTTGTAATGGTAAATTTCCATGTTTCATTTATCATTAAATCATTGTCCCCATAGGTAATACCGCTAACTTTCACGGTATTGAAAGTTACTTCAACTTTTGGTGTTGACCGGATATGAAGCGTAGAATAAGATGCTGAAGGTGTTTTAATTTCAGAGTAAATGCCGGCAGCACCATTAATCACATTTTGACCATTTACCTCTAAGGAAGAAACATTGGCCTTTCTATTATAATCAAGTATTAGTTTGATTTTCTGATTGCCAAAAAGGATAGTCTTGTTCTTTATATCATTTTTTATGCTGAAAGGCTGAGCAAGACAACTACTGGCCAAATTAATCAAAGAAACCAGGAGAAAAATCCGGAAGGTAATTGTTTTTCTAATGAACATATTAAGATTTGCTTATTTGATAAATAAATTAATGTTTTTCTGCTGTTATACCTTTCCAGTTATCCGATGTTTTTTTTATATTCTTGTTAAAAAATCAACCCTACCTGCCCGCATAGGATCATGCATTAAGCAGCCCATACGTTTACAAAGCCCGTGCTTCATTCGCTTTCACGATAGAAATAAACACTCCCTTTGTAACAGTCGCTCTTTTAATTGCCGGTAAAAAACATGCATATTCCACCGGGACGCAGGAAATAATGAAGCATACTCAATCAGCCAGTGGCTTTACCATAATATCTTTAAAATATACTTTACTTTTTGGATCATGCCCCTGTAATGCAAATGTTCCGTGAGAGAGTAATCTTCCTGCTATTTCTGCGGGGCGCTTAACATTTTCCGGTTCTGTATATTTAACTACTGTTTTGTCATTTATTTTAATCGTAATTTCTTTTCCTTGTACTTTTATATACTCAGTGAACCATTCATTGTCTTTTGCAGGAGAGTCTCTGTTATCCTGAACAAAATACAGGCTGCCGGTTCTCCTCCAATCAGTATGAGAGTTATTTACCTGTGCTTCATAACCTTTTGCAGGCCATCCCTCCTCCTGGAATTCTGTATGAAAGTATATTCCTGAATTGGAACCGGGAGTGGTCATTACAGAGGCCTTAAGCTCAAAATTTTTAAAATCATGATTCATTACAGGTCCGTTATAAAACAAATGAGACCTGGGGCCCGCTACCACAATTGCCCCGTTTTCAACTTTAAAAGTGCCTGGATTTTCGTTGAATTTCCATCCGTTTAGGGTTTTCCCATCAAAGAGACTAATCCATTCCTGGTCTTTTTTCCCATCAGAAAATGTTGAGCATGAGAATAGCATGGTACTAAGTATTGCACTAAATAAAGATAATGTGATGATCTTTTTCATATTAAATGGTATAAGTTAAGTGATATGATATAAGGATATTTTGCGTAATTATATTTGTTTTAAAGTATTGTTTTAACAGATTTATTTTATCTCTTCCCATTGCTGTATCACTTCACGCACTGCTTCGATAGCATCTTCTTTTTTTCCCAGGCTATTATCCCAGTTATAAATATTTAAAAAGCGACAGTCACGAAAAGTTAGCGTTCGCTGCAAATGATACATCCATTCAAGTTTGTTTTCTCCGGGCCACCACCATTCAACTGCAGCCCAGCCAGACACATTCTGTTTGTCGAGTACATCTCCCAAATCACCTGCAGAATAGGGATCAACACTATAAAAACTCCATCCAGGCAATGAATATTTATTAGCTGCGGGAGCAAATGACAGGTGTTTACTCCATGGAGAATAGGTGCCACCCTGATGAGTGAATATAAGGTTCTGTGGTAAACCGAGGGTATTCGCTTTTTGACAAAGAATATCAAGGTAACGATGTACTACCTGTTGTATATCATCCTGGGTAATTCTGCCTGAGTGCTTAATTCCTGCTGTCTTCACAGCAGCGTATCCCAATTGAGTGAGGCCACCATTATATCCTGCCCGGGCATTAAAGCTTTCTAATGGATCCAAACTGTTATCATTGGGCATCCGCTCTAAATACCGGTTACCTTCTTTGTAGTAATAGGCGTTTACTCCAATACTGGTTTCGTGCCCGAGCTTTACGCCTCCTAATAAAAATTTCTTACCAGCGGGAAGGGATCTGTACCATTTTACAATATGGGGAATAAGCCGGGTTAATGCTGATATTTGAGCCGATATAACTGCGGGGCTCATTATATTTGGCGCAGGCAATATCCTAAGCTGGGAACCCCAATTTCGCCAGCTGATTTTTACAGCTGTATAGTCATCCCAGCCCGTCCACTCCACATTTTTTCGATTACCCGGATTATACCCTGGTTTATTGGGATCCCACCAGTTCCATAAATCCGGACGTGATTCCAACCAGTTAAGCCCATCCAGATTAATTAAGATTGGAACATTGGTCTCCCTACTCAGCCTTAAGAAGTTATTTAAGCTTTTTTCTACCGAATCTAAATCATATCTTAAATAGTCGAAAACATAGGAGATTCCTAAACGCAGGTTTTTATTTTCAGGGGCATTTATCTTTGCGGTTATTTCATCAATTACTTTCCGGTTAAAACCTGATGGCTTTCCTGCCGACCATTTTGTCCAGGTATTTACAAAGATATAACGCGGACGTTCCTGTGCTTCAGTTTTTAAAAAAAGTATAAAAAAAAGTATAGTTATTATTGACCGTTTGTGATTCATAAAAAAAACGTATACCTGAAGTGGGATGTTCATAAAAATCATAGTGGCTTAATAATTATTAAAAAATATATCTTCCCCCCTTTAGCCCGGCAAAAATCTTTCTCCTGGTTATTTTAAAAGTGCTTTCCAATTTGCACTGTAATAAGCTTGCTGCAGTTTTTGCAGCATAGCTGAATTCTTATTCCGTAAAAAGAGATCTTCCAGATCTTTGTATATGTATAGCTGGATCCAGTATCCATTATTATATTTTGCCCTAACCGATGCAACTTCGAATAATTTTGCATACCAGTTTATGTTCAAACCATTCTTTACCGCTACTTTAAGCGCTGTCTGTGCCTGTTGCCACATTTGCCCGGAAATCTTTTTTTGAAGGTTTAAATAGTTCTTGTATTTAAATTTGGAAACATCAATCGTTTCACAACGGTCATCAATTTTTAGTGCCTTCAAGTCAACCGTATCTTCAAAAGTAGTATCTCCATCCAGATCATATAATATTTTGTCAAAGAAGCCATTGTCATCAGTGTCCAGATATTTTACAGTAGCAAATTTTTGAGGTGTTTTATTGATCCAGCTTCTGTCCCAACCTTGATAGAAATCAGCATTCTGATCAATTCTCCAGCACCCCCATTCTGCACCAACCAGATGTAATCGCCCGTCAAATTTGCTGATATACAGCTTACCTTTGCCCGAATTATCCATGTCCCATTCTCCCCGGTCACCTGCAACATCTGCCTGGGGATTATTATCAATGCCTCCTTTGCCTGTTCCAATTTTAAAGGGATCTAATGGATCAAGAAACTCTACCCGCTCCCAACGATGGCAATCATCATCTTCATCATATACAAAATATACCTTGTTCCATTTACCCCTGTTAAAAATCAACTTCAGAGCACTATCATGATCCGTATAAATAAGTTCATTTGTCTGCCTCCAACGGGGGTCCATAAAATATTTATCGGCTTCAGGCAACCCTCTCATATTTTTAAACTTGTGAACCTGGTCCATATAATCAAATCCTTCCCCCCTCAATCCAAGCGTAAAGTCAAAATCAAATTCATTTCCCGGTCCGTTATCATTATCCATATCTACCGCAATGGATACCCAGTTAATTTTTCCGGTAAGTCTCATCGTTTCCGGGTTTGTCTTCTTATCGGGATCATTGAAATAGGTGGGAGAATCCACCATCCTGATGGCCATTTCTGTCAGTCCGTCCCCATCTTCGTCATAAAATAAAAAAGGATTCTCCCAATTAAGCTTTGTATTCTCTATCCTGTTGGTAGCAGCATGAACTTTCATAAACATGCTCTGCCCGCTGTAATCTTCATAAAAATCCGAGGTACCGTTATGTTCCCATGCTTTCAACTGGAAGTTATTCCAATCTATATAATTAAAAATATTATCATGATCAGTATCCAGTACCCACATATAATGCCCGTTAGGCCATACTTTATCCTTTTCCACAGCAGGATATTCTACTACAACCTGCATATCCGCTTTATTGTCAGTATTGGTATCCACCCAGTCAATAATCAAATCACCTATTGCTCCATATTTCCCATCCTTATTTCTGTCAATTAACAAACAATCGCTATCGGTATCTCCTTCAAGATCCCCATATTGCATGTCATCATCATCATCAATCCACATTACCGGGGTATTATTTATTGTAACGGATTTAATAATATCCGGGTCGCCATCCCCATCCAGATCTATATATTCAGGTTTATAACCTATAGGTGGCGGAGGTAAACGATAAGGAACAATTTTTAAATTAGAATTCCAGTAATTCTGTCCTGACCTGTTCTTTTCAGTGTCATTACCAGTCTGGGCCATTATATTGGTGACAAAAAAGATCAGTGATATAAAAAATAAATTTTTTTTCATTGTTATTAATTATTAAAAATTGAATTTAGGGTAACGCCCTTTATCAGTTCCCTGAAACATCAACAACTGTCCAGGCATTATATACGGCCCTCTGATATCCATCAGAGGGTTGATTCTTCACTTCCCAGGTATTGCTGCTTTTGCTTTTTACAACAAAAGTTGATGAACCGCCTCCATCCAGATTAATAGCATTTTTTGTTTGTAAGGCATACATCAAATCGGATAACTGCGAAAAGGGCATCCCTTCAGAGTAAAGAGGCTTACGGCCATCTATTACGATAAAATAGACTACTTTATCGTCGTCATAGCCTACTATTGTCCTGGGCGCTACAGATGGATCGCTGCGTAACTTTTGAATAATTGTTAATTAACATATGATATCCTCCCAAAGCTTCCTTTATATTTACCTGATCTATTGTAAATTTCGCAAAACTGCCTATAACGGGTGTGCCATCATTATAAATACCCAAAAAACCGGTTCCTGCTAAACTTTCCTGAGTTTTAATAGCAGTACCGTTTTTTACAACAATTCCCTGTGGCCCTGAAGAAAGAAAAAAGTCGCCATTTACAGCAGCTATCACTCTGTTCCCGGGTGCATCTGCAGCCCTGGCTATCTCTGAGACTATTTGCGATTTAAACTCCGGTTTGTTAAAAGGAGTACCGGCTTTTATCCTGACATTCGTATTTTTCAGATCGGCTGCTAATACAAACATAGTAATAAGCCTTCCGTCACCACCCCTGTAATGGATATTGGTCTGTTCAATGCCCGAACTCAGTTCTATAAGAGTATCAGTTATCAGATTGCTGATCAGTGATGATCTTTCAGCAATTTTTTTTGTTATAAAGCTTGAATATTTAATAGCGTCATTCCCCGATTTATTGGCTGTATAAAAGGTATCAAGTGCATTTGATTCGGGCACAAATACTGTCCGGTAATTTAGGGAATTCACATTCTTTACTTTTTCAAGAACTGTCCTGGCTTTATTTAACGTCTCATGTATCTTATGAGCAATACCTAACGTATCTGTATAGTTCAGTTCTATACTTATAGCTCCGGACTGACTAAATGCATCCCAATCAATTGTTGCAGTACCCTTTACCGTGGTTATACTTTTTATAGTTCTCCCCTTTAATGAACTGATATAATTATTTCCATACACGTTCCCTTTAATAACTCTTGTGACAGAGCTTTTAGCAGCTATAATATTAAATACATATGCTCCCTCATCCATATTAGTAAGCATTACCTCCATTGTATCTATGCCTGCTTTTTTCCGAACCGGCACTTTTAAAGATTTTGCTTTATTGTTCCAGTAAATTGTAACTGTATCTATTTCAGGGTGCGATTCTAATAACCACGATAATTTTATTCGATTTTTACCCGGATAAGATTTTATTTCATATATATTCCCGTTTTCGACAATTTGATCCTTTTCGGAAGGAGTTCTATTGTTTTTCTTACAGGATATTAAAGGAAGAACGAACAATACAAGCCCATAGCTGATATACTTAATTTTTATCTTCATAATTTTAAATTTTAAAAGAAAGATTAACACTATAAGAGATGAAATTTTTATCCATCGCTTTTATATTATCGTATATTAATTTCTAAAGGATGTTTAACAGTGTTTGAAAAGTCAGACAAATAAGTAAACCACTTTTCTGAGGATGTTATCTTATTTGCCTTGTTCCATGCCACACCCGTATAATAAACGTAAGGCTGTTGGGAGTGAATCTTTGCCGAAGAAAGAATATGGCCTTTAGCTATCGTCATTCCTTTTACTGGTTGGGTAAACACACAACCTACCCCGGTAGTTCCATTTGCCGGATTTTCCGGCTCCCAGTAGCCCATAATACTTTGCTGTTCATCAAACAAAATTTTCCCTTTACCATTTCTCTTTACAATTCCAATGACTACCGGCAGTTCACTGTTTCCGGAATAATTAAAAGTCACTTCTACCCTGTTAAGTTGTGAGCCGGCATCCAGGGATATGGTTTTTGTTACCGCCACCGGTATATTTGCTACATTTTTTATGGCATAAGTTAACTGAAATGTGCTGCGAAGAGGACCATTATCTAATATCTTCCAGGACTTAAAGTTGTTTGTAAAATAAATCGAATCGTTTATATAAGGGGCAATATCTCCTGCTCCAAGAGTCAGGCCCACTCCATAACAATCCAGACCTTCTCCATGATCGATATGATAATCGCCGCTTTTATACCATTTGTTAATAATCAGATCCGAAGTCCGTTTTGACCATACATCTATTCCATACGCATTATCTTTTCGGGATTCAAGTGCCTGCCCGTACATCCGGAAAGCTACCCGGTCATTCTCCCAGGCGAAATCATCAAAGCGTTCCGGTACAAAGCGTGCAAAAGTTTTGGGGGCTACAACTGCCGGATTGCCGCTAACTACCGCTACCAGAATCCTGGCTCCTGGTGCACAGCTTATCTGCATGAGAACATTCACAGGTTGTTTTTTACCTTTATATTCCAGTTGGAAAGGAATCTCAGTTTCTGTTTGCAATTCTATAAGTTTGAACGCTTTTGAACCAGAGAGCTTTGCCAGTAGCTTTTCATAAGGAAAAGAAACAAGTTCATGGTCTCTAAATATAGCAGATGGATTTTTAATTTCAATAGTACAAAGAGGATTAGATTGGCAAAAACCTTTGACAGAGAAACCTATCACTACTAAAGCGGTTATAAAAAGTTTCAATGAATTCTTAAATATAGATTTTGACATAAGTTAAATTTTAAAGTCTTTAGAGATCCTCATTATCGCTAAATAAAGGACATCCGGGTTTACAAATTGGTAATTTATTTTTTTGATCTTCATAATAGACAGTTATCACTGGAGTAAATCTTTTTGTTTGCTTCCAAAATCGTGTCGAACATAACTTAGCCTTCTGCGGGGCCGGATGATTTTTACCATTAAGCATTTGAAAAAGGTTACCAGAAATTTGATTTTCCACTTGAATAAATTGTTTTTTAAGTGACAATGAAGCAACCTGGCTATTTAGTTTCTGTGCCGGTAATTACTTTTTTGATTTTGCAATTTTAGGAAAAGGCACATTATATCCCTTAACAGCATGCCATATAATACGGTTTAACACATCATCTTCCACCAAATCCACATCATCAAATGACATTTCCATAGATTTCTTAGCCCAGTATTTTTGTTTCCCTTTAAGCATTGCCAGTTTAGGATTCAATTCATCAAGTGGAATCATATTTGGCAACGCCTTGTATGGGGCAAAATCAGGATCAGCCTTGAAACAATCAACCATTGGTGTAGCTGTCAAATCAAACTGGCTCATAGGAGGAAGCCCTAATATCAACTCAATAGTGCGCAACAGGCTATTTTGATTATATTGAGTGCTAATGACCTGACCTCTTTTAGTGTAAGGGCTTATACATAATGCTACGGTACGTTTCCCATCCACATGATCAAGCCCGGATTGGGGATCATCCTGAACCACAAAAATGACTGTTTCTTTCCAGAATTTACTTTTGCTCACGGCTTCCACTATTTGCCCTAATGCCAAATCGTTATCAGCAATTGAAGCTTTTGGAGTGGGATAACCCTCTCTTGTTCCTGTGGTATGATCATTAGGCAGGAGCATAATCATTAAATCAGGTAGAGAATTATTGGTTTCATAAGCATTTAGTTCTTTGATAAATTCACGGGCCCGGTATACATCAGGAACTACCTGAGGAAAGCCTATAAAGGTGGGACAAAGGAGAGGTTCCAATGTATGAACTTCTGTAGTTGCCTTAACCTTTACATGGTTTGTATTATTTTTATAATCATTATATATATCATTCCAGGTTGCATTTTTGGGCTCAATTTCGGCCTTAACAAATTCACCGTAATCGCGAAATGAAAGGCCATGTTTCAAAGCATTATCCCAGATAAAGCCTGATGAAGCATAGGCTAAGGGATCATCCCCGTCATAAGGATAGCTACGAACAAAACCGCCAAAGCTTTTTTCCAAATAATCTGTTACATATCCTTCATCTGTCCATTGGTGCCCGTCTGCACTCAACACGCCATTGCAATAGGTATTATCAAGCAGGACAAAATTTTCTGCCAGTGCGTGAATATTCGGAGTAACATTTCTACCAAACTGGCATAAAGAACTATCGCCATTACCTTGTGCCAGGTCTCCAAAAACCTGATCATAGGTTTTATTCTCTTTGATAATATAGAGGACATTTTTAAAAACAGATTTTTCACCTGGCTTCACAGGTACAGGAACTATTCGCTCCTTTACCTTTTCGAGATGTATGGTTTCATTTATTTTGGGTAACCGCATGTTTGTAGCGGCTTTAACGGTATATTTTTCAAGCGTATCCTTTGATGGAACAGGAATAAATGAAACAGACCCTAAATGATCATTGGATTTAAAGGCCACTTTTTTACGTACTCCCAAATCTCTGCCACCAACACCTTTTATATTGGCGACGAACAGTTTGTTACCCTTCCTGTCTAAAATCACAGCACCAGGATACCAGCCTGTTGGGATTAATCCGGTTAAGGAATCTGTCCTCAAATCAATTACAGCAAGCAAATTATTTCCACCATTGGCTACATAAAGTGTGTTGCCATCAGGAGCAACTGCCATATCATTTGGTGCACTGCCAAAGGGCAGTTCAGCCATTGGCTTAGCGCTTAGTTCTTTAACAACTTCATCGGTTTTTACGTTTATAACTGAAATCAAATCACTATTTGCGTTAGCAACGAATAATCTGGTTCCATCAGGATGCATCGCCATTCCGCTGGGATGCAAATGAACTTTAATTTCCTTAATAACTTTACGGGTGGTTAAATCAATAACTGAAACAGTACCTGATGATGCAATACCGGTTTTAGGATCAACTACAACCGGAGTTCCGGAAGAAAGTGCTGTTTTGTCGCCAGCTACCGGTACGCGACCGCCCCAATTTGTAACATAAGCCTTATCATTTTTCACAATTATATCATAAGGGGCAATACCAACAGGAATATATCCTTCAGATTTACTTGTCTGCATATTAATTATACCGATGGCGTTGCTACGGTTCAAAGTTACATATACAAGACCACGTTGCTCATCAATTGCAAAACCTCCCGGATAGGCCTTGTCTTTTGCAGCCTTAACATATCCCGGAATCAAAATTTCATCTTCCCAGGACGACAAACCATTCGGTAACAGTTTTGCTAAGGGAAGAAGAAATGCATCGTCCCATGAAAATAAACCGTTAGCCTGCATTTTTGCTGATCGAAGATAACCTTTAGTATCCGTTGTCCAAACCTTTTGACCGTTGGAACTCCAGTTGATACCTGTAAATGTGTTCCCGGCTCCTTCAGGCAGTGTAAGTTTTTGTTTAATAGTTTGATTTATCGCATCAAAGAAAACAATATCTTTAATATTTTTAACGGCCAGAATTGTTTCATCAGGATTAAGAGCGAGATCGATTGGTCGGCCAGGGAAAGTAACGGTTTTACCTGCCGGATCAATAATTTGAGATGTGGTCACAATATAGGTTCCATCTTTTTGCGGTCCTACGAGAGCTTGCTCTGAAAAATTATCGGATGCATCTTTTATCAACTCTGAATGTTTAACCAAACTACAACCAAACATCGTGAATATAATTATAGCGTTAAAGCCGGCGATTAATAAATACCGCTGCCACTTAAAGTTTATTGCATCTGAATTTTTCCATTCACTACTATTAAATGAATATGGAAGGTATATCCGTTTCATATCTTATATATCTCTGTACTGAATAATTTTTTTGTAAATCACACAATAACAGCATCATGGTTTACACGATTCTGATTTCATGCTTAGTCGATGGCATGATCAAGATGAACATCCTGACCCTTCCACACCTTCTTTGATGTCCAGTCTTCATCTTTTCCTGTCCAGAATTCATTTTCTGCGGGCAAGCCCAAAACCAGGAAGGCTTCCGAGCATAAATACAAACTTCCTGTGGAAATATAACCTTCACCAACAGCCGGCTGATGACCATATATACCTATCTGAAGCCAACCATCTTTATCAAAAGTGCCGGGTGCTTCAATTTGTCTTTTAATTACAGTATACAATGCAGACCTTACCTGCCGGGGTTTAATAGATGGTGGCAGGGCCTCCATTAAAGCAATTTTCGAAAGTAGTTGAAAGGCACCAAAACGATAAGCGAGGGAGCGGCCAATCGGAGGATAAGTCCCCTCGGGAGAAATAAATGATTCCTGGATAACCGAATATCGCTTAGCTCTTTTCAAAATGGTTTCATAGGTTTTCTCATCTCCCCTGCCAGCTTCCTTCAGCGTTTGTAACACTTCAAGGAACATCGGTTGAATAACAAAACTGTTATAGTAATCCCAATGAAAAGTAGCGCCATCTCCATAAACACCATCTCCTTTATACCATTTCATGTGCATGTCAATGGCCTTATTGATAGGAGCCATCTCACAGGTACCATCAAATTTGAGTAATGCAGCCTCAATTATTGCGCTAAAAAAAAGCCAGTTATTATTGCCGGGTGTAATCACACGTGATGATTTTAATGCGATAATTACATTTGCCTTTGTTTTTTGATCCAGTCTGCCCCATAACTGATTGGGCGCCCGTAATAAGGCCTGTGAAAAAAAAGCTGCATCTACAAGGGGCTGTCCTTCCTGGTTGAAATTCATAAAATCAGGCGATTGAGGATCGGTTGCATTGTGAATAGATTTTACCGCTAAGTCAATATACTTTTTTATAATCTTTCCTTCTGCGGTATTATCCGGTCCCAATTCCAGCCAGGGAGCCATACCGGCAAGCAAACGCCCCATTGCCTCCAGATAGGTAACTTTTTTACGAGACTCTTCCGATCCTTTTACCGCTTCTACCGGCATCAGTTTCTTCAATTCATTATGGCTGAGTGCAGTCAATACCGGATCGGCGATATGAGTTAGCGCAGTTATATAATATTTACGCTCCCGGTTGCCGTCATTGCTGACAGCTTTTTTTGTGGATTGAGCCTGAATGCTTACCACGCAGAAAGAAAA
>Ga0075524_10000227_pt1 | contig 13094 bp, 8 predicted proteins | sample NGEPerone_FD_76826 | JGI IMG/M metagenome (GOLD analysis project Ga0075524, IMG submission 76826) | Arctic peat soil microbial communities from the Barrow Environmental Observatory site, Barrow, Alaska, USA - NGEE Permafrost154B-one | ecosystem: Environmental > Terrestrial > Soil > Wetlands >...
TCTCCCCGGACATGGCCGGCGACATCGTCCGCCGCCTCTCGGCCTTGACCGGCGTCCGGAGCTATGTCGGGGGAAGATCCTATGAGGGACGCGACGTCCCCGTCCTCGAGCTCTTCCTGCCTTTCGCCAAATATGTCTCTGTGCCGCGCCTGGTCACCTTCAAGCCGACCCTTCAGGCCGTCGCCCGGCAGCACGCCAACGAAGTCTCCTCGACGAGCTACATCCTCCGCTTTGCCGAGCTCCTGGCCCGCGATCCGGCCACACGGGAAGCGCTCAAGAAGATGAGCTTCGTCTTCGAGCCCATGGAGAACCCGGACGGCGCGGAGCTCGCCTTTGCGATGCAGAAGAACGAGCCGTTCCACAGCCTCCACGCCGGACGGTACGGCTCGCTCGGCGTGGACATGGGCTATCAGACGGGATCGAAGCCCCTTCTGCCCGAAGCGGCGGTCCGGACCCGTCTCTACGACCGGTGGGCGCCCGACATCTTCCTCAACCTCCACGGCTATCCGTCGCACGAATGGGTCCAGCCGTTCTCGAACTACACGCCTTACCTGTTCCGCGACTACTGGATACCCAAGGGCTGGTTCACCTATTTCAAGTCCCTGAGCCTGCCGATCTATGAGGATCACAAGGAGGCCGGGACGGCCCTGATGAAGCTCATCGCCGCCGAGCTCGCCGCCGACCCGGCGATCGCCGCCTCGAACCGGACGTTCTACGACCGCTACGACCGTTGGGCCGCGCGCTGGGCGCCGCATATGAACGCCCTCGAGACGACCGACGGCGCGGTCATCTTCGCCAAGCGCAAGGGTCCGACCGAGAACCGGATGACGCCGCGGGCCCAAACGACGTTCGCCGAGCAAACGCCCGAGCTCATGGACGAGACGGCCACGGGGGACTGGCTCGAGTTCCTGTGCGCCCAGGGCCTGGCCTATCTCCGGGCCCACGTCAAATACCTCGTCCAGGCCGATTACCCCGTCGTCCGGATCGAGGAGGAGGTCCGCGGCCGGGCCCGTCTGACCCTCGTCCGGAAGCGTCCCGGAGAATCAGGGACGCGTTGGAAATCGGGGACATGACACTTTTCTCCGGAAAAGGGATCGTGTCCCCGATTTCTCACAGGACCGCACAGAGATCCCTCAGGGTTGTCTATTCCCATAGAAGTTTGATAAGATAGCCGCGCCGCCACCGGACCGGGGCGGGGGCACGATGGACGCACAGACCAACCTGCTGATCATCTCCGACGATTTCTCGCTCTACGAGACCGTCAAAAAAGCGCCGGTGGCCGTCGATTTCAACGTCTTTTTCTCCCAGACGGACGACGAATACCTCGACGTCATCCGGGAGAACGGCATCCGGGTCGTTCTCGTCGACTGCAGCGATTCGCTCGCGGCCGGGCTCGTGATCATGAAGAAGATCAAGAAGGCTGACGCCTTGGTCGACGTCCTCGTCGGCGGCGAGCCCATCGGCCGAGACGCCGTTCTCGACATCGTCCGCGCCGGGGCAACCGACTTCGTGCCCAAGCCCTACGAACGCGACATCCTCGGCGACATCCTCCGCCGCATCTCGCGCAAGGGCGAGCTCCGCCGCGAAACCCTGCACCTCGAGAAAAAGCTCGAGCGAAAATACGTCTTCCAGGGCCTCATCAGCCGCAACCCGACCATGCTCGAGATCTTCGGGACGATCGAGAACATCGCCAAGTACTTCTCGAGCGTCCTCATCACCGGCGAGACCGGCACGGGCAAGGAGGTCGTCGCCCGGGCCGTCCACAGCCTGAGCCCGTTCGGCAACAAGCCGCTCGTCATTTGCGACAGCGCCGCCATCCCCGAAAACCTGTTCGAATCCGAGCTCTTCGGCTACAAGAAGGGGGCGTTCACGGGGGCCGACAAGGACAAGCGCGGCCTGTTCGAGGAAGCCGACGGCGGGACGATCTTCCTCGACGAGATCGCCGAGATCCCCGTGGCCGTCCAGGCCAAGCTCCTCCGGGTCCTCGAGGCCCACGAGTTCCGTCCCCTCGGGGCCAACGAAAACACGGTGGTCGATGTCCGGGTGCTGGCGGCCACGAACAAGGACCTGGCCGAGAGGGTCCGGACCGGGGCCTTCCGGGAAGACCTCCTCCACCGCCTGAACAAGGTCGTTATCGAGATCCCCCCGCTCCGCGAGCGGCCCGAGGACATCCCCCTGCTCGTCCGCCACTTCCTCCAGGAAGCGAGCCGGAACTTTTCGAAGAACGTGCGGGGCGTCTCGCGCGAGGTCCAGAAGCTCTTCCTCAAGTACACCTGGCCCGGGAACGTCCGCGAGCTGGCCAATGTTCTGGAGAGCGCGGCCATGCTCTGCAAGAAGGACTTCGTCGACGTGGCCAACCTGCCCAAATACCTCCGCGAGTATGTGCCGCCCGAAGGGGCGGTCGCCTTCGCCGGCCGCGGCCACCTGTCGACGCTCGACGACCTCGAAAAGGAATACATCGCCTATCTTCTGAAAGTGACCAAGGGGAATCTGCGCCAGACGGCCAAGATCCTGTCGATCTCGCGGACGACGCTCTACAACAAGCTGGCGAAGTACGGCCTCCGGAACTGAGCCGCGGCCGGACGGTCAGGCGACCGCAGCGGCGCGCTTCTTCGACGTCTTCTCCTGGTACATCCGCCGGTCGGCCAGCGTCAGGAGCTGCTGGAGGGAGCAGGGCCGGTCCGGATCGTAGCGGCAGATGCCCAGGCTGAACGAGATAGGGTAGGCGGAACCCGGCCGGGTGTTGCGGGCTTGGACCTTTTCCCGAAGACGGCGGTTGAGGGCGGACACCTTGCTTTCGGCGATGTCGATGGCCAGGACGACGAACTCGTCGCCGCCGAGCCGGGCCACGATGTCGGAATCGCGGAAGACGTCCTTCAAGATATCCGCCGCTTGGACGAGCGCGGCGTCGCCTTCCTCGTGGCCGAAGGAATCGTTGATCCGCTTGAGGTCGTCGAGGTCGGCATAGAAGAGCGACATCTCTTTTTTGGTCCGGTGGGCGACCTTCATCTGCTGCTCGGCCACGGCCAGGAAGCCGCGGCGGTTATAGACCTTGGTCAGCTCGTCGACGAGCGACAGCTCCCTCAGGGCATCCTCCGTCCGGGTCCGCTGGACGGCGATCGCATAGAGATCGGCCAGGCGCTCGACGGCCTTGAGGTCCTTCTCGAGGTAGGGGTTCTCCGAGTTGGCCACGACGACGATCCCGACGATCCCTCCCGACATGATGGCCGGGACGGCCAGGAACGGACCGACCGGCAGGTGCCATTCGGGTATGCCGCCGTATCGGGGATCCAGGCTCGGCATGGTGGTCACGATGGCCCGCCGCTCCTCCAGGACCCAGCGCCACATGCCCGAGTTCTCGTGGAAGTGGCCCGCGGCCTCGGGGTGGACGCCGAGCATCTCCCGGGCGTCCGGGGTCATGGCCGCCGGAACGATGTTGCCCGTCCGCTGATCGATGTGTCCGACGAACCCGGAGACGCTCGAGGTCAACCGCCGGGCCTGATCCAGGACGAGCGACGACATCTCGTCGATCGGCGTCAGCGACAGCAGCCGCTCGGAAACCTCCCTCTCCGCGTTTTGAAGATGGACGACCCAGGAATGCTCGTCCTTCATCCTCTTTCTGGCAGTGATGTCCTCGATGACGCCGTCATAGAAGAGGACCCGTCCGAGGGCGTCCTTGGCCGCGCGGCAGGAATCCTCGGCCCAGATGAGGGTGCCGTTGGTCCGCCGGAGCTGGGATTCGAAGATCCCGACCATGGTGGTCGAGTCGAGGAAGGCTTCTTTGTTCTCCCGGTCGCGGGGGTCGTTGTGAAGGTCCCAGAAGCTGACCGCTTTAAGGGCCTCGACGTCGGGGTAGCCGAGCATCCGGGCCAGGGTCAACGAGGCGTCCAGGATCTTTCCTTGGGGCGTCGTCCGGTAGAGGCCGAGGGGATAGTTGAAGATGCGCGTCATCTTCTCTTCGCCGGAGGCCAGGGCGGCTTCCGCGTTGGCGGCCCGCTCGCGCGCGGCCTCGAGCGACCGGCCCATCCGGACATCGGCCAGGGCGAGTCCGGAGATCCTGGCCAGGGTCATGGCCAGGTCGAGGTCGTGGTCGCCCCGCTCGGCCCCCCCGACCCCGGTGAGCTCGAGAACGCCCAGGATCTCGCGTCCGTGGGCGACCTTGAGGTAGACCGTCTTCCGGTCATCGGTCCAGGCATAGTCCGCGTTGAGGCCGATGATCCTGTCCATCGGCGAGCCCTCCGGCCCAGACCGGCCGGAGAAGGATTCGATCGGATGGTAGGCGGCCTCCTGGGGTGAGAGCATGACGCGGACGAGCTCCAGGACGCCGGCCTGGGCGTCCTCCATGGACTTGACGTTCGTCACGGCGTCGAGAAGCCGGCCGACCCGGGTGACGTCTCCGACCCTCTGGCCGAAGACGGCCATGCGGTCCGCGTTCTCGGTCTTGAGCAGGTCCAGGCGCCAACCGAGAACGGACCGGCTCAAGGCCAGCCGGAAGTGATCCAAGCCCACGGGGTGGATCTCGCAGGGCCAGCGGAGGAAACGGCTGAAGGACTTGAGCTCGCGGTCGATGGAAGGATGCACGCCCGTGTCGAGCAGGACGACCTTCCGGGCGACGGCACGGAAGAAGGCTTGGGCAGCCTTGCGGTCGGACGGCCAGCGGGCGTCCACGTGCGCCTCCCAGTCCCTGAGCCAGCCGGCAAGGACCGGGAGCGCCCCGTCCCGGAGGAGCCGGTCGAGGAGAGCCTTGTCCGCGACCCACTCGAAGCATTGGCTTTCCTGCAGGAGGCGGCAGGTCCCGTCAAGGCCGAGCTCTTTGGCGGGCCGGGTCAGGCAATAGCCTCCGGCCAGACCGGGGGCGCAGCCCTCTTTGCGGCATGAGGCGACGGCGTCGCCGAGTCCCTCCCAGTCCGACTCGGCCAGATCGCATCGGACCGAGTGGGGCAGGAAGCGGACGTTCCGGAAATCGGCGGACTCTTGGATGGCCTGGACCTCACGGTCGAAGCTCGAGCAGATAATGATTCCGAGTCGGGTCGACATTCAGGCGGCCATCCTGATAAATATGTACTATAATTGAACACATTGATTATAGCACTATTAATTATCTTAAGTCAAGCATAATAATATAATTGACTATTTTTTAATGTTCTTTATTATTACATATAAATGTTCGCCGCGTGACCAATATAAGCATATATTATTTATTATTAATCAGTTATAATCGTCTTCCGCATTTGCTTGAAATATGGTTAGACGCGTCTATTCTCAAAGACTAGCCCGGTCGCCCGATCTTTCCGATTCCGATCCAACGCTTTCTGCAACGGCGCAGGCGCCGCCGGTTGGCAAACGTCTGACTTTAGTTTAAAATGATTTAGGAATCCCCATCGACCCTGACGATACGGCAATCCATGAGGAGGCATCTATGAAAAAAACGAGAACGTGGATCCTCGGCACGATCCTGCTGGCGTCTTTGGCCGCCGTGGCCAGCTACGCCCAGCAGACCGCGGCTGTGGGCGTGAACAAGGAAGCCATGGCCGTGGTCGACAAGATGATCGTGGCCATGGGCGGACGCAAGGTGCTCGAATCGATCAAGGACACGACGATCTCGGGAACAGCGGAGATCGTCCAATTCGGCATCACCGTGCCCATCACCATCTATCAAAAGGAACCGAACAAGATGCGGATGGACATCACCATCGCCGAGGCCAACATGACCATCATCCAGGCCTTCGACGGCCAGAAGGGCTGGTACACGAATCCTCAGTCCGGGGCGACCGAGGAAATGCCGGATTTCATGGCCAAGGAGATGGCCCGGCAAGCCGGCGAGAATCAGGCCCTGCTCTACCCCCAGAAATCCAACGTCACCTACGCCCTGAAGCCCAAGGCGGCGATCGAGGGCAAGGACTATATTGTCCTCGAGCAGACCCAGGCCGACGGCCATAAAACGACCCTCTACCTCGATCCGGACACCTCCCTGCCCTACAAGACCGAGACGCGGACCCTCGACCAGAACGGCGCCGAGGTGGACTCCACAACGTTCTCGACCAACTACCAGAAGGTCGGCGGCACGATGGTCCCCTATTCCGTTCGTGTCGTCCAGAACGGCTCCGACGCTCAGCGCATGACCATCACGGCCGTCACTTACAACACGAACCTCGACGACGCCTTTTTCACCTTGAAGTGACTAGGAGGCCGCGGCGCGGTCTATTTCGTCAAGACGGTCAAGTGAGCGGCGACTTGACCTCGGAAACGTCGAGGACCATGGCGTAGATCTCCCCCTCGGCGGCCAGGTCGCTCTCGACGAAGGCCTTGCCTTTCATGAGCAAGATCCGCCCCTTGCTCCGCGTCCATTCGACTTCCAGACGGAGCTGATCACCAGGGACGACCATCCTCTTGAGCTTGGCCTTATCGATCTTGCTCAGGACGATGAACTTCTTCTCCGGATCGGGGATGGAGCTGAAGAAGAGGACGGCCCCGGCCTGGGCCAGGGCCTCGATGATGAGAACGCCGGGCATGATCTTCCATTCGGGGAAATGCCCCTGGAAGAACTGCTCGTTGCAGGTGACGTTCTTGAGGGCGACGATGGACTTCTTGGGGACCACGCTGAGGACGCGGTCGACGAGTAGAAAGGGGAAGCGGTGGGGCAGGAACTTCATGACCTGTTCGGTCGGGATCATCGTCCGCCTCGCCCGGAGCTACTTCTTGACCGGCGGCGCCGCCTTGATCGCGTCGTAGCGACGAATGACTTCGGCGGTCAAGTCCAGGGCCGGGTTGTAGAACACGGTCCCGCTCTTGGTCAGGTCGAAGATCAGGTCGAGGCCCTTGTCCTTGCGGACCTGCTCGATGACGGGCATGAGGTCGGCCTGGATCTGGCTCATCGTCGTGGCCTGAAGATCCTGCATGGACCGGGAGGCGTCCTCGACCGACCGTTGCCGATCGGTCTGCCTCTTCTGGATATCGGCCTGGATGCCCGCCGCCGCTGCCGCGGTCAGGGTCAGGCTCTGGGCCGACAGACGGCCCTGGAGCTGCTTGATCTGGTCGTCGATCTTGGTGATCTGGTCGCTGAACGTCTTGTCGGCGGCCTGAAGCTTGGCGATCGCCTTCTTGCCCTCGACGGATTTCTCCAGGACCTCCTGCGAGTTGAGCATCCCGATCTTACCGCCCTCCTGGGCCAGGGCCAGGCCGGCCAGACCGGCCGCGGCAAAGACCGCGACGAGCGCGAAGAACCGCATGTGATGTCTCATGATTCCAACCTCCCTAGAATGTCGTGCCGACGGCAAAGCGGAATGCGAAATCCGAATCGGTCGCCAAGATCTTTTTGTTGTTGTAAGCGAAGATCAGCCGGAACGGCACGCGCAGCGCCGGAATGAACAGGCGGGCCTCGATGCCGGCCGACGAGTACATGTCCTTCCAGGCGAGGGAGCTCCCGTAGGCCACCGTGTTGCCCCGGTCGTAGAAGAAGATGGCGTAGAGCGGGCCGCCGACGGGGATGATGTACTCCGCGTTGAGGACGAGCTGCTTCTCGCCGCCGAGCATGTAGCCACTCACGTCGCGGGGGCCGATCGTGTAAACCTCGTAGCCGCGGATCGAGCGCTCGCCGCCGAGGAAGAACCGTTCCCAGTACGGGACCTGCGAGCCGTGGAGGGTCTTGAGGAAGCCGTACTCGGCGTGCAGGCCGATGACGTGGGCCTTGGGGCCCCGGCCGAGGACCGGACGATAATGGGTGAAGTCGAGCATCGGCTTGATCATATCGACCGCGCCGCCGAGAAAATTGCCGGCATATTTGAAGCTGGCCGAATAGGACGTGCCGTGGGTCGGCGTCAGAGGGCTGTCGACCGTCGACCGCCAGATCATCGGCGTGACGGAGTTCTCGAAATACTTGCCGGTCATGGCGCCGTAGTAGGACGCGTAATAGGACCCTTCGGGGTAGTCCATCTCGATCCGCTGGACGGTGTAGGTCAGGTTGGCCCGCCACATGCCGAACAGACGCGTCCCCAGGCTCAGATCGATGCCCTTCGTGAGCTGCTTGTAGAGGCCATAAGTGCTGTAATCGGTCTTCCGGTCGTAGATGTTGAAGCCGGCCGTGATGGGCTTGTCGAAGAGGTAGGGCTCGGAAAATCCGAACGAGTAGTTCTTGACGAGCTTGCCCTGCTGGACGGCGAGCTCGAGCGTCTCGCCCGCCCCGAGGAAGTTGACCGTCGAATAGCTGAAGGCCACGAACGTCCCCTCGTAGCCGCTGTAGCCGGCGGTGAACTGGATGTTGTTGCGCTGCATCTCCTTGACGTTGACCTGGACGTCCATCTTGGTCGGGTCGTCCGCGTTCGGCTTGATGTCGGGGTCCTTCTCGAGGTCGACGAGGCCGAGCTGCTTGATCCGGAGGATGCTGTTCTTGAACATGTTGAAGCTGAAGCGGTCCCCCTCGCGGATGATCATCTCCCGGCGGATGACCTTGTCCTTGGTGTAGATATTGCCCCGGAACTCGAGGCGGTTGAGGTAGGCCACCTCCCCTTCGTTGATGTTGAAGGTCACGTTGACGATCTTGGCCTTGGGATCGAGGTTCTCGACCGGGATGATCTGGGCATAGACGTAGCCGAAGTCCCGGAAGACCTCGCCCATGTCGGTGACGCTCTTCTCCCGGTCCTTGGTGCTGTAGATCTCCCCGGCCTTGAGCCCGACCATGGCCAGCAGGTTCTTCACGTTCAGGGCCTTGCTGCCCTCGATCTTGACCTCGCCGGTCCGGTAGAGATAGCCGGGGTTCACCGGAAAGATGAGCCGGATCATCTTCTGCTTCTTGAATAGGACCGACCGCCGGACGAACTCCTCGGTCCGAGGCTGGCCGACGGAGGCCTCCATGTAGCCGAGCTCCTGGTACTTCTTCTTGATGCCCTCGACGTCGGCTTCGACCTTGTTCTGCTTGTAGACGTCCTTGCTGGCGATCCAGTTGAAAAGGCTGTGCGGGCGATTGTCCTTCATCGACCACTTGAGGGCGCTCGCCGGGATCTTGGTGCCGCCTTCGAAGACGACGTCGCCGACCCGGAGCTTCGGCCCTTCGTCGATCCGCACCTGGACGTCCACCTCGTTCTTGCCCTGCTTGACGGTCTCGACGTCGATCTTCGAGGCCAGGAGGCCCTTCTCGTAGAGCAGGTCGGTGATCGTGTCCTTGATGCGCTGGACCTTGAAGGGGCTGTAATAGGAATAGGGCAGGATGGCCTGGTCCTTTTCCTTGAGCTTGTCGACGATGTCCTTTTCCTTGACCTTTTTGCCCGTCTTGAAGGTCACGGCCCGGACGACGGGGTTTTCCTCGACGGTGATCTTGACGATCTTGCCCCGGGTACCCTGTGATTCCTCGAATTTGACGTCCGAGAAGAACCCCGTCGACCAGAGGACCCGGAAATCCCGGCGGAACTGGTCGGCGCTGTAGAGGTCCCCCTCCCGGACGGTCAGGTAGTACAGGACCGTCTCGGTCGTCACGCGTTCGTTGCCCGCGATCTCGACCTTCTCCACGATGTCCTGGGCGGCCAGAGCGACGGGGAGAACGAGGAGAGCGAGGAGTCCGAGGGTGAGGGCGCGTTTTCTCATGTCCAATATCTTTCTATTATATACCATATCATCTGGGTACGGTCAAAGCGCCGGTCCCGGGGGCCGGATCGCGAAACCGCCCACTGGTCTTAACTCGGGGGGGCGGCCAGAAGTTTCATCGTTCCGGCCTCCATCATGTAGACCTTGTGGCAGTAGCGGGCGATCTTCTCGTTGTGGGTGACGAGGATCGAGGACAGGCCCTTCCGCTCATGGAGGTCGAGGACCAGGCGGAGGACCCGCTCCCCCGTCTTCCAGTCGAGGTTGCCGGTCGGCTCGTCGGCCAGGAGCAGGGAGGGATTGTTGACCAGGGACCGGGCGATGGCCACCCGCTGCTGCTCGCCGCCCGACAACTGTCCCGGCCGCGAAGGGGCCTTGTCGTCAAGGCCGACCTCCTGGAGCATCTCCGCGGCCCGGATGAAAGCCTTCTTGCGCGGCGCGCCGCCGATCATCAGCGGGAAGCTGACATTCTCGAGGGCCGTGAATTCGGGCAACAGGTGGTAGACCTGGAAGACGAAGCCGATCTTGCGGTTCCGGATCGAGGCCACTTCCCGGTCGGTGCCGGCGAAGAGGTCCTCGCCGTCGAGATAGACGCGGCCTTCGGTTGGCCGGTCGAGCCCCCCGAGGAGGTTGAGGAGCGTCGTCTTGCCGACCCCCGAAGCGCCCATGATGGCCGCGAGTTCGCCACGCTTGAGCTCGAAATCGAGCCCCTCGAAGACCCGAAGCTCGCCCTTGGGCAGGGGGTAGGTCTTCCCCAGGCCTTCGGCGACGAGGACGCGGTCACTCATATTTCAACGCCACCACGGGGTCGATCTTGGCCGCGCGGCGGGCCGGGAAGAGGGTCGAGATGAAGCAGATGAGGAGGGCCACCCCGACGATGACGGCCAGGTCGAGCGGCCTCATCCGGAACGGGACATAGGAGATCTGGTAGATGTCGACGGGGATCTTGATGAGCTCGAAGGCGTTGGCCAGGGCGCACCAGCCGAGGCCGAGGAGGCTGCCCAGGGCCGTCCCGATGACGCCGATGAGGGCGCCCTGGTAGAAGAAGATCCGGTTGACCATCTGGGGGGTCGCCCCGATGGCCATGAGGATGCCGATGTCGCGGGTCTTCTCCATGACCATGAGGATGAGGCTGGCGATGATGTTCAGGGCGGCGACGACGACGATGAGGGTGATGGTCAGGAAGAGGATGTTCTTCTCGAGCTTCAGGGCCGAGAAGAGCGACTTGTTGAGCTCCATCCAGGTCGTGATGTAGACGACGGGCGGCAGGACGGCCTTGATCTTCTCGCCGATCGCGGGCGCCGCGAAGATGTCCTGGAGTTTGACTTGGATGTAGCTGGCCCGGCCCTCGAGGCCGAAGAGCTTCTGGGCGACGCCGATCGCGACGAGGGCCGTCGAGCTGTCGAATTCATAGAGGCCGGTATTGAAGAGGCCCGTGACTTCGAATCGCTTCCGCTTGGGCATGAGGCCCAAAGGAGACAGGGTCGAGGAGGCCGTGATGATGTCGACGACGTCGCCGACCTGGGCGCCGATCCGCAGGGCCAGCTCCCGGCCGAGAAGAAGCCCGTCTCGCGTCCCGCCGGCCTGGGGGACCTGGCCGGCCTCGAGGCGTTGGAGCCAGTCCGAGCCATGCCGCTCCCGCTCGAAATCGATGCCCTTGACCAGGGCCCCCGAGCTCTCGCCGCTACCGGTGATGAGCACGGTGTTGTAGACGACGGGCGAGACCGATACGACGCCCGGGATGCCCCGGATCTTCTCCGCCATCCCCTCGTAGCCCTCCAGGCCCCGGCCGCCGAGGTCCGAGACCATGACGTGGGAGGTCGCGCCGAGGATCTTGGCCTGAACGTCGCCCTGGAAGCCGGTGATGAGGGCGATGGCGATGACCAGGGCGGCGACGCCGATGGCCACGCCCACGACGGAGATCAGGGTGATGACGGAGACGAAGGCCTGCTTCCTCCTCGTCGTGAGGTAGCGCCGGGCGACGAACAGCTCGAAGCTCATGGCGCCTTGGGCTTCAGGAGCGGAAAGAGGACGACCTCGCGGATCGTCTTTTGGTTGGCCAGGATCATCGTCAGCCGGTCGATGCCGATGCCCTCCCCGCCCGTCGGCGGCAGGCCGTACTCGAGGGCCTCGACGTAGTCCAGGTCGACGGCGTGCGACTCCTCGTCGCCCCGTCGCCTCTCCAGGGCCTGCTCCTCGAAACGGGCCCGCTGTTCCGCCGGATCGGTCAGCTCCGAGAAGGCGTTGGCCACTTCCATGCCGGCGACGAGGAGCTCGAAGCGCTCGGATTCCTCCGGGTTGTCGCGCGAGGTTTTGGCCAGCGGCGAGATCTCCCGGGGCGGGTTGGTGATGAACGTCGGCTGGACGATGTGGTCCTTGACGAAGCGGTCGAAGATGACGTCCAGGGCCTTGCCGTAGGATTGCGGCTTTTTATCCGGAGCCAGGCCGGCCGCGAACTCGATGAGGCCCTTCCGGTCTTCGAAGCGGCTGGGGGCCAGCCCGCTGTGCAGGACGCAGGCCTCGAGGAACTTGAGCCGCTTGAAGGGCCGCTTGAAGGAGATCGTATGCTCGCCGTACGGGACCTCGTCCTTGCCGAGAAGGTCCAGGGCCAGGCCGGACAGGAGCTCCTCGGTCATGTCCATCATGTCGAAATAGTCCTTGTAGGCCTCATAGAACTCGAGCATCGTGAACTCGGGATTGTGCTGGGCGTCGATGCCCTCGTTGCGGAAGCTCCGGTTGATCTCGTAGACCCTGGGCAGGCCGCCGACGACCAGGCGCTTGAGGTAGAGCTCGGGGGCGATGCGGAGGTAGAGATCGATCCCGAGGGCGTTGTGGAAGGTCTTGAACGGCCGGGCCAGGGCGCCGCCGGGGATGGGGTGCATCATCGGCGTCTCGACCTCGAGGTAGCCGCGGCCGTCAAAGAACTTCCGGATATAGGCCACGATCGCGCCACGAAGGCGGAAGACCTCGCCGACCTCCGGGTTCATGATCAGGTCGAGGTAGCGCTGGCGGTAGCGGAGCTCGACGTCCTGGAGGCCATGCCATTTCTCGGGCAGCGGGTGGAGGCATTTGGCCAGGAACGTGACGGCGTCGCAAAGGACGGTCAGCTCGCCCGTGCGCGTCTTGAAGAGCGTGCCGGAGAGGAGAACGAAGTCGCCGAGGTCGTAGAGGCCGAACCGCTCGTAGGCCTCGAGGCCGGCCTTGTCGGCGCGGATGTAGGCCTGGAGCTGTTTCCGGCCGTCGGAGATGTGGAAGAAGGTCGCCTTGCCCATCTTGCGGATGGACATGATCCGGCCGGGGACGACGACGGCCGGCTTCTTCTCCTCGAGTTCGGCCGGGGTCAGGCCGGCGAAGGCGTCGAGGATCTCCCCGACCTCGTGAGTCCGGGGCGCCGTATAGGGAAAGAGGGGGACGCCCGCCTCGGCGAGCTTGCGATATTTCTCCCGCCGGGCGACGTCCTGGTCAAGCTCGACGGCATCGTCTTTAGTGCTCATGCTGACCTTCTTTGATTGACTCCCCGG
>Ga0075524_10000228_pt1 | contig 13083 bp, 14 predicted proteins | sample NGEPerone_FD_76826 | JGI IMG/M metagenome (GOLD analysis project Ga0075524, IMG submission 76826) | Arctic peat soil microbial communities from the Barrow Environmental Observatory site, Barrow, Alaska, USA - NGEE Permafrost154B-one | ecosystem: Environmental > Terrestrial > Soil > Wetlands >...
GCCGCATTTTCCCATTCGCCTTTGGTCTGTAGACGCGCCGTACCGCTTTCGGCGTGTAGGTCTTGGTGCGCAAAGACTCCTGGATTTCGTCCAGGAACCCCTTCACACCGGCTTCCGACGCTTCCATCTGTTGGATCGTTACGCCATCCACCCCGGACGCGCCCTGATTGCCACGTACCCGTTTCCAACCCGCTTCCAGCACATCGCGCCGATAGATCCGGTCGTACAGCACATAAAACCGGAACTTCGGTTCCTGCTTGGCCTTTTGGCTCAGCTTCTGTCTCAGCAAAGAGAGTTTGTCTGGGGGTCCGTCTCCGCTCACCTGTTTCTTCAGGGCTTCGATATGCTCCCATTCTTCCGTAGCGGGAATCTCTTCCAAGCGGTTCTCCTTTCCTCTTACAGCAGCCATGCTTCCAGTGAGGCCCCTTGGCTCCACGGGCGTTACCCCGCTTCCTCGCTACTATGGGCCTCTCCGACTCCCGGCCAGGGCCGTTCCCTTGGTTATGTATTCCCTCGGGCCGTTGGAGGTCGGTTGCCCTTCCCCGCCCTGCCGGGTCTCCCAGGTTCCTCGACTGATCTATCCCTGCGCGCTTGTCCCCAACCACCCCGGAAGGTCCGGCGAGTGCTTGCTCATTGCTTCCCCGCCGGTGTCAGGCTTCATCCACATCGGGCGGACTGGCCACCTCCAGCAGCGTAACGAGGCCGAATCGGGTTCGCTTGCGCTACGGCTCACAGGTTTGCTTCCCCGGTTTCCACCAGCCGGATTACTCCGACTCGCTCCGCTTCCGCTACATGCACGAACGAGCAATTTACATGGTGAATTCCTTTCAATTCACAAGATCAGCCAGGCTTAGCCTGGTGTACCCGATGAACACAGATAAGAAAAACAATAATGCTTATCCGCGTTTATCGGCGTTTATCGGCGGCTGAATATGCTTTTTTCCTCAACCTGCTAGCCTGGAGTTTCGATGATTTCTTTCTCCGGAATCCACAAGCAGTACGGCAAGCAGTTGATTTTCGTTGACGCTTCCTTTCAGTTGAACCCCGGTGAAAAGGTCGGATTGGTCGGCCCCAACGGCGCCGGCAAGACTACCCTCTTCCGCATGGTGGTCGGCGAGGAAGTCCCCGACGAGGGGGATGTCTCGGTTCCCAAGAAGCTCACCATCGGCTATTTCCGCCAGGACGTGGAAGAGATGACGGGCCGTTCCGTGCTCGATGAGGCCATCGCCGGCAGCGGCCGGGTCGGCGATCTGCACCACGAGTTGGAGGGCCTCCATCGCGCCATGGAAGATCCCGATCGGGCCGGCGGCATGGACCGCATCATCGCGCGCTTCGGCGAGGTGCAGGAGGCCTACGAACATCTCGGCGGCTACCAGCTTGAGGCGCAGGCGCGCGAGGTGCTGCACGGGCTCGGCTTCAAGGACGACCAGATCGATCGCGACGTCGGCGCGCTCTCCGGCGGCTGGAAGATGCGCGTCGCCCTCGCCCGCGTCCTCCTCGGCCGCCCCGACGTGCTGCTCATGGACGAACCCACCAACCACCTCGACATCGAGTCCATCATCTGGCTGGAGCAGTTCCTCAAGGGTTACCCCGGTGCGCTGCTGATGACCTCGCACGACCGCGAGTTCATGAACCGCATCGTCTCCAAAATCGCCGAGATCGATTCCGGCGAGATCGTCGCCTACACCGGCAACTACGATTTCTACGAGCGCGAGCGCACCATCCGCGAGAACAATCAGCAGGCGGCGTTCGCCCGGCAGCAGGCCATGCTGGCCAAGGAGCAGCGCTTCATCGAGCGCTTCAAGACCCACGCCGCCAAAGCCGCGCAAGTGCAGAGCCGCATCAAGGCCCTGGATAAGATCGATAAGATCGAGCTGCCCAAGACACGCCGGGTGGTGAAGTTCGAGTTCCGCGTTCCGCCGCGCTCCGGCGACCAGGTCGCCGTGATTGAAGACCTGCACAAGCGTTATGGCTCGCGCGTCATCTACCAGGGCTTCAGCCTCACCATCCGCCGCGGCGAGCGTTGGGCCGTGATGGGCCGGAACGGCGCGGGCAAGACCACCCTGCTCAAGATGATCGCCGGCGCGGCCGCGCCCGATTCCGGCAGCGTGCGCCTCGGCGCCAGCCTGAATATGGGGTACTTCGCGCAGCAGTCGCTCGAGGTGCTCGGTGGGGATCTGACCATCATCGAACAGCTCCAGCAGGACTTCCCGCAGGATGGCATGGGCTCGCTGCGCACGCTGGCCGGCGCGTTCCAGTTTTCGGGCGACGACGTGGATAAGAAGATCCGCGCGCTCTCCGGCGGCGAGAAATCGCGCCTCGCCATGGCGCGCATGCTCTACAACCCGCCGAACTTCCTGGTGCTAGACGAACCCACCAATCACCTGGACCTGGCCACCAAGGAGATGCTGGTGGAGGCGCTCAAGGGGTTCGAAGGGACGATGATTTTCGTCTCGCACGACCGCATGTTCCTGCGCGGCCTGGGCTCGCGCGTGCTGGAACTGGGCGGCGAAAGCGGTACGGAGCGCGATCCCGTGGTGTATCCCGGTTCCTACATCGAATACGTGCAGCGCCTGGGCCACGAGGCGCCCGGCATATACTCCTGACAACGATATGCGCCTGCTCCTCCCGATGTTCGCCGTGCTCCTGGCCGCCTGCGCCCCCGCGCCCGCTCCGGCGCCAAAGCCGCCATCCGATCCGACGGCCGAAGACTGGTACGGTCCAACGACGGCGCAGTTGGCGGCCATGAATCGCGAGGCCGAGGCCCTGCTGCGCGATGGGAAGAGCGATCGGGCCGCCGCCATCATCACCAGAGGGCAGCCCCTGGTGAGCCGCCTGCTCGCCGCGCCGCGTCCGACGCTGGCGGCGATGGAGGCGGCCTCCGATCTCGACCGACTCTACGCCGGGATGCTGCTGGGCAATCGGAACTACGGATGGGCTCGACTGGCTTTCCAGAAGAACGTGAGCCGCTGGAAGAACTGGAGGCCGCAGACGGCGGAGACGGCCCGCCGCCTGAAGTTGGCCCAGGACGGAATCGCCGAGTGCGACCGGCGGATGGGGCAGTAAGGCGCCAGGGGGCGTGGGGCGCCACCCTGCGTGCCGGCCTCGAATACGCGAAAAAACCACAAATATACCCCATATTTAGGCAGAGACTTGACGTAATCACGTGGTATAGTGTGATTTCATCACGAGAATGCTATGATCGTCTCTTTTTCGGTCTCAAATTTCAGGTCGTTTTCCTCGGAGGAGACCATTTCGCTAGTCGCTAGCAACCGTCTATCGGGCAGTCACGACGATCACACTGTTCCCATCCCGGACTCCAAGGAGAAAGTGCTCCGAACGGCAGTGCTCTATGGGGCTAACGGCGCCGGAAAATCGAATCTCTTCAAAGCTCTCCGATACTTGGAGTCGGTTGCCCTAAGACCACGCAAGAAAAATAGCGGGACGGGACGGAAGTCCTTTCGGTTCGCTGGACCACAGGATGGACCCTCAATCTTCGATCTGCAGTTTATTGCAGCGGACAAGCTCTACCGATTTGGTTTCAAGGTTGATGACGAACGGATCACTGAGGAGTGGCTTTTTCAGGTGGTCGGGAGTCGACAGAGACTGCTTTACGAGCGCACCACAGACGAAAACGGGAAAGTGGCCATAGACGTCGAAGGCCTCAAGAGCGCCGGTGACAAAGTCATCGCTCTAGCGACAGTCGGTGGACCTCAAAACCAATCATTCCTGGCCACTGTCAACGTCACACTGGACGCGAGGGATTTCGGTGAGGAGTTGGGCCGGGTTCTGACTTGGTTCAAAGAGAGCCTGAACCTCATTGGGCCAGATGAGTCATTTGGGGCACTGGGGCACCTGCTGGATCAAGATTCAGGTTTCCGCTCATTTGCAGGTGCTTTTCTCAAATCGACGTCAACAGGAGTGGACCATTTGGACGTCTTCAAGAAGGAGATCTCCAAAGATGATCTCCGCAGATTGCTCCCCGATATTGTAGTTTCCAGGGTTCTTCAAGATTTGGCCGAGAACGAGGATGGCACCGCACTGGTAGGCCTGGGAGAAGGCAACGAGGTCCTGGTTGAGCGCAAAGGCGAGGGCCGTTTCTATCAGATCAGCATTCAGGCGGCGCATGAACACGAGCCTGGGAAGATCGTTCGGTTGGACCTGACCGAAGAGTCAGATGGCACCCGCAGGCTCCTGAACCTGATCCCCGCACTGCACCACCTGCGAACAACAGGTGCGGTCTACTTCATCGATGAGATTGACCGCAGCCTGCATCCGATACTCGTCAAAGAGTTCCTGGAGTTTTTCCTAAAGTCGTGTGATGGCCATCCTCGCCAGATCATCGTAACCACTCACGAGTCGAATCTGCTGGATCAGGAGCTACTGCGCCGCGATGAGATTTGGTTCGCCGAAAAGGACCAGGCCGCGGCTACCAGGCTGTACTCTCTCCTCGATTTCAAGATTCGCAATGACCTCGAGATCCGTAAGCACTACCTGCAGGGCCGTTTCGGAGCGGTGCCGTTCTTGGGCAACATGGAAAACCTTCTGGCAAAGGCGGATCGGCCAGAATGAGTCTCATCCCGCGCCAGCCTCGGCCGCTTGCCCGGGATTCTGCGAGCCTGCGCGACGATCGCCTGTTTATCGTCGCCTGCGACGACACGTTCGCGCCGAAACAGTACTTTGATTTTTTCCGCCTCACGCGAGTTCACATCCACGTCGTTCCAACGCTTGACGGCTCCTCTGCCGCTTCGCACGTGCTGGACCGTCTCTTGGTGTTTGATCATGATGAGGACGACGAGCTGTGGATGTTGCTGGACACCGATCACTGCGTGCAAGGCACCCACCTCGCGAGCTTTGTCGAAGCATTAGCCGAGGCCAAGCGACAGCGAGTAAACGTCGCCCTCAGCAAGCCCTCGTTTGAACTCTGGTTGCTGTTGCACCACGTGGAGGAAACCGCCTTGGGTGTGCTACCAACCGCGAAGGACGTCGAGGAAGCGTTGCGCACGAGGCTTGGCCAATACAACAAGACAAAGCTCAAGCAAGAGCACTATCCACTAACATCTATATGCAATGCCTGCACTAGAGCTGAACGGTTGGACGCCACGGTCACCGGCGGCGATATTCCGCGCGAGAACACAACGCGGGTTTATCAGTTGTGGAAAGCCATCGTTGCCAAGGCGCTTCCGCTGCAACTTCCACCCGAACTCCGTGGCTTGCTGCGATAGCACCTTCGAATGTGCGAATCGGGAACCCGGTTCGTGCCTACGGCAGCACGCGGAAATCCCACGCCAAAAAGCCAGCCACTGGTGCGTCCGAGCCGGGCGCCTTAGCCGGCGGGGCGGCCGGACCACGGCGGCCCAGGCCGCCAAACATCCCGCCGCCTCGCGGCTGAGCTGGCGGCTGCGCCTGGCTCTTCTGTATGGCAGCCATCTGTTCCGGCGTCATCTGGCCCATCATCTCCGGAGGCATTCCAGCGAAACCCGCTGGCGGCGTAGCCTCCGCGGGGGCCTGTTTAGGGGTCGCTTTCAGCGGAACGTTCGCCGTGAGCACACTCGCCGCATCCTTTTTCCGGAACACCAGCGCATATTCGCCACGCTTCAGGTCCTCATTGGTCGTGATCTTGACGACCCCGTTCGGCATCCGCTCCACGGTGATCGGTACCAGGGACTGTTCCACATCGCTTTCCACCCGGTCGGTGGTCGGCTTCATATCAAACCGCCCCTTCTTCGTCTGATTGAGAATCACCTTCCTGCCGGAGAGCACCCGTCTTTGCTCGTTGTCCCTGGGCTGCATTCTCAACACCACCGGCTCGATGGTGCCCGGGTCCATATCCGCACTTGGAATATAGAGGTTCAGCGGAATCAGGAGTTCGACCTTGCCTTCCTTCAGCGTGACATCCGACGTCGATCCGGTGAGGGTCTCGATCTCGAATCCCTTGGTCGTCCCATTCGAATTCAGCAGCATGCCCTTGCCGAGCTTCGCCACTTTAGTGATGGCGTCGCCCATGTATGGGTTCCACCCGATCATCGGCGAGAGACCCATGGTGATCAACTGAATCCCGACATCGCTCAGCACGATATTCACCACCGCTTCCTTGGCAGTCCCAGCCTCGCTTTTCACAAACATCACTGACTGCGGCTTGTCGCTTAGCGGAAATGTACCCGCCCCCTGACGGGCGGTCACGGTGGTCAACGGAGTCTCTGGAAGAGCGGCTGGAGGCAAGGCGGAAGGCAGCGTGGGGCCAGGATCCTTCACGATATTGCCGAGCACCGGCACGGCAGCGGCGGGAGGGACGGCCGGGCTAGCGGGAGCAGCGGTCCCGGGCGCCTTCCAATTCAGCATGGCGCGCACCACTTTCTGCGGAACATTCGCGCTCTTGAGGCGAATCAAGCTGTCCGCATCCATAGTGAATGCCGCGGCCGAGGAGTTGATCTTCGCGATCACGATCTCTTCATCCACCCCGCCGGCCAGCATCTTCACGATGGAATCGTTAGTCAGGATCTCCGGCTCCGAACTGGGATGGGCTGGCGGTTTGGGCTCCGCCTTCTGCGGCGCGCGCGGAGCTGCCGGCTTGGCTTTGGGCGGTGGCTTCGGCGCGGCGGTTCCCTGTGCGAATGACGCGACGGTCGTCTCCAGCACTACGAATAATGCGGCCACCAGCCAGAAATACCTTGAACGGCGCATGTCCCCCCCCGCCCAAGTCCTGAAAGGCTCTGCCCGGCACATAGGGCAATGATAGTATACTCCGATCTTCAGTTTGCCGTACGGCTATCCCATTCTTGCGCGCGGACCTTGCCGGCGGCCGGCACGTTACCGCCCCGCCATCCTCCTCAACTGACTCCGCGCCTCGGCGATCTGCCTCTCCAACTGCGCCCGATGCCGCACCGCTTGCCGATCCAGATTGTTCCCCGGATTCGCCAGGTCCTGCTCCACTTCCTTCAGATACCCCTCCGCCACTCCCAGATTCCGCCGCAGCGTCCGCGGATTGTCCCAGCCGCCGCCGTTCACACTGACGTATACCGGCGTGGCGTGCGCCACCTGCCCTCGGCCCGCGTCGCACTTCGCCGCGATCCAGATGCCGTGATCCGGGGGCAGTTCCAGATCTACCGTCAAATGCGCCGCGTCTCTTCCTTCGGACCGCGCCAGCACCTTGCCGTGGCCCACGATCTCGACCGAGCGCAGCGGCGCCTGCCCGCTGTGGCCATACGCCTCGGCCGAAATTATGAGCTTGCTGCCCGCGGCCACGTCGAGCGCGTCCCCCGGCATTTTTCCGTTCACCGTGAGGAACAGCATCGGCCCCGTGGTGACAAACGTGTGCCCCGCCTTGAGCGCCGCCCTAATGCAGACTGTGCGGCATTGGCAAAGTAAGTGGCATTGGGCGGCCCGCCTCCTGGTAGCGCCCGCGTGCGCCAAATGCGTAGTAAGCCATCACTCCTCGATGCAGACCTTCGCCGCTTCGAACTTGCATACTTGGCAGTTTAGCCAAATGGCGGTATAGTGATGTTGATGGATACTCGGACCCTCGCCCGCCATGAAGCCCGCGCCCAGGTTTTCAAAGCTCTGGCCCACCCCTCCCGACTGCTGATGGTCGATGAGCTGATGCAGTCGGAACGGTGTGTCTGCGAATTGACCGCGCTGGTTGGTTCGGACATGTCCACGGTATCCAAGCACCTGTCGGTGCTGAAGACCGCCGGCGTGGTTGCGGACGAGCGCCGCGGGGCGCAGATCTGGTATCGCCTGCGCATGAAGTGTGTCGCCAGGTTCTTCGCCTGCGTGGACTCCGAGTTGCAGCGCCAAGCCCGTGAACAGTTCGACTTGGTCCACGCCGATACCGTACCCAAGTAGTTCACCCAGGAAAGGAAAAGAAAAGATATGAACATCCAACCCAAGTCCAATTTAGGAAATACAGACCTGATGTTCTGCTGCTCCGGAGCCGCCGACACCGCCGAGATTGGCGATCGCGCCGTCCGGGTACTCCACAAGGCGGGCGACGCCAGGATGTTTTGCCTGGCGGGCATCGCCGGCAAGGTCGAGTTGATCGACGTCAATAGCCGCGAGGCCGATCGCCTGCTGGTGGTGGACGGCTGCGACAGCGACTGCGCCAAGAAGACCATGGAACTCGGCGGTTTCACCGGCTTCATCCACCTGCGCGTCAGTGACCTCGGCATGGAGAAAGGCAAGACGCCGGTTACCGAAGAACGCATCGGAACGGTCGCGGTGAAACTGCGCGAATTGCTCGGGGCTTGACCGCAATTCCCCATCGTGCTATCGTTAATCGACGAATGGCTATTAAACAACAATCCGATCCGAACCCTCTCTGCTGCCCTGAAGTCGAGCAGCCTGGGCAGGCCGATCTGCTGGCGCTCGAAGGTCCCCAGGCGGACGAAGAACTCGCCAAACTGGCAAAGGCCATCGGTCACCCGGCCCGGGTGCGTATTCTCCGCATGTTGTCGCGGAAAGAGGCGAGGGTTTGCAGTCAGTTAGTTGGAGAACTTCCCCTGGCCCAATCGACGGTTTCCGAGCACCTCAGAATCCTCAAGGATGCGGGGTTGATCCGCAGCAACCAGGACGGTCCCCGAGTCGGCTACTGCATCAACTACAACACGCTTCGAAGACTCAAGGCCTTGGCCGCGATTATTTGAGCGGCTAGTGATCTTTTTCATCGTTGTTCGACGAACAACGCTAGGAGCATTGATTCACCATGAAAAAACTGCAAGTGTTTGATCCCCCCATGTGCTGTTCCACGGGAGTCTGCGGGCCCAGCGTGGACCCCGCCCTGGTCAGCTTTTCGTCCGACCTTCACTGGCTGGCCAACCAACGCCTCGCCGTCGAACGCTACAACCTGGCGCAGCAACCGCAAGCATTCGCCGCCAATGAGGTAGTCAAAGCGGCGCTTCGGGAGTTTGGCAACGAATGCCTGCCGTTGATCCTGTTGGATGGCGCAATCCTCAGCAAGGGCTGTTACCCCAAGCGCGACGAGTTGGCTCGATTGACGGGCGTCGAAGCCAACGCGGTGGAACTCCCCGTCATCAATCGGAGTTGTTGCAGTTGAGCAGCGGGGGATTTCTCACGCGATGAACTCGGAAAAGACATCCAACCTGTTGCAGCATCCCACTCGCATCCTTTTCTTCACCGGGAAAGGCGGTGTGGGCAAGACGTCCCTGGCGTGTGCGGCGGCGGTGGACATGGCTGCCCGCGGCAAGCGGGTGCTCCTCGTGAGTACAGATCCCGCGTCCAACCTCGACGAGGTGCTCGGCGTGCGCTTGTCCGGCCAACCCGCCGCAATCCCCGGCGCCGACGGCTTGTTCGCGCTCAACATCGATCCGGAAGCAGCCGCCCAAGCATACCGCGACCGCGTGATCGGGCCGTATCGCGGCGTGTTGCCCGATGCCGCCATCCACAGCATGGAAGAGCAAATGTCCGGCGCCTGCACGGTGGAGATCGCCGCGTTCGACGAATTCACCAAACTGTTGGGCGATCCCCATACTACGGCGGGGTTCGACCACATCATTTTCGACACGGCTCCCACGGGACACACGCTGCGCCTGCTCAAACTGCCGGCCGCCTGGACGGGATTCATCGCTGGTAACACCACCGGCACGTCCTGCCTGGGACCATTGTCCGGCCTGGAAACCCAGCAGTCCCTCTACGATTCCAGCCTGCGGGCGCTGACCGACGCGTCCACCACCACCCTCGTCCTCGTGAGCCGGCCGGAGCGCTCCGCCCTTGCCGAAGCCGAGCGGACAAGGGCGGAACTGCTGGACATGGGCGTCTCCAATCAATGCCTGTTTCTGAACGGCGCTTTTGTCGCCCAGGACCGGACGGACACCGCCGCCTGCGCACTCGAAGCGCGCGGCCAGAGTGCGCTCGCCGCCATGCCCGAGGCTCTCGCCAGCCTGCCCCGAATCCAGGTTCCGCTGCTTCCGTACGCGCCCATGGGCGTGCAGAACCTGCGCCGCGTGTTCGGCAGCGCTCCTCCGTTTCGCGCCACTCCCCCGCGCCATCGCTCTCCAGTTGCCGATCCCGGGCTGCCGCTGTCCGCCCTGATCGACGAACTGGAAAGCATGGGGCACGGGGTAGTGATGACGATGGGAAAAGGCGGTGTGGGTAAGACCACCGTCGCGGCAGCCATCGCCATCGAACTGGCTCACCGCGGGCACCACGTGTCACTCAGCACGACCGATCCGGCGGCTCACCTGGCGAGCACCGTGGGGGAGGCGATTCCGCACCTTGCGGTCAGCCGCATCGATCCCGCCCTGGAGACCCGTCAATACTCCGCCGCCGTCATGGCGAAGGCCGCGCCCCAACTGGACGCGCAGGGGATGGCCTTGCTGGAGGAGGACTTGCGCTCGCCCTGTACCGAAGAGATCGCCGTGTTCAGCGCCTTCGCGCGGACCGTCGCCGAAGGGGCGGAGGGCTTCGTTGTGTTGGACACGGCGCCGACGGGACACACCATTCTGCTGCTGGATGCGGCCGAAGCGTATCACCGCGACGTCACACGCACCATGAGCGACGTGCCCGACGCCGTGCGCCGGCTTCTGCCGCGCCTTCGCGACCCCGCGTTCACCCGGGTTCTGCTGGTGACATTGCCGGAGGCGACTCCGGTGCATGAAGCGGCGCGTCTGCAGGACGACCTCCGGCGCGCCGGCATTCAGCCGTACGCCTGGATCGTCAACCAAAGCTTCGCGGACGGCGCATTCCGCGATCCCGTCCTGGTGGAGCGTGGTTCCCGCGAGGCTCCGTACCTCGCCGAAGTGCACGAACGCCTGGCAACCCGGTTCACCGTGATCCCCTGGAAACCCGCCGCGCCCGTCGGCCCCGAACTTTTGCGGGAGCTGGCGGACGATTCACTGGCACTTGAGGGAACTTCGAAAGGCTGAAAACACATATGCCAACCTCCACAAGTCCCCGGCTCTCCTTTCTCGACCGCTATCTCACCCTCTGGATTTTCGCCGCCATGGCGGCCGGCGTCGCTCTGGGCTACCTCGTCCCCGGCGTGGTGCCGTTCCTCGATCGCTTCAGCGTCGGCACCACATCCATACCCATCGCGGTCGGCCTGATCCTCATGATGTATCCGCCGCTGGCCAAGGTCAAATACGAGGAAATGGGACGCGTCTTCCAGCACCGCCGCATCCTGCTGCTTTCTCTCGTCCAGAACTGGGTGGTCGGACCCATCCTGATGTTCGCCTTGGCCGTGCTGCTGCTCCGCGACAAGCCCGAGTACATGACCGGCCTGATTCTGATCGGCCTGGCCCGCTGCATCGCCATGGTGATCGTCTGGAACGATCTGGCGCGCGGCGACCGTGAGTACGCCGCCGGCCTCGTCGCGCTTAACTCCATCTTCCAGGTGCTGTTCTTCTCCGTCTACTCGTACTTCTTCCTCGCCACCGTTCCCCGCTGGTTGGGCCTCCGGGCGGTCGAGGTGGACATTTCCATGGCCGCGATTGCGCGCAGCGTCTTCATCTATCTCGGCATCCCGTTCCTGGCCGGCATGCTCAGCCGCTTCGCGCTCCAGAAAGCCCGCGGCCGCGAGTGGTACGAGAAGAAATTCATCCCCAGGATCAGTCCCATCACCTTGATCGCTTTGTTGTTCACCATCGTCGTGATGTTCTCTCTGAAGGGCGAAATGATCGTGCAACTGCCGTTGGACGTGGTCCGCGTAGCCATCCCGCTCACCATCTACTTCGTCCTCATGTTCTTCGTTTCGTTCTGGATGAGCAAGAAGCTGGGCGCCAACTATGCCGAGGCCACCACGCTCTCCTTCACCGCATCGAGCAACAATTTCGAGCTCGCCATCGCCGTGGCGATTGCCACGTTCGGCATCCACCATGGCGCCGCCTTCGCCGCCGTCATCGGCCCGCTGGTCGAAGTGCCCGTACTGATTTCCCTGGTGAATGTCGCCCTCTGGATCAACCGGAAGTGGTACGGTGGCGTGTTCACCGAAGTCGAGACCTGCCGTACACAAAGAGTTTCAGGAAGAGGAGTTACCCTATGAACGATTTCTATGCGGAAGCAACCCATTCCTTTCAGGAGAACCTGAACTGGATAGAGAACCAGGGGCGGAAAAACTCGCCGGATTGGTATTTGGCCAACGGCCTGCTTCGGCTGGCACAGGGACTGCAGCAAGATCGGGAAGATCGGGAAGCGCGCCTGAAATCGTTTGCCAAGTCTGAACCGGCGCAGGACTGAATCTCGGATCGGCCGTTTCACAAAGGAACAAAGTCATGAAAACCCGAGTCCTCATTCTTTGCACCGGCAACTCGGCCCGCAGCCAGATGGCCGAGGGCCTGCTGCGCCATATGGCCGGCGATCGCCTGGAGGTGCACAGCGCCGGGACCCGCCCCGGCAGTGTCCGGCCGGAAGCCATCGCGGCGCTGGCGGAGATCGGCATCGATATCCGCACCCACCGGTCCAAGCACGTCGATGACTTCGCCGGCCAGCCCTTCGACTATGTGATCACCGTGTGCGACCACGCCAAACAGAGTTGCCCCGTCTTTCCGGTCGGGACCCGCAGAATTCACTGGAGCTTTGAAGATCCCGCTGCCACCACCGGCGACCAACCGCACCGGCTCGCCGAGTTCCGCCGGATTCGCGACCAGATCTCCCACCGCCTCACCGAATTCGTCGACAGCCTCTAACCGGGCGGCGCAGGTGGGACAGACGATCGGTTTGTGTCGTCTGTTGGGATGGGCCTTCGGCCCGCGAAAGCTCATGAAAAACTGCCCTGGTGACTTCATCGCCACCCACGAGCGCCCCCGGGACTGACAAGACTGGCATGGATTTCCGGCGCATTTTGCCGGAAATTCGCTGCCAGTCCTGTCTGTCCCCAGGTTCGGAGCCCACTCCCCGCGGTGATTTTTCGAACCTGTCAAGCATCCATGCTTCGGCGAGGCACGACAGACCACAAAAGGCGATGGTCTGTCCCACCAGCCTCACCGCCCCCATTCGGCCGCGGCGAATTTCAGATACTGCTCCCAATCGTACGCCGTCACGTCGTGCTTGCCCGCGCGGATGTGATACCGCACGTGCTCGCCCACCGGCTGGTGCAGCCCCGGCATGTCCATGGTGCCGATGCCCTTCTTG
>Ga0075524_10000229_pt1 | contig 13082 bp, 13 predicted proteins | sample NGEPerone_FD_76826 | JGI IMG/M metagenome (GOLD analysis project Ga0075524, IMG submission 76826) | Arctic peat soil microbial communities from the Barrow Environmental Observatory site, Barrow, Alaska, USA - NGEE Permafrost154B-one | ecosystem: Environmental > Terrestrial > Soil > Wetlands >...
TTGCCATGGATAAAAGGCAACTTTGATCCAGCATTGCAAGAGCAGGTTTTGTGCGTTCCGATGACAATTTTAATTCTTTATCATGACCAGGAACTTTTTCATTTATTGCAATATCCGATTTCTCTATTTATATCCAGGTGGTTTTATAAAATTATCTCAAATATCAATTCTCCTCCTTTAATGGGAGAGCATCCGGCAAATTTTAACGCAAAAAAAATGAGTAACGATTTAAAATATGGACACAAAATCAATAAGCTGATCCTGATAGCTGATATTATCAGTGGAGTGGTATTGCTGCTGTTTTTATATACCTCTTTAAGCAAGATGACAGAATATGAAGTATTTAAAAATGTTTTAACTGTATCACCTTTATTAAAGCCTGTGGCTGGAATTGTTGCGTGGCTGTTGCCTGTTACAGAAATAGTAATCGTTGTTTTACTATTTATTCCATCAATGAGATTAAAAGGGTTATATGCTTCTTTTATCCTCATTTCATTGTTCACGCTGTACCTCATTTATATGATTACGTTTACACCTAACCTGCCTTGTAATTGCGGCGGTGTTTTAAAATTGCTTACATGGAAGCAGCATATTTTCTTTAATTTATTTTTTATTTTTTTATCGCTTACCGGCATCCTTGTATATAAAAGAGGAAAAAACAGAAGAAGCAATCCGCCACCATAGTTCCGCTAAGGAACAAATATTTATCTGAATGCGACCATTCTTAACAGCGTTAAGAAGGCAGCCGGATGAAAGACCAGCAGAAATTCTCAATTGATAAAATTAAAAATTAAAATTATGAAAAGATATATAACCGGCATTTTAGCCGTAATAATCGCAGTGAGTGCATTTGCTTTTACAAATGTACCATCAGTAAAAAAGCCTTTAACGAATGTTAGGTTTCAATTTAATAACTCTACAGGAGGAGAATCTCAGCCTTCAAATTGGGCTTACGCGCCATCAGCTTCATGCAGTAGCGTAGATCATGAGGCGTGTGTAATTGAAGTTCCAGACCAGGTGGTAACACAAGTAGGTTCTTCATTTATAATTGATCCAAATAAGTTGAATTCTAATTATGGGTATACAACATTACCCATGGTTTCAGACGCAAATGGTACACGACCTGATCCTTCTGAGGATGTTTATTCAAGCATTGAAAATAAAGATTGATTAAAGCAAAGGGGGTAAAAAATAATACCCCCTTTTTTAACTAAACATACAACACTAAAAAGGGTTTTGAGGCATTCCTGAAATGTTTACAACATCAGATGGTAAAGGCAAAGCATAACGATTGTCATTAGGGGGCAAAGAAAACTTCTCTCCATCAATTATTCTTACCGGAACAATATTTCTATCTTCTTTGTTTAATCTTTTAATATCTATCCAACGAAGCGTACGCATTACCAATTCTTTTCTTCTTTCAAGCAGGATCGTATCTAAAGCCGCTGCAGAATCTGTAATTACAATTGGCAAATAAGCTCCCGTTTTGAACCTGTTTTCTAAAAGCAAATTCAAATCTTTCATTCCTTCATCGATTTGGCCTATTCTTACTGCACATTCAGCCCTGGTCAGATACATTTCGTCTGTAGCTATACCGGTAAATGGTGAATTAGCATTATTACTGTACATACCCTTAAATTGAAATCCATCTCTGACAGGACGAAAAAATGCGGTTTTTCTTAAATCATTATCAGAGTAACAACTGTATAGGACTGTGTCTATTCTACCATACTTCGGATGAGCAGCAGCAACTTCATGCACGCCAATAGCTGTGAAAAAAATGACTTCTTCATTAAAGCGGGTAAAGGGCAGCGGTGAAGAAATATTTACGGTATTATAATCCAGCAACCTCGGCTGAATTTGTAAAGCGGAGTCAGCATATCTGTAAGCGCTGTCGTAAATCCGCATGGATAGATACGTTCTTGCCAAAGTAGCATACGCTGCTGCCTTTGAGGGACGCAAAGGAACTTCTGATAATGCAGGGAGGTAATATACTGCCTCCTTCAAATCCTGTATAATTTGCCGGTAAGATTCTTCTACTGTTGATCTCCTTGAGGGAATATTGAAATCTGAGCTGTTTCGTAACACTATTCCATAATCTTTTTCAGAGGAATTTTTATCATACGCCTTGGAAAACGTCCAGCTCAATGTGAGATAAGAGTAGGCTCTAAAAAACAATGCGGCTCCCTTCACATTATCCCATTCATTACTATTTACAGCAGAACGCTCTATTTTTTGAATGTTTTCCAAACAAAGATTTGCATTGTATACCTGGATATAAAGGTTGGCCCAATCATTAGGAAATGAATAATTATCCAGGCTCCATGTATATATTTTTTGAGTAGTAACATCTCTTGACTGATAAGTAGAAGCAGGTAAAAAGTAATCATCTGCCGCATCCTCAGGCATTTCAGGAGACCTGTAATTCATATATTGTGCATCATCCATCATTGCCTGCAAATCCGATAGTGAAGATGCAGAAGATTGTGAAAAATTTTGCCTGGCATCAAGATATTTTTTACAGGAAACGAAAAATACCAGCAAGAGAAATAGAAGACCACCTGCTGGAAGCAATTTGAAGATTTTATTTTTGCTATTCATAAAATAAGTTTTTTAAAGAATAAATATTAAAAATTACCACGCAGTCCAATCGTAAAGGATTTGGGAGGTTTGAGAGAAGTAGGATAATCGGGATCAATGTCACCTTTGTATGCTTTCCAGATGATTCCCAGGTTAGCTGCATTCAAATAGAGCTGGATTCTTTGGAAAAAGCTTTTTTTAACTGTTGCGCTCTCTAATGAATAGCTTAAGTTGATAAATTGAATCCTTATATTATCAGCCTTACTTACCGTAGCGGTTGATGCACCATAAAAATAATCACGTTGAGAATTATTAGGATAGACCATTGAAGGAACAGTGGTCATATTTTCATCTCCCGGCTTCTGCCATCTTTTTGAAAAATCTCCATTTCCAATTCCCTGGTTAAAGAGTGCGTCATAATTAATCGTTGCCCTTCGGAAATAATAGTGAAGTTTATAGGAAATATTTACTGTCAAAGACAAACTTTTATATGTAAATTCATTTCCAACAAACCCAAAAAACTGAGGAGATGAAGGGCCCGAATATATCAGGCTGTTTGGAGTGACCGGAGCTGCTTGGATTATCTTATTATAATCGATACTCACTTTGCCATCAAGATACCCCTGGGGGTTACCTGCATTATCAAGCCCGGCAAAGGGATAACTTAAAATAGAAAAAACAGGCTTCCCAATTACCGGCGTAATCGTTACCCCACTGGTAGGTGCGTTATTAATGATTCCCTCGGGAAAGTAATATTTTGTAACCTTATCTGTATAATAATTAAAGATAAAATCAGAAGTCCAGTTTAGTTTTCCTCTTAAATTCCTGCTTGATAAATTTAATTCAACTCCATGTCCAATCATATCCGCCACATTTTTTTTCAGTGTTGCTGAAAGGCCCCAGGCAGTGTAATCATAGTCAGTTAAACCATATAGGTCGGTTCCTTTTTTGATATAGTATTCTAGGGTACCCGAAAGCAAGCTATTCCTAGTTGAAAAATCAATTCCTGTATTAAAGGTTCCCACCTGTTCCCATCTCAGTTCCGGATTATTTAATGATAATATTCTTCCGGCATTATAATAATTGTAAGAAGGATTCGGATCATAATAATTCAAAACAGGTGAAGCAGAATTGAACAAGTTAACGTTTCCGCTATGTCCATAAGTTACCCGCAATTTTAATCCGGGCAACCATTTTGTTTTGTAAAAGTTTTCTTTTGTTATATCCCATGCAAAGCCCCCTGACCATAAGGGTTTCCATTTTTCGTTTGTTTTTAGACCGAAAATATTGGCAGCATCTCTTCTGCCGCTGAACGAGAAGATATATCGCTGCTTCATCGTGTAAGAAAGATTGGTAAAGAATGATACAAAACGGTTCAAAGTATGTGACATTCCTGAGCTTGCCGGTATATAGGCTGTTCCTCCAAAATATACCGGATAGCTATTCAGGTAATCCAGAGTAGTGGAAGACAGGGGATCTTCATTGTAACCGTATAGGGTGTTTCCAGTATTCCTGTTTTCGCTTTGCTGTATTTCCCAACCGGCGATGCCAAATAAAGAATGTTTTTTCCAATGGTGATTAAAGTTTACATACGTGCGAAGGTTGTAAGAATTAATAGTAAAAACGGAACTATTTAATATGCCACCTTTAGGTACTATATATTTAACCACCCCATTTTCAACCTGGCTAAACATGTTAATGGTATTCCTTGCAGCAAAGCTTTGCACATCCTGCAATTGATCTGTAACAGATTCCTGTTTCTGGTTTTGATATTGTACATTTAGCTGAAAAGCTTTTGACAACTGATATTGTAAACCTACATTGGCTACCAGTTCATTCAAAGTAGTGGTTGCAGTATTATGTTTCCAGTCTTCCAGTGGATAATATTTCCAATCCAATAACTTTCCAGCGCCTGCAGTATCCACATACCCTGCTCTGTAAGAGGTGCTGGCAGGTAAAGGGTTTCCATTTTCATCAGCCAATTGTAAATAGGGAACTGACCTGGCTCCTACTTTAAGAGAATTATAAGCAGGCATTCCCGATAACAGCCGGCTTTGAGTAAAATAAGCGCTGATATTAACCTGTAAGTTCTTTACAGGCCTGAAAGTGTTTTCGAGGTGAAGGTTCAACTTTTTACTTTTGTCTTGTATCTCGTCAACGTTCTGATCGTATGCTACTCCAAACAGGTAAGCAATATTTTCACTGCCGCCGTTTATATTAACAGAATACTGCTGAGTTACTGCATTTTTATACACATATTTATTGAATTCGCTTCTTGTATCTATAGTCTTCAAATGGTTTATCCGGGCCGTAGAATCAGCAGTAGAAATTACCCCTTCCGCTTTGTTCAGAAAAATATCCAATGCAGGTGAAAACGCAGCATGGTTATAAGGGTTTAAAAAAATATCAAAATCATAAAACCCTTTTTTATACAGCATTTGTTCCACATCAATGTAGTCTGCCGATGTTATCTGAGGCAGATAAAATAAATCCGGTTTTTCAGTAATGATTATATCCGTATTCATTTCGACTCTCATAGGCTGATTAAATTTCCCCTTTTTACTGGTAAGTACAATAACTCCATTACCGGCACGGGCACCCCAAATCGAGGCTGCCGATGCATCTTTCAGAATACTGACACTTTCAATATCATCAGGATTAATATTTTTTATATCTCCGGCATAAGGAAAATTATCAAGAATGATCAATGCATCCTGGGGGCCATTAATGGTGCTATTGCCCCTGATCTTAATATTATTGGTTGTGCCCCCTTTGTTCGTTTCAAAAAGAACACCCGTACTGGCACCCTCAATTCTTTTTAAGATATTGGTACCGGTTTGTCTATTTAAGACATTGTTATCAATAAATGAAAAGGAACCGGCAAGCCTTTCTTTTGGTATTTTCTGAAAGCCCGTGTTTATGACCACTTCATTTAATTTTGTTTGAATAGGCTCAAGAGCAATCGTAAGATCATCATTTGAAACAAAAGTTACAGGAACAACCTTTAGCTTGTATCCTACATGTGTTATTATTAGGGTATCTTGTGGTACAGATATAACTGTTGTAAATTCCCCTAAGGAATTGCTGGTGACAACCCTTTTAGCGTGCAACAGTGTAATTGAAACGCCTTCCAATGGCGATTGGTGGGTATCGGTTATTATTCCCGATATTTTTTTAGTTATTTTTTGCTGTGCCATTGCGGGGATACCTGCGAGGCAGAGAAGAAAAAAAATATAATTACTTATTCTCATTTTGAATCGTTTTTAGGTGAAAATATTTGACTGGTTATTACCGTAACTTCCATTTCTTTTTCGGAATTGGTAATAGTAAAACCGGCGTTTTTAAGTGCCTGTAATATTGCCTTCTCATTGCTAAGATTATTTGGAAGATCAATATCTACCGGTTGTTGTATTCCAGTCTGATCAAGGAGAGGAGCGTGAAGGAAATTATTAAGAATCTTTACTACATAAGATATTGGAACATCCCGCATAAATTTTTTCTCACTCTTATCAGTGTATTCAGCGCGGGGGATTGAATAGCGGGTATATGTTATTTTATCCGGGTTTGGGGTATGCAATAAATAACATTTAATTTTCCTTGTTTCTGTATGAGGTGCAATACCAAAAAAGCGGATCATATCCTCCCGGATGTAATGCAACAATGCTTCATGTGTAACAGCAGGAACAATAATTTCATAACAGTAAAGGTTATCCGGTTTATCGCTTTCGATTTTAACTTTCAAAATTGCAGCATTATCACCTGAATAATACCTCCTGTTGGCTGGCAAAGCCATTTCCTTCGGAAATGCAAGGGCAAGCAATGCAGCCAATGGTTGATTAAGAACAAAAAATCTTGATACTTTTCCTTCACTTCCGGAATGCCCAACTGTATACCCAAGGCCTTCCTTGTAATGAGTAATAACCGAACGGTATAAAAAATCATCACTGTTACCTCCATTATCATTTACAAATAAAGGCTTCGTGTAATCGAAGGCCAGATCGTCTTTTTTCGTATGAATTGATATTTTTTTGCCATCGATAATTTCCTGAATATTTTTTTGAGTTATTTCTGTTAGTGAAGTAATTGCTACTATTTTTCCTTTTTTATTAATCCAAACATAATGGGGTACAAATTTGTAAGGAAAATATCTATGCAGGGATGATTGCAATAAGCTGTAAGGCAGATCTACACTTTCCCCGGTTCGTACTTTCCTTTTCTCAAAGATTGGTTTTACTCTTTGAATAGAATCTCCTTTATAAGTATTTACCAGAATGATTTGAAGCTTTTCTCCAAATTGTTTTTGCAATCGTTCTATTTTGGGGAAAGATTGTATGCAGGCGCTACACCAAGTACTCCAAAAATCAAGGATTACCAGTTTGCCTTTCAGGTCAGATAAATGGATTGTAGAAGTGGGATAATTATAAACATTGGTAATGGTAATATCCGGAACCATATCCCCAATACTAAGCGGTCTCACCGTTTGCCCCCTGCTCATAAAAGGCCATAGAAATATCATTAAGCAATAAATCAGTTTCATTGCAATTGGTTTTATAAATGAAAAAATGGTTGAAAAATTATATGGTAGCGGCTACCCTACGTAGGGCATTTCGGTTTGCGCTCATATACATTTTTGAGCCAGGTAATAAAAGGGCTATGGTAATGGTTGCTCATAGAAAAATCAGTTTACAAGCGGGGTTTATGCGCATCCTTTTCTTCTAACGGTTTTATATGGTTGTGCCAGGGTACTTTTACCAGTTGCCTGCTGAACATTTTTGCCTGGATGTGGTAATAACAATAGTTAAGCACATCGGTTTTTAATACCTGCCGCAGGTGTGTGCCGGGCACCAATGAATTTAATTCGTACTGGCACTCCAGCACTTCCTGCACAATATTTGCGGCGATGATTTCATCATGTACGAGGCGTCGGGCATAACGTTGCAGCAGCAGGTCGTAGTAAGAAACCGTTTCTCTGAGATGTGGCTGATAGTTTTGCATGAAAAATATTTTAAAAAAACACCAATCAATTTTAAAAAGAACGCCGGCAGCCGGTAGCCGGATACTGCGCCGGCAACCATTGCTTTCCTAAACCAAACATGAGAAGAAAACATTAGAAAAAGCACTGCCGGTGGTGTATAACGGTAACAGTTATACGCATTTGTCCGGATTTCTATTCTGGATTTCTTTTCTTTTTGGCGTATTGGGTTTTAAGATCGCAAAGCGCGGCGCCTTTTAAGCGGCTTACCAGTTGAAAACTTTTATAATATTGAATTAAGAAATACCGATGCCTGCCTGATGGGTAAGAAAGCACAGAAGTAGAATTATTCCTGGCTTTTATTTGCTGCATAACTAGGTAGTGCAGGATAAAGTGCAAATCGCATTTAGGTATAGCAGTTAGTGAAGGTGACTTTGCACCCTGTGCTTTCGAAACTTTTTTATTTGTCAGTTTTAAACTCAATGTCTAATATATATCTGTTAAACAATAAAACATACAATTGAGTTTTTAAGATGAGATCTTTATTTTATCAATAGCTTTAGAAAAAGCAGTTAAATAAAAAAAGGGCGCAGGTCTCAACTTACCGCTTTTGAGGTCGTCGGAGACCTGAGAACGAATAAGAGAGCCCACGCCCTAGGAACGTGGGCATTCTACTTATCGTCCCGTTCTCATTGAAATTTCCGACGTTTCAAAAGCGAGACTCAAAGCGAATGCTTCAAATTAATTTATGAAGAATCGCAAATCTATTTAATAAAATATAATCCAATCCCAAATATACGTAAATTTAATAAGTGGGTTACTTATCCCACAAAATTTAGAAATATTTCTTTCATCTTGTCATTCTGTTTAATGAGATGATAATGATTTCAAAAAAAGATAAAAGAATATTAAAGGTTTTTGGGGAAAACTTGAAAAACTTAAGAAAGTCAAAGAGTTTTTCTTTACGAGCTTTGTCTTACGAGTGTGATATTGACTATAGCGATATTAATAAAATTGAAAAAGGACAAAAAAATATAACGCTAACAACCATAATTGAATTAGCGAATGGATTATCAGTACAGCCAAAAAGATTATTAGATTTTGACCTTCCTACAGACGAATAATGTTACAGTAAAGGAAGAAATAATTGTGATTTTTATTTTTCCAATAAAGAAATTGGTATGCGTGGGTTATTGCGTGTGTGCGTGATTATTATAATGGTTTAATTTTTCAGTAAACTGAGAAATTATTCAGGTATGTACAAATTCGTTTGTGGTGGCCGTTATACTGATTGTTGCTATTTATCTTTCTCTTCCCTTTTTTCTATTGTTGAGAAACGCAATGCCGCCGCGCTGTCTAATGCTTTCATCGCGATATTTTGCACCTGCGACCCGGCCGTGTTTGCTTTTTCATTTAAAGCGCTTATCAGCATGTCCTGTTCTTTTATTCTTACTTCCAATGAAGAAATTCTTTGTTGCAATAATTTCACTTCACCTTCCATTTCTTTTGCAAACAAATCCTTTTCAAATTTATACTGTGTAGCCAGTTGCTGCTCCTGTTGCTTGCGTGCGGCCGCTATTTCTTTTTCAAGTATAACCGGAAAATCAGCCACTTGTTTTCTCAAAGTTTCCAATTCCTGTTCTTTATTACCGATAAGGGTTTCCCTTTCTTCCAGGTTTTTTTCAACTATAAATTTCTTTTCCGCTAATTCTTTTTCCTGCGACGATTTTTTAGAAACGTATTCATCTTCCTCTCTTTTTCGGTTGATCGTCTGCAGATATTTATATTCATCTTCTTCACGCTTTATCAATTTTTTCCGTGAATCTTCTTCTTCTTTCCATTGCTGTGTTCTTTCTTTTTGCTCTTTTTCCCATGCCAGTTTTTTCTCCTGCATTAATTCATCAAAAATTGTTTTTCTGTCCTCCATTTCTTTTTCAAAAAATTGCTTTTTTTCTTTGTTCGCCGCTATTAAAACAGCCAACGAATCTGCATTAGCTTTAATGCCATAAAGGTCTTCGAGATAAGAAGATTCATAGCGTATTGCCTCCTGGAGTTTTTCTAATTTATTAAACTCCTGCAATAAAGAAGTTTCCACCTTATCTAAAGACGCCGATATGTGCAATTTTATATCCGTCAGCCCTTTTACAATGCCTTCTGAAGACAGGGCCGCGGCAGCTTTCACAGTTTCCGCTTTTTGTTCTTGCGCTTTTTCCTCCTTGGGATTTTTACTACTTTCGCTTTCTTTCTTTTTAAGCAAATCATTATAAGCGTCCAGAATTTCTGCTTTTGTGTTGGTTAAAGTTGGTTTCTTTTCCATTGTAAATGTTTATATTAATTGATTGGTTTATTGATGATATGGGAACTATTTGCCTGAAAAAAACAAGTTCACAAGATAACAATATCGTGGTTTTTTTTTATTCTTCCACATAGCATAATTCATAATAAGAACAGCTTTTGCAAATTTTACTGTTGATCCTGGGCGGACAGGTTGCATTTTGTTGCAATTCCAAGATGTTGGAAACTAGCAATTTCAGGTAAGTCCTATCCGGCTCCGTAAGCGCTGTTTCTTTTGTTTCACGGAGTTTGGGATATTCAATAATGGCGCGCACACCGTTAATTTCATTTTGCTCCAATAGCCAGATATAAAATTTCACCTGCCATTCATGCGCGGCTTCTATTTTGTCGCTGCGTTTTATTTCATGAATCATTTTTTCTTTGGCATCGTAAAAATCTATTTTTCGGAATAATTCAATTTGGTTATTGAGTGTTGCTGATAGTTCAATTTCCCGGTATTTTTCCGCTCTTTGCGGATAGCTTGTTTCATGCAATAATTTTCCATCGGCCACCATTTCAGAAGTATGTTCCATGTTGATGCCATTAGAAAACAACCACAATTTTCGGTGGCAAATGTGGTAATAATTGATGTGGGTGGCGGTGATGTTCATGATAAATTCTTTAATACAAAAAACCAAAAAGCCAGAGAGGGATGCGATTGCCAAATCCTATTTCTATGTCATCCAATACCAGGTAAGCATCTTTTACTCCTTTAATTTGTTTTTCGCCTTTACTTCTGCCGCCCACTTCAAAAATCCATTGGTTTGCTACCAGAAAGTCCCCTTTTGTACTCAGGTGAATTTTGTAGCCTGCATTATGTACCTGGTTCAAAAAAAAGGTTTCTCTCATAGTTCCCACTTCAGGGTTATTTTGCAGTGCATAAGCAAAGGATGTATTTTCAAAATAAATTTTATCTGGTTTTTGTAATTGACTGATACTGTTTGCCGGCTTATTCAGTAACCTGAGAATGTGTGCTTCATAAAGCTGCCGTAAATAGGTATTCACTGTATTTCTTCCGAACTGTAGTTTTTCTGCAATTTTCGAAATATTGGGTTCAAATGGAGCACAGGCAGCGATGACTCCCAGCAATTTTTTTATTTTAGCTATGTTGGATGCGTTATAATCCTGAATATAAGCCAAATCGTTCTCCAATACCGTATTGATAATTTGTACAAGCCGGGCATCAGACTATTTTTTTCCACTTCTTTAGCAAAGGGGAAGTAACCTTCTCTTAAGTACTGTTTAAATAAGGGTAAGGGTTTAAAGGCAGATGCAAAATCCATGATAATGTTCCTGCCGTTTTTCAAAATTTCATCCAGAGTAAATTTATCAAAGTTGAGATTATGCCTGAAAGAAAGATACTCCCTGAATGATAATCCATAAAGGTTTTGAGTAATGAGCCTCCTGCTCAGATCGGACTCTCCTCTAAACAAATCGAGCGCAGAAGAACTTGTAAAAATTACTTTCAATTCCGGATGCCCGTCATAAATAAGTTTTAATTCCCGGGACCAATTTGGATATTTATGCACCTCATCAATCAATAGCAACTTTCCATCGTACCGGTACTATTCTGCTGCCAAATCGAAAAGTGTATGTTGATAAAACCAGGGATGATCAGCGGTAACATACAATCCTTTTCCCCGCTCATTATAACCATAAGCAAGATATTGCAATAATAGGGTAGTTTTGCCCACTCCCCGTAACCCTTTTATCCCTAACAATCTTTCCTGAACTTTAAGATCAATATATAAATAACGATGCCAATCGTTATTTACCTGAGCCAATAAATTGTTTTGAAATGAAATCAATTCTTCCATAATATTGATTTGACCTTAGATCAAAAATAGGTAAAATGACTTAGCCCACTTTCTAAATACTTAGAAAGCATAGAAGTAGAAATGCTACTTAAATCTCCCAAGTTCTCTTTAAGCATTACAAGGGCTAATCCATATCGGCTAAAGGGATGTAAAAAGCTCATATTTTTTCAATATTTAAATCAATCCAACCTTCATTAGTTCCCAAATACAATGGGTTATCTAAATTATTTATTGCATTAATTATTAAATCCAAAATAGATTCATTTGCTAAAATCAAATAGCCGTATTTACCTTCCACAATAATAAATTCTCTTTTAACAGGTGACTGATAATAAGCAGGGAATAACCCTGTATTTTCTTCATATACTTTTCTCCAAGCTTTATCTCTTTTATCTTTTTGCATAGAATAAATATTATTTGCTTCAATTTCAATTCTAGAATCATAGTTTCTTGTGCCCTTAGCATGTCTTTCATCTACGTCTTTCAAATGTTGTGTCCAATAGTCTTCAAAAGACTCAATATGTGGTTTAAGTAAAAGTTTCTCAATTTTTAAATGATGTTGTAGTAAAGGCTTAAAACCAACACCCGTTTTCGCAAAATCAATGTTTGCCAATTTTTTATCTCATTTATAGGCTTTTTTGAAATGTTTTTTCAAATCCTTTATAATTGGATTTCTCTCACTATCCGTGAAGTGCCAACCTAAAAGATTTTCTAACATTCCATAAATCATAAACTCGGATGGCTCTCTTTGACTTTTATAGTATGCACCAGGCATAGAAGTAACTAATGAAAGAGGCGCAAGTGGCTCTATAAATAGGCCTGCTTTTGCCGTAGTCTTCGGTTTTTCAAATAGAGCCTCAATATTTATTATTTTTGATACTGTATCTAAGCTCATAATTTTTCTTTAATAAAAATCTTTTTCAAATTTTAAAATAATAAATGGACTTCCCCACTCACACCCCATCCAACACCTTCATCATATTCTTCCTCCTCTTATAAACTTCTCTATACTTCAAAAGCAATTTGGAAACTACCACTTGCCCACCTTCAAACTCCTTCATTTTCTTCAACACCCTCGCTACATTTTCATACGCATTCTGGTCAGTAACAAGCGCTTGCTTTTCCACATACTTTTGGTACGCATCAAATATTTCTTTGGCATAAAGCGGCTTCAAATATTTTTCATATTTTTCCAATTTTTCCGCACCGGATTTTTCACAAAGCGCAAAAAGCCTGTCCCACATTTTATGCTCAATAAGCATGTCTGCTTTCAAATCGTTGAATCCAAAAAAACCGCTGTCCATCCTGCTGAGCAGGCGTTCTAATGTTGCGGGCCATTCGCTTTCCGGCGTATATTTTTTTAGTTCCTCATAATATTT
>Ga0075524_10000238_pt1 | contig 12928 bp, 16 predicted proteins | sample NGEPerone_FD_76826 | JGI IMG/M metagenome (GOLD analysis project Ga0075524, IMG submission 76826) | Arctic peat soil microbial communities from the Barrow Environmental Observatory site, Barrow, Alaska, USA - NGEE Permafrost154B-one | ecosystem: Environmental > Terrestrial > Soil > Wetlands >...
ATGGGTGCGAAAGGATTAGATGCCATGATATTTCCGACAGCTCTGGGACCTCCGCCTACAGCTTTGGCGATTGCTCCATAAGAGGTTACGTAGCCAAGAGGAATTGATTTGGTTGTTTTAAGGACTTTTTTGGTGTAAGCCGGTAAATGAGCTGTTACCAAAGATAGGTTCGCATCCACTTTTTTTCCGTCATAAACTCTTTTTAAAATCGTGAGGATGTTTTTGGCTGAAGGAACAGGTTCATGGAAAATCTGAAAAGCCATGTTGAAGGGTAAGTTGCATAAAACATTTTTTATTGTTGTTTGCTGGTCTGCGCCAAAGGAGGAGGTGATAATCTGTTGTTGATTGAGGGCGATTGCGAACCAAGTGCATTCGATATTTTGAGTGTAGATTTCTATCATTGTGTTTGCCTTATTTGTTGATGGTTTCGGGTGCATGTTAAAAGTTTCTGCGGTAAAAGCTATTTGTGTTGGAGCAATCTATGCATGTTGCTACCAACTTCACGCTATCCAAGGCTGATTTAGCTGCTAAGAAACTTTTGATTTTAACTTCGACATAGCCGATGGGTGTGTCGCATTTATGGCACCTTAACGGTTTAGACTCGCTCATATGGGCTACTTCGGTATTCTATAATGGTTATAAGCAACCTTAATAATTTGTCTTGTGTATATCAAGAAAAGGCGAAAATTATGGAAGGTTATGGACCACAATTACCAGGGTTACCCAATATTCCTCAAATCCAACTGATGCCGCAAGATCAGCAGCAGCAAAACCAAGGTCAACAAGCACAGCAAGGCGGAGGATGGATGCCTGGTGCCACCACTATAGGTGCGGTCTTCTCCGGCGGAGTAATTTTAGCTTCAGAAAAAAGAGTTACATACGGCAACTTTATAATGAGTAAAGGCGGCAAAAAAGTCTTCAAAGTAACAGACCGAATCGGCGTCGCTTGTGCAGGACTCGTTGGAGACATGCAAATCCTTGCCAAAGAAATGCAAGCACAAGCTAACCTCTTTAGCATGGATGTAGGAAGACAAATTAGCGTACGTTCAGCATCAAAACTTTTAGCCAACGTACTGTTCAATCGTCGATACTCGCCTTTATTCACTCAAACAATTGTAGGCGGATTAGATGAAGAAGGTTCATCACTCTATGTGCTTGACGTCTTAGGCTCCTTAATTCCAGATAAATATGCGGTTGTGGGTTCAGGAACCGAAATTGCTATGGGTGTTCTTGAAGAAGGATACAAAGAAACGATGACAGCAGAAGAAGCAAAAGAACTCGTTACGCGGTCGATAAAGTCAGCTGTTAGCAGAGATTCCATGAGCGGCGATGGAATAGACTTCCTTATAATAACTAAGGAAGGCATCGCTGAAGAATCCATAAAGTTTTAAGAAACATATTTTTTAATATTTTTTTGGTTTATTGAGTGGTTGAGCAGCGCTTAAGAAGGAAAATGTTATGTCGTTTGAATTAACCTTAGAAGAAGGAAAATTTCTAATTCACCTTGCACGAAACACTGTAACACAGTACTTGGAAACAGGTAAAATCCCAAAACCGCCAAAAGAAACACCAAAAAAACTCTTCGAATGCTGCGGAGTTTTTGTAACCATTAGTATCCCCGTTAAGGGCGAGAAAGAGCTACGTGGTTGCATCGGCTATCCTTACCCAACAAGTCCTCTTGTTGAAGCAGTTATCGATTCTGCTATAAACGCTGCAACACAAGATCCCAGGTTTGAACCATTAACATTCGATGAACTTAGCAATGTTGTTTTTGAAGTCAGCGTGTTAACTCCACCAGAACTGGTAGACGTAAAGAATCCCAAGGAATATTTGAGTAAAGTCAAAGTCGGCGAAGATGGTTTGATCGTCGAAAGAGGTCCATACAAAGGATTACTCCTGCCACAGGTACCTGTTGAATGGGGCTGGTGCGAAGAAGAATTCTTGTGCCAGTGCTGTATGAAAGCCGGATTAACACCAGACACCTGGTTAACCAAGGAAGCAAAAATCTACAAGTTCAAAGCCATAGTCTTTGACGAGGAAACGCCCAACGGCGAGATCAAACGCCTAAACCTAACCAAATAAATTCTTAATCCAGTAGTAGGGTTTCTACGATTGAAACAGCCCTGTCCAAACCTTTGAACTTGTTTGAGAACGCGTTTAGTGCCTGCATATTTTTATCGTAGGTTTCTTTTTCATTTTCCATTTTCTGAACGGCTTTTTCAAGTTGTTTTCTGTTTTTGACAGTGATAGAGCAGTTCAGGTCTTTGAGTTTAGCCGCGTTTCCCAACTGTTCAGGCTGAGTGGGAATGCAAATGCTTGGCTTAGCATACTTGATGGTTTCAAAGCACGTTTGGTGACCCCCGCTGAAAATCACGAATTTAGCGTTTCTCATCGCTTCCTGCCTCTCTTGTGGCGAAAGCCAAGTGTGGAGTTCACAGTTGCCGATTTTAGTTGAAACCCTCTTTCCAGGAGTACCTAAGCTTATGATGCATTTGGTTTTGAGTTTTTCAAGCACTGGAATGATGGTTTTTATGAGTTTTGCTCTAGTTCCAATCGGTCCGCTAATTGGCGCAAAAACGTGTTCCTGAGAACCCTTAACCGGTGAGGTGTCAACGAATGCTCCCACATACTCGACATTCCCTTTCAATCCCACATGGTCCAAGTTGCCGATACTATATTCAGACACCGTGAATGGCGGAGGATTATCAGGAATTATGATTTTTGAACATTGCTTCACGTACCGCTCAACTACACGTTCGCCCGGGCTGAGAAAAGCCGAGAAGCCATAGCTTGGTCTGATCATGTTGGCAATGTAGACTGCAGGAATTTTCCATCTTTGGGCAAGCCGAAGCGCGTTTATGTCACCGTCAGCTATGAGTATGTCAGGTGCAATCTCGTGGAGTTTTTCTCTTAAGTCGTAGTATCGATGGATGGTTTCCATTGCATTTGATTTCTTGAGTTCAAACCTGTTCTGTTCCATGTTGAAGATGGGAAGGGGGACGAGTAGGTTTAGGAGTGATGCTGAAGTGATAATGCCGTGAGCGTTCTCATACCAAGATACTGGCGTGCATTTGTAAACGTGATTGAACTCTTTTTGGAGAATTTCGTATGCTTTGCCACCTGAGAAAAAGAACATTTCATGACCATTTTTCTCCAGCCTTTTGCCTAAGGGAATGATTCGTGAAACGTGTCCTAATCCGAGTTCGGAGCAGCAGAGCAATAATCTCATATAACCTACGTTTAGAGCAAGATTATATTTGAACTATCTCTAACCTGAGGAAAAAAGCAAGCAATTTAAGGTCAGAGCACCAACATTACAAGTATGTTCGTTCCAAGACGAATCCTGGAGGAAAAACTCAAACAAATACTCGCCGACGACATAGGACAGGGAGATGTGACTGCAGCAGCGATTATTCCTGCGAATTCAACTGCAAAAGCGGAAGTTATTGCCAAAGAAGAAGGCGTAGTTGCAGGAATCCAAGAGGCAAAATTTCTTATGGAGTACTTAGGGCTTACAGTTATAGCCAAAGTTGTCGATGGGGAAAAAATAAAGAACAAACAAGTCCTCATGCAGATTTCAGGCGACGCCCGAACTATCCTTTCAGGTGAGCGAACAATGCTTAATCTTCTTTCAAGAATGAGCGGCATTGCAACCAAAACACGAATGCTAATAGAGAAGCTTGAGAAAGCAAACGTTAAAACGAAAATTGCAGCAACCCGCAAATCTGCACCGGGGCTGCTCTATTTTGACAAAAAAGCAGTGATTATTGGCGGCGGTGACCCCCACAGACTGCACTTGGATGATATGATTTTGATTAAGGATAATCATCTTGCGATTGTTGGAAGCGTTGAGGAAGCTGTTAAAAGGGCTAAAGTTAATGCTTCTTTTGCCAAAAAAATTGAGATCGAAGTAACCACAGTAGAGGATGCCTTGAAAGCAGCAAAGACTGGTGCAGACATAGTGATGCTCGATAATTTTTCTTCCATGCAAGCCAAAGTTGCAGGGGAAGCGCTTAATAAAGCTGGGTTTGGTAAAGTGCTACTCGAAGTGAGCGGCGGAATTACGAGCGAAAATATTTTAGATTATGCACAGGCAGACGTTGACATCATAAGCATGGGTGAATTGACGCATAGCATAAAAGCATTAGACATAAGTTTGGAAATAATGAAGAATTAAGAAGAAATAGTTTGACCTTTAGGGGATCGCTGTTATTACCCATGATTCTACTAGGGCACCTATAATAAGCAAGGCAGCGACTACTCCGATTAAAATTCCAGTGTTTTTGAGTTCACTCCATCTGCGTTGAGTTAATCTGCGGTAAAGCCATATGCTTTCTGCGATGCCTATTGAGTAGGAGATATATTCTAATAAGAATGTTAATCCTACAAACAATAAAGCCAAGATTGCAGTTGTCGGTGATATGGTGGATATCGCTGCTGAAGCGCCGGTAGCGCTTTGGGTGTCAAGTAATGCTCTTATTCCAACACCAGTGCTGAATAGTGTAAATAAGCCAAATCCAGCTCCAAAAAAGGGAATAAACATCACCAGGCAAATTTTGAAGTTGTTTAAGAAAATTGCTACAACAAGAGAAGTATACGTTGGATTATCCGTAATGACTGCGTTTACGCTGTCGCTTAATTGTTTTGCATCTTGAGCACTTAGCTGAACTAAAGTGCCAAGGATAGTAGCAGTAATGGATAGAATGAGCATGAAGATTATTGAGTAGATTCTTTTGCGTTTAGGTGAAGCTGTTTTCCAGAATGAAAAGGGAATGTTCATCAAGTTAACCTTCTATTTTTGGGGTTTTATTATTAAGGCTCGGAATCCTCTTGCAACAGGGTTTAAGGTTTCTGATAATTTAACCTTTGTCAAAACATTCAAAGTATCAACGCTAAAACTCCTTACGTCATGCTCGTTTGCTATGAGAGAGTGAAGGTAAACTCGGTTACCCAAGATTCTTGGTTGGCACATCAATGGCAACCCCAACAAAACGGTATCTTTTTCGTCGACAGCTCTTTGTGCAGCAAAAAGAATTGCTTCTGCACCAGCCGTCAACTCAGCAATTCGTACAGGCATGCTTTCTTTTCCGATAGCCAACATATCTATTCCATGTACACGTTTGATTTCGCAAGCGATTTTCCTAAGTTTTGGCAGGATCTTTAGGATGTTCTGACGCCCAGTTCTTGATGCCCGCATGTTTACGAGTTCAACTGGCGACAACTCTTCAACGGAAATTCCGCCTAAAGACATGTCCAAATGCACAACATCAGCCTTCATTTTATCGAGCAAGCTTCGGCAGAGTTCAGCCTCATGCACAATCACATCAAAACCCGTTTCAACTTCCCTGAAAATCGGTTCAGCTAACCGAAAAGACGGCTCCCTGTAAGGTGACTCAACAAGAACCGCAACAGATGCCACATGCAAAGTTGGCTTAAATTGCTCATCTAGAATTGCAGCTGCAGAATCCGCCGAGATAATTTTCAAGTTATTTTACACCTATTACTATCAAATTAAAGCTGAAAAAAATTAGCTTTCCTCTTCACATTCACGTGCGACTTTTAAGCCTAAAGCTAAAAGGTACATTTCTGAACTTTGTTGTCGGCTTGCCTGAGGCTTGACCAGCTTGACTTCATCAAAAAGTGTTTTTACCGTTTGCATAAAATCATTTAGCAACTCGCCTTCGAAGACTTTAACAAAAAAGCTCCCGGATGGTCTTAGCACGCATTGTGCAATTTCCAAGGCTTTTTCAGCTAAGTCAATTTGTCTTGCATGATCAACTTCCCAAACGCCCGTGATGTTTGGTGCAGCGTCACAGAGAACTACATCAGCCTTGCGAGGCAGAAAAGACATGATTACGTCAATTGTTCCAGGTTCAGTAAAGTCAGCGATGATTGTGCGGATGTATTCTTGTGTGAAGGGTTCTATCGGTTTTAAATCAATGCCTAAGACGAAACCGTTTTTGCAAGTCATTTTTCTTGCTGCTTGAATCCAGCCACCAGGAGCGGCGCCAAGATCAACAACAATATTGTTTCTTTGTATGAAGCCATATTTTTCGTTAGCTTGAACTAACTTATATGTGGATCTGCTGCGATAGTTTTCTTCTTTAGCTTTTTTGAAGTAATATTCGTTTTTTCTTTCATTTAGCCAAGCTTTCGGCAACGGAATCATCCTCGGGCATATTCGGCTCTGCTGGCGGGCTTGGATCTTCAGAAACAGCGGTAGCTTGTGCTGGTGGTTTTCCTAAGTTAAGTATCCATTCGGTTAATTTTGGGCAGCTTTTCGGGGAAAGGGCAGTTGTAGGGTCACATCGTGCGTTGTCTGGGCAAAGCAGACATGGGCAATCTACAATGGTTTCTATGGATGCAGGCAGCCTTTTGGGGTAAAGCCTGTAGGTCCATCTGCCTTCTTGAAGTTCTTTTTCTCTGCGGATAAGTCCCTTCTCTTCTAGTTTAATTGAGACGCGTGAGCCTTCGCGGCTGCTTGCGCCAAGTTCACGCCATAAATCTGATTGAAGTACTCCCTGATAGCCTGTACCGACGACGTAGTGGAGTGCTTTCTGTTCAAGGTCATTACGCTTTGGCATCTAAATCAATTCCAAGATAATACAGTAATATATGCTTTGGATTCACATAAAAATATGTATCCCTGATTAAATGTGGAATGTTATGAAAAAGGTAAAGAAAGGTGATTTGGGCAGTTTCTGCTTGGGGATTGAATCTTCAGCTGACGACTTCGGCGTTGGAGTTGCAACATTTAATGGAGAAATTTTAGCTAACAAATCAGACAGTTACATACCCTTCGAAGGTGGAATTCACCCACGAGAAGCTGCAAGACATCATGCTGAAGTTGCAGACAAAGTCTTAAGTGAGGCTCTTTTGGCAGCTGGTGTGAAACCGCGTGAATTATCATTAATTGCTTTCTCTCAAGGTCCAGGATTAGGGCCGTCTTTGCGTACAGGAGCCACTATTGCTCGGGCTTTAGCCTCATACCTTGAAGTTCCCCTTGTAGGAGTCAATCATTCCGTGGCCCATATCGAAATCGGCAAACTCAAAACAGGTGCCCAAGATCCCGTGACGCTTTATGCTTCAGGAGGCAACACGATGGTCACCGCTTTCGAGTCGGGACGTTACAGGGTTTTTGGAGAAACCCTTGATATTGCACTCGGAAACTGCCTGGACGTTTTCGGTAGGGAAGCTGGGCTTAAGGGCAAGAAGGGGTTGCCAATTGGAGCTGCAATAGAGCAGTTGGCAGTAAAAAGCACAAGGCTAGTTAGTTTGCCTTATGTGGTGAAGGGGATGGATTTGTCGCTTAGCGGTTTGTTAACTGCAGCAACGGCAGCATTGCAGAAAGGCAATTACCGGCTGGAGGATGTTTGTTATAGTCTCCAAGAACATGCGTTTTCTATGGTTACAGAGGTAACTGAGAGGGCATTAGCTCATACTGAGAAGAAAGAGGTTCTTTTAACAGGCGGAGTTGCGGCGAATAAGCGGTTGCAATCCATGCTTGCAATAATCGCAGGAGAGCATGATGCCAAATTCAATGTGGTTCCTCTGGAGTTTGCAACTGATAATGGCGCTATGATTGCTTGGACAGGCGTTTTAGCTTTTACGCATGGGTTAGTTACTCTAGTCGATGAGAGCTTTGTGAAGTTGCGCTGGCGAGTCGACAAGGTGGATGTGCCATGGATACAATAGACAAAATAAATGAAAATAAGCTGCTTAAGAAGGGTGCAGAAGCTAGTCTCTTCGTTGCTGATTGGCACCAAAGAAAAGTAATAGTCAAAGTCCGCATTCCAAAAAAGTACCGTCCCAAAGAATTGGACGATCAGATTCGAAGTTACCGGACCGTGCATGAGCCGCAACTTATGCATGAAGCTAAAGCCGCTGGAGTGCCGACGCCGCTGATTTACATGGTTAACGTGCCCGAATCCTCAATCATCATGGAATACATCGAGGGGCAACAAGTAAAACAGGTATTAAACAGCGCTTTCAAAGCTGAACGTCACGATTTATGTGTTAAAATCGGCGAATCCATCGCGAGGCTCCACAGGCACGGTTTAATCCACGGCGACCTCACCACATCCAACCTAATTCTAACGCCTGAGGGCAAACTGTTCTTTGTCGATTTTGGTTTGGGCGAAAAAAACTTCGAGGTGGAGGCGCAAGGGGTGGATCTGCATTTGCTTAAGCGAGCGCTGCAGAGTACGCATTTTCAGCATTGGGAAGAATGCTTTCAAAATGTTCTGTGTGGCTACACATCCATATTGGGCGAGGAAGCAGTGGAAAAGGTTTATGAGAAAATCAGGGAAATAGAGAGACGTGGACGCTATGTCGAAGAACGCAAACAATAATGTATGCCAGATTCCTAAGCGGAAGGTTGTTTTTTTCGCTACGGACAACATTCACAAGTTCAATGAGGTGCGCAGTATCCTTAGTCAACATGGGCTCGCAGTGGGCATGCTTCGATTAAAGGGCGATGAAGTGCAGAGTGAGAGCATAAAAGAAATCGCGGAAAAAAGCGTCAAAAACGCTTATTTGCGGTGCCGTTTGCCAATTTTTGTGGAAGATGCAGGTTTATTCATCGATGCCTTAAGCGGTTTTCCCGGTCCATACGCCGCCTACGTTTATCACACCATCCACAATAGCGGTGTTCTAAAACTCATGGAAAACAACGTTGAAAGGCATGCAAGGTTCCAATCTGTCATAGCTTACTGCGACCAACAATCCCCATCTCAACCCGAGTGTTTCATTGGCGAAGTCAAAGGCGAAATCACCACAGTTGAGCGAAAAGAACAGGGGCAGTCAGGCTTCGGGTTTGACCCCATCTTCCAACCAGAAGGCAGCGCCAAAACGTTTGCGGAAATGTCCATCGAGGAAAAGAACGGTTATTCGCACAGGGCAATGGCGATTCGAAAATTCGCCGAATGGTACATGAAACAGCAAACCTGAGCCCAAGTTGAGCCAAAACAAAGTGTTATATTGCTATCCCTATAATAGGAGATTTGTTGAAAAGAGTGGATAAAAAATGATGGGAAATGCTGTAAGAGAAAGATCTCTTCGTGAAGGTTTAATCACTGCATTATCAATTGGCGGATTCTTCATTATATTAGGTTTAGTATTCGCATTTACACCCGCCATCTCACAGCAGACAAATAATTTCTTCTCAGACTTAACCACCGTAAAGTTTCCGTTTGGCAATCCAGGTTCAACGGTGAGTCTACTTGCGCCAGCACACCCAGCCGATCACCAAGGCTTCTACGCAGCTGTGATGAATTTCCTCATAGGCATAGGGATCCTGCAAATCATAATCTTAGCCCTCAGATTGGCCGTGCATTCGAGGATTAATCGAATAGCCCAAAGCGTTGGTGACTTAATATTCTGGCTGGGCGCCGCCATTGTGGCTAACGTTTTCCTGTTGGTTGGAACGCAAAGCGGTTGGTTCAAGTTCTGGTCAGCGTTAATCGTAATTATCGGCGTATCCTTGATTGGACGGTTCTTTGTGTATCTTTTGAAAAGGCATAAATGAGATACACGAATAATCAATTGACGATTATTCTCTACAGATAAAATCAAAACTTGAGGATCCTTGCTTTGCTTTCGGGGCAATGAGGATTAAAGCAGTTGGAGCATCCTTTAGGATAAGTTGAACAGAGTTGTTTCTTCTTAAAACCCCATTCCTTTCGTAGTTCGTCAGCTTGTTCCTCTTGTTCTTCCCATTTGCTTTGCGTTTTTGTATAGCTAAGGTAAGCATGAGCTATTTCATGGGCAATTAACGATTCTGAATCCGTTCGCTTCAAAATTATCATGTAGGGTTTCTTCATTTCTTTTATCTGAATTGTTTGACTTTGACCTGCATGAAAAGAGATTTTCTGTAATGTAAAATAGTAAACTTCTTCGGGCAACCGAATCAGAGTATTCAGTAATCTTTGATGAAGGTTGCTCCATCTTTGGGCAAGTCGGATAAATTCGTCAATGTCACTGTTAGAGTCCACTTCTGATCTATTTCTTCGCATACCTTTTCTTCCCCGCGTTTCTTTTGGTAAGGTTTAATTGTACTTAGATGTTCTGCCTGTGCTTGGAGCTACTTTTAAATATTCGTGGGGTGTGGTTAGTGGTGCAGTTTAAGGTGTAACGATGCCAAAGCAAGAAAAAGGTAAATCACATTCGATGCGCCCAGTTAGCAGGCGTCCTCCGAGCTGGTGCAAGTATCAGCCTGAAGAAGTAGATTCATTCATAATTAAATTGGCTAAAGAAGGTCATTCAATGAGTGCCATAGGCACTATCCTAAGAGACCAATACGCCATTCCACTCGTAAAGCCAATCACGGGAAAGAGCATAAGCGATACATTAAAAGCCGCAAACTTGGCTTCAACTATGCCTGAAGACCTTGGAAACCTGATGAAGAAAGCTCAAAGCCTTGCCGTTCACATGGACAAAAACAAGAAAGACCTCCATAACAAACGTAACATGCAAATCATCGAAGCCCAAATCCACAAGCTCAGCCGCTACTACAAACGCGAAGGTGTCTTGGACAAGAAATGGAAGTATGTTCCAAAAATCGCTTCCGTAACCTAAACATTTTCATTCTTTAATTTTATATTTTATTGTTTTCTTGATGCGCCAGCTTTAAATCCAATCAGCTCCTTTTACCCGAAGAAGTGAGTGGGCATGGCGGCACAGCAACAACAAAACATCGAAGGTTTCTTAGCTTCAGAAAATGAAGCTGCAAAAGTAATTTTGGAAACTGCCAAGAAAGACGGTTTTATTTTGGTTTTTTCGCATTTAGATGCTGATGGGGTTGCTGCCGCCGGCATCATAGGTAAAATGCTCACTCGACTCGAAGCTCGTTTTCGAATTCGGGTGATGCAGTGGGTTGATGACAAAATTATCGGGGAAGTCTTTGCTGATAAGCCCCAACTAGTAATTTTAACCGATTTCGGAAGCGGCTACCTTGACTTGCTAAACGAGAAAATTCCCAACGTAAAAGTAGTAATCCTCGACCACCACCAAACAAAATCCAAGGTAGTAAACCCAAATTTCGTGCAGGTAAACCCTCATCTTTTTGGTATTGATGGAGCAACCGATGTTAGTGGTTCAGGTGTTGCGTATTTTGCGGCTAAAGCCGTGAATGCTGCCAACATAGATTTGGCGCCAATAGCCTTAGTTGGTGCATTAGGTGACATGCAGGACAAATATGAACAGCGAAGTCTCCGAAGTTTAAATGAAATAATAGTTAATGATGGTGTCTCTTCTGGCTTGTTGAAAGTTGAGAAAGACTTGATTTTTTTTGGTCGAGAGACAAGACCCATTTACAAGATGTTGGCGACCACCACTAACCCGTTCATTCCGGGGTTGAGTGGTCAAGAAACCGAATCTTTGAACTTTGTAGCAAACCTTGGAATCCCTCTAAAGCAAGGCGACAAACCTCGAGCTCTTTGCGACTTAACTGACGACGAACGAAAGCGGTTGTGCTCGGCTTTAGCTGATTACCTGTTGTCAAAGGGGTTGCATTTGGAAGTTGAGAACCTCATCGGATACGTTTACATTTTAACAAAAGAAGAGCCTAACACGGCACTTAGGGATGCACGAGAATTCGCTGTGGTTTTGAATTCGGCAGGTCGCATGGATCGACCGAGCTTGGGAATAGCTATCTGCATGGGTGATCGTAAAGCTGCTCTTGAGGAATCCAACAAAATCTTGGAAGATTACCGTAAAAGCATCAACAAATACCTCGGCTGGGTAAATGAAAAACCCGAACGCATGCGAGAGCTCCAAAACATCTATGTAATCTATGGCGAGGACTTTATCAACGAAAAAATCATCGGCACAGTTTCTTCCATAATCGTTTCGAGTCTTGCTAACAATGAAAAACCGCTTTTAGCATTTGCGAACATTGAGGCTGAAAAGGCAGCAAAGTTTTCTGGTAGAACCACTGAAGTGGCGCTTCGTAAAGGAGTAAACCTTGGTGATGTCATGCGCTTGGCTTCAGAAGAGCACGGCGGCAAAGGTGGAGGACACAACATAGCTGCAGGTGCTCAAGTACCTTTAGATAAACTTGAATCGTTCATTAAGACCGCAGATGAATTAGTCGGTCGCCAACTTAAGGGTGAGAAGCTTGCAAGCCACAATAACGCTTGAGTACAAAGACGAAAAAACAGCAAAAGCTATTGCACAAGCGGTTTCGCCAGACAACTTCAAAACCCCCATCGGTCTGCAGGTTAAAACAGAAAGGGATGCCAACAAAGTAATCACAAAAATTGAGTGTGAAGGCAAACTTGCCACCTTCACCGCAACCATAGATGACTTACTTTTTAGCGTATCTACCGCTGAAAAAGCGCTCAAAACTATCGAGTAATCTTCTTTGGTCTTTTATTAGGAGAAGGACGCTCAGTGAACAAGCGCTCTTTTTGTTGTTACAGCGGTGTGGTTAGGTCGCTAAGAGAGTAACAGTTTTAGAAGAATCTTCTTGGGTCAGTGTCGATGTCAACGATTGTAGGTTTTGTAGTTTTGAGGGCTTTGTCAACTGCTTCTTCAAGCTGGCTTGGCTCTGTAACTTTGATGCCCACGCCGCCTGCATGTTCGGCGAAGTTGGCGAAACTGTAATCGAAGAGGTCAGTTTGTGAGCTCTCGTATCCCTCAACTTTTTGCTCCTGCATAATCATGCCAAGTCGTTTGTTGTTTATGACGAAAACTTTAACGGGCAAATTGTACTTGAGCGCCGTCAAGAAATCACCCAAAACCATCGTTAACCCACCGTCGCCAGTTAAACAAACAATCTGCCTCTCAGGATAAGCTAGCGCCGCTGCTAAAGCTCCAGGTAAACCAAAACCCATAGTCGCCAAAGTTCCGCTCATAACCATCTTTTGCGACTTCTTCATCCTAAAGTTTCTGCCAAACCACCAGCAGTTCTCACCAACGTCTAATGAAA
>Ga0075524_10000241_pt1 | contig 12855 bp, 11 predicted proteins | sample NGEPerone_FD_76826 | JGI IMG/M metagenome (GOLD analysis project Ga0075524, IMG submission 76826) | Arctic peat soil microbial communities from the Barrow Environmental Observatory site, Barrow, Alaska, USA - NGEE Permafrost154B-one | ecosystem: Environmental > Terrestrial > Soil > Wetlands >...
CTTATGAACGAGTATTTGAAAATATTTTAGAAGCGGATTACTATGACCTTTTGTAGCAAACATGGATTAGCAGATCAATATAACACATGGATAAGCAGTAATCATGGTTTACAATTGCATGCTGCAGGAGGAATCCCTGAGAACCAAACTAACCTAATGTGAGAGGGAAGAATGGAAGCCTTGGCTTTTCCAAGCGTAAATTATTCGGCGGTGTAATTCTTGGAGTTTTAGCTATTCTATTAGGTATTGGTTTGTTTCTGCAAACTGACCGCAACTTATATTCAAAGTTTTGGTTCTCCCTTCTGATCCTTGTAGGCATTGGGGACTTGGTCGGTACAATATACCTATTACGAAGATATCGATCATAATAGTTGTTGAGCTTAGTTGGAGTAAACACAATTCTAAGATCATCTGACTGAAATAATAGTCGTTATTGATTGTGGTGTGAAAAAAGTTTTTTCTGAGACTAATTGTTGATGACTATTTAGTCTATTGGGTAGGTTGGTATGTAGTCTGGTGCGTTTGTGTCTTCTTCTGTTGGTGTTGTTGCTTCTTCATGGGGGTCTTTATCGTAAGCTCTTCTCAACAATATGGGCGCCAAAATGGTCGTTATCATAATCATTCCCAAGATTGCAGCATATGTGCTTTGTGTAATAGCTCCTGCTGAGATTGCCACTCCAGCCACTATAAGTCCCACTTCTCCTCGTGAAATCATTCCATAACCTACCTTAGTTCCTTTTGAGCGGTCTTTCAAAAAGAAGGCAGCTGGAATCCCACACCCAATCATCTTGCTAATTATAGCTACTATAACAAGTGATATGAAGAAGACATAGAAGAACCAGTCAGAAGTAATAAAGCTCCTAATGTCAAATTGTGCTCCTGCCAACGCAAAAAATACAGGCGAAAAAATAACGCTTATCTTTTTGGTGTAATCGCGTATCTTCTCAATCGCTTTGGAACTCGCAACAGCCATACCCGCAGCAAAAGCACCCACAATAGGTGACAAACCCAAGACAGCCGCCAACGCGGAAGCACCAAAACATGCCGCCGTTGCTGCTGCTTCAACTGTTCCTTCTTTTCCTTTCGAAGTAAAATTAATTATTTTTGGAAGAATAAACGCTGCAAAAACTGTCAAGGTTAACCATAATGCAAGAGAAGTAGAAATTACGACAATCACGCTTAGCGGAGTAATAGGGGCTGAGGTGGATATGAATGAAACGATGACACCTAAAATTGCCAGTCCCAACACGTCATCAACAACCGCAGCACTGATCATTATTCTTGATTCAATCTTTCTGCATTGATTAAGTTCTTGCAGCACCAAAGCGGTAATAGAGATGCTTGTGGCAACTAGCGCCGCACCAACTACCAAACCCGTTATTGTGTCTAACCCGAGAGCTATCGAAAGTCCATAACCCATTATGAACGGAATAATAACACCCAGTGTTCCAATGACAAACCCAGCTGTGCCGACCTTTCTGAAATCTCGAAAAGTCATCTCTAAACCCGCTACAAAAAGGATCAATATGCCGCCTATCTCTCCGAATGCTCGGACAATTTCGTTTATTTGGATTAGAGGTGAACCATTTATGGCGATTAAAGAGCCTAAAGCGTACGGTCCAAGTAGGATTCCTGCGAGCAGCTCGCCTAGAACTGAGGGGATTTTTCTCCACGAAAAGATTTCACCCAGCACCTTCGCTGAGAAAACCAAAATGCAAATTGTCACTATTGCCCTTAGCACTGGGTCTAAAGCCATTAGCTACACCTTTCAGCCCTTACTTTCATTTTCCGTTGCACCTATTACGCAGCCCCTATGGTTGTCGCTATAAAGAGGGCGTAGATGAACAGAAAAATTGCGCCTTCCCTCCAGCTTATTTTTTCCCTTGATAGAAAATACCAGAAGAACAAGTTGGTAATAATTGAAAATATGATTAGATTTTGAAATACGTTCATGTTCATGCTTACTGGTGAACCAACGAGTGCAGGAACGAAAAGAGTTACCCCTAAAATTAATGTGATGTTTATGAAGCTACTTCCAATTATGTCTCCAAAGGCAAGAGCAGGGTGACCTCTTAAGAAAGCTTTCAAGTCTAGGGTTATTTCTGGGAGGCTTGTTCCAAAAGCAATTATTGTTGCGCCTATCACTTGTTGGGAAATTCCTACAGAAGTAGCTATGTTTACAGCGGACTCGACGAGGAAATAGGCGCTACCTACAACCCCGAGTGCACCTACTATTGTGAGCAGGGCGTATCTTTTCAACTTGTTTTTCTCTTCTTGTGTTGCTACGCCGTTTTCAGAGGGCATTCTCACTTTTGATAACTGGTACATGTAAACTACGAAAATTGAGATTAGAACGATGCCAACAATCCAAGTAGCGGCTTTGATGTAAATCAGAACAATGGGTATTATGGAAGAGATGAATAAGCCAAAATGGATGCTGCTTAACTCTGATTTCGCAAAATTTGGGATGACATTGATTCCATCTAATCCATTAGCACCAATTCGTTTTCGACGTGATTTTACATAAAGAAGTATTGCCGCTAACCCTAACACTACGCAGATGTTAACCACGTTTGAGCCTAAGACGTTTCCAACCGAAAGCGCAGCCCCACCGGAAAAAGCAGCAATGAACGCCACGGTTAGTTCTGGTAGCGATGTGGAAAAGGCTATGAGGCTGAATCCTACAGCTGTCTTTCCAAGTTGGCTGATGGTTGCCACTTTTAGTGCGTTGTTGATAGCGAGGTTGGATGCCCAGTTTAACACGAGAAAAGAGACAGCAATGAATGAAATGTCAAAGATGAAACCTGTAAGTAATATTTCAGCCATGATGTTCTTTCCTCATTTTTACTCATTTACATATCCTTCAGTTAAAGGCGAACCAAATAGCTACTAAGTAATAGTTATTTCTTTCGCAAACTTTTAGTTAAAAGGAAATAAAAAGTGCATAACTGATTGTTTGCAATGTATTTGTGTATAGCAATTCTGTTAATCTGGTGGAATAAGCAAAACCTTAAGAAAGGTAACCATAAATTGTTGAGTGGTAAGAGCCTTGGAAACTTGGGTCTTTGGAGCAATTTTGGTATTGGTGGGGCTTTTGGTTTCTGCTTGTAGTTTAGGAAAAACCGAGTTAGGTATTTCTTTTATGATAGCGGGTTTAACCAGCGCTGGTATTGGGTCCCTGATTTTTGTTGCTAAATTTAAACAATGGATAGAGCGCCTTTAACGTCCTAAGTGAAAGCGAAGTCACACATTTTTACTAGGATAAATCCTAGCGACAATTCACCGCTTCCATATTTCAAAGACAAGAAGCTCTGAAATCTGTGATAGATATAGTCAATTTAAATAAGTATTGCTTAAAAGAATTAATATAGCTAAAAGTTGTAATGTTTAACAGATTTGATACCTTTGTCAGTAAAGGAAATGGTTGTTTCTGGCGAAGAAGCCTTGAAAATAGCTGAAGCTATTAACTCAACGACTATGAGAATGCTACAGGTGCTCGGAAGTGAACGTTTGGATGTTACGACTATCTCAAAGAGGCTCGGCTTGAGCCAAGCCTACATAAGTGAACAGGTTCGTGTTCTTGAAGACCTAAAACTAATTAACATAACATATGAGCGGGGTAAACGAGGCATCAGGAAAATCTGCGAATCAGCTGTAGAGAGAGTCACATTAGTAATCAAAGAATAATTAAAAACGCGGAAAGGTGAACGGACAACGTGTGCTTCATGTTTGTGTTCCTCAAAATACAGCGTGGAGTTGCTGTTGTTCCGTTCATCCCGAAAAGGTGTTAATGATTGAAGGCTGTATGGTTCGCTAAAGATGAAATTAAAGAATCTATGAAATGTGCGATTTGTGACTAAGTTTTCACAGACGGTTTTGTTATTGAACCTGAAAGCGAAGAAGATGTTAAGCGATTGCAGAAACGTTTTCCATTTGTTACAGATATACACCATTCCATCTTTGTAAGAGAGGATTGTCCGTTAAAGAATTTCAAGGGTGATGTGCATTTATTTACGTCTAAAGGAGTTAAGCTTTTAATGCGTGAAGGATATCCAACTGGGAATTTATAAATTCTTGAGATATCCAATCAATCAAAGAAAAATCAAATATACACAACTACTAAAATATGTCTGTTGCAAGGGGAGAAACCGTGAAAGTTTCAAAGGATAAGGCCATAGAACTTATTGACAATAAAATATCGCAGTTTTACGCTGTGCTTAGCAAAGCAACCTATGAAAACCGTTACGATGAAGAATATAAGCTTGCATTTTACGGAACGAAGACCTTACTAACCGAGTTATTTTCAAAAGAAGAAGCCAAGACTTTCAGTAATACCGTCTGTAGAGGTTTTTTCTTTGGCGGTGGAAAAATAGATTATGCAGAGGAATTGAAGGATTATAAGAATCACATTAATTCGTGCATTTCACAGTTAAAAGTTTACAAAGAACGAATTATGGATTTTTGGGAGAGTGAAGAAAAAACGCAAATAAAGAAAAGCTCAGTAAAACCTTTTGTTTCGATGAGTTTTGATGAAGAAGATAGAGACATTAACGAATACGTTCTGGATATTCTTAAAGCCTTAAGAATTGATTTTGAAACTGGAGAGAGGTACTCTAAGGACAGCATACCAGTCAAGGTCTCAAGCAGAATTGAAAACTCAGGAGCTTTAATTATTATGTTTGTAAGAGACCAAAAAATTGAAGGCGGATTCACTACTCGCTCTTGGTTGCTTAAGGAACTTGGAATTGCGCAAGGTTGCAAGAAAGATGTAATCGCTTGGGTTGAAAGAGGCATTAAGGATATTGCTAATTTGAATTATGAAAAAGAGGTCATATATTTTGACAAGGAGAATTTGGCTGACATGGAGAGAGCAACAATAAAATTTCTTGAAGCCTTAAAGGAACATAGTTTAGTATGAAATCACACTTTATTTAAATACAAAAACTGATTTTAAACATAAGGTATCATTAAATAAAAGCCCAACAAATATTACTTTTCAACGTGAACAATATGCGGTCAGAATGTTATGGTTGCCAAAAAACCTTCTCCGGCAAGGGCTTAACAGTAAGCATAAGAGGGGAGGAACGTACTTACTGTGCGGATTGCTTGTGGAAACTCCAGAAGGAGTATAATGCAAAGAAGTCCTGTGAGGATTGTGGTTTCTTTGATGATGAATCTTGCGGGAAAACTGGTCAAAAATTGGTGCCGGTGAAAGCTGGGTTTAATGCGTATTTTGTTCAAGCCGAAACGTGTAGAAACTACTCTACTGAACAAAAAGCAAGCTTAAAAAAGAAAAGTGAATTATCTGAAGAACAAAAAGAAGCAGATGCCCTCGCAAGAAAACTCTCAGAAAAAAAACAAACCCTAACCTACTACTGTTGTCATTGTGGCTCTGCGTTAAAAATCGGCGAAAAAGCTCCTGAAATACAAGATACATGCCCCAGATGTCACGGTGACCTCGAAATCATTAACCGCGCTAAATTCATCAAGCAACATCAAACATAAAAACTGCCCGTTTAATCAGCAGGTCACATGAATCAACGCGGCCATTTTCCTATCTTCATTTTTAATTTTTTTAGTTATCTTATTTGTTGGCAAAATAATAGTTTCATATTTGTTAAGAATCAACATTGCTTCAGGCGTTATTGGCAGAGCTGATTGGTGACCTATTCCAACGTAAACAACTTGAGGGTTTTCTTTGGATAGAAAATCGAGTTCTCGTTCTGAAAGGGGCGTGTGGCCGTAGATGGATTTTAAATCCTTGGATTTTTTCTTCTCTCTTTTGGTGACTAATCCATCGGAGTGCAGTATTATGTCTTTTTCATATTTGATACCGTTTACTTTTATCCAGCCAAACTTCGATTTCATCATTACAACCAATATTTCATGTTGGTTCACTCTTATTTTATGTTATCGCCATCACCTATTCTGCGAAGTAGCCTAGAAAAACGCTTATTTGCTTAATCGAACTAAGATTATTAGTGAACTTTTTGGCTAACAACGATAAAGCACTTAGCGGAGTTTCCGCCAACCGCTCTGTTTCAGCGGTTTTGTTTTCAGTTGTGTTCCTCGATAACTTGGGCTTCGCCATCGTCGTGCCATATCTGTACTTTTACGTGCTTGCCCTCGGCGGCTCTACCTTCCTCTATGGCGTGCTCTTGGCTTCCTACAGCCTAATGTCCTTCATTTTCACTCCCCTTCTTTCACGATTCAGCGACCGCTATGGACGACGAAAAATTCTGCTTGCAGCGTTGGCAGTGTCAAGCTTCAGTTACTTCTTATTTGGTGCGTCACAAGTGATTTGGCTACTGTTTTTAGGTAGAATGCTTGCTGGAACCACAGCTGCCACGGTGCCTGTTGCACAAGCTTACGTTGCAGACGTAACTACCAGAAATGAAAGACTAAGGTATCTTGGTTTGTTGGGTGCAGCGGCTGGTTTAGCATTCATTTTGGGTCCAGCACTCGGTGGAACACTTAGCAGTTTATTTGGTTATGCGGTGCCTTCCTTTTTGGCGTCTGCTTTGGCATTTACCAACTTAGTATTAGCCTATTTTCTGTTGCCTGAACCAGCTAGTTTCAACATAAAGAGAACAGTGTTTTCCTTCCGAGCCTTGCTAGATGTCATTTGGAAACGGAAAATCGCTTTGCTTTTGGCTATTTATTTTCTGTTTTTTGTTTCGTTTGTTTTTCTTCAGGCTTCTTTGTCGCCTTGGCTGCAGGAGGTTTTTGGGTTTGGCGCATTGCAGACGGGGCTGGTTTTCTTTTTTTTCGGCGGAGTAAGCGTATTTACCCAAGCAGTCCTTTTGCCAGTATTGGGAAAGAGATTAAACAGGTTAAACCTCACCTTACTCGGTATCGTTTTTTTGATTGTTGGGCTTGTAGCTTTGTCTATTGTGCCCAATTTCACAGTTACGTTAGCGGTTGCAGCCGTGATCTCCCTTGGTTTCGGAATCCAAATCGTTACTTTAAACACATTGATTTCTACAAATACTCCCGAAAACGCGCAAGGTGGCACACTAGGCGTTGCTTGGGCAATTGCAGGTTTAGCGCAGACCGTTGCACCTGTTTTAGCTGCGACTGCATTTTCTTTTGGCGTTTCATCAGGGTTTGATGGGTTGGCTTTTTTGGTTTCAGCAGCAATTTCTGTTGCAACTGTACCTTTAATTTTGGCGTTCAAAAAAATCTCTGAAACCATGCAATGACAAATTAATTCGAATGAGAACTCCCAAACAAAAACTAACACTTTATAGTTATTGCAGAGTTAGTCAAGAAACCTTGACGAAAAAGGTTTTATTTTCAAGCCTGTGTGAAATCAATTGAGAACAAAGAGGATAAAAAAGTTAGCGGTTGTTTGCAAAGATATATGAATAAAGATACCATAATGGAGTGCATGGGTGTGGGTGGTTATTAAACAGCGAACTTTTCTCTGTTTATCTATCGCAGCCCTGATAGCTGTTTATTTTCTAAGCGTGCAAGTTGCGCCAGCTGACTCTTGTTATGGTCCACACATCTCCGCAGATATCGACCGAATCCAAGTGAATCTCAACGAAACCGTTACTGTAACTGGGCAAGTGTGTCCTGCAGCACAAAATAAGACCATCCGAGTAGCCTTCACTAGACCCGACTACACCTACGTAGAGCAATACGTTCTTACTAACCCAGTGACGGGTAATTTCACAGTTACCCAAAAGCTCGAGATGGCAGGATACTGGAATATATTCGCAATTGACGGCCATGTCTGCGACAGAATATTCGCGCAAGTGACAGACCCTGCGAATCCTGATGCGCCGTCTCCAAGCCCGAGTGTCCCATTTAATTATAAACCCAACTATTCAGTCATAGGCATTACCATAGCTTTGTTAAGTGTTGGCTCAGTCATTGCGTTTTTTGGAACCAGAAACAAAACTCGAAAAATCAGTTCCTTCCGCTTCCTCATCCAAGTTGGTTTAATATTCCTAATATTTTTTGGAATATTCATCGACCACTATAGTTTGCCTGTGCCTGCTGCCCAGATTGCCACTCACGAACTTGACATCGGAACTAACGTGCTCGGTGTGGATTTGCCTGATGGGCTTCCAGCGCCCTTTTTTGGCTGTTTTTACCCATGTGGAAGAATCGCGACTTGTGCGTTGTGGCAGATTCAAGCTTACATTTACCCGTTTTTTGATGTTGGCGGAGGCTGGGGCGTCCACTACGATTCTACAGGCTTGGCAAGGTTAGCTGTTGTTTTCGGGATAATTATCTTGTCAGCGGTTGTTTTGGGAAGAGTCTTCTGCGGCTGGGTCTGCCCTTTCGGCATGTACGTGGATTTGATGACGCGTTTGCGAAAGGCACTGAAAATCAAGAGGCGGAACTTTTCAGACAGGTTTAACGATCGGTTCCACCAGTTAAGTTACCTCATATTGGCCCTCATCATAATTGTAAGTGTGGTTTTCGCTTCGCAAGCCATCGCAGGCACCCAACTGGTCAGCGGAACACAGAAGGGCGGGTTCGTCTACACCTATTTCTCTACGCCTTTCTGCCAAGTATGCCCCATGAAACCCCTATGTATCTTGGCCGAGACAAGTGTCGGATTAATGAAGCCAGAGTGGATTACTCAAAACACAACAGGGCAATTCTGGCAGCTGGGCTACTACATAACTTCAACTAACCTCATCATATTCGGTATAGTCACAGTAGCTGCTTTCTTCTTCCGCCGTTCATGGTGCAAAATATGCCCACTTGGCGGTTTAATTGCCTTATTCAACCGTTTTCCACCTTTCAGATGGATCAGCGGAGTACGCCTAAACAAGGTAGAGGAAAAATGCACCAAGTGTGGCATTTGCAAACGTGTTTGCCCCACCCAAGTTAAGGAAGTTTACGAACAAAAAAGTGGTGATGTTGCCTCTTCACAATGCATTTTCTGTTTGCGTTGCGTCGAAATGTGCCCTAGTGAGGATTGCTTGCAATTCAAGTTCGCTGGAAAGACGGTTTGTAAATCGAGGAATTGGTTAAATAAATCCGATAGCGTAATGGTGGAATAATGAAAGGATTAAACCTAAAGTTAAAGCTGATTTTAGCCCTAGTTTTCTCAGTGCTCATGTTGGCTCCCACTTTTCTTGTTGTATCCGCAGATTCTCAAGCACCTCTGTTGACGGTTTTCATACGAGCGGATGGTAGCATCAGTCCAGCTTCAGCGCCGATTGTGCAGAATGGAAATACCTATACTTTCACAGATAACCTTTATGCAGCCATAAAAATCCAGAAGAGTAATATCATACTTGACGGCGCAGGCTTCACTCTTTCGGGTCCCTATAATGGTACCGCAATGGATGTGTGGCTTATTGGTCAAGGTCCTGAGCAATTACCTAACGGAACTTTGGCTCAATACGTTATAGGCATCGATTTGGCAAGCCCAAATGTTGAGGGTGTAACGATTGAGAATTTGAACGTCAAAAACTTCAGCATAGGGATGTACATTTGGACCAAAAATAACACTATAACTGGCAATGGCGTGTCCAACAACATTGTAGGTATTCTGCTTTCAGGCTCTAACGAAACCGTTACGAGAAATTACATAGCTGAAAATCAGCGCGGATTATTTTTTGGATTCAATAACAAAGGCGACATAATTCCTTCAGACATAGTGATTAATCATAACGATTTTGAAAACAACATTGTGCAACTAAATGGTTGCGAATGCAAAGATTACAATACAACTGAGCCTCCTCACAGTTGGGATGACGGACGCCAAGGCAACTTCTGGAGCGACTACAACGGCACTGACATCAATAACGACGGCGTAGGCGACACACGTTACGTCGTAGACATATTAAACCAAGACCGTTATCCACTAATGCAGAGCCCAGTTAAATTCCCTGTTCCAGCAACAGAAGTCCCCATTGAACTAGTATTTTTGGGCATTTCAGCATTTGTTATTATTGTTGTTTTAGTGTTCGTTTATAGGCAGAGAAAAAAAGCGTAAAAGCTCTTGCGCTACTCTTTTATTTCAATACCTATTTTACAAGTAAACAATGATTTACATGAAAGTTGTTGCTATTAACGGAAGCGCGAGAAAAGACGGGAACACCGCCATTTTGATTCGACGAGTTTTCAGTGTTCTTGAAAGTGAAGGAATAGAAACTGAACTCATCCAATTGGCTGGCGAACAGATTCATGGCTGTATGGCATGTAGAACCTGCCGAAAAATCCAAAATAAACAGTGTAAAATCGTTAACGACAACGTTAATCTCTACATTGAGAAGATGGCGGAGGCAGACGGAATAATTCTTGGGTCGCCAACGTATTTTTCGATGATGACTTCTGAGATGAAAGCTCTCATCGACCGGGCAGGTTTTGTAGGGCGATCAAATGGCGATTTGTTTAAACGCAAAGTAGGTGCAGCAGTTGTCGCTGTGCGAAGGGCAGGCGGTATTCCAACCTTTGACGCGATAAACCACTTCTTCCTTATCAGCCAAATGATAGTTCCGGGTTCCTCATACTGGAACGTCGGCATAGGGTTAGCGAAGGGGGACGTTGAAAAAGATGAGGAGGGGCTTAAGACCATGGATGATTTAGGTAACAACATGGCATGGCTGATCAAGAAACTTAAAGCATGATAAATCAGGCTTTTATGACTGCATGGCAAGCTCCACGCCTGGTATCTTCTTTCTCTCGTAAATCATATCCATCAACTTGGTAAATCCAGTTATCCACACTAAATAGATAACCCCAATAGTGATCCATACGGGTAGGATTTCAAAGGTGCCGCCTTTAATTTCCTAAGGGCTAACATGACGACGAGTAGCGTGATTGCTGATACCAAGAAACGCCAAAACACAAAAGTGAAGGGATCAATGGTTTCCAACCCGATTTTTATTATTGGAAAAGAGGTGCCCCACAAAGCGCCCGCCAACAGTGTGAAAAATATTGCTTTGGATTTCTTGCTTAGCAATGAATAGGTGCCTCATCTCTTCCTGTTTTGCTTTTGTGATATTCTAGCGCTTTAATAAAACATTTTTGTACGATCAAACAAAACTGATTAGTAAAGTTCATCTAAGTATCTAGAAACTCGTTCGCAAAAGACAGATCGCAGAAGGTCCAATACAAGCTAAAACAATTATTGACAAAGCAACAAAAATAGTGAAACATTCAATCATGATTTTTTTATTTTATTACGATAAAAAAATAAAAGAGAAAAAGTCTCTTTATTTCATTATGGCTTTGAGGTCTTCGTCGGGTGTTGAGATTGGCATTATGTTGAATTTGTCGACTAGCACTTTGAGTATGTTTGGTGTAATGAATGCGGGTAAGCTTGGTCCGAGGCGAATGTCCTTTAAACCCAAGTACAGCAGCGACAGCAAGATGGCAACGGCTTTCTGTTCATACCATGAAATCACAAGTGAAAGTGGCAAGTCGTTGATTTCCACATGGAACGCCTCTGCCAATGCTTGAGCGATTTTCACTGCCGAGTAAGCATCGTTGCATTGTCCAACATCAAGTAGACGGGGAATATCATCGATCGTGCCCAGTTCTTTGTCGAAGAAGCGGAATTTGCCACATGCCAAAGTCAATATGATGGTGTTGCTTGGGGCTTTTTCAACGAATTCTGTAAAGTAGCTGCGTCCAGGTTTTGCGCCATCGCATCCACCTACAAGTAAGAAGCGTTTTATGTGCCCACTTTTAACGGATTCGATTACTTTATCAGCTACACTTAATACTGCATTTCTACCGAAGCCAACTAAGACCGTTTTGCCTTCAACGTCGTCAGTAAAACCTGGCATTTCAATCGCTTTCTTAATTACATGCGAGAAATCTCTGCCCTCTATATGTGGAACCCCTGGGTACCCTACTGGTCCAGCAGTGAAAATGTTGCCTTTGTAGCTTTCGATGGGACGTTGGATGCAGTTGGTCGTCATCAAGATGGCGCCTGGAAACTGTGTGAATTCTTTCTGCTGGTTTTGCCATGCTGTTCCATAATGGCCGTAGAAGTTGGGATATTCCTTGAGTTTTGGGTAGCCGTGAGTAGGAAGCATTTCACCGTGTGAGTAGACAGTGATACCTGTTCCTTGAGTTTGTTTTAATATGTTTTCTAAGTCGATGAGGTCATGTCCCGAAACTACAATTGCCTTTCCCTTTTTGTGTCCAAGGGGCACTCTGGTTGGGACCGGGTGACCGTAGGTTTCTGTGTTTCCAGCGTCAAGAAGTTCCATGGCACGAATGTTGATTTCGCCGCATTTGAATACTAAACCCACAAAATCGTTCACTCCCAACGATTTGTTAAATGGAGCTACTAAACCTTCATGGATGAAGTCGAAGACTTTCTGGTCTTTTTTACCCAAAAGATAAGCGTGGTACGCGTAGGCAGAGACTCCTTTTAGACCGTAGGTTAGGAGCCACTGCAACCCGTGTAAGTCAGGATCCATTTTCGGGTCAGCGTTTATTCCGTGCTGTTTGCCCTGAGCAATTAAACCTTCCATTGTGTTTTCTAATGGCAAATAGGTGGCTTTAACGTCTAGTTGTTTGTGCAGTTTGTCATGCATCTCAGCGGTTTTTCTAATGTAGGCAACTATTGCTTCCGGATCAAAATTCACATTTGTTAATGTAACAAACAACGCTTCGGCCGTAAAAACGCCAGTTTTTTCATCCTTCAACCCGCTCTGAATTACAAGTTGACTAAGTTCTCTGAGCTTGTAAACTAACAGATCTTGAAGGTTTGCAACATCAGCGGTTTTGCCGCAGACACCGGCGATTGTGCAGCCTTGCCCTTTAGCTGTTTGTTCGCATTGGTAACAGAACATTTGGTTTTGACTCAAATTTTTACACCTTTAACAATCTAATGTCAAGTTTGCAGATAGCAATTGTCCCTAATATGTT
>Ga0075524_10000243_pt1 | contig 12834 bp, 8 predicted proteins | sample NGEPerone_FD_76826 | JGI IMG/M metagenome (GOLD analysis project Ga0075524, IMG submission 76826) | Arctic peat soil microbial communities from the Barrow Environmental Observatory site, Barrow, Alaska, USA - NGEE Permafrost154B-one | ecosystem: Environmental > Terrestrial > Soil > Wetlands >...
CTCCACAATTATCAACGAGAATGAAGATTCTCGCATAATTTTTTTTATCAAGATACTAATTTCTTAATTTGTTGATCTTGCAATTTACCTTTTTACCCAAGTTTTCTAAATTTTAACACATCAAGAAAACAAAAAACGTGGCTATTGGCTTTCTAATATTTTTGTTAATTTAGAAATATAAATCCTTCAAAACAAAAAGTACTAGACATCTATGGTACCCGTATATCTATTATCCATTATCAACCTTACACAATGAACTTCAATTCTTCAACCTTAACGGGGTAAGAAAACTTTGACGTTACAAGGAGTTAGGGATTACTGCAAACGTTGGACATTGAACCAGATGTAGCTTTCTTGACCTTTAAAAGTATTGAAAGTAGTTCATCTCAAGATTAGTGATTCATAATTGCTATTAATAGATTTTACCGCTTCAGAGGTAATCAACTTGGTTGTTTGTAGGCCTTGTTAATTCAAAAAGAGATGGAATGTCAACCTACTATAAACTTGGGGTTTTCCAAAACTAGTCCAATCCATGTTTTACATGTTGACGATGATCCATCGTTGCTAGAGATATCAAAGCTTATACTGCTGGATTTGGACAGCCGCTTTGAGATTGACTGTGCTTGTTGTGTTGATGAAGCCTTCAAGAAGCTTGCAGCTGGGCATTATGACGTTGTGATTTCTGATTTTGAGATGCCTAAAAAAAATGGTCTAGAATTCCTATCACAGCTGCGTGAAGAGAACAATGAACTCCCCTTTATTCTATTTACTGGGAAAGGCAGAGAAGAAGTCGCATTAAAAGCCCTAAACCTTGGCGCAGACGCCTACCTCAACAAACAAGGCAACCCCGAAACCGTCTACGGCGAACTATTACAATACATACTGCGAAGCTTAGCTAGAAAGAAAACTGAAGAGATTATTCAAACTCAAAACATGATTTTGACGGGACTACCCAAATCCAGTAATAGTCGAAGAAAACTGGGAGAGAAATAAAATAAGAATAAAACGCCAGTTTATCCTCAGTATAGCTATCTTTACAATATTGTTACTCGTAGTTGCCGCTTCGATAGTTTCTATAAATCAGAAACTATCAAACCTCACCGAACAGATAGAAGCTACCCAGAACATTCAAAATGACGCTCTTAATCTTAGCTATCTCTCAGATAGTTTCTTTCTTTATCAAGATGACACTAATCTTGTTGAGTGGAGAACAACACTAACCTCAATTTATAATGAAATGTCAAAACTAAATTCAACTAATCCCCAACAGCAAGCACTCGTTAGTAACATCAAAACTGATCTGAGCAATATAGCAGTGAGTTATAGTGATGTAGTGCATTTTCTTTGGAGCGCGCCTCGGGGAGTTAGTATAAGAGTCATGCCAGAATTTCAGACAGCTTGGAATCAAACATCAGAGCAATACCAAGCGCTTAATCGTGACGCTTCTTTGTTGATTGATTTTATAGAGAATCAGGCAAACCAATTGAGATTAACAACAACAGCACTTGTTATAGTAGTCTTTGGGCTGTTTGCCTCATATTTATTTACGAATTACCTTATAACTTATCGTCGTACTTTGAAGTCGATTTTAAATCTTAAAGCTGCAACAGCCATTGTTGGTTCAGGCAATCTGGAATACCAAATCAAAATCAAACAGAAAGACGAGGTAGGTGAACTCGCAGATGCCTTTAACCAAATGACGTCTAATTTGAAGAATGTGACAGCGTCCAAAATAGAGCTTGCCAAAGAAATAGATGAACGCAAAAAGATTGAAGGTCAGTTAAGGGATAGTGAGCAACGTTGGGCTACCACTTTGACTAGTATTGGCGATGGGGTAATTGCAACTAACACTACAGGGGAAATTACGTTTTTGAATACTGAAGCTGAAAAATTGACGGGTTGGAAACTAAGTGAAGCTATAAATAAACCGCTAAAAAATGTTTTCAGAATAATTAATGGATTTACCCATATGGAAGCTGATAATCCGGTCTCCAAAGTTCTTGAAACCGGGCGCGTTGCGGGTTTGGCCAATAATACTTTATTGGTTCGCAAAAACGGAACAGAAGTGGCCATTGACGATAGTGCTGCACCCATAAGAATTGAAGATAATAAAATGATAGGTGTTGTGTTAGTTTTCCGTGACATTACAGAACGCAAGAAAGCTGAAGAAGAATTGAACCGAACTATGGATCAGTTGGTGTTGGTTAATGAAAAACTTGGTGTCGTGGGCAGCTTAACTAGACATGATGTTCGTAACAAGCTTTCGGCGGTAACTGGATATGCATATTTGCTAAAGAAGAAACACAAAGATCAAGCCGATATTGTCGAGGGTTTGAATAAGATGGAACAAGCCGTTAAGGATTCAGTGAAGATTTTTGAGTTCGCCAAAATGTATGAACAACTTGGCGCAGAAGAACTAAAATACATTGATGTTGAGACCAAAATAAATGAAGCTGTTGCTATCTTAAGTGGGTCACTTCCCAAGATAATTAATGAATGTCAAGGGTTAACAGTGCTCGCTGATTCATTTCTAAGACAACTATTCTATAACTTTATGGATAACACAATAAAATACGGTAAAAAAACTACAGCAATAAGAGTGCACTATGAGAAAACAAAACAAGACGAGGTGCAATTGATTTATGAAGATGACGGTGTAGGCATATCGACAGAAAATAAGTCAAAACTTTTCATTGAAGGTTTTAGTACCGGAGGCAGTACAGGTTTTGGTCTTTTTCTTTCCAAGAAAATGATTGACGTTTATGGTTGGGTAATCCAAGAAACAGGCAAACCTGACAAGGGTGCTCGATTCGTCATTACAATTCCTAAGAAAAACAAATCTGGTCAAGAAAACTACCAGATTCAAATGTAAGGTTAACATGAAGACATACTTTGGCATCATCGCCCAAGATTTGTTCATGTTCAATGCTGGCAATTGTAATTGTTGAACTACCAGAACCTGTCGAATAAAGAATGGTTTTGCTGCCTTCAAAAACATGAAGGCTCTGTTGATTCCGGTTTATAGTTAGAAAATCGTTCCAAAAATATTTTTACGCCAAATCTTATATTATAAAGTCTTCAAAAGGTAAGTTAGTGAAAAAATTGCCAGTTAGAAACAAAGTAAAAGAGATAACCGCTGACAAATCAGTTATTGCAAAAAACTCTAAAACGTTAAACAATAAGACCGTGAACAAAGCAAAGACAAGACAAAGAGACGAAGACCCAATAGGCACTTAAGAAATCAATGAATATGTCCAAACAGATAGAGCCATTTGTTTTTACATAGAAACAATAAAAAATAGGGTAAGGAATGTTTGGCGGAGCAAAGCACGTTTTGGTCCAGGCACGCAAGGGACTCTTTTGTTTGGGCTAAGAAGCCTCCGTGTCTCGCCAATGTTGACCCTGCCAAACGTTTCCTTTAAGGGAATTTGTTTTCCCCGTTACTTTGTACTTGTGTCTATCGATAAAGGACTTTTTAACGAATTTTTTGTACTTCGATGTTTAAGGAAATTTGGTGCTTGAAGAAGCGGGGATTATTAGAGAAGAGAGTTGAACCAATCTTTGAAATCCAGGATTTTTTCCGGGAGTTTTCGAAAACAAGGGTGCAGTATGCGTGCTTCTTTTTGGTTCAAGGGCATTTTAAGGTTTTTTTTGATTTTTTCAAGATTAATTTTCGTATGTTTTTCGAATTGCTTAAAACATAGGAGTAAACTGCAAAATCCAATGTGGTTGAGTACTTTATTTTATTTGTACGCTAAGAAAAATTAGGTGAAATTGAAATATTTGGATTACTTACTTGTGTTTAGGGTTTATTGATGGAGCCAAAGCGAGAATTCAAATCCATAGATGAATATATAGCTGCTTTTCCTAAGAATGTTCAGTTTATTTTAGAAGATTTTAGAAAAGCTATACAAGAAGCTGCGCCTGAAGCTGAAGAGACAATTAGTTACCAAATGCCTGCATTCAGATTAAACGGTATTTTGGTTTGGTTTGCAGCTCATAAAAATCACATCGGGTTTTATCCCCGAGTATCCGCTATTGTTGCATTCAAAGATAAATTGTCTCGATATGAAGTGAGTAAAGGCACAGTTCAATTTCCATTAAATGAGCCAATTCCTTTTGACTTGATTAAGGAAATAGTTAGGTTTAGAATTAAAGAAAACGTGGCTAAAAGATAATTTTTGTATTCTATTGGTTTTTAATTTAGCCTGCAAGGTTACGGGTTTTATGAAATTAGTTTAACTCTCAACATTTAAAAATAAGTTTTTCTGCCATAAATGACCTTTGTATATTTCCATCCATTTGTGGGATTCAACAAGGTAAATGGTATTTGCTTATGGAACGATTTGATAGTTTTCTTTTCCATCCTTGTTGTACTTAGGAATAGTAATTACAAATCTTACTCCTTTACCGGGTTCTCCTACTTCAGTGATGTTCCAGCCGTAGATATCTATCATTTTTTTGGTGAGAAACAAACCAAAACCCGTGCTGCCACCAGTGCTAAATCCCTCAGAGAAAAGCTTCAACTTATTCTCCGCTGATATACCTACACCGTTATCTTCATAAGTCAATACCAAGTTGCCCTGGTCAGTTTGATGGTATTGCACTTTTATAGTGGTTGTTATTTGCCCATATTTTCTTGTATTGTCAACAAAATTGTAAAACATTTGCCTAAGAAAAGAATCAGCCAACACTGTTAACCCATGACATTCATTAATTATCTTGGAAAGTGAACTACTAAAGAGAGCAACAGCTTCATTTAATTTGGCTTGCACATCAATGTAAGTTAACTCTTCTGCGCCAAGTTGTTCGTACATTTTGGCGAACTCAAAAATCTTCATAGACTCTCTAACAGCCAGCTCTATCTTACCTAACCCCTCAACAACATCTACTTGATCTGGATGTTTTTTCTTAAGCAAATATGAATAACCAGTCACAGTCGAGAGCTTATTACTAACATCATGCCTAGTTAAGCTACCTACCACTCGTAGCTTTTCATTTAAAGCTTGAATTTTCTCCATGGTGATTGACAGAGACTCTAACGCTAAAGTCAAATCTTTCTGATTCTGCTTCTGCTCGGTGACATCTCTAAAAATACCCACTATCATCTTCTTGCCTTTAAGCTCAAAAACACCAGCTTTTATTGCCACATCCCGAAGTTCCAAATTAGAGGTTATAATTTTGGTTTCGATGAACTCTGCGTTTCCATGAACATGTTCCTGAAAAATCCGAGAAAAATCACCGTCACTTTCTTGCTTGGGATGCAGTATGCGTTGGTGTTTTCCAATAATATCTGCCCTATCTCTAAGGACTAGTTTTGTAGCCTCAAGATTACAGTCAACTATCAACCCTGTTTCTATGTCAGCTACAAAGATTGCGTCACCCACAGCTTCAAAAATGATTTTGTATTTTTGTTCAAGATTTTCAAGTTGCTCTTTTGTTTCAGCAAGCTGGTGCTGAACTTTAAAAAAAGAAGAATTGCTCCATTGGGTATCATGAGTTGGGAGGATGAAAACCAGGATTATGAAAACATACGCTAAACCTTGACAGAAAAGGAAAAATTCTGTTCCAAATCCTAATCTTGGACCAAACCCTGCTGCAGCGAACGCTACAATAGAAAGCAGGAACAGTAAATCTCCAGTTTTTCTTTTCTTCAGCAAAACAACAACTAAAATGCCTAAGGTCAAAAAGGTCAAACCGATCATGGAGACCAATCTTATACTAGGATAATCATAAAGAAGAAAAATCGACACAAACACAGTAAGAATAGAGGCACCTAGAAATGCTTGGAAGAGCTTGTCAAAAGATTTGTAATTGGTCAGTCCAGAGATTCCAGCAATCAAGATAGCAAATATTACTGGAAATCCGCCTGATTCATAAAGTTCTTGAATGAAGGAAATTCCTGTGGAAGGAATTATTTTATCTATTAGTGAAATTGATGCGAAAGCGAATGAAAGTGCAAACATCAGTTTTCGCTTGTCTTTGTCTTTATAAAACATGTATCCAAAATACGCTGCGAAGAGTATTGGGTAACAGGGAAAATCCTAACCAAAGAAAGTCTAACATTGAAAATCAGCCAACACGTTGGTAGACTTCAAGATAGCCAAACACAGTATCTCCAATATTACAGATCACATATTTTCGCATGCTTATTAAGAATAATGAATTTCAAAATCAACTGAAACAATTTGTCTAAACATAAAAATCATAACTTAAGGCTGAGCGCCAAATTGTCTAATTATGATGCATAAACACACATTTCTTCATACTTCTAACTTACAGAAAACAACAGAGCTTCATGAATCATGCCCTTCAATCCGCTGTTTGGCAAAATCAAAGGTATTCTTAAGAGTTAGCTTCCCAAGATTAGGCATGTCAGAGGCAACTTTGTTTAGTGATAAGCCTGTTTCAGGGTCTTCAACACAAATCAAACAATAACATCTTTTGAGAACTATTTGGAAAAACTTGAAATCCTACAATATGACACAGCAGCCAATCAGTCTACAAATGGCCGTTACTAAGATTCTTTAAGCCTTGAGATCAAAATTTAATTCTCCCTGATGGATAAGCTGGATGGTTTTAGCACATTTGTTGATATAAAATAGCATTCACTGTCAAGAAGCAAACTTAGGTTATGTTGAGTTACAAAATCTTTTATGTAAACTAAAGCGTTGCTGTTAACTGCGCTTTGGTCAAAAGTTAAAACAACTCCATCTTTTACGGTATCAAGCATCTTTACGTCTAAACTGCAGCTTGTACCAATTTCCCTTTTAAAAACCATAGCTTGAAATATCTTCATTTTTCCTTTCACCTGTCCAAATTTAGCCTCTCACGTTAACCAAAATATCTGGACAAGTGAATGCAAACTTGGGATATAATATGTATGAACGTGTTCACTTTTAAGGGTTCACGTTTTTGCATGCAAAAAGTAATCTCACGAAATAAAGCACTGAATAAAGGCAGAATCAAGAAAAAAGAAAAAGGATAATTGGCTGAGAAAAAATCAACGGTATTTTACAGTGTTATACCTAAGCCTTCTGCTACTCTTTGACCGTATTCTGGATCGGCTTTGCTGAAGATTCTTGCTTGTCGAAGCTGGATTTCTTTGTTATCGTTGCCTAAGTGGGTCACTATGTTGCCAATGAGGTGTTAGCGGTCTAAGTCAGTCATTACTTTGCGGTAAAGGTCCCCTGGCTGTACAAATTTAATGCTGTTTCTATATTGGACAGGCTATTTTCAGTATTGCAAATTCATAACTAACTTATAATATACTCACTAACTGAGTGAGTTGAGGCATGGCTAATACTACAATACCACGACCAGCATGAAAACGGGATCAAGGAAAAAACCAAGTTGGCAAACCAGAATGAAATTGAGAATTTGGATCAAATGTTTTTAAATCCAATAGATGTCAAACTTTCAAAACTCGGCTAAGGAGCGAAAAACTCAATTAATATTCACCCTCAGGATTATTCAAAGCTGGAAAGCAAACGTGCCGAGCTAATCTTCATTGAACCCACTAAATGAAGGAACGATTTAAATGAACATTTTTGCCTTCCTTTCATTTTTTTCTTGCATAATATCTATTAGCATAGCGATATTCGTTTACTATTTGAAAAAAGAAGATACTGTAAATAAAGTTTTTATGGCGACTATTGTTTTCAATTCTATCTGGGCATTCAGAGTTTATGATCAGGCAAGCTGACCTTGCCTCTACAGCTTATTTTTGGGTTAAAGTGTCTTCCATTTGGCCTATTTCCGCGGTCCTTGTGCTTCATTTTGCGCTCGTCTATACAAAGAGTAAGGTATTAAAAAACAAAATAACCTATGCAATTCTGTACGTTCCGGCATTGGTTTTTTCATATTTTGCTCTGACTACTAATCTTATGAGAGGTCAACCCGTTCTAATGAATTGGGGATACGATACCGTCCTACCTGCCAGTAATTTGGTTAACACTGCAATCCTTGTTTGGGCTGCGATTATTGGTATTTCAGCCCTTCTTATTTGTACTCAGCACTATTTTAGAACTAAGGATAAAGTTGAGAAGCAATAAGCAAAGTTTGTTACGTTTGGTTTTTCAATTCCAGTTATTGTAACTGTAATCACTAGTGCAGTTTTTCCTGAATTAGGTCTTGTTTTTCCAGAGTTGGGTAACATTTTCACGGCGGCGTTAAGTATCTTTGTTGGATATGCAATATGGAAATACAGGTTGTTCAGTATAGATCCGGCTCTTGTAGCGGAAAACATGATTTCAACTTTGCCTGATCCTTTTGTCTTAACCAATGATCAAGGAAAAATATTGATTGTGAACAAGGGGCTTTTAGATTTTTTGGGTTACGAGCAAAATGAAATGATTGGAAAGCAAATTGATTTATTTTACAAATCAAAGAGTGACAAAAGTGCAAAGTTGGTTGAAATATTAGGAGCCCGAGCGTTTAAGGGGCTTGAGATTAAGATTAAAACAAAGTCGGGTATTGAGAAAAGTGTCCTTTTCTCTAGCTCTGCGATAAAAAATAGAAAAGGGAATAGAATCGGAATAGTTTGCGTAATTCAAGATATTACTGAACTAAATAGAATGAAGGATAAGATAGAGCAATACTCGGTGCATCTTGAAAGTTTGGTTAAAGAGAGAACTTTACAACTGGAGCAGGCTCAGACTCAACTTGTCAAGTCAGAACGTTTAGCGGCTATTGGCGAGTTGGCTGGAATGGTCGGTCACGACTTACGTAATCCTCTGGCGGGTATCAGAAATGCTACGTACTACCTCAAGAAGAAGGGTACTAAGTGCTCAGAAAGTCAGACTAACGAAATGCTTGAAACAATCGAAAAAGCCATCGATCGCTCAGACAAAATCATTAATGACCTATTAGACTACGCAAGAGAAATGCATCTGGAACTCACAAAATACAAGGCTCATACTATTGTAAATGAAGCCATTGGACTGATTCAGGTTCCTGACCGAATACAAATTATAAACGACGTTCAGGAAGAAATTTGGATTTGGGTCAATGCAGACAAGATGATGCGAGTTTTCATAAATCTTATCAAAAATGCAATTGACGCCATGCCTGAGAAGGGAACACTAAGAATCAGCAGTTGCCAAACAAGAGACTGCGTTGAGATTGCTTTTGCGGATTCAGGTTCGGGAATACCTGATGATGTTTTGATGAAATTATTCACTCCACTATTCACAACCAAGGCGCAGGGTATGGGTTTTGGCTTATCAATATGCAAACGCTTCGTAGAAGCACAAGAAGGCATTCTAACAGTGAAAACAGCACTAAACAAAGGAACAACTTTTACTGTAACCTTGCCTCTCAAACCTAAAGAGAAAACCAATTAAAAAGATGAAATTGTTGCGGGTAAGGATAGACGTGTTTGAAGTGATATACAGGTCATGTTTAATTTGCAGAAGGTCATTTATGTCTGGAACAACTTATTCCTAATTAATGGAAGGGTTAAACCAAATTTCGGAAATCCGAAATTTTGCAGGCTAAATTAGATTTTTATTTTTTATCATCCTAATTGTGGGAAATCAGTTATTGAAGTTTTTGTGGGTAGCATGATAGTAAATTTTGTGCCTTTTCCAACTTCACTCTCAACTGTAATTTTACCTCCATGCGCCTCTGCAATTCGTTTGCAAAGTGCTAGATTCATACCCATTCCTTTGGCTTTGGTGGTAACAAGAGGCGAGAAAATTTTAGGTAAAATACGCTCTGGTATGCCTGTTCCAGAATCAGAGACAGAAATTTCTACATTAGAGTCCCTTGTTTGGCTAATTATTTGAATGTCGCCTTTTTCGGGTATGGCTTCCATCGCATTTTTTATTATGTGTGCAAGCATTTTTTCTATTTTTCGTGTATCCGAATAGAATTTTAACTCATCTGTAATTTGGTTTACAATATTTATTCTATCTGGAACTTGAATCTTAGATAAGGCATTAAGTATAAGCGACTTGGGTGTGCAATGTCCAGGCTCCAAAATCAGTTCACTTGAATACTCAACCAGGCTTGTGACTATTCTGTCTGAATCTTCAACTGCAATGTTCATTGTCTCCAAAATCTTATTCCTTTCTAATTCGGTGAGTCTATTGCTATTCTTTTTTAAGAGGTAAACGCTGTTTTTTATGCCTGATAATGGGTTGCGCAGGTCATGACCGATTTGTCCCGCCAGTTCACCGATTGAAGCTAGCCTTTCTGCTTTAACAAGTCTTGCCTCAATATTTTTATGTTCGGTAATATCGTGAATGATGCAAGTTAATCCGATAGATCGTCCTGTTTTGCTTTTAACAACCGATCCTGAAAAGAGAACGTTTCGCGTTTCATTTGATTTCGTTTGGAAAATTAATTCGTGGTTTCTTATGAGTTTTTTTTCTTTTAATTCATTTAAGGTTTTATTAAAAATGTTTTCTTGTTTTATCGAACATAATTTAGTAATTGATTCGCCGATCAATTCTTTTTCAGAATATCCAACGAAATTGACTAATTGCTCATTCACTTTAAGTATTTCTGCCTTCATATCTGCAAGAATAAGAGAGTCCGGCATTGTAGAAAGAATGTTGTCTGCGGCTAGAGCAGCGTCAAAAGTAAACAAATCATATTTAACAATGGCAAATGCAACAAAAATACTGAAAAAGAACGTAGCGACTATTCCTAAATTTGGAATATCCACGTTGAATGATCGCAAAATCATGTTAGTAAGTATGAAGGCGGCAATAGGAATAGCAAAGCCAATTGTTACAAACTTTCTTCGTTGTCTTTGGGAAGAATCTTTGGCTTTGCGATAGAATTTGAAACATAAAACGAAAGCTAAAATTGGTAAAAGTGCGGTCCAAATGGTGGATAACATGTAAATCCATGTTCCTGAAGCGACATCATTGTAACCCCAACTTTGCATTATAGGTGGTCCATTTATGAGGTATGTAAATAGGTCAATTAGCCAAAGTGACACTGCAGGTAAATACAGAATTATGTAGTTGAGCTTGTTTTTTAACCAATTACTTTCGGTGAAAACTAATGCTAAATTCAATACCAGAGCCACGAAGAAAGGCCATATTGTTCCCATCTTATGCCAGAGTAAAGCACTTTCAAAGTTGTTTGAAGTCCACATCATAAACGTTGTAAAAGAATAGATGAATGTCGCAATGCTTGTTAGAAGAAAGATTTTGTTAAGGGTTGATTTTCTGTTAATTGAATAAACCAAGATGCCTAGTGAAAGGCAACTGATGCTTGCGAATAGCGAAAGCAAAACCAAGATATTCATGGATTCTTTTCCGCGTTATTTATTGATGTTTCTGGAGTTTTACAGTGTAATCTCCAGATTTGATGGATTGATTCCATAAAGTAAGTTAAGTTCTATAATCAAATTTAAAACATATGAATTGCTGATCAGAACTTTCGCTCAATCAATAAAGAACAAGTTTCTGTTTATTGCGTTTTATAAGTGTGTTTCTTTAGATTACTGAATTTAACACTTATTTTTCAGGGGAAAACAAGCAGGGCTTTTCTTAAGTGTGTTGAATTCTGCCCCCACATGTTCGACCTTAAACAGTTTTTATTTACTTTTAGATTTTTCGTAAGCGCTCGAGATAGCTTCACTTGTTAAAACACCAACTACCTTTAATGAATTTTGTCTGTCGACAACGGGGACCTGATCGATTTTTTCTCGGGTTATAATTTTATTGGCTTCAAGAATTGATTCGTCCGGGTAAACTGAAATTTTCTTTAGCGGCATCTGCTCAACTCTAAGAGCGCTGCGTTCTTCTTGCTTAACTTTCATCAGTTCATTCCATGTGACGATTCCTTGGAAAACCCCTTCTTTCTCAACTAATGCGTCGTGATATCGGTTTTTGAACATCATTTCTAAAGCTTCTGTGAGGGTTTGCTGTGGGTTTACTGAGCCGATTTCAGATTGCATCACATCTTTAACTCGTACGCCTGCGAGAGTGGTTGAGATTATGGTTTGTTCTGCTTCTTCGCTTGCACCTATGTAAACAAAGATCCCTACTAAAATCAGAAAGAAATTATAAAAAAAGCCGATTAGACCCATGGCTATGCCGAATATTTTTCCAAGGTATACAGCGTATCTTGTTGCGTCTGAATACTTCAAGCGTTCAGCTAGCAGGGCTCTGAATACTCTGCCGCCATCCATGGGAAACGCTGGTATCAGGTTAAAGGCGCCTAGAAGAATGTTTAGCGCGGCGAGGTCAGTTAGGAAGTTGCCTGTGAAGGTTGTTAAGGTTGCGAGGGTGAAGGTTTGAGTTGAAATAGTTAGGCTAACCCAAAGGAGAGCAAGTCCTAAAAGCAGACTTGTTAGTGGTCCAGCAATAGCCATTCGCAACTCTTGGGAGGGGTTATCTGGGATTTCTTCTATTTCGGAAACTCCGCCTATGGGGTAAAGTAGGATTTTTCGCACTTTTATTCCGTAGTGTCTTGCTATGATGGAGTGAGCAAGTTCATGAAAAATTACAAAAGCAAATAGGAATAGTACAATTGTGAAGGTGTAGAATTGCTGGGTTGGTATAGATAGGATGAAGACTGCAGCTATTAACAAGATGAAGGTGAGGTGCAGTTCAATGGGGATGCCCCAGGCAGAGCCTATCTTGAAAGAATATTTCATAAATAAACATGGTTGCAAGTTGGCTTTTTAAAGTTTCGACCTAACCATTTTGGCAAAAATAGTAAGGTTACAACTTTTTATTTATCGATGATGTGTATTTGAGACATGTAGCGTTCATTAAGATGTAATACGTCAAAGCCTTGAAGACAATTGAAACTCAAAGCAAGGCTAATTCCCTTAATCTACTTGGTTTTCATGATTTGTTGTTTAGTTGG